>Ga0065724_100285_pt1 | contig 36697 bp, 36 predicted proteins | sample TheenrcSG05JP960_FD_59111 | JGI IMG/M metagenome (GOLD analysis project Ga0065724, IMG submission 59111) | Thermophilic enriched microbial communities from mini bioreactor at UC Davis - Sample SG0.5JP960 | ecosystem: Engineered > Solid waste > Grass > Composting > Bioreactor | place: USA... | reverse complement strand
GCTTACTGCCGGCTCTGCTCGAGCGGCACCGCCACCACGATCAGCCGCTGGTCGTACCGGCCAGTTGCCGGATTATAGTTCCCAGCACAGGTGATGAGCGTCAGCCGCTCCATCGGTGTCGGTCCGACGATCCGCTCGACCGGTGCGGTAGCCTCCTCGACCGTCTCCAACCCGCTGACGCGATACCGTACCACTCGACCGTCAGCCAGCTGGAGCTCCACGATGTCGCCGACCTGGACACGCCAGAGATTCCAAAACACGGCCGGCCCCACACCGCCGAAGTCGACATGCCCAGCCAGCACCACATTGCTGCCCTCACCGGGGAGCGCGGTGAAATCGTACCAGGCCACCTCCTCGGGCCGGTCGGGTGCCTCCATCCGTCGCGCTCCATCCAGTCCCTTGATCACGACCGGCGCATCGACCCCGATGGCCGGAATCCGCAGACCCACGATCCGGTTATCGACCGGAGCCACCGTCGACGGCACTGCAGCCACTGCGGTCGGAGTCGACACCGCTGACGTCGGCGCTGCCAGGCTATCTCGTGTCGAGAAGGACTGAATCACGACCGTGCTCGAGACGACCGGCCTCGCTCGCGAGAACCGATCTCCGCTGAGCGACGAGGCACCAGCCAGTCCGAGGCCCATGCCGATGGCCCAACTCGCTACCACCAGCACCAGGAAGGCTGTCAGCTGCCGCACCGGTCACTCCGGTTCGCGCTCCGTCTTTCGGTTGGAACGCACCAGCCCGATACCACCGAGCGTTGCGCCCGCTAGTCCGACCAAAACGAGACTCATGCCGAGCGCACGCTCTCCTCGTCCACCATCGTTGGTACCCGTCGCCGGTAGGCCGATCGTCGGAGTCGGCGTCGCGCCGCGTCCCACGACTGGTGTGCCGATGACAGCGACCGGCGTTGGGGTCGATTGTCGGGCAGCCGGCGTCGGACTGGACACGGTCCCGGTCGGGACTGGCGTCGGCAGCGGGGTCGCCTCCGGCACCGGATATTCGTACGCACCGATATCACAGGCTGGCCCTTGCGGTCGCTCGACGTGCAACTGATCGTCCTTCGGACAGCTCTTCGTCCCCGCTGCATCCACTGCCGGGCTCCCCAGGCCGAGGGCGTGGAAGAGCGTCCCGCCAGCCGCATCGACCTGCAGCGGCTGTAGCGCGGGTGTGACGTTGACCAGATCGCCCTCTCCACGCAGCAAACAACTATCACGATCCTCCAGATTCGCACCCAGCGACGCCGGTGCCAGTCCACCGCAATTGCCCCCACCCGGGCTCGCCGCGATCAGGGTACCCTGCACCGTGACGGTACCGCCGTCGTTGTAGAGCGCCCCACCCGCCGCGGCTGCGTTCGAGGCGAGCGTCACGAACGACAGCGCCGCTGTCCCCTGCGGTCCGACCCACAGGCCACCACCCCGTTGCTGGCTGACATTGGTACTCACCGTGACGTTCGTGAACGCTGCTGTCCCGAGAACGGCGATGCCACCGCCATAGGAACTCGCCTGATTCTCGGTGATCGAACTTGCCGACATCGTCAGTTGCCCGCCGCTCCGCACGACGATGCCGCCCCCGAGCTGCCCAGTAGTGCTCCGCCGCACTGCCGTATCGGTCACGGTCACTTTGCCAGTCTCGAGCACGAGCAACCCACCTGCGTCGTTCGCCGCCTGGTTGTCGACGAGCTGGGCACGCTGGATGTCCGCCTGGGCGGCCACTGCAATCCCCCCGCCGGACCCGCTCGCCCTGTTCCCCTCGATCGTTACGCTCGTGAGGACCACCTTACCGCGCCCAGCAATCCCTCCCCCATCGAGTACCGCCTGGTTGTTGCGGACGACCGTACCGCCGAGGAGCGTGAGTGTCTTGCTCCCCTCGTGGTAGATACCGCCCCCAGCCGCCTGCGACTGGTTCCCTTCGATCGTCGCCCCCTCGAGGACGAGCTCCCCCTGGTTCCAGATCCCGCCACCATCTTGTGTCGCCGCATTGTTCTGCACGATCAAGCTACGGAGGCGCCCGTTCCCGATCGTCGCGATACCACCCCCGAGCCGGGCACGGTTGTTCCGCACGATCACCGTGTCCGGCGAACTCAGATCGAGCGTGCCGTCGTTGGCGATCCCGCCACCCGATCCGGCCTCAGCCAGGTTGTTCTCGATCACTGTGCGGGAGAGCGCGACCATCCCGGCGTTGGCGATCCCACCACCATCGCCGTTCTCGGCCACGTTCCCCACCACTGTCCCTCCGACGACCTGGATCGTTCCCTTCCCGACAACCGCGATCCCTCCACCGTCAGAGGTCGCCCGATTCTCACGAATCACGCTGTCCAGGATCGTCAGCGTCCCCTGGTCGGTCGCGATGCCACCACCATTCGATGCCTGGTTTTCGGCCACGACGGCGTTCCGGAGCGTCAGCTGGCCCTTCGCGACCCAGATCCCGCCCCCCCGGCCGCTGTCCCCTTCGGGTCACATCGGTGGGTGCCAGGTTGCCCTGCACCAGCGTGCCCTGCAGTTCCACCAGCCCACCGTCGAGCGACAGACCGCCGCCATCCGTTCCAGCCCGGTTGGCAGCATCGTCACCCGGCCCACCGATGACGGCCTGGCTGCCGAGAACCAATCGACCACCCGCGACGTGCACCGCGCCACCGGTCTCCGTTGCACTGTTGCCGGTGAACGCCACCGTCCCGTCGAGCACGACCGTCCCCGCGACCGCCAGCGCGCCCCCGCTTCCGGGAGTGCCGTCCTCCCCGGATTCACCAGCGGTGTTCTCCCGGAAAGTAACCCGCGCTCCCGACAGTGTCGTCACAGTGCCTGAAGGTGCGACGTAGATCGCCCCGCCGTCTGCAGCCGCATGGTTGTCCTCGAAGACCACGTCACCCAACTGCAGCACGCCACCGACCCAGACCGCACCGCCGTCGTGGTCGCGCGCGTCGTCGTGCACCGCTCGCCCGCCAGTCAGGCGCACGCCCTTCAGGACGAGCGTTGACCCCGGTCCGACGTCGAAGAGCCGGTCAGCCTCACCGCTCCAGGCGCCTGTGATCGCCGTCTGGCCAGACCCTTCGCCACGTACCGTCAACGCCCCACTCCGCTTCGTGATATCGAGGTCACCAGTCTCCGCGGTGTCGTCCGTTGCCGGCGGGACGGTCAGCTGGTAGGTCCCAGCGTCTAGCTCGATCGTGACCGGATCGGTCAGCTCGTTCGCCTTCATGACCGCCGCGCGGAGCGACGGGCAGGTCAAACTCGTTCCGGAACCCGAGCAGGAACCCGTCCCATCGCCGGTCGCAGCCACACTGATGGTGACCTCAGCAGCGCCGATGGGCGAGGCGAACAGGAGCGCACCACCCGCCGCCGCCAGCGCCAGCGACCCTACCAGCAACGCGACCTGCAGTCCCTTCCCGAGCACTCCGCCCGCCTCTCCGCTCTGCACGAACACTCCCACATCGGGGTTCGGTACCGCGCGACACCCAACCCCTTTCGCTCCCAATTCGGTTATCGGCCGAAGCCGGTTAGCGGCGCAGGTTGACGAGTTCCTGGAGCACCTCGTCGCTCGTCGTGATGACGCGCGAATTCGCCTGGAACCCGCGCTGGGCCATGATCATGCTCGTGAACTCCTGGGCGAGGTCGACATTCGACATCTCGAGATAGCCGCTGGCGATCTTGCCGCGCCCACCCGAGTCGGCCGGACCGACGATCGGCTCACCGGAGTTGACCGTCGGCAAGTAGGCGTTCCCGCCGACCTTCATCAGACCACCCGGGTTGGTGAAGAGTGCCAGCGCGATCTGCCCGATCACCTTCGTCACACCGTTGGAGTAGATACCCAGCACTTCACCTGATTGGCTGACCGTGAACGTCGTCAGCGAGCCAGCCGGTGCGCCGTTCGCCGCGGCATTCGCGGTGGACGGGGCCGCGAGCTGCGTCAACCGCGAGAAGTCTGGCGTCACCGAAACCGTCCCCGCCCCCCCGGCCGTCGCATTGAGGACAACCGCAGGGATCGTCGAAGCAGCCCGATTGAGGTTCCCATCTGCGTTGAACACGAGGGTCCCGGTCGTCGTCCCACCCAGATCGAACCCCGCATCGCTCTCGGTCGTGGTCGTCCGCGGGTCGTCCTCCTGGAGCGTGTAGTTCCAGGTGTTCGCGCCCGTCTTCTCGAACAAGATGTAGAACTCGTGTCGCTTACCCTGGGAATCCACGACGCTGACCTTGGTCACGTAGTGCGGCGGTGTCGCCGCCGTATCCTGGTTCGCGTCCAGGTTTCCCTGCACCGTGATCTGGGTCGTCGGGACAGCGTCGAGCTGCTGGCCGATCGGAATGGTGATCGGCCCCACCGGGCCAGCGGTATCGACGTTCCCGTTGGCATCGGCCTGCCAGCCGAGCACGTAGAAGCCGTTGGACGGGTTCACCAGCCGGAGATCGGATCCGATATCGAAGGCGCCATCGCGGGTGTAGAGCGTCTGCGAGCCGTCGCTCACGACGAAGAAGCCGTCGCCCTGGATCGCCAGATCGCTCGGCTTCCCGGTCAGCTGCAACGCCCCCTGGGTGTGTATCGTGTCCACCGCCCCGACGACCGCACCCAGTCCGATCTGCAAGGGATTGATGCCGCCACGTTGCTCGGTCGGACCACTCGCGCCGCGTACCAGCTGGCTCAAGATATCGGTGAAGCGTACTCGTCCGACCTTGAAGCCCGTGGTATTGACGTTCGCGATGTTGTTCCCGATCACGTCCATCCAGGTCTGGTGCGCCCGCAATCCCGAGATCGCCGAGAACATCGACCGCATCATGGTTCGTCCCCCGATCCTTTCCTCGTACGCGTCCGCACTTACGCCTCGCCGGGCAACATCGGCGTGTCCGCACCACCGCCCGCTGCACTTCCGGAGCTGCTGCTGTCACCAGCATGGGTATCGCTCGCTGCTTGCGGTATGGCGACGCTCACCACGTCCTGGACAGCCACCCGCTGCCCGGTATCCATTTCGAGTACTGCAGTTCCGTCCAGGATCGTTGCCCGCACGACTGTGCCGCTGACCAGTTCACCGCTCGAGCGCTCCAACCCGCTCACCACCTTGCCGAGATAGCTCGCCACCTGTCCCAGCGCAGCATGCTGGGCCATGGCCGCGATCGTCTCGTTGAGCTGCTGGAGCTGCTCGAGCGCGTTCAGCTGCGCGAGCTGCGCGATGAATTCGCGATCTTGCATCGGATTGAGCGGGTCCTGGTTCTTGAGCTGGGCGACCAGCAGCATCAGGAACGCTTGCTTGTCCAGCCTCCCACCTGGCCCGACGGGGCCGGTGTTCCCGGTCGAACTCGTCGTTGTGGGGCTGCCGGCCGCGATACCGTTCACACTCATTCTCGCCCCTCCTCACACCCGCGTATCGACCAGGCCGCTCACGTCGGCCTGGTCTACCCGGACCGGCTCGTTTCCCGTAATCTCCCGATCACCTGCCAGCGCAGCGCTCCAGCGCCCCGACCCGGTATCGCTCGCGAACCCGTGTTGCCCACCGCTCCATCCCGCCCCAGGCTGCCCACCGCCCAGAAGCCCCTGGCCGCTCGCGACATACCCCGGCTGGACTTCCAATCGCTGGACGGTGAACCCGCTCGCCGCGAGCGCAGAGCGGAGTCCCTCGCGTCCGGCGTCCAGAGCCTGGTGCACCTCCGGTCGACTGGCAGCCAGGGTGACCTCGAGGTGTCCTCCGATTTCCCGCACGCGGATGTCCACCACACCGAGGTCCGGCGGCTCCAGGCGCACCCGGATCTGCCGCGCACCACGCTCCAGTGCCCGCGACAGTCCGTCCTGCACCTGCGCGGTCACGTCCGCTCCGGCCACCGGTCCTCCCGGCTGCTCAGGGCCAACCGGCCCGTTCCGTACCGCTCCCAACACGGCAGCAGTACTCGGCGCTGTGTCTGCCCGTTCCGGTCCCGTCGCCCGCTCTGGTTCGACCGCAGGCCTGGCCGGCAACACCACGACGTTCACCGGCTCACGGACCAGCACCTCGTCACCAGCCCCTGCCCGCTGCGTGACGCTGTGACCAAGCGGCAGAACCCCATCCGACCTGACCGCTGAACGCTGCTGCGGCTGTGCTGCCCGTTCTCCGTCTTGTCGCGCCTCGCCCGTGACCGCAGCGGGTCCGAGCGACACGCCGCTCGACGCGACATTCTCGGTCGCGGGTGTACGCGCCTGGACCGCGACAGGCTGCACAGCCCGCTCCACCTCGGTCTGTTCCGCTCCTGCCAGGTTCTGCGCCATCAGGCCGAACAGGTTGGTTGCCGTCTGCTGCCTGCTCGGAGCGGGACTCGGTGACGCCTCGCGAGTGCCCGGCAGCGTTTGCTGCTGCGCGGGCCCAATCGCGCTGCTCGTCTGAACACTGACGAAAGCCCCCTCTGGTAACGGTAGCGGCGCTCCCTCGCCTAGTCCCGGCGGCGCCGCTACTCCGACCGGAACCGGGAGGGCCCCAGCCATTGCCGCCAGCGCGAGCGCGTCACGCTCGTCCCGCCCGACCTTTTCCGGTTTTTCAGCCTGCCCTGAAACGTCCGGCTCCGGCGTGCTCGCGTCACCGCTCGCGACCGGCAAGGCCGTCTCATCCAGCCCCAAGAGCGCTGCGAGCAAAAACAGGAAGGCGTCACCAGCCGTCGACGAGACCGAACTCGGCCCTCTCGGCATCCCCTCGCTCACCGTCGTACTGGAGATCGGCAGCACCACCGTCGCACCTCCTCACCGGGCCTAGCTGCCCTGCCCACCGCTCGCCATCGCCCGCAACATCGCTAGCCGCCGGGCGAGTATCTCGCTCACCGCGCTGTAGCGCAGCGTCGTCTCGGCCAGGAGCCCCATCTGTTGCTCGATGTCGACACTGTTTCCGTCGGCCCGATACCGGGTACCGCGCAGTTCGACGACTTCCGGCTCCACACTGGCAGCCGAGACCGGCGTCGTCGCGATGTGCCGCGGATCGGTTCGGGCAAGCGGCAGCGGCGCGAATTGCCCGCTGAGCATCGATTCGAGGACGTCCTCGAACCGTACCGCCTGCGCCCGGAAACCAGGCGTGTCGGCATTCGCCACGTTGCTCGCCGTCACCTGCTGCCGGAGAGCGAGCGCATCGAGCGTCCTCGCCAGAATGCCGATCGGATCGACCGTGCCTGCCATCGCTCACCTCTCATGCCGTTCCGCCCAGGCTGCGCCACACCGCGAGCACCGCCTCCACGTACCGCTGCGTTTCTGGATACGGCGGGATGCCACCCGCACGCTGGACTGCCACCGGGCCGGCGTTGTACGCAGCCAGCGCCAGCCGCACGTCACCACCGAACCGATCGAGGAGCTCGCGGAAGTAGCGCGCACCACCGTCCAGGTTCTGGGCTGGATCGAACGGGTCACGCACGCCGAGTGCCGCTGCCGTCGCGTCCATGAGCTGCAGCAACCCCTTCGCACCTGCCGGTGAAACCGCTCGCGGGTCGAACCCGCTCTCCACCTGGACCATGGCCGCCAGCAGCGCCGGATCCAGTCCATAGCGCTGCGCGACCGTCACGATCAGTGACCCGTAGGGAACCTGGAGCGCACTGCGCGGTTCCGTGCCGCTCTGGCTCGCCTGCAGGATCGGCCAGGGATCGATCGCCTTCCCGTTCTGCCGGATCTCGTAATGCAGATGCGGGCCGGTCGACGCCCCCGTGTTCCCGCTCTTGCCGATCACCTGGCCACGCTCGACTCGCTGTCCGGGGACGACATCGGCTGCGCTGAGATGCGCGTAGAGCGTCGTCACGCCGTTCCCGTGATCGATCTCGATCCGCAAGCCGTAGCCGTCGGTATTGCCGACGAAGCGCACCGTGCCGCTCGCCGTCGCCCGCACCGGCGTTCCCTCCGGCACCGCGATGTCGATACCGGTGTGGAACGTCTCACCAGGTAAGAGCGAGCGCGGGCCGTACGTCGAGGTCACCGCACCGGAAACCGGCCACGAGCCCCGCAAGGCGACGAACGGATCGCTCCCGCTCGTCGTCGCGATGGCACCACTGGGGACGATGCCGCGCTGAGCGAGGAGCGCCCAGAACTGCGCCGAGTTGGCAGTCGGCCCACCGAGCTGGGGCGAGCGCACGCCGAACCGGGCCGGCATCGTCGCGAGAATTTCCGGTGGAATCGTGATTCCCGCCATCAGCCGTGTCTCCTCACGCCGCTCCGTCCCGCGCCTGCAGGCGGTAGGCCGCTCGGACGGTCGCAACGTCATCGAGCATCGTCTCCTCCGCCTTTTGCTCGAGCTGCCGCGCTGCCGCCAGCCACCGTGACCGCACCACCTCGAGCTTCTTGGCTTCCCGCCGCTGGGCGATCAGCGCTGCGCGCGCCTGTTCGGCACGTCGTTTCGCCTCTTCCAGCAGCGCCTCCTGCTCGGCGCGACGTCGCAGTAGCCAGGCTTCGTACGACTCGGCTCCCGCCAGCACTGCCGGGTCGACCGGCGTCCCGGAAAGTTCCGCAAGACTCGCAGCCAGCGCCCGCTGTGAGGCAGCGAGTTCGTCGAGGGCTGCCTCGCAGCTGGCGACCCAGCGCTGTTCTTCCGCGAGCTGTCGTTGCGTGTCCTCGACCAGCTTCTGCCGATGCTCGAGGAGTCGTGTCATCCGTCCGGCGCGCTGGCGCAATGCCCGTACCATGTCGTGTCACCCCCTAGGTCGTTGCCAGCTCGTTGCGCGCGACTGCCCGGTGCTCACCGAGGATCTGTCCGAGCCACTCCAGCGTGGCAGTAAACGGTGCTTTCTCCTCAGGCCGCTGCTGCAGGAAGCGCCGCAACTCGGGCATCAATGCCAGTGCCCGGTCGACTGTCGGGTTCGACCCGCTCACGTAGGCACCGATGTCGATGAGGTCGCGCGCGCTCTCGTAGGCAGCGAGCAACTCGCGCACCTCGCTCGCGAGCTGCCACTGCTCCGGACTGACCAGGTTCGGCATGAGACGGCTGACGCTCGCCAGGATGTCGATCGCTGGGAAGTGCCCGCGGTCGGCCAGCGCCCGCGAGAGGACGATGTGACCGTCCAGGATCCCCCGCACCGTATCGCTGATCGGCTCGTTCAAGTCGTCACCCTCGACCAGAACGGTATAGAACGCGGTGATGCTCCCCTGCTCGGCGTTGCCCGCTCGTTCGAGCAGTCGCGGTAGCAGCGCGAAAACCGACGGCGGGTAACCACGCGTCGCTGGCGGCTCACCGGCCGCCAGCCCGACTTCGCGCTGGGCCATTGCTAGCCGCGTCACCGAATCCATCATCAGCACCACGCTCAGTCCCGCGGTCGCGGAAGTACTCGGCGATGAGCGTGGCTGTCCAGGCCGCCTTGATCCGCATCAGCGCTGGTTGGTCGGACGTCGAGACCACGAGCACGGCACGCTCGAGTCCTTCCGGGCCGAGGTCGCGCTCGATGAACTCCTGCACCTCGCGTCCGCGCTCGCCGATCAACGCGATCACGCGCACGTCGCAGACGGCGTTGCGACTGATCATGCCGAGCAACGTGCTCTTCCCCACTCCGGAGCCAGCGAAGATCCCGAGACGCTGGCCGCGCCCACAGGTCAATGTCGCGTCGATCGCCCGCACGCCAGTCGGCAGAATCTCCCGGATCGGTGCCCGCTGGAGCGGGCTCGGCGGCGCACCCCCCAACCGGACGCGCCGCCGGCAGCGCAACGGCCCCTTGCCATCGATCGGGCGCCCCAGGCCATCGATCACGCGCCCGAGCAGCTCGGGGCCGACCGGCACGTGCAGCGCTTCCGGCGCCGGAACCACCCGGCTGCCGTGACGCACGCCGCGCAATTCCGCGAGCGGTACCAGCACCAAACGTTCATCGTGAAATCCCACCACTTCCGCCGCCAGCCGTCCCTCTTCCGCAAAACCGGGGAAGATGTGGCAGAGGTCGCCGATTTCCAGGTCGAGCCCGATCGCTTCGACCGTCAGCCCGATACCGCGCACCACCCGCCCCTCGCGCCGGATCGGCTCGACGCTGCGCAGGCGTTCGCGGAATCGCTCGAGCAGCTCCTCACTCCTCATCGGCTACCTCCGCCAGCGCCCGCCGGATCTCCCCCAGCTGCGTCGAGAGCCGCGCATCGACGAACCCGACCGGTGTACCGAGAACGCAACTGCCTGGATCGACATGCGGGTCACCGACGACTTCCACCGGCGGCCGACCGTCCCACGCCGCCGCCAGCCAGGCACGTGCCCGCTCCACGTCATCCGGGTGCACGATGAGATGCGTCACCGGTGCGCTCGGCGCCTGGGCCAGCGCTGCCTCCACCAGTCGGCCGAGTACCGCATCGTCACGCGCGACTTCGCGCCGCAAAATCGTCTCGGCGATCAGCACACTCAGCTCCAGGACGAGATGCGCGTACGCGTGACAGATCTCCCGCTCCTGGATGACCGCTCGCTCGACGAGATCACGCAGCCGTGCCAAGAGCATTCGCTGTTCCGCTGCGAGTTCCTCTTCCAGCTGCGCCCGCGCTTCAGCCAGCGCCGTCTTCCAGAGCTGCTGTCGCCAGTTTTCGATTTCGGCCTCGGCTGCCGCGCGCAGAGCGGCCGCCTCTGCTTCCGCCGCGGCTAGGATCTCCCGAGCCCGCGCTTCCGCTTCCGCCAGTAACTGCACTGCCCGCTCACGGTCGGCAGCCGACGGCTGGGGAAGCACCAGCGCGCTTCCCGCCACCGTCGCCGCATCCCGCTTGACCACGCGTCCGCTAGCCAAGGATCGCCTCCTCGCCGCGCGAGATCACGATCTCCTCGGCCTCTTCCAGGCGCCGCACGATCGCGACGATCCGCTGCTGCGCTTCCTCGACAGCTCGGATCCGTACCGGCCCGAGGTAACTGATCTCCTCACGCAGCAGCTCGGCCGCGCGCTGCGACATGTTCCGGAAGATCTTCTCTTTGAGTTCGTCCCGTGCTGCCTTGAGCGCCAGTGCCAGATCCCGCATGTCAACCTCACGCAGCACACGCTGCAGCGAGCGGTCGTCGAGCAGGATGAGGTCGTCGAAGGTGAACATCAGCTTGCGGACTTCTTCCGCCAGCATCGGGTCGACCTCGGTCAGCCGCTCCAGGATGTGCTTCTCCGTGCTCCGGTCGACCTTGCTCAGGATCGCTACCAGGTGCGGCACACCACCGACCGTTCGCGAATCCTGGGTGAGCAGCGAGGACATGCGCCGCCGCATGATCTCCTCGACGCGCTTGACGATCTCGGCCGGTGTGCGATCGATCGTCGCGATCCGCCGTGCCACTTCTGCCTGCAAGTCCTCGTTGAGATGGCTGATCACCGCTGCAGCCTGCACCGGAGGCAGGTGCGACAGGATCAAGGCGATCGTCTGTGGGTGTTCGTTCTGCAAGAACATCGCCATCTGGCGCGGATCGGACTTGCGCAGGAACTCGAACGGCGCCGGCGGGTTCATCGTCACGACTCGATCGATCAGGGCGTTCGCGCGCTCCAGACCCATCGCCCGCGCCAGCATTTCCCGGGCGTATTCGATGCCGCCAACAGCGAGATAGCGGTGCACGACCGCCATCTCGTGTGCCTCGTTGAGCACCTGATGCACTTCTTCCTCGTTGAGACGCGGCATCGTCGCGACCTTGACGGTGATCGCCTCGATCTCGTGTTCCTGGAGATGCTGGAGCACCTTCGCCGAGTAGTCCGGCCCCAGCGCCATCAGGAGCGCAGCCGCCTTGGCTGCGCCCTTCAACCGCTCAGGCTGCTGGCCCGGTCGTGTCGGCGCCTGCGCCGTCATCGCTCGCTACTCCTCGTTCAACCAGGCACGCACCACATGCGCGACGGTTGCCGGGTCCTTCTTCGCGAGTTCCTGGAGTTCCCGGAGCGTCGGCGGCGGCCCGGCTGGTTCCTTGAGTGCCGCTTCGCGCGGNCCNCCGAGCCCGGCTNCAGCACCCGCCGGCATGCTCGCTGNTGCCGGNCCGCCCGGTAAGGCCTCGGTCGCGACCTCATAGCGCGGTGCCGGTGGGAGCGCAGCCCGCTGCGACGCCAGCACCCGCCAGGCGATCAGCAGCGCGATCAGCGGGATGAGGACGATCGCCCCCAACCGGGCCGCTTCCAACAGCCGGTCCATGAGCGACGGTTGGGCAGCGGCTTCTTCGGCGTTCGCCGTCGTGAACGGCACCACGCTCACCGTCACCTCGTCACCGCGCTCCGGCACGATCCCGGCTGCTGCTGCGACGAGATCGCGGACTTGCTCGGCCACGGCCGGATCGACCGCTGCACTGTTCAGGACGACGGCCACCGAGAGTCGTTGGATCTTGCCGGGCGCTTGCACCACTCGTTCGACCTGCCGAGATAGCTCGTAGTTCACGGTCGTCTCGCGCAACTCGCTCCGCTGCTGGTTCTGTCCCGCGGCGCCTTCCTGGTAGGTATCGACATTGCTGTCTACGCCCGGCACACCGATCGGCCCGGTCGCCGTACCCTCCGTCGTTTGCACCCGCTCCTGCTGGCTCCGCACTTGCGGTTGTGCCCCGTTCGGACTGTAAATCTCGCTGTCGACCTGGCGCTGGTCCCAGTCGAAACTCGCGCTCACCTGCACCGCAGCGTTGTTGTTTCCCACGACGCGTGCCACGATCGTCTGCAGCTGCGTGGCGAGTGCGCTCTCGAACGCTCGCTGTGCCTTGAGGTGNTCGCTCATGCCACCGGCCGCAGCGACTCCTCCGCCTGACCACAGCGCGTTCCCACTCTCATCCACGACCGTCACGTGTTCTGGCTGCAGTCCCGGGACAGCCGCCGACACCAGATGGACGACCCCGCGCACCTGCTCGTCAGTCAGTCGGCTGCCCGGCTTGAGCTGCAGGACGACTGCTGCCGTCGTCGGCTGTTGCTGTTCGGTGAAGAGCGATTCCTCAGGGATGACCAGGTGCACGCGTGCCGACTGCACGCCGTCCAGCTGACTGATCGTCCGAGCGAGTTCTCCCTCGAGCGCCCGCTGGTAGTTGACNCGCTGCTGGAAGTCGGTCACACCGAACGAGGAGCGGTCGAACAGTTCGAACCCCAGCGTCCCACTCTTCGGTAGCCCCTGCGCGGCCAGCGCTAACCGCAGCTTGGCCACCTGATCGACCGGTACGCTGATCGTCGTCCCGTCGTTGCTGAGCGTGTACGGCACCCCTTGCTGGCGCAACTGCTCGATGATCGCTGCCGCATCGTCCGCCGAAAGGCCGGTGTAGAGCGGCGCATACTGCTGCGGCGGCTGGATCAACAGGAGCAACGCGACTGCGAAGATCGCCGTCAGCGCCACCGCGACGATCGCGACCCGGCGGTTCTGGCTCAGACCGTCCCACCGGTCACGCACATAGTTCCAGTAGACCGAGAGTCGCCGCAGCATGCGCTCGATCCGTTCCGCTCACCCCGTCAAATCGGCATCGACATCACTTCACGATAGGCTTCCAGTGCTCGATTCCGAATCTGCAGCGCCGCCTGTAAGCCGATCGAGGCAGTCTCGAGCGCGATCATGACCTGATGGAGATCGACGTCCTCGCCCGCCGCGAGCGCCACCGCGAGGCGATCCGCTTCGTTGATCTGCGCGTTCAACGCACCGAAGGCGCGCTCCAGCACCTGCCCGAACGATGGNGTACCGGCTGCTGCCGGCGAGTTCGCGGCCCCGACCGGCGTNATGTCTGCAGCGATCGGTGCGATCGGCGCGATGCTCATCGCCCCGTGCTCCCTTCGATCTCACCGCTCATGCTCGACCGATGCTCAAGGCGCGCATCGCCATCGCTTTCAGCGACTCCAGCACCGTCACGTTCGCCTCGTAGGCGCGCGTCGCAGCCATGAGATTCGTCATCTCGCTGACCACGTCGATGTCCGGGTATCGCACGATCCCGTTCGCGTCTGCGTCAGGGTGCGTCGGGTCGTACACCTCACGCACCGCCTGCTGGTCGACGACGATCCCAGCGACGTACACCCCACGCGCNGCACTCGGCGGTGCCTGCACCAGCCCGGTACGCGTCTGCACCAGGCGGGCGAATGCGTTCGGCTGCTCCGCAGCGAAGACGACCTGCCGCCGCAGATACGGTCCACCCTGTGGTGTCCGCGTGGTGTCGACGTTCGCGAGGTTCGACGCTGTGACGTCCATCCGCACCCGCTGCGCGGTGAGCGCCGAGAGGCTGACGCGCATCGTCTCGAAGATCCCCATCGCCTGGCGCTCCTTCCCTTCCCTGCGCGATGCTCGCACGTTCAACACTACCCATCGGTCGGCACCGTGCCGATACCCTGTCGGTCGGAAGCCGCTTCAGGACGCAAGTCCAGGCGACCCCGGTACTGCCTGGCCAGTTGTCCGTATGGGCGAGCACCACCAGCGGCTGGAGCGACCTAAGCGGGCATCGCCGCTCCCGTTGCGCAGCCACGTACGGTCGCTCAGCAATCGAGGACGTGGCCGAGGGTCTGCCGAACGCGTGCGGTCCGCGTGACCGGAGAAACGAGCTGGGGCTTCAGCAGCGCAGCCCCAGTCGTGCACGCGTGCTCATGCTTCCGGCTTGGGCACCAGGTAGATGCGGACACCGTGATGGATCAAGTAGTTGAGGAGCCGGAGCCGCGTCTCCAAACCGATCCGGCCCAACGGTGGGATCAGCGGGACACCGTGCAGTGCGGCCTTGGCGACGATCCACTCGCGGAATTGCCGATCCGTCATGTCGACCACGGTGAGGTTTTCGTCACCCTGCCCGTCCTCGCGCGGTACCAGGACGTAAACCCGGCGCAGGTCCTCGAGCGTCAAGTCAGGCTGTGGGGCTCGCTCGTACCGACCGTACGGGAAGCGACCGATGTACATCGTTACCCATCCTCACGCGTCAGTGTGTCCTCGCTCGTCTCCACTTAGCACTCCCGACCGGCGCCGCAGGGTCCGCCGCACGAACGGCCAGGCAGCACTGCCGCACACCACCACGCCGAAACCGACCACTAGTGGCCACTCGAGCACCGGATGCAGCCGCGCGGCGACGATCGGGTCTTCGACGATCATCCGCCCACCGGTTACGCCGAGTACCGCGACGCCGACCCACAGTAACCAGCGNAAACGATCGAGCAAGAGCGCGATCAATCCGCTCCCAAAGAGAATCAAGGGCATCGACACGAGAAGGCCGAAGGCGAGGAGTTCGACGGTCCCATGCGCAGCGCCACCCACCGCCAGCATGTTGTCGAAACTCATCACGAAGTCCGCCAGCGTGATCGTCTGCACCGCTTCCCACAGCGACGTTGCTGGCGCGATGTCCCGCGTCTCGCTCTCCTCGCGCACCAGCTTGAAGCCGATCCACCCGATGAGCAGCCCACCGATCGCTTGCAAGAACGGGATCGCCAGGAGCAGCGCAGCCAGAGCTGTGAACAGCACGCGCAGCGCGATCGCGCCCAAGCCACCGAGGACGATCGCCCAGCGACGCTGACCCGGCGGCAAGCGGTGCGCTGCCATGCCGATGACGAGCGCGTTNTCCCCGCTGAGAACGAGATCGATGAGGACGATACTGAGGAGTCGACCGAGCAACGCGACCAGCATCGCGGAACCTGCCCTGTTCGATCACCCAGGGCCCGAACGGGTCACCCCTGAAGATCACCAGAATCTTGACAAAGGACGCCCTGAGCCTGCAAACCGCACCGGCGCTGCCGCACCAGCATGGTCGCCATCGATCGCGCAGTCGGTNCGGTGGTAGCATCAGCCCAGGCACGGACGACCGAGGGGGGAACGATGCAGTGGGACGAACTCGTCCGCGTCACGCCCGAACTCGATGCCTGGCTTCGAGAAACACGCCGCTACCTGCACATGCATCCGGAGCTCTCATTGCAGGAAACCAACACCGCGCGCCTCGTTGCTGGCCATCTCCGCGAACTCGGGATCGAGCACCGGACCGGCCTCGGCGGTGATGGACGCCCGCTCTTCATGTCACCGGAAGCACTCCGCGCCGCCGGTATCCAGCCGGGGCCGACCACCGGGGGCAACGGCATCCTCGCTATCATCCGCGGCGAGCGCGGACCGGGCCGAACGGTCCTGTTGCGCGCTGACATGGATGCCTTGCCGATCGACGAGCAGAACGACGTGCCGTACCGATCGACGCGCCCCGGAGTCATGCATGCCTGCGGGCACGATGCCCACACCACCATCCTCCTCGGCGTCGCCGAGCTCCTGAACCAGCTCCGGGACCGCTTTGCGGGCACAGTGAAGCTGATGTTCCAGCCAGCCGAAGAAGGACCGGGCGGTGCTGCCGCGATGATCGCNGACGGTATTCTCGACGATCCGCCAGTCGATGCCGCGTTCGCGCTACACGTCGATAGCACACGCCGGGCCGGTGAAGTCGCTATTTCGCCCGGTCCCGCCACCGCCGCTGCCGACACCTTCCGCATCGTCGTGCGCGGTGTCGGCGGACACGCTGCCAAGCCGCAGACGGCAGTCGACCCCATCGTCGTCGCCGCCCATATCGTCGTGGCGCTGCAGACGCTGGTCAGCCGTGAGACGGACCCGCTCGATGCAGCTGTCATCACGGTCGGCAAGCTCCTCGCTGGCACAGCGACCAACATCATCCCCGACCACGCCGTGCTCGAGGGCACCGTCCGCACCTATTCCCCGAGCATCCGCGACCAGATCGAGCGACGAATCGCCGAGCTCGCACGTGGTATCGCGCAGGCGATGCGGGCTGAGGCCGACACGGTCTACCTCCGCGGGTACCCCGCCATGCACAACGATCCCGAACTCACTGCTCTCGCCCGCCAGGTCGCGACCGAGCTCCTCGGCTCCGACCGTGTCTTTGATCGCGAGCCGATCATGGCCGGTGAGGACTTCGCCTTCGTGGCACAGCGGGTACCGGTGTGCATGATCGGCCTAGGTGTCGCCGCACCGGAACGTGGGATCGTCTATCCGCCCCATCACCCGCGGTTCGATCTCGACGAGGACGCATTAGCGGTCGGCGTTCGGCTGATGACCGCGATCGCACTGCGCTACCTCGGTGCCGCGTGACGGAAGGAGATGTGACCATGGGACCCCACCTGGTGCGCCAGCCCTGTCTGCCGACCCGCACCACACGGCGTGCTTTCCTCCTCTCCTCGGCCTCGTTCTTGCTCTCGGCGTGCAGCATCGGGATTCGACAGGAGGTCGGCACACCGCCCCGTTTCGCCTCTCCTACCGCAACCTCGTCACCGACCATCGCTCCCACCACCCCTTTACCGACCGCCACAGTGGCAACTCGGTCCACTCCCGGCCAAACGCCGCCTACCCCGACACCCTCGCCCAGCCCATCGCCGAGTCCCACGCCGACTGGGCCCGTCGAACTCCGGGTCGATACCATAGCCGGCGGGCTCGAGGCACCGTGGGAACTCGCCTTCGCACCGGACGGACGCATCTTCCTCACCGAGCGNCCCGGCCGGGTCCGGGTCATCGTGGACGGCCAGCTCGTGCCTGACCCTGTGTTGACAGTTTCGGTCGCTGCGGTTGGCGAAGCCGGACTGCTCGGGCTCGCGCTCGACCCCGACTTCGCGACGACGCGCTGGGTTTACCTCTATTACACCTACAGCGAAGCGAACCAACTCTGGAACCGNGTCGTCCGGTACACGGAGGCAAACGGTCGCCTCGAGCAACCTGTCGTCATCCTCGACCGGATACCCGGCGGCACGATCCACGACGGCGGACGGATCGCCTTCGGCCCGGACGGCAAGCTCTACGTGACGACCGGCGATGCGCGTAACCCCGATGCAGCACAGGACCTCGACTCGCTCGCCGGGAAGATCCTCCGCCTGGAACCGGACGGTTCGATCCCGGCTGACAACCCGTTTCCTGGATCGCCGGTCTGGTCGTACGGGCACCGCAACCCCCAGGGCTTGGCCTGGACGAGCGACGGGCGACTCTACGCGACCGAGCATGGTCCCACCGGCGATCTCGGCCTCGCCGCGCACGACGAGGTCAACCTGATCGAACCGGGGCGGAACTACGGTTGGCCGTTCGTGGTCGGCACGCTCGTCCGCCGGGAGCTGCCCGATGCGGTCCCACCGGTTATCGAGAGCGATACCTCCACCTGGGCTCCCAGCGGCGCGACGTTCGTCCGGTCCGGCCGTATTCCTCAGTGGCAGGGAAATCTGTTGTTCGCCGGCCTGCGCAGTCAGACGCTCTGGCGCCTCGTTCTCGCCGCCGACGGGCGGAGCGCTCAGGAACTCGAACCGCTCTACCAGGGCGAGTTCGGCCGCCTGCGCACGGCTGTCGAAGGACCGGACGGAGCCATCTACCTCCTCACCAGCAACCGCGACGGCCGGGGCAGCCCACAACGCGACGACGACCGCGTCCTGCGCATCGTGCCAGCTTGACAGGGCATCGATCCTGACCCATCCCCGGCTAGCCGCTCGACTGAGCGGATACCACGTGCGCAGCATCTGTGCGCCGCATCGCCAGTATGGCTGTCCGATGCGCGAGTTCTGCGACGCGCCCAACAACCGCATACCTGGTGAAGGACAGTGAGCCGACTCGATCGGTCGCTGCTCGGACTGTCAGGCACGCGACAACTCGGCATCTTGACAACAGAACGATTCCTCTGGAGACTGAGACTCAGTGCGAGGGATTGCGACGATGCTCGTCTATCTCGTCTACGCGTCGATCGCGTTGATCGGCTTGCTCTTCCTCGCCGTTGCTTTCCTCTTCGGTGAGGTGGGAGACGCGTTCGATCTCGACAGCGGCGACGGCATCGGGCCCTTCAACGGCAAAGTCCTCGCAGTGGCGATCACGGCCTTCGGTGCCACCGGGTTGCTGGCCACCTATCTCGGTGCCACCGCTCTTCCCGGCGCGCTCATTGCAGCCGCGAGTGCTCTCCTGTTCGGTGCAGCGGCCTGGTGGCTCGTGGTCTTCTTCTATCGCCAGCAAGCGACGACCGCCTTCTCCCTGCGCGATCTCGCAGGGCGTATCGCGGAGGTGACCGTCACCATACCGGCCGATGGACTGGGTTACGTCGTCGTCCGTGACACAACCGGGAGTCGACAGGTGCTGGCGCGGAGCAAGGACGGAACCGCCATCCCCGCCGGTCACGCTGTCCGTATCGTCTCCATCGTCGGCACCACCGCCGTCGTCGAAGCGGCCGAAACACCGACGCAGCCGCCACCACGAACGGGAGGGACACCGTGACGATCCTCGAGGTTCTCTTCGCACTCGCCGCCGTCCTCTTTATCCTGCTCGCACTCGCTGCACTCCTCGCCATCATCAGCCGGAACATCGTCAAAGTGCCGCCCAACATGGTCGCTGTCTTCTCGGGCCGCAAGCGCACCGTCGTGGACCCGGAAACGGGCCAGCGCCGCACCGTCGGGTATCGTTTGGTCAAAGGTGGCTCCAGCGTCCGCATACCGATCATCGAGCGCGTCGACTTCCTCTCGCTGAACGTGATGACCATTCCGCTCAAGATCGCCTCGGCCTACACCAAAGAAGGTGTGCCAGTCTCGGTCGACGCCGTGGCCAACGTGAAGATCGGCTCCGACGATGTCATGCTCATGAACGCGATCGAGCGCTTCCTCGGGATGTCGCAGGACGAGATTCGCAGCGTCATCTTCCAAACACTCGAAGGCCATCTCCGCTCCATTCTCGGCACCTTGACGGTCGAACAGATCAACGCCGACCGACAGGCCTTCGCCCAACGGCTTGCTGCCGAGTCCGCCGCCGATCTCTCGCGAATGGGCATCGAGATCGATGTCCTCACTATCCAGCAGATCAGTGACCCGCAGGGCTACCTCGATGCACTCGGCCAGCGTCGCACTGCCGAAGTCAAACGTGACGCCGAGGTCGGCAAAGCAGAAGCCGAACGCGATGCCCGTGTCCGTCGTGCTCAGGCGATGCAGCAAGCTGCTGTCGCCGAGGCGATGGCCGATGCCGAGATCGCTGCAGCCAACAAAGAAGCCGAAGTCCGGAAAGCGCGGTACGCAGCCGAAGTGGAAGCAGAGCGTGCCCGGGCGAGTCAGGCCGGACCGCTGGCCGAAGCTGAGGCACGGAAGCAGGTCGTCGTCGCGGAGCAGCAAGTCGAACTCGCCCGAACTGAAGCCGCGATCGCCGTCCAGGAAATGGAAGCTCGACGCCGCGAGAAAGAACTCGAGGCCACGGTGCTCAAGGGCGCGCAGGCAGAACGCGAAGCGACGATCATTCGAGCCGACGGCGAGAAACAGGCTGCCGTCTTGCGCGCCGAGGGTGAACGCCAGGCGACGATCGTCCGAGCCGAAGCTGCCGCCCGCGAGCGCGAACTCATCGGTGCCGGAGAGGCAGCTCGGATCCGCCAGGTGGGGCAAGCGGAAGCGGAGGCCAAAAAGGCGCTCGCCGAAGCGCTCCAGGCAGAACTCCTCGCACGAGCCGAAGGACAGCGCGCAGCGCTCCTGGCCGAGGCCGACGGCAAACGAGCACTGGCCGAAGCACTCAACACCTACGGGCCGGTCGCTATGCAGCTCCTCATGTACCAGGCTTTCGTCGAGCAGCTGCCCAAGATCGTCGAAGCCGCAGCCCAGCCACTGACCCAGGTCGAGCGCGTCGTCGTTTTCGATTCCGGCGGAGCGTCCGACGGGCATACCAGCCTCGGTCGGTACGCCACCCAACTCCCGGTGATCGTTCAGCAACTCCTCGAAGGATTCAGCGCGATGACCGGTATCGATCTCACGACGGCGGTCCGCGAGCGGTTGGCCGGCCACGTCCCCGCCGACGGTTCAGCCACTGTCAGTCAGCCCGCTGACCAGCCGGCTCCGTCGTCCGAGCCGCCGCAGCCTGCTTGACGGCTGCGCGCTGCGCCACCAGAACCCCGGCGAACACGGCGACGAGCCCAACGATCTGCACCGCTCGCACGCTCTCACCGAGGAATGCTGCACCCAGCGCCATCGCGATGCCCGGTTGCAGGTAGTAATAGACGAGCGTCGTCGCGGCACCNAGTCGTTGCACCGCNCGCTGCCAGAAGACGTTCGCCCCGACCATCGCCAGCACGCCCGTGTACAGCAACGCTCCCCAGGCGCCCCATCCGGGCGGCGCAGCGAGCGATCGCAGCGTGTCGCCTGCTCCAACGATACCGACGACGACCAAGCTCAACACGAGCAGCCACGTCGTTACCGGTACAGCACCGTACCGCGCGACGAGCGGCCGGGGGATCAAGGTCACGCCGACCCAGCAGATCGCTGCGCCGAGCGTCAGGAGATCACCGAACAGCGTAGCCATCCCCGTGGGATCCGGCGTACCGACCATGAGTACCACGCCGAGAAAACCGAGCGCGGCACCGAGGAGCCCCGCTGCACGTGGTCGCTCGCGCTCGACTAGCCAAGAGATCGGCAACGCCCAGAGCGGGCTCGTGTTGAGGAACAGNGCACTGTGCGTCGACGTCGTATGCCGCATCCCGACGAGGAACACGATTTGAAAGACTCCCATCGCACCCANACCGGCCAGCGCGAGGCGCGGCCAGTCCTGGCGCGCGATACGCAGCGACTCGCCCCGGAGGCGCAGCCAGAGAACGAGACAACCGATCGCGACGATGAGTCGCAGGACCGCGAACGACAGCGGCCCGAACGAATCGACCCCGTGCTTGACGATCGGGAAGGAGGCACCCCAGATGAGCACCGCCACGAACGCTTCGCCGTCGATCCAGCGCCGCCGGCCCGCTCCCTCGCTGTCCATCACCATCGCTCACCTTCGCGACACTTGTGTCGATTCGCCCCATCGTATTCTCGGGGTAGGCCTGTCCGGGTACCAGTGATGTGTTCGGCAAGGCGGAACGGCAGCGGTCGGCCCGCCCCGGGCCGGGGGAGGCAGCTCGCCCCGAGAATCCCGCACCGTCTCCTCCCGCGCACTCCGCTGGTCGTTACTCCCTCGCACGTACAGCCACCCGAGAACACCTGCGGCGCCAGCAGGCGACCAACCGCAGAGCATATCGGCTGATGCTTGCCGTGGCCCCTTCCCAGCCTCCATACTTGCGCTGGAGCTTACCTCGCAGTGAACGGCTCGGTTCCCATGGTGCGCGAAGCGATGACGCTCCGGGTCGAACTCTACGGTCTGCCGGCAGTTCTCACCGGCCAGCGCCGTGTCGAGGTCACCGCAGCCACGTTGCAGGAACTGGTTCACGTGCTCGCCGCACAGTTCCCCTCGCTCTGCGGTACGGTTATCGACCTCGACCGAGGCTGGCTCAACCGCGGCTACATCTTCGTGGTCGACGGCCGCTTCACGCGCGACCCGGCAACGCCGCTCCATCCAGGCTCCGAAGTCCTCCTCGTCGCTGCCCAGGCTGGAGGCTGAGACGATGCATGCCGTCCACGGTCGTGCGCTCCTGGTCGATCTCAGCAGCGGAGATACCCAGCATGTCTCCATTCCGCGCGACGTCTTCCACGCGGTTCTCGGCGGCACGGGACTCGCTACCTGGCTGCTCCTCCGCTTCGCGCCGCCACGCGTCGACCCCTGGTCACCGCACAATCCCTTCGTCCTTGCCACTGGTCCCTTCATTGGCACCGGGCTGACCACGTCGAGCAAACTCGCGATCGCTACCACGTCGCCGCAGACGGGTTTCATCGGCGATTCGCTCACCTCGAGCTACCTCGCGCTGGTGCTGCGCCGTACTGGCTTCGATGCCCTCGTCCTGATCGGTCAGGCGCCGGAGTGGTCAGTGCTCGTCATCGAGGACGGACGCGTCACCCTCAGACTGGCTCGCGATCTGCTCGGACTCGACCCGGAGGAGACGGCTGCCGCCCTCCGCGCTGAACTCGGTCGGGACGTGCGTGTCGCCGCGATCGGTCGCGCTGGCGAACGGCTGGTACGCTTCGCTGCTGTCGTCAATGACGGCCGGTTGGCCGGCCGAACCGGCCCTGGCGCCGTCCTCGGGGCCAAGCGCCTGAAAGCGATCGCCGTACGGGGTACCGGGCGGTTTCCACCGGTCGCCGACCCCGCTGCGGTCGCTGCGTCTGCCCGTCGTCTCGCGCAACGCAGTCTCGGTCCCGAAACCGCCAAATACCGGGAGCTCGGCACGGTCGCCAATCTCGCCTTCTTCAGCCGGCTCGGCGTCCTGCCGACCCGAAACTTCGCCGCGGGGACGTTCCCGGCAGCCGAGGCGCTCTCGGGCGAACGCCTCGTGACTGTCCACCGTGCCGATCGACAAGCCTGCGCTGCCTGCACGGTCGGCTGTGAGCATCACTTCCGCACCACCGACGATGGCCCCCCGGCGACCGTCCGCCTCGAGTACGAGACCCTCTTCGCACTNGGCTCCCTGTGCGGCATCGACGACCCCAACGTCGTGCTCCGNGCAGCCGCACTGTGNGACCGCTACGGCATGGACGCCATCAGTGCCGGCGGGACGATCGCCTGGGCGATGGAGTGCGTCGAGCGTGGCGTAACGCTTCCGGGTGACCCTGCCGAGTGGCCGCNCTTCGGCGACGGCGCNAGCCTCCTGCGCACGCTCGAGGCGATCGGCGAGCGACGTGGTCCGCTCGGCGATCTCCTCGCCGAAGGGTCGCGACGCGCTGCCGAACTCATCGGACAGGGCAGCGACGNCTGGGCGATGCACGTCAAAGGGCTGGAACTCCCCGGCTATCACCCGAAGAAGCTGCGCGCGATGGCGCTCGGTTTCGCCGTGACTCCGCGTGGCGCCTGTCACAACCGGACCTCAGCGTACGAGATCGACTTCTCCGAGCAGGCGGGCGATCATCACGAGCGGATCGCACTGGCGACCGCCCGCAGTGAAGACCGTTCAGCTGTCCTCGATGCCCTGCCGCTCTGCAAGTTCCTCCGCCACTGTTTCGACGACTTCTTCGCTGACGCTGCGGAACTGGTCCGGCTGGTCACCGGCATCGCCTGCGATGCCGACGAACTGCGCAGGGTGGGTGAGCGGATCGTCACGCTGAAGAAGCTCTTCAACCTGCGCCAGGGCTGGACGCGATCCGACGATTCGTTACCGGTACGGCTTCTCGGGCCCGACGGTATCGAGCCCGCTGAACTGGACGCACTCGTCGCGGCATACTACCGTGTACGGGGCTGGACNCCGGAAGGCCTCGTGCCACCGGCCAGGCTCCGCGAACTCGGATTGGATTCCCTCGTGGCACACGCAGCAACCGGGTGTTGATCGATGTTCGACGAAGACGAACTCATCTGGCTCGAACTCGAACGAATACGCCTCCCCTCGCCGGTCCTCGCGCGCATCGAGGAGCTAGCCGAGGAGCGCCGTCGCCTCTTGCAAGCGATCCCGGACATGCTGTTCGAACGGGAGGAAGCACTACGCCGCGTCGCCGAGATCAACGTCGAACTCGAGCGACTCTGGGACCTCCGGCGGAGAGAGCTCCTGTTCGTCCGCCAGATGCTCGGGGGCGAGGCGGAGGACCAGGCGTCCTCGCTCGAAGAGGTCGAGGAACGGGTCACCGAGGAACAGGACACGAACTCCCGAGTGGAGTCTTCGTCCCCTTCCACACCCCAGCAGTCCAATCAGTGATCCCGTTCACTCGATTTCGACGATCGCCTCGATCTCGACGGTGATATTGCGGGGAAGCGAACCCATCCCGACCGCCGAACGGGCGTGCCGGCCCCGCTCCCCGAAAACCTCCACGAAGAGATCCGAACAGCCGTTGATCACCTCCGGATGCCGGTCGAATTCCGGCACCGCATTGACCATCCCGAGCACCTTGACGACTCGTTTGACCCGATCCAGATCGCCGAGTTCTTGCTTCAGAACCGCCAGCAGCACCAGCCCGACCGACCGCGCGTGCCGATAGGCCTCCTCGACGCTCACGTCACGTCCGACCTTGCCGGTCGGCATCGTCCCGTCCGGATTCCACGGCCCCTTGCCGGCCAGAAAGAGCAGGTTCCCGCTCCGTACCGCGTGCACGTAGTTCCCCGCTGGTGCCGGCACCGGCGGCAACTCGATCCCCAGTTCCTGGAGTCGCTGCTCAACCTTCATCACTCCTCCTCTCCTCTGCACCAGCAACCGGTTCAGGAGAATCGCAGAGCCAAGCTGAACCGTCAAGAGCTGCTCCGAGCACATCCTCCTCCCGATCTGTGGCCAGCTCAGCCACGCGTGTCTGAACGGCATGCAGGACGTTGCACTCGACTCCGGCTCCGCGCATGCTCGGGTGCAGCGAACGTTCCTCCTTTCACGGCCTTCCCCTCGCCCTGTGCAGGGTCACGACTTGCATGCCACCCGCGTGAGCGCAGCATCGGTTACACTCGTCAGGCAATGAGGAGGCTCGGTTGTTCGGGATCGACCTCGTCACCGTCATCCGTACGATCGGCACGCTCGGCGTCGCAGCGATCGTGTTCACGGAAAGTGGCCTTCTCATCGGTCTGTTCTTGCCCGGTGATTCCTTGCTGTTTACCGCTGGGTTTCTCGCCGCGCAGGGATTCCTCGACATCCGCTGGCTCGTCCTGGCCTGTTTCCTCGCTGCAGTCGCCGGTGATCAAGTCGGCTACGCCTTCGGCTCGCGCGTCGGCCGTGCATTGTTCCAACGGGAGGACACACGCCTCTTCAGGAAGGAGTATCTCTCCCGCACGGAGCGTTTCTTCGAGCGGCACGGCGGGAAGGCAGTCGTACTCGCCCGCTTCGTCCCGATCGTGCGCACCTGCACACCGGTCATCGCTGGAATGGGGCGGATGCGCTACCGTCGCTTCGTCATCTTCAATGTCTTCGGTGCACTCTTCTGGGCTGTCGGTGTGACCCTCAGTGGCTATTGGCTCGGCAGTGTCATACCCGGCATCGATCGCTATCTCTTGCCGATCGTCTTGCTCATCATCGTCGTTTCGCTCGCTCCGTCCGTCCTGCACGTCTGGCGGGAACGTCGTCGCCATCGATCGCCAGTCGAGGAGCAGACGCGCGTCCGCGATCGCGAAGCTGCTCGCCGATAGCACCTTCTCCTCTGACCGGTGTGCACAGCCGGTCGCCACCTCAGCCCGCGGCTCCCTCCTTGGTATCGTGCAGCGTGAGCCCCCCGAGCGCCTTGGTTCCGCAGACAAAACGACGGTCGGCAGGCGGCACTCGTTCGGCATCCGCGCTCGCCTCGAGTGCGGTGCACCTTGCCGAAGGCATCCGTCGAGTCGCTATACTGNCGCCGTATGGGACGGTTGGGAGGATCGTATGGATATTGCGACCGTTACGCGACTGTTGCGCGCAGCGGGCGTTCGCTGGATCCGCATCGAAATGGCTGACACCCACGGTATCGCCCGCTCGAAGAGCGTTCCCCTTTCCAAGTTCCCGGCTTACGCCGCCAAGGGAGTGAACTTCTACGGCGGTATGTTGCTCCAGGATGCATCAGGCTGGGATATTCCGCTCGAAGAGGAGCTTCCTCCCCCTGATTACCTCCTCAAGCCCGACCTGGATACGCTGACCCTCTTGCCGTATGCCCCCGGCGAGGCTCGCGTCATCGGAGACCTCTACCGTGATGGAGCGCCAGCGCCCGAAGATCCTCGTGTCGTCTGCCGGCGTATCGTCGAACGCTTCCGGGAGCGCGGCTGGATACCCCGGAGCGCCTTCGAATACGAGTTCTACCTGCTGCACGCGGGCACGCGAGAGCCGGTCTTCCGCGACAAGCAAATTTGCTCGACGCTCCGCAACAACTTCGACCCAGCCTGGCGCGACGAGCTGCTGACTGCGCTCGAGGCACACGGTATCGCCGTGTCGACACTCAGCGTCGAGAACGCACCAGGGCAGTTCGAGATCACTATCGATCCGGCAGACGGGATCGCTGCTGCCGATCAAGCCTTCATGTTCCGCACGGTCGTGAAGGAAGTGTCCCGGAAGCACGGNTACATCGCTACCTTCATGACGAAGCCCTTCATCGATCAGGCTGCGTCCGGAACCCACCTCCATCACAGCCTCATCGATGCCTCGACCGGCCAGAACCTGTTCGCCGATCCGGATGGCCCGCACGGCCTCTCCGAACTCGCTTGGCACTTCCTGGGCGGCCTCTTCGAGCACGCCCGCGCGTTGATCGCCGTGTTCTCGCCGACTCCGAACGACTACAAGCGCTATCAGCCAGGTCTCTTCGCACCGACCAGTGTCTGCTGGGGCTACGACAACCGGTCGGCCGCATTCCGTATCCCCGCCGACGCACACGGTAGCAAGGCACGCATCGAGAACCGGCTCGGTGGCGCAGCGGCCAATCCCTACATCGCTCTCGCNGCCTCCCTCGCCGCCGGCTGGGACGGTATCGAACGAAAGCTCAAGCCACCAGAGGCGATCCAGAAGGACGTGGGCTGGCTCGAAGGGCTGCCAGCGCTCCCGCGTTCCCTGGACGAAGCGCTCGATGCCCTCGAACAGGACACAGTGCTCTGCGAGCTGCTCGGGCATGCGTTCATCGAGACCTATGTTGCCGTCAAGCGGTGGGACGCTGAGAAATGTCGTCGCCGTTGCCCCGACTACTGCTCCCCGGAGTGGAACCGTCGCATCGACCCCTACGAGTGGGAGGAATACAGTGAGCTGATTTAGCGGGCTCGACTCGCTACACTTCACCGAAGTCGAGCTGCTCGGACTCGAGGCGGGGGTTCGATGGGACTCGCACGCGACGCCCGGATTCTCAAGGATGGTGAGCTCTTCGTCGTCAGCGACGAGCGCGGCGATCTCCGCCGCACCTTTCCGGGTGCAGGCATTTATGCCCGCGACACGCGCTTTCTCAGTGAACTCTGGTTACTCCTCAATGGTGAGGAACCGGAGCTGTTCGACTCATCGGCCGAGCGAACGACAGTTGCAGTCTTCGAGTTCGGTAATACTGTGTTCCGTGACGAGACAGGCCATGACGTCCTCGCCCATACGATCGCACTCCGTCGCTGCCGNAGCGTCCACCGTGGAACGCTCGAGGAAGAACTCGTTCTCGAAAACTATAATCCGTTCCCGGTCACGGTCGAACTCGCCTTGGTCTTCGCTGCCGACTTTTTCGACATCTTCGAGGTCCGCGGTTTTGTACGCGAGCGACCACGCGGTCATATTCTGCTGCCGCACCAAGAAGGACAGCAGCTGCGCCTGGCCTACCGCGCACCGGACGATGTCGTGCTCGAAACGGAAGTGCTCTTCAGCCGGCCACCGGACGTTTTCACGACTGAGCCAGGAACGACGCATCTGGCTGACCTCGCCCTACCCCGTATGCTCCTACCGGGACACGACCAGCTGATCCGAGCACGCGGCACGATTCACCCGCCCCGTGCCTTCACGCTGTTCCGTTCGACGCTCCCAGCTCACGGCACTGACCGTCTGTCGTTCCGTGTCGCACCGCGCGAACTCATCGAGCGACGCGTCAGCGTTCGCGTGCCAGATGTCTCACGACTCACCGCACCAGCCGAGCCAGCAGCGATCTCGTTCGCTCGTGTCCGTACCGATCACGAGTTCCTCGACCGTATCCTCCAGCGCAGTCTCGACGACCTGCGTGCCCTGCTCACGCCTTTCCCTGGTGGACGACTCGTCGCCGCTGGCATTCCGTGGTTCGTCGCGCCATTCGGCCGCGACAGTCTCATCGTGAGCCTCCAGATGATGCTCTTTTCCCCGGAGCTCGCCCTGGAGACGCTCCGGTTCTTGGCACGATACCAGGGTCAGAAGGTCGATCCCTGGACCGAGGAGGAGCCAGGCAAGATCCTGCACGAGCTGCGGTTCGGCGAGATGGTTCGCCTCGGTGAGACACCTCACAGTCCCTACTACGGGACCGTCGACGCGACGCCGCTGTTCATCATCGCCTTCTGCGAACTCATGAATTGGATCGGCTCGCCGGCGTTATTCGAAGAGCTCTTCCCTGCCGTCGAGGCAGCGCTCCGATGGATCGATGAGTACGGCGACCATGACGGAGACGGATTCGTCGATTACGGTAAAGTGTCACCACGGGGTCTCGTCCACCAGAACTGGAAAGACAGCCACAATTCCCTCCTTTTTCTGGATGGGACCGAGCCATCACCGCCCATCGCACCCGTCGAAGTCCAGGGCTACGTGTACCAGGCGAAACGAGCTCTCGCCGTCGTTCTGCAGCGCTACGGCGAGACATCCCTCCGTATGCTCGCTGCGCGTCTCCGTGCCGAAGCCGAGCGCTTGCGGGAGCGCTTCGAGCAGCGTTTCTGGATGGAAGACCAGCAGTTCTACGGGCAGGCGATCGATGGCCTCGGTCGACTCGTGCCAGCCATCTCGTCGAACCCGGGGCACTGCCTGTGGAGCGAGATCGTCAGCCCGGAGCGCGCTGCCCGGATCGTCACGCGGCTGTTCGCCCCGGATCTCTATTCCGGTTGGGGTATCCGGACACTCGCCAAGTCCATGCCGCACTACAATCCGATGAGCTACCACAACGGAAGTATCTGGCCGCACGACAATGCGCTCACCATCGCCGGGCTCCGCCGCTACGGTTTCGACCGCGAAGCAGTCCAGCTTATCAGCGACCTCGTCGAGGTGGCGACTACCTTCCCGTACTACCGCTTGCCGGAACTCTTTTGCGGTTTCGGCCGTGACGAAGCCGAATGCATGGTGCCGATCTCCTATCCGGTCAGCTGCAGTCCACAAGCCTGGGCCGCCGGCACCATCCCCTTCTTGCTCCAGGTGCTGCTCGGTGCCGAACCCCGTGCCGCCGAACGTCGTCTCGTTCTCCGCCCAGCGTTTCCGGACTGGCTGAACGAGGTGCAGCTCGAAGGGATCTCTTTTGCTGGCACGCGACTCGACCTGTCCATCAAGCGACAGAACGGCCGGTACGCGCTCGAGGTCAAGTGCGACCCAGAAATCAGCGTCGTGCTCGCGGGATCCACAGTCCATACGCGGAGGTGATCGGTGTCGATTCCCCGCTTTCGATGGGTCATCTTCGTCCGCTCGCTCGTTGCCGCCGAGGAACATGTACCGACGCAGGTCTTCCGGCTACTCGGCCGGTTTCTCACCCAGCAGAATCAGGAAGCGCTGTTCCTCGAGGAGCGGGGTAACCCGCTGACCGTCGCTGCTCTTCGCCGCCGCGGGGCAGCTGCGCTCCGCGAGCTGGCACGCGCCTGGCCCGACCTCCGTTACCACACGGTCGAACGTCGCTTCGGGGCCGACCTGGTCGAGTGGCTCGGCCGAACCTTGGCCACTGCCGACATCGCACTCGTCGAACTCGGCGTAGACGAGGAGCTGACACGGTGGGTCGGACAACTGACCCGGCCGCACCTACAGACCATTTTGGTCGACCTCGTTCCGGACGATCCGCTGCTCGATCCAGCTGCGGTCCCCGGATCGATCCCGCCACCTTCACCGCTGTGATCTGCCATCCCGCGAACGTACCCGCCTATCGGGGAAGAACCTCTGCCCGCCGCATCGTGACGGTCGAGGGACCGCCGCAGCGTCTCGCCACCGCGATCGCCGAAGGGACCCTCGCAGCAGTGCTGCAGGCCGCCCAGGCTCTCACCGCTGAGCCGACAGTCACCAACGGGCAACGATCGGATGACGCTCAGCTGAGCAACGGCGGTCGCGGGTAGGGGGTACGGACCTCGAACGATGCCGGTGAGACGCCGCACACCTGCAGCACAGCACTCCGCTTGACCAGTTCGTTGAACTCCGCCTCGCTCAAGACGAACCGGCACCCGCAGTCCGGACAGGTGACGACGTAGACGCAGTCGTAGCGCGATTCGCACCACTGCCGCACGTCACCGAAAAGCCCTTTGCCGCACAAGTGGGCGAGAACCTGCTCGACCTGGCGAGCATCCATCGCGGTACCTCCAGTATGGGGATGGCAGGTGTAGGATCATTTTCTCAGATAGTCCTCCGACAGTCAACCGCTCTCGAAACGCATCCCCCGTCTCGTGCGTCTGCCGTCCGATCCAACCGTGCTGGATGCAGCCGGATCTTCGGTCGCGCGAGTGCTGTTGCCAGGATGGATCGGCCCCGCGTAGCATCCGAACTGGCTCAGAAGAGGTCGTACCCGTGCGTACTCGCCTCCACTGCAGCGGATCGAGAGAGGAGCGCCGCGATGACGCAGCTACCCGAGACCACCGGAACGGTCGTCGTCCTGGCCGGCGGTGTCGGGGGGGCCAAGCTCGCTCACGGTTTCGCCCAACTCGGCCTCGGCAAGCGACTCGCCATCATCGTGAACACCGCGGACGACTTCGAGCTCTACGGCCTGGCTATTTCGCCCGACCTCGACACGGTCCTCTACACGCTCGCCGGTATCGCCAACCCAGTGACCGGTTGGGGTATCCTCGGCGACACCGCGAACACGCTCGCGATGATCGGTCGCTACGGCCAACCAACCTGGTTCTGGCTCGGTGATCGCGATCTCGCCACGCACATCCTGCGAACCGAACGGCTCCGCCGGGGCGCTCGCCTGACCGAGGTCACGAGGGAACTCGCTGCCGCCCTCGGAGTCACCGCTCGCATCCTGCCGATGTGCGATGAACCTGTCCGCACGGTCGTCCGCACGCCTGACGGTGACCTGCCCTTCCAGGAATACTTCGTGCGCCGGCGCCAGCAAGATCCGGTACTCGCGGTGCGCTTCGAGGGCATCGAGCAGGCCCGTCCCACCCTGGAGTGCGAGCGAGCGTTGGAGGAAGCGGACGTCGTCGTACTCGCACCATCCAACCCGATCGTCAGCATCGGCCCGATTCTCGCCCTGCCCGGCNTCCGCGAACGTATGCGCCGTGCCACCGTCCCGATCGTGGCCGTGAGCCCGATCGTCGGAGGACGCGCCCTGAAAGGGCCGGCTGACCGGATGCTCGCCTCGCTCGGCTACGATGTGTCGCCACTCGGTGTCGCCCGCCTGTACCAGGACTTTCTCGACGGACTGGTCATCGACGTACAGGANGCCGCTCTCGCCGAAGCGATCAGGGGCCTCGGGATCGAACCNTACGTCACCGACGCCGTCATGCACGATGAGGCCGACCGTGCTCGGCTCGCTCGGGAGACACTCGCCTTCGCTCTCCAACTCCACGGAGCCTCCCGGTGATGCACNCGCTCGCTGTCGTACCTGTCCAAAGGCTCGACCACGCGAAGTCGCGTCTCGCTGCTGTGCTCGACCCACTCTCGCGTCGCTCGCTCGTGCTGCAGCTCGCCGAGCGGACCGTCCGAATTCTCTGTACGGTACCGGGCATCGACGAAGTAGCACTCGTCACGCCTGATCCACACGTTGCCGCGTCGGCTCGCACCTGGGGAGCCTTTCCACTCGAGCAGACCGACCAGGGTCTCGATCGGGCTATCGTCGTCGCACAGCGATACGCGGTAGCCCGATCCTTCTCTGCTGTGCTCGTCGTTTTGGGTGACTTGCCGTTGCTGGAGGCACCGCCTGTCCGCACAGCGCTCGCGCTGCTGGAACCGTACAGCGTCGTCCTCGCGCCGGACCGCCACGGCACCGGGACGAACCTTCTCGCATTTTCTCCTCCCGACCTTCCTATCCCCTCGTTCGGGCACGACAGCCGAGCACGACATCGTCTCGCTGCGCGTCGCGCTCGGTGTACCCTTCGGGAGGTGTGGGCGCTGCCACTCGCGCTCGACCTCGACACGCCCGAGGATCTGGCGCTGGTGCACGGCGTCAGCACGCGAGAGGGGGAAACGTGACGGAGCGACAACTCGCGGTAACCCGTTGGGGNGTCTTTGTCGTCGCGCTCGGTGCTGCTCTCTGGGCTACTGATGCGCCGATCCGTAAACCATTGGCGGACGACCTGCCAGCTACCTCGATCGTCTTCGCGGAGCACCTGTTTCTCGCACTCTACGGTCTCCCCGTCCTCCTGTGGCAGCGACGGACGCTGCAGCGGCTGTCCTCGCGCGGGTGGCTAGCGCTCCTCGTCATCGCCTGGGGGGCTTCCGGCCTCGCGACCGTGCTGTTCACCGCCGCCTTCCGTATCGGCAACCCGACTACCGTTATCCTGTTGCAGAAGGTGCAGCCGCTCATCGCCGTCCTGCTGGCTGCTGCCTTGCTCCGCGAGCGGTTGCCGCGCCTGTACTGGCCCTGCTTCGTCGCTGCTCTCGCTGGTGCCTACCTCGTCTCGTTCGGTCGCGACGTCCTCGAGCCACTCTGGCTCCTGCCACGCGAGCGCATCCTCACCGCTCTCCTGGCCCTGAGTGCAGCCACACTCTGGGGCAGCGCCACCGTGCTCGGTCGCTACGTCCTCACGACCGTCCCCTTCCCCGTCCTCGCCGCCGCGCGGTTCGTGCTCGCCCTTCCCTTCCTCGCCGTCCTCGCGCTGGTCGAGGGAACGTTCGTGCGGACCTTCACCGTCGGCCTCGCGCAGGACGCGCCGCGCTTGTTCTTCCTCGCTCTGGTGCCAGGGCTGATCGCGATGCTGGTCTACTACCTCGGCCTGCGACACACCCGGGCCTCGTACGCAACACTGGCCGAACTCGCCTTCCCCGCCCTCGCGATCGTCGTGAATTGGCTCACCCTCGGCGCGACGATCGACCTCGTTCAGCTTGCCGGATTCGTTATCCTGTGGATGGCGATTACCGCACTCTCGTGGATCCCGGCTCCCGCACCGGCTGGCGAGCCACGTCCCGCGACACCGGTCACGTGAGACGATGTCTGGTGACGAACGTTCCGTACCGCCACCACTCGTACCGCTTCCCGACCCGGCCCAGCTCCCGGGTGCGCGAGCGCTCGATCTTCCCGAACTCATCCGCGGCCGCCGCTCAGTCCGTCGGTTACGCTCCGATCCGGTTCCACCCGAACTAGTCACGGCTATACTCGAGGCCGCCTGCTGGGCTCCTTCTCCGCACGGTACGCAACCCTGGCGCTTCGTCGTGCTGACCCGCGACGAGCGCAAGCAGGAACTCGCCGAGGCGATGGCCGACGCTTGGCGACACCACCTGGCGATGGACGGCCAGGACGACGAGACCATCGCGCGTCGCCTGGCTGGCTCGCAACGACGACTCCGCGAAGCGCCCGTCCTGATCCTCGTCTGCCTCGACCCAAGCGACCTCGACCGGTATCCCGATGCGGAGCGTCAGCAGGCCGAGCGCATCATGGCGATCCAGAGCCTCGGCGCAGCGGTGCAGAACCTGCTCCTCATGGCCTACCGCCTCGGCCTCGACACCGGCTGGATGTGCGCTCCCCTTTTCTGCCCTGACGTGGTGCGCCGTGTCCTGGATCTCCCAGAGCATCTGGAACCGCAGGCACTCGTGACGCTCGGCTATGCGGCAGCCGACCCACAGCGACGGCCACGGCGACCGCTCGACCGGTTGATCGTCGCCTGGGAGTGACGCGATGCGTTGGTTCGCAATCCTCGTACTCCTGCTGGTCCTCACTGCATGCGCTCCAGCAGCATCGCCTGACGGCGCAGCCACACGAAGCGCACCGGTCAGTCCCCTCGTCACGCCGGCCGGGCTGCGAACGCCGGATCAGCCAGCGGATCGGCGCGCGGTCACCGCTACGCCCTCCGCCGGTTCCGCCCCGTCCGCAGATCGTGCTACCGTGCACACCGTCATCGACGGGGACACGCTGACGGTGCGCACCGCTCGCGGTGAAGCCGTCGTGCGGCTGATCGGGATCGACGCTCCCGAGCGAGGAAGCGATGGCCGTCCACCGGAGTGCTACTACGAAGAAGCGACACGAGTGCTCGCCGAGCTGGCCCCACCCGGCACAGTCGTCCTGCTCGAACGCGATATCAGCGAAACCGACCAGTACGGTCGGCTCCTGCGGTACGTATGGATCGACCGGAACGGGCAGCGGTCGCTCCTGAACGAGGAACTGGTGCGACGTGGTGCCGCCGTGGCGCGCGAGTACCCGCCGGATACACGGTACGCTGACCGCTTGGCGGCGGCACAGCGGGTTGCCCAGGCGAACGGCGCTGGACTGTGGGGAGCCTGCAGCAAGCCAGCCGCAGCGCCGACCCCCGCGGCTCCACCGGCACGTGGTACCGATTGCGACCCGAGCTATCCGGATATGTGTGTGCCACCCCCTCCGCCTGACCTCGACTGCCGGGATATCCCGTATCGCCGCTTCCGTGTGCAGCCCCCTGATCCCCACCGCTTCGACTCCGACCGGGACGGCATCGGCTGCGAATCCGGCTGAGCAGGAACCCGCCACTCCCCTCGACGTCGACCGATCCGCCGGAGCGCACGGTTCGGCCATGCAGAACCACCGTCTGGTGAGGGATTCCACAGCGCCGTACACTTGACACGCCACGCGTGCGGACGCATGAAGGAGGAAGTGCATGGCTGAACGGGTCGATGTCGCCCCAGTGACCGGTGTCCGCGAGTTGCACGATGTCGAGATCGCTGAGGCATATGTCGAAGCGCTGCTGGCTCGCGGTGTCTCCTATCTCTTCCTGAATCCCGGCACGGATACCTTTCCGATACAGGAAGCAGTCGCCAAGCGACGCGCACTCGGCCAGCCGACGATCGAGGTCGTGCTCTGTCCCTTCGAAGTCCCCGCCCTCGCTGCCGCCCACGGGTATTACGCTGTCTCGGGTCGCCCACAGGCCGTTCTCGTTCACGTCGACGTCGGGACGCAAAATCTCGGCGCCATGGTTCACAACGCTCAGCGCGGACGCGCCGCTGTCCTCCTCAGTGCCGGGCGAGCACCCTACACCACCGACCCTTCGGTTCGCGGAACCCGCGACGGCTATATCCACTGGCTGCAGGAGCAACTCGANCAGCACGGCATCGTGCGGAACTACGTGAAGTGGGATTACGAACTGCGCCGGGCCGATCAGGTCGGTGAGGTGATCGCCCGCGCCTATCAGATCGCGGAGAGCGACCCGGCCGGACCGGTCTATCTGACGCTTCCGCGCGAAGTCCTCATGGAGCGCGTCGAGCAGGTCCGGATTCCTGACCCACGCCGCTTCCCGCCGGTTCGTCTCGGTGCTGGCGATCCGGATCTCCTGCGCCGCGCCGCTGAACTCCTGGTCAGGGCAGAGCGTCCGCTCGTCCTCACCTCGACGTCCGGCCGGACCCGGGCCGGCTGGGATGGGCTGATCGAGCTGGCCGAGCTCCTCGCGCTACCGGTCGTCGAATGGCGCACGCGCGCCAACTTCCCGGCTGACCACCCGCTCCACGCCGGTTACAACTACGGGCTCGAGCACGGGCTCGCCGAAGCCGATGTGGTGCTGATCCTCGACCATGACGTGCCGTACATACCGACGCGTACGCCGCTCCCGGAGCACGCCACCGTGATCCAGATCGACGTCGATCCGGTCAAGGAACNGATCCCGCTCTGGAGCTTCCCGGTCGATCTTCCCATTCGGGCCGATACCGGCGCAGCGCTCCCGCTCCTCGCTGCCGCGGCACGCGACCTCTTGACCGAAGCCGACCGGCGACGCATCCAGGAGCGCCGGGAACGCATCGCCGCAGAGTCGGCCGCCCGGCGAGCTGCCTGGCGCGAGCGTGCCGCCGCCCAGGCGACGACNCGNCCCATCACCGTCGAGTGGCTCGGGTACTGCCTGGAGGAGTTCCGTCGCGAGAATCCGGACCTCCTCTTCATCGACGAGGCGATCACCAGCCAGGTTCCTCTCTTCTGCCAGATTCGTCCGGATACGTTCGGCAGTTGGTTCCAGAGTGGTGGTTCTGGACTGGGCTGGGGGCTCGGTGCAGCCATCGGCGCCAAGCTCGCGGCCCCGGATCGGACAGTCGTCGGCCTCATCGGCGACGGATCGTTCCTCTTCGGTGTGCCCGAAGCGAGTCTCTGGATCGCTCGGCAAGCCAAGGCCCCCGTACTCATCGTCGTCGTCAACAATGCGTGCTACAACGCGACCAAGCGGCCGCTCGTCGCTGCCTACCCGGAAGGCTATTCCGTCACGACCGGCCAGTTCGTCGGCATCGACCTCTCGCCGACCCCACGGTTCGATCTTCTCGCCCGATCGGTCGATGCCTACGGCGAACGGGTCGAGGAGCCCGATCAGGTCCTCCCCGCGCTTCGCCGCGCGCTGGCCCATGTCCGCGACGGGCAGTCGGCAG
>Ga0065724_100207_pt1 | contig 37267 bp, 29 predicted proteins | sample TheenrcSG05JP960_FD_59111 | JGI IMG/M metagenome (GOLD analysis project Ga0065724, IMG submission 59111) | Thermophilic enriched microbial communities from mini bioreactor at UC Davis - Sample SG0.5JP960 | ecosystem: Engineered > Solid waste > Grass > Composting > Bioreactor | place: USA... | reverse complement strand
GCCGCCGATGCCGCCGCGCTGGCGGTCGCCGACGCGGTCTACTCCGGCGTGACCAACACCGCCACGCTGGAGCAGATCGCGGTCTATTACGTCGAGCAGAACGGCTACGACGCCACCCCGGAGATCACCTTCAGCCCGGACATGAAGCGGGTGCGCGTCACCGTGAACGCCGAGGTTCCCAAGTTCTTCGTCGGCCTGGTCTATCCCGGTGACTGGCAGGTGGGCGCGTACGCGGTCGCATCGCTTGAGCCGATACCCTTCGACGCCGCCCTGCTGGCCCTGAACCCGTCCACCGGCGGCATCAAGACCAGCGGCAGCACCGGGATCGAAGTCACCGGCGGCAGCGTGATGTCGAACTACACGATTGAGACGTCCGGCTCGACCGTGATCATCGCCGACCAGCAAGTGAACGCGAACGATGGCTTCCACGAGTCGGGAGCCAGCACGATCAGAGGCGGCATGGGGACGAACCCCTACGCGCCGGAGGTGCCGGACCCGCTCAAGGACAAGATCCAGCCACCGACGCTGCCGCCGTTCCCGAGCAACCCGGTAACGAACGTCAGCGGGAGCCCCCAGCAGTGCATGGAGTACCCGCAACCGTGGGGCGCGAATATCTACACCGTCCCGGCGGGGACCTACTCCGGCGGTGGGGGTGGCTGCCTCACCATCCAGAACGTGCAGAGCGGGAACACGCTCCGGTTGTCATACGGGAACTACCGGTTCACCAACGGGGCCGGGATCTCCATCGGCGGTGGCAACGACGGGCCGATCGTGCTGGAGGGCGGGAACTATACGTTCAACGGCGGCCCTGGGATCAGCGTCGGCGGCAGCACACCGAACTTCCGGATGGAGCGGGGAAACTACGCGTTCCTCAACGGTGCCCGCCTCAGCATCGGCGGCAGCGCCAACGGCAACGTGCTCGGCGGCGGCGTCTTCTACTTCAGCGGCGCGGGAAGCGGCATCCTTCCCGGCGGCAGCAACAGCGTCACCCTCAACCCCGGCACCTACATCTTCGATGGGGGCGAGGGCATGGTCTTCAGCGGCAGCTCGCACCTGACCTTCAACGCGGGTAACTACGAGTTCTGGTTCCGCAACGGCGCGAACCTCAGCTTCTCGGGCAGCTCGACGATCAGGCTGAACGGCGATGTCTACGTCAAGATGTACTTCTACGACGGCTCAAGCCTGCTCACGAGCGGCAGCACCCACTTCAACCTCCCCAGCGGGGAGTACTACTTCGGCGGTAACCCCCCGAACGGACAGTTGCAAGCTGCAGAACTCGGGTAGCACCTGGATCGGCGGACAGAATATCTTCCTCTTCTTCGGCCCGGGGTGCTACCTCCATACGTCGGGCAGCGCCGCCTTCGCGTTCACCGCGCCGACGACCACCATCTACCCTGGCTACCATCCAGGCGTCTTCATGTACGCCCACCCGGACAACACCGAGACGTTCCAGTGGAACGGCACGACCTCGATGCTGAGCGAAGGGGCCGTCTACCTGCCCTCGGCGAAGCTCACCATGGGCGGGGCGAGCAACGGCAAGGTGCTGCGCGGGCAGATCATCGTCGATTCGATGCAGACCGGCGGCAGCACACGCCTCGGCCTCGAGTACCAGCAATACGTGGACACGTCCATCCCGGCAGTCTTCCTCATCGAATGACGGCGAGCCGCACCAGCTCTCCGTCATCTTCCTGAACCCTCGCCGGTCGCCCGACCACGATCCGCCCAATCCGCCTCCACCGTCCCGGCTATACTTGGGCCGGACGGCGGGAGAGGAGCGTACGCGCCGTGGTAGAGGCACCGGCATCCATCCTGGCCGGGCGGTTTCGCTTGATCCGCGTGGTGGGGAGCGGCGGCTTCGGCACCGTGTGGCTCGCCACCGAGCGGGGCGAGCGGCGCGTCGCGGTGAAGATCCTCAACCGGGAGCACGCCGCCGACCCGGAGCTGGTGGCCCGCTTCGAACGCGAGGCCCAACTCGGCGGCAATATCGATCACCCCAACGTGGTCCGCGTGCTCGGCCACGGCCGCCACGACGGCCGGCCCTTCATGGCGATGGAATGGGTGGAGGGCCAGACTCTGCGCCGGATCCTCGACCGCCGCGGCCCGCTGCCGCCGCACGAGGCGGCCACCATCGCCCGGCAGGTACTGGCCGGTCTGGCCGAGATCCACCGCCGCGGCGTCCTCCTGCTCGACATCAAGCCGGGAAACATCATGATCGGCGGGACCGGTCCGACCGCCAAGATCGTGGACTTCGGCGCCGCCTGCCGCCTGGGCGAGCCCTACCTGTTCCGCGGAGACCAGGCGCTGGGTACCCCCGCCTACATGGCACCCGAGCAACGCGCGGGCGAAGCCGTCGGCCCGGAGACGGACCTCTACGCCGTCGGGGTAGTCCTCTTCGAGATGCTGACCGGCCGCCTGCCGCGCGACGCGGATGACGAGCCGGGACCGGCCGTCCCACCGGACCTTGCCGCCGTGGTGCGCCGCGCGCTGGCCGGCGACCCGACCCAGCGGTTCCGCTCGGCTGCGGCTATGGCCCGGGCCATCGAGCAGGCGGTCCTTCCCCCGGCACCGATCGAGGACACGGACGAGCGCCCCGTCGTCCACCGCCCGGCGATGCAGCTCCGCCGCGCCCCGTCCCGCTGGCTGGAAGACCTGGACACCGAACTGGCCAGCGCGCTGCGCAGCGTCGAGCGCCTCAGTGAGGGATTCGACCGCATCGCCGGCATTATCGGCGGCTGGGCCGGCCTGGCCGCCGCCATCGTCATCGTGCTCCTCCTGCTGGTGCTCATCCAGCGCGGCGTCGTCGGCGCCGGGCCGTGAGGCCCGGCGGGTCTGGCGAGCAGCGGCCGCGGTCCGGTGTTCATGGGCCAGTCAGATTCGTGGAGTGACGCGCTCGGTGCGTGCCCGGAGCGAGTGGTGCGACGGATCTCGCGCCGTGGCGCGTGCCCGGGGCTCAAGCCCCGGGCTGACAAGGAAAGCCGGCTGGGGAAATCGGGCTCAGGCCCCAGCAATACGGTGTTTACTACCCTGCCCGCGCCCGGGACTAACTAATGGAACCCGGCGCAGCGAAGGATCTCCGCGCTGCTTGGCTGATCCGACGTGAGATCCTTCGCTTCGCCGCCCGGCGCCTCCGCGCCGGGCGGCGAAGCGAAGGATGACATGTGCATGGGAACGGCTTGCTGACGGGTAGACCAGGCTAATTCGTCAAACACCATGAGCGCTGGGCACACACCGACCGGCCGACACCCACTTGATTCGTCAAACGCTATGACCCCAGGCACCAACCACCGCACAGAGAGCCAATCAGCACATCCCAGCCTACTTAGGAGTGGAAAGGGCGAGCCTACTCCTCTTCCTCGGCGAGGCGTGCGGTGTAGGTCTTGCCCAGCCCGGCGTACTGGTCGGCGGCGATGTGGTGGAGTAGCGGGGAGTCGGCGTCGATCAGCCAGCGGTCGGAGAAGAGTTCGTCGAGGGCGGAGACCGCGAGCACCTCACCGATGAAGAGGTCGTGGTCGGCAAGGGTCAGGCGCTCGACCAGCCCGCACTCAATGTGCGCCACGCACTCGTCGACCAGCGGCGCCTCGACCTCGGCCGCGTCCGTGGGCGTCAGGCCCGCCCTGAGGAACTTGTCCCCATCGCGCCCGGATTCGATGCCGCAGCGGTGGACGGCGTTGAGCAGGTCGATCGTCGGGACGCTGAGGGCGAACGCCTCGCTGCGGCTGATGAACTCGTGGGTGAGCCGGCTCGGGTGGATGGCGACGCCGATTCGGGGCGGGTCGAATCCCAGCGGCAGCAGCCAGCCGGCGGTCATGACGTTGTGCTGAGCGCGGTAGAGCGAGGTGACCAACACCAGCGGCCCCGGCTCCAGGATACGTGCCGCCAGCCGCGGCTCCAGCGCGCGCTTCTCTGCCACCGTCTCACCCTCCCTCCCCATTCGACTGTCAGGAGCGCCGCTAGCGCGGCACGCGCTCGATGCCCTCGGTGTCCGGCACCCGCTCCCAGACCTGGCCGTCGCGACCAACCGGCAGCAGCGACCGGTAGAGCCGGTAGTATCGCTCGGCGATCGCCCGCTGGGTGAAGTGGTCCAGCACCCGCTGGCGCGCGCGACGGCCCAGCGCCAGGCGCTTCTCCTCGTTGCTCAGGAGGTCGTCGAGCGCCGCCGCCAGCGCCGCTGCGTCCCCCTCCGGCACGACCACGCCGGCGTCGCCGATCGTGCCGGGGATTTCGCCGGAGTTCGAGCCGACCACCGGCACCTGGCACGCCATCGCCTCGATGATGACGCGGCCGAACTGCTCCTTCCAGTTCCGGCGCGTGCGGGACGGGATCACCAGCACATCGAGTTCTGCCAGCACCTGGGGCATGTCGGCCGCCGGGACGGCGCCGCGGAACAGCACGCGGTCGCGCACGCCCAGCGCCCCCGCCTGCATCTCCAGGCGGGTCCGCTCGGTGCCGCTGCCGATGATATGGAGCTGCGCGCGGTTGTGCAGCCGGGCGAAGGCCTCGATCAGCACGTCGACGCCCTTCTCCGGCACCAGCCGGCCGGCGTAGCCGATCTGCGGCAGGTCACGAGGGCGCGGGTCCGGCCGCGGCTGGAACAGATCCGGGTCGACGCCGAACTGCGGGATGACCTCGAGTCGTCCGCGATACCCCTTGCGGCGCAATACCTCCGCGGCGTCGTTGATGCCTGCCACCGCCGCGGCGGCCAGGCGGTAGTTGGCCAGCTCGAAGAGGCGGAATGGCGGCGGGTAGCGGCGGTAAAGGTTCTGCCAGGTGAAGAAGACCACGCGCGCGCCGACCGAGCGGCCGAGCAGCGTGGCGTGGAAGGTCACCGTGTTGTACGGCTCCTCGTCGACGTGGAAGATGTCGGGGCGGAAGTCGCGCACGATCCGGCCGAGACGGGGGTAGAAATGGATGTGGTGCCGGCCGTTGAAGACCATCGGCAGCTCGACCAGGCGGTAGCCCTCGGTGTAGCGGCGCTCCAGGCGCAGGACGCCGACCCGCTCCTCGTGCCAGTAGGGCGGCACCACCGCCATGAGCTCCACGCCGGGGAGCCGGGCCAACTCTTCCAGCTTCTTCTGGTAGACGCCGGTCACCAGCGCCTTCGACAGCATGAGGATCTTCACCGTGGCCATCCTCTAGGCGAGAGCCGGCGTCGCGCTCGCCAGCACCGATCGGTAGACGGCTCGGGTCAGCTCAGCCGTTCGCTGCCATGAGAACGTCTCAGCCTGCTCCAGGGCGCGCCGCGCGAGGCTGCGGCACAGGCGCTCGTCTCGCATGACCGACACCATCGCCGCCGCCAGCCGCTCCGGCGTCGGGTCGACCAGCAGCCCGCCCTGGCCGACCACCTCGGGCAGGCTGGAACGATTCGCCGCGATCACCGGCGTGCCGCAGGCCATCGCCTCCAGCGGCGACAGGCCAAATCCCTCATAGAGGGACGGGAAGACGTAGAGATCGGCCAGGTTGTAGAGCGCGACTTTCTCCTCGTCGGTGATCGATCCGGTCAGGACGACCCGCTCCTCGACACCGAGCCGGCGAATCACCGGCTCCAGCGGCGGGTAGAGCCGCTGGTTCCCGGAGTGCGCCCGCCCGGCGATGACCAGGCGCGTCTCCGGCGGCAACTCGGGCAGGGCCTGGGCAAAGGCCTCGATCAGCACGGGGACGTTCTTCCGCGCATCAAGCCCACCCACATTGAAGATCACCGGCCCCGGCAGGCCGTAACGAGCGCGTAGCGCGGCCGCCGTCTCCGGGTCGTCGCTCGGGCGAATCGCCGGGTCAACCGCGAGCGGGATGACGTGGATCCGCTCCGACGGGATCCCGAGCCAGGCGGTGATGTCGCGCCGCGAGCAGTCGGAGTCGGTGATGATGGCATCGGCGCGGCGCGCGACGGCACTGACCAGCCGGAGATACAGGCGCATCAGACGGCCCCCGCCGTACTCGGGGAAGATGAACGGGATGACATCGTGCACGGTGATCACCAGTGGAAGCCGGGTAAATCGCGGACCGGCGAAGTAGGGGACGTGTAGCAGCCGCGCCCCGGCCTGCCGCGCGCCGCGCACCAACCCGCGCTGCTCCCACCAGAGTTTCTCGACCTTGTCATGCCGCATCCACGACGGAATCGGCACGCGGATCGTGTCGGTCGCTCCCGCAGCGTCACCACCGAGCAGCGGGTCGACCGGNATCGGCCGATCCGGCCGGATCAGCACCGTAGTCGGCTCATCCGCAGTCGCGGCGAGCGCCTGCCACAAGTGCAAGGAATATTGACCACTTCCTGTGGTAGGCTGTTGGAGAAACCGGCCGTCGAGGGCCACCCGGCAGTGCGCGACGTCCATGTCGGGTCGGATTATACCAGAGCCTTCCGCGGCCGAAAGCGCCCGCGGAGCCGGGCTACTGGCCACGCTGGTGGTGGAATAGTTGGCCGTCCACCGCACGTTCTCATACCTAGACCCACGCGCTGGTGGGCACCCTGTGACGGAGGAGTTTCGCGCATGTCTAAGCCCGTAACGGTCAGCGATGCCACGTTCGATCAGGAAGTACTCAAGTCCGACGTGCCCGTCCTGGTCGACTTCTGGGCCGTGTGGTGCGGACCGTGCCGCATGGTTGCACCGATCCTCGACGAAATCGCCGAAGAGAAGGCCGGCTCGCTGAAGATCGCCAAGGTCAACGTCGATGAGAACGCGCGCGTGGCCGCCCAGTTGGGCATTACCAGCATCCCGACGCTGATCCTGTACAAGGACGGTCAGCCGGTCGAGCGGATCGTCGGCGCCCAACCGAAGCAGCGCCTGCTGCAGCAGATCGAAAAGCACCTGAGCTAGCCGGATTCCCGGCAAACCAGCAGGACCACAGGCGGTGGGCCGCCGAGCCCGCCGCCTCGGCTTGGCCTACCCGCGTTCCTGATCCAGCGGCTAGGCGCCAGCGGGGCGAGCCGTGCGCAGGACCGTGGCGAACCCCTCGGCATTCGGCACGCCGCTGCGCAGCGTCGCCTCAATCGCCGCATCCACGTCGTACGCCACCCGGCGGAACTCGACCGACCAGCCGTCAACCCCGCTGGTGAAGACGGCGTAGCCCGCGCGCTGGTCCCCATCGAACGGCAGGCCGACCGTGCCGACCGCCGCGATGAGCCGGCCGTCGAGACGCCGCTGGTACTGGACATGGATGTGCCCATAGCCGACCGCGGCGGTCCCGGCGGCATCCAGCACCCGCGCGACGAGTTCCTCCGGCGCGTCCGGCGACAGCACATCGTGGCTGCTCCAGGGCGTCGCGTGGACCACGGTGAGGGCTTCGCCGCGCTCGTCGGGGACCGTCAACGAGAGCGGGAGGCCGGCCAGGTACTCCACCTGCTCGGCCGTGAGGCGATCAGCCATCCAGCGGTCGATCGCGGTCTGGGCCGGCCCGTGCCGCTGGGCCTCCGTCGCGCCCGACGGTCGCGCACCATCGGTCGCCACCTCGACGATGAACTCGTCCGTGTTGCCACGCACCGCGCGGTAGCCGCGCTCGCGGATGCGTTCCACACACTCGGCCGGGAACGGCCCGCCGAAGGCGAAGTCGCCCGCCATGATGACCTCATCGAACGGCCCGGTCGCGTCGATGTCGGCCAGCACGGCATCGAGCGCGTACAGGTTGCCGTGGGTATCCGAGATCACCGCCACCCGCATGGTGTACCTCCGTGTTGCATGTTGCGTCATACGTCAAGCGTCACTCGTCACCCGTACTGCGTATCTCTCCCCTCTCCCCCTGGTGGTCTCCGTCCGAGAGGGGCCGGGGGTGAGGGGGACGGATGACGCATGACGTATGATGCCGCTCATCGCGTCCCGACCGCACGCCGCACGGCCGAGGCGCGGGCCGCGGACTCGACGGTGTCGTCGAGCGGGGACAGGGTGACGTCCCCGTAGCGGCGGCGCAGCGCCGCGGCGATCAGGAAGTCGGCGATCGCCGGGTTCTTCGGCAGGAGCGCGCCGTGCAGGTAGCAGCCGATGGCGTTCCGGTGACGGCAGCCCTCGGTGCCGTCCTCCCCGTTGTTCCCCCGGCCGACGCGCACGCGGCCGAGCGGCCGCGCTCCCGGGCCGAGATAGGTCCGGCCGCTGTGGTTCTCGAAACCCACCACCTCGCCGAACTCGTCACTATCGACCACGATGTTGCCGATGAAGCGCTCGTGCCCGGCGATAGTCCAGGCATCGAACAGGCCGATCCCCGGCAACTCCGGCCCGTCGTGCGGCCGGTAGAACCGGCCGAGGAGCTGGTACCCGCCGCAGACGGCCAGGAGCGGGGCGCCCGCCTCGACCTCGGCCCGCAACACCTCGCCCTTCGGCCCGCTGATATCGGCCGCGACGGCCACCTGCTCCCGGTCCTGCCCGCCGCCCCAGAAGAAGAGGTCGTAGCGACCGGCCTCCAGCGGTTCACCCACGCCGAGCGTGACCACTTCGGCCTCAATACCCCGCCAGCGGCAGCGCTGCGCCAGGGCCAGCACGTTGCCGCGGTCGCCGTAGATGTTCATGGTGCTGCCGTAGAGCCAGCAGATCGTGAGCTTCATGGCTGCTCCGTAGGACGTAGTGCGTATCGCGTATTGCGTGTTCCGTGTTGCGTTTGAAACCCGCTGCTGTTGCCTACGCCTCGCGCATTACGCAATACGCATCACGGAACACGCATCACGTACCACGCCTCACTCCTCCCAGAACGCCTGCACCACGCCGCGTGCCGCGAGGAGCTCGCGCAGGCGCAGCATGGCGGTGTAGGTCGGCAGGATGAAGCCGGTGCCGTCAGCCGGGAGGTCGTCCACAAAGGAGTCCAGCGCGTCCGGCAGGTCGCCCAGCGGCACCAGCCGCTCCTCGGGGATCCCGGCGTACTTCAGGCGCAGCGCCATGTCGTCCCCGCGGATTCCGCCGGTGTAGAGCGGCACGGGCACATCCAGCAGCCGCTCGGCGTCGACGTCCCACAGCCAGGAGACGTCGCGCCCATCGGCGTCCAGATCGTTGATCAGGATCAGCGTTGGGGCCGCGCCGCCCATCTCCAACATGCGCAGAACCTCGTTGAAGCCGACCGGGTTCTTGACCAGCACGATCACCAGCTTCCGGCCGCGGTAGGTGACCCGCTCGATCCGCCCGAAGGCGGAACGGAAGCGCGCCAGTCCCTCGGTGACCGCCTCGGGTCGCACGCCGAGAGTGAGCGCAGCGGCGGCGGCAGCCAGCGCGTTGTACGCGTTGTACAGTCCCGGCACCCCGGCGCTGACCGCAATCGGGCCGTCCGCGGTGTGGAGCGTGAGCGCAAGCCCCTCCAGCCCACAGAGCTGCACGTCGCGCGCCGCGACGTCGAGCGCCGGCCGCTGGTAGCCGCAGGCATCACAGGCGTAGTCGCCCAGGTGCGAGAGGAAGAGCCGCTCGTAACGGAGCGGCGCGCCGCAGCGGCGGCAGACGGCGGCGTCGGCCGCGTGCGGCAGGTCGTCGAGCTGGTAGCGGCCGTCGGTCAGACCGAAGGTGCGGCGTGCCGCCGTCAGCCCTTCGGTGAGCGTCGCCAGCGCCGGGTCGTCGGCGTTCACGACGACGGTCGCGTCCGGCGGCAGGGACCGCAACGTCTCGCCCCACCGGGCGGCGATGGTGTCCAGCTCGCCGTAGCGGTCCAGTTGGTCGCGGAAGAGGTTCAGCAGGAGCACCAGGCGCGGGCGGGTACGGCGCACCACCTCGGGGAACGCCGCCTCGTCGGACTCGATCACCGCCACATCGCCGCGCGGACGGCCGGTGACGGTTGACTGCTCGGCGAACGCGGCGGTGATACCGCGCACCAGATTCGAGCCGGAGCGGTTGTGGATCACCCGCCGCCCGGACTGCGTGAGGATGCCGGCCAGCATGCGCGACGTGGTGGTCTTGCCGTTCGTGCCGGCCACCACGACGCAGCCCCCATCGACCTGCCGCGCCAGCTTGTCGAGCACCGCCGGGTCGATCGTGCTGGCGACGACACCGGGTGCGGCGGTCCCGCCGCCTCGACCCAGCCGGCGAATGAGGAACGCGCTTGCCTTCCCGGCCATGACCGCCAGCACGAGTCGCGGGTCCATTTCTGTCCGTCCTTGTGTCATGACGGGCCTACTGCCCGTCGGCGGTGCCGAGGATCACCGTCAGGGTGCTGAGCTGGCTGTAGTCGAGCATCGGGGCAAGGTCGGCGCTGACAGTGTCGGCCTGCACGTTCCGGTGGACCTGCGTCACCCGGCCGATCACCAGCCCCGCCGGGACACGCGCCGTCTGTCCGGAGGTGACCACCAGGTCCCCCTCAGCCACGTCGGCGGCCGGGTCCAGGTAGCGCAGGGTCATGTGACCGCCCGACTGCCAGCGGCCGTAGACGATGCCGTCGGCTCCGCTCCGCTGGATCAGCCCGCCGACCTGATACGAGGAATCGATCGCCAACGTCACCCGGGCGCGATCCGGTGCCACCTCGGTGACCTGGCCGACGAAGAAGTTCGGGCTGACGACGGCCATGCCGACCTGAACGCCGTCGTTGCTCCCCCGGTCGATCACCACGTACTGCCGCGAACCCTCGGGGTCGCGACCGATGACGGTTGCCGGGAGTGTGCGCAACTCGGCGTGCTGCGTCTGGAAGCCGAGCTGTTCGCGGAGCTGCACCACCTCTTGCTCGAGCTGGCGCAGCCGCACGTTCTCGGCCAGGAGTTGATCGCGCTCGGCGGTGACCGCGGCGAGCTGGCGGGCAAGCTCGGAATCGTCCGTACCGAGGTTGCCGATGGCGCGGCCAAGGCGGTTAAAGCTGTCATTGAGGGGGCCGACGACGTGCTCGGCGCCGGTGCGGATCGGGTCGAGCCGGTTGCGCTGATCGAGCAGGATCAGGCCGCTGCTGGTCACGACGAAGAGCAGGATGAGGATAGCCGTCTGGCGGAGTGTCAGCGACAACATAGGCTGCGTCTCTCGCGGCACACGCGCCGGGAAGGCCCGGCGTGCCCGCTCCCCTCCCTATTCCGCCCGACGGACCGAACCCGAACGCCTACCGGCTCGGCCGGCGCAACTCCTGCCCGCCCGCGAGCGCCCGCTGGTAGAGATGGAGCGCCTCGGCTACGCGGCCGGTCCCCCGCGCCACGCAGGTCAGCGGGTCGTCGGCGCGGTAGACCGGCATCCGCAACTCGGCTTGCAAACGCTTGTCGAGGCCCATCAGCAGCGCCCCGCCGCCCGCCAGCACGATGCCACGCTCCATGATGTCCGCGATCAACTCGGGCGGCGTCTCCTCGACGCAGGTCTTGATCAGGTCGATGATCGTATTGACCGGGCCGGAGATGGCATCGCGGATCTCAACGCTGCTGACCTCGACCGCCTTCGGCAGGCCGGTAAGCAGGTCGCGCCCGCGCAGCGTGACGCGCCGCTCTTCTTCCAGGGGATAGGCTGAACCGGCAGCGATCTTGGCGTTCTCCGCCGTCCGCTCGCCGATTACCAGGTTGTGGTCTCGTCGGGCAAACTGAATGATCGCGTCGTCGATTTCGTCCCCCGCGACGCGAATCGAGTAGTTGACGACGATGCCACCGAGCGAGATGATCGCGACCTCGGTCGTGCCACCGCCGATGTCGACGATCATGCTGCCGACCGCCTCGTTGATCGGCAGGCCGGCCCCGATGGCGGCCGCCATCGGCTCCTCGATGGTGTACGCCTCGCGCGCACCCGCGCTCAGCGCCGCGTCTTTCGCGGCGCGCTTCTCAACCTCGGTGACGCCGCTGGGGATACCGATGACAACTCGCGGATGGGGGGCCATAAAACGCTGCACGTGCACCTTGCGGATGAAGTAGTGCAGCATCATCTCGACGGTGTCGAAGTCGGCGATGACCCCGTCCTTTAGCGGGCGGACGGCCACGATGGTCTCCGGCGTCTTGCCGACCATCGCCTTCGCCTCGACCCCGACGGCCAGCGCGCGCCNNGTCTTCTTATCGACGGCGACGACCGACGGCTCGGAGATGACGATGCCCTTCCCGCGCACGTAGACGAGGGTATTGGCTGTCCCGAGATCGATCCCGAGATCGCGGCTGAACAGGCCGAACAGCGCGCTGAGCGGTCGGATCATGCCGGATGGGACCTCCTACCCCCCTGTACCTTGGCAGCCGCCCCCGGCAGGGGCGCTCCCCCGTCGTCGCGCCCGGCACCGACGGTCCGCCGACCGTCCCCATCCGCGCCAGTACCGAGGCGGCCGGATTATACCATACGGTCGCTGGCAGCCCGGCACCACGCCCTAGTGGAGGTACAGCGCTGGATCCTGAAAGACCCCGTCGAGCTCGATGATGAAGTGTACGTGCGGCCCTGTCGAGTAGCCGGTGCTGCCCATCGGGCCGATATAATCCCCCTGCGCCACCGGCTGCCCAACCGACACCGCGGGCTCCTCGGCCATGTGGCCGTACCAGGTTACGAAGCCGTTGCCGTGGTCGATGCTGACGGCGTAGCCCAGGCCGTAGTCATTCCAGCCCGCGAAGGTGACGACGCCGCCGTCGGCCGCGTAGAGCGGCGTGTAGAAGTCGTTGGCGATATCCCACCCGCTGTGGGCCTCGTGGAAGTACTGGGTGATGACGCCGTCGGCCGGCCAGATGAACGACCCGGTGGCGACGCCAGGCTCCGGTGCCGCCGGTGCCTCCGGCGCGGGCGTTCCGGGCTCGACCGGCGACGGCCCCTCCGGTGCGATGGCGACCCGCGTCGGGATGGGCGGCGGCTCGGGCCGCGTCCCGCCTGGGATCATGACATCGCGCCCGACCACCAGCGGCGCCCCGGCGCTCAACCCGTTGGGTTGATAGTCGCGGATGGCGGACGGTTCCACCCCGTACGTCGCGGCCAGCGATTCAACGGTGTCGCCCTCGACGACCGTGTGCAGAATGCCGTCGACCGGCGGCACCCGCAGCGACGTCCCGGCCGGCAGCGCGCTCTCAGCATCCATCAGATTGTTGGCGGCCAGCAGCGTTTCGACTGTGCGGCCGGTCTCCCGCGCCACATCGGCCACCGTCTGCCCCTCGACCGTCACGTAGGTGGCGATCTCAAGTTGCGGCACCGTGACCGAGACCCCCGCCGCGCTCAGGTAGCCGCTCAGGCCGATCCCGCCGAAGGCCGGGATGGCGAAGTCCGGACCCCCCGCGCCCACAGCCGAGGCGTGCCGGATCACATCGCTGCCGCCCGGCTGGCTCGGCACCGGGGCGCGGTTCCAGAACCCGCCTCCGGCCACTACCGCGACCGCGACGGCGAGCACCACCGCGTGGGTCAGCCGTGTGCTCAGCCGCGACCGGCGCGGCGTCACCTCGGGCGTGGAACTGTCCGGCGATTCATCCGTGAACGCAGGGAGCGGTGATGCGGGGGCGAGCCGAGGAGACTCCGGCGCTGCGGCCGTCTCCGGCGATGTGGGTGGCGATGCGGCGGGGCGAGCGTCCCCGCTAATGCCGGCGTCCTCCCACGGACGCCAGCCGAATCTCACAGCGTCATGCGACCCGGCGAGCGTCGACCCAGCATCAAGCACCGGGTCGCGTCGCTGGTCGTCCCAGCGATCCCGCACCCTTCCCGATTCCTCCCCCGATGTCGCGCGCGGTCGCCTGCGCCGGCATTTCCCCCGAGCCGGCACGTCCCCCATAATGCGACCGCACCATCGCGGGGCCAGGATAACAGCCGCTCTCCACGGCTGTCAACCCAGAAACCCGCGTACGTGCGCACCCTTCTGGCGATGCGGTACAGTGTCACCGGTCGCGGCCGGCGGGGGATCCGGCCGATTCGACGCGGATTCCGTGGGTCGGGAACAGGCGAGGGAGAGACGACGGTGGCAGGGAACTACGTCATCCACGACGTGGCGATCTTCGATGGCGAGCAGCTCCTGGACGGCCGCCACACGGTGGTCATCGACGCGGGGCGCATCGCGGACATCCTGCCGGCGGGCGCGGTGCCGGCCAGTCTCCTCGAGGAGGCACGAAGCAGCGGGCGGCTGGTCGCGGGAGAGGGGCGCACGCTGCTCCCCGGGCTGATCGACCTGCACGTGCACCTGACCTGGAGCGCCGGCGCCGACCCGGTCGCGACCCTGGCGCTGGAGACGCCGGAGCAGACCTTGCTCCGGAGCGTGGGCCACGGTCTGGCGCAACGCGACGCCGGCATTACCACCGTGCGCGACCTGGGCTCGCCGCACGACCTGGCGATCCGTCTCTCGGAGGCGGTCGCCGCGGGGTGGGTGCCCGGCCCGCGCATCATCGCCTCGGGCCGCACCCTGATCATGACCGGCGGCCACGATCCCTTCTGGGGCCTCATGGTCGACGGCCCAGCCGAGGCGCTGAAGGGCGTCCGCACCCAGCTCTTCGCCGGGGCGCAGGTCATCAAGGTCTCCGCGACCGGCGGGGTCTACGGTCGCGCGGCCGGCGAGGCGGTCGACGACGTGGAGCTGCTGCCGGAGGAGCTGGCGATCATCACCCAGCAGGCCCACCGGCGCGGGGTGAAGGTCGCGGCGCACGCCATCGGCGAGGAGGGAATCACCAACTGCCTCGACGCCGGGATCGACACCATCGAGCACGGCCACTTCCTGACTCGCGAGCAGGCCAAGCGCATGGCCGACGCGGGCACCATCCTGGTTCCGACGCTCTTCGTCTACCAGCAGGTCGCGGGCGCGGATGGCGTGCCTGAGTACGCCAGCGCCAAGGCCCGGGCCATCGTCGAGCGACACCGGGAAGCGGTTGCCATCGCGCGCGACGCCGGGGTGCGCATCGGCGCGGGGTCGGACGCCGGCTCACCGGGCACGCCGCACCCATCGCTGCTGAAGGAGATCGAGTGCCTGGTCGGGGCAGGGCTGCCGCCGACAGAAGCGCTCGCGGCGGCCACCAGCATCGCAGCCGAGGCCCTAGGTCTGGAGGGCGAAATCGGCCGGGTGTGCGCCGGGCTGGCGGCCGACCTGATCCTGGTCGAGGGCGACCCCACCGCCAGCGTCGCCGCCCTGCGGCACGTCACCCATGTCTGGCAGCAAGGGCGCCTCACCGTGCGGCCCATGTAGAGACGACCGGCCGGGCGCCGGGGAGGTCAACGTCGCACCGTGTTCCTGTTCCAGCGTGGCGGTGTGACGGATTCCGCGCTCGGCAGGTGCCCGGGGCTAAAGCCGCCGGGCTGACAAGCAAAGCCCACTGAAGGGGCTGGGGATGCGATGTCCGTCGGGGTGCCGGATTGGATCTGCCCGGATGTGGTCATCGTAGCCCCTTCAGTGGGCTTACCAAACTATCAGCCCGACGGCTTTAGCCCCGGGCACGCGCCGCAACGCGGGGTCCATCATGCCGAGGCGCCGGCTCTGCATCACCCCAGCCGGCTTCAGCCGGCTTTCNTTGTGAGCCCGGGGCTTGAGCCCCGGGCACAGGCCGACCAGCGTGCACCGTCAGCGACCCAGCCCCCGCCTCTTCCGCAGGATGGGGCATTCCCGATATACTCAGCCCGCGTCATCCACCCGTCTCGAACGTGCGAGTAGGGGCGGGTTCGGAGCCCGCTCGATCCGACCCGCGCCGATGTTGAAGGCGCCCGACTACGAGCCGGGCGGCAGGCGCTTGCTGCCATCGCACACTCGAACACACGAGGGAGCTGGATGATCCAGGAGGTCGACGCCATCATCAACCCTGCCTCGGGGAACGGCCGCACCCGGCGGGTCTGGCCGAGCGTGGCAGCGCGCCTCCGCGCTCGGGGCATCACGGTCCGGGAACACCTGACCAGCGCCCCAGGCGACGCGTCCCGTCTGGCTCGGGACGCCGTCCTCGGCGGCGCGCGCGAGATCCTGGTGGCCGGCGGCGACGGGACGCTGAACGAGGTGGTCAACGGCCTCTTTGATGACGGCCGGCCGCTCGCGCCCGACGTCGTCCTCTCCGTCGTCCCGTGCGGCACGGGACGCGACTTCTCCCGCTCCCTCGGCATCCGCAACACCGACCATGCTCTGACGATCCTGACCGATGGGAAGGTCTACTCGGTGGACGTCGGGAGGATCACCTATCAGGAAGACGGCGCCACGCACGACCGCTACTTCCTGAATGTGGCCGACGTCGGCCTGGGCGCGGAGACCGCCGCGCTGCTCAACCGCTCGTCCAAGGCGCTCGGCCCATTTCTGGCCTACTTCCTAGGCGCGGCGCGGACGATCCTCACCTTCCGCGGCCACGTCGCCCGCGTCGTGGTTGACGGCGAGACGATCTTCCACGGGCCGATTGGGATGGTGGTGCTGGCCAACGGCCGCTATCACGCGGGCGGCATGGACATGGCCCCGATGGCCTCGCTGACGGACGGGCTGTTCGAGGTGCTGGTGCTGCGGGAGGTCCCCCGCCGGGTCCTGCTCGGGTCGCTCCTGCCGCGGGTCTACCGCGGACGGCACATCGGGCACGCGGCGGTGCTCCACCGGTCCGGCCGGGAGGTCGTGGTCGAGGCGGAGGGCACGTTGCTCTTCGAGTGCGACGGTGAGCAACCAGGGGCGACCGATATTCGCGCGGTCGTCCTACCCCGTTCTCTCCGCGTACGAGCCGCAAACGACCTGAGCGTGCCGGTTGCGAGAACTTCGCGCCGTTGACCCGCGGCGCGGTATCTGCAAGAATCCCAGCGGGCGCCACGATCGCGGCGCTGGTATGTCGCTCGTGGCGGACCCAATCCAGCCCGCGAGTGCAGGAAGTTGGTGGCGATATCATGACTGTCGAAACGGGGTACGCGATTCTGGACGCCAACCAGGCAGCCGCACAGGATTTCTCCCTGATCGGCGAGCTGCGGACCGAGACTCAGCGCTGGTTCGCCGAAGGGCTGAAGCGGGAACTGCTCCGNCGGGGCCACACCTACCACGAAAAGCCGGTCCCGGATATCCGGCTCGTGCTCAACGTCGTCGACCCGGACAACCCGCAGCCCTACCGGCGGAAGGCGCAGGCGACGTTCGTCACGGCCATCGTCGATCTTGACTACTACCCCGAGGACTTCATCCGGACCGGCTACCCCTACCTGGTTCGGGCACTCTCCAATCTCGGCATCCTCCTGGCACGGGGCGAGAACGGGCTGGAGGCCCACTTCCTGACCATGGAGCAGGGCCACTACGTCGTCACGTACACCCCGGGGGAGGATGATGAGTTCTTCGCCCGCATCTACGACCGCATCCAGCCGCTGGCCTCGTCGCAACTGGTGATCAACAACGTCTTCAAGACCGACCTGGAAGAGGAGCTCTGGAACGGCGACGAGATCACGCAGCAGCTCACCCGGGCCGGGCAGAAGCTGGACGCCATGAACCTCTTGCCGGCCCCGTTCCCGATCCATGAGATCCTCGGCCCGCGTGACCTGCGCCACGTGATGCGCCTCTACGGTATCGGCGGGCTCAGCTACGGCAACCTCAGCGCCCGCAAGGACGAGAAGCGCTTCTGGATGAGCGCCAGCGGCGTCGACAAGAGCAAGCTGGAGGTCATCGGGCGGGATATCCTGCTCGTCTCCGACTTCGACCCGAAGACGCCGGCCATGATCCTGAGCGTGCCACCCAACGTGCAGCCGCGCCGGGTCTCCGTCGACGCCATCGAGCACTGGATGATCTACCGCGAGCATCCGGAGNTCGGGGCGATCGTGCACGTCCACGCCTGGATGGACGGCATCCGCTCGACCGAGATCAACTACCCGTGCGGCACGATCCAGCTCGCGACCGCCGTGGCCGAGCTGGTGCGACAGGAGCCGGACCCGAGCCGCGCCGTGATCGGGCTCAAGAACCACGGGGTGACGATCACCGGCCACAGCCTCGACGAGATCTTCGAGCGCATCGAGGGCAAGATTATCCCCCAGGTGCCGATGTCGTAGCCGTCGAGCGGCACGGCTGCCCGTAAGGCGTGGTGAGTACCAGTTCGCCGGCCACGGGACATGCAGGTCCACTGATTGCGCGAACACGGAACGGGCCGCCCCAATTGGGCGGCCCGTCATCATGCTGGAGCACCCGGCAGGGCTAGTGGATCGCCCGCTCCGCGTTGACCCGGCCGTTGCCGTAGAAGGGGTCGTTCCCCGGCTGGCCTAGATCGTCCGCCGCATGGCGCAGCTCGCGCTCCACATGCGGCGGCTTCATCGAGCCACCGTTCTGGCTGATGATCAGCGCCGCAACGCCGGAGACGTGCGGTGCGGCCATGCTGGTCCCGGCAGCCCAGCCGTAGCCGCCATCCTCAACCGTGCTGAAGACCAGATCGAACGCCCAGCACGGGGNCAGGACACCGGAGACGAAACACCACAGGCCGGACTCTTCGAGCTCGACGTCGACGTTGCCGCCGGGAGCGGCGAAGTCGATCGCCGAGCGGCCGTAGTTGGTGTAGATCGCGGGGACGTCGAGGTCGGTCGACGGGTCGAGCGCCCAGCCGAGCGGCCCGGTGGCCGAGATCGAGAGGACATGCGGGGCATCCGCCGGCACATGGAGGCCGTCCTTGTCCTTGTCGCCGTTGATGGCGTCGTTACCGGCCGAGGCGATGATCGTGGTGCCATGCTGGTAGGCGTAGGTGGTGGCGCGTCCGAGCGCGGCCATCAACTCCGCCACCTCGCGGGCGCTGACGCAGCCCTCCTCATCGCAGTAGCCGCTGCGGGCGAGCACGGCGCCGAGGCTCATGTTGATGATGTCGGCGTCGATGTTGGCGGCGTAAACGATCCCGGCGATGACCGCCTCGAAGGTGCCGGACCCTTCCGCATCCGACAGGACCTTCACCCCGACCAGCTCCGCCTCGGGAGCGATCCCAACCGCACCTTGCCCGTCGGCCGCGGCGGCGATCGTGCCGGCGACGTGGGTCCCGTGGCTGAAGCCGGTGCCCGGGGTATAGGTCCAGTCCTCATCCGGCACGAACGAGATGCTCAAATCCCGGTTGATCTGGCCGGCGAGGTCGGGGTGGGAGGCGTCGATGCCGGTGTCGAGCACCGCAACCCGGACTCCGGCGCCCCGCACGCCCTTGGCCCACGCCTCCTGAGCCTTGACCGCCGTATGGCCCCACTGCAGCGCGAGGAACGGGTCGGTCACACCGTCGCCTTTAACCGCGGCCGCCTCGGCGGCACTTAGGGTGACCGGGGCCACCGGCTGCGTCCATTGAAGCTTCACGTTCGGGACGACCGACCGCACGCCTCCGAGGCGCGCCGCCTTGGCAGCGAACTCGGCATCGGCGCTCTGGGCCACGAGGACGCCTACCTCCGGGATCGCACGGGTGACGGTACCCCCCTGGGCCTCCACCTGTTTCGCGATCCCGGGCGGAAGGGTGTTCCCCTGCGTGAGGATCAAGTAGGAGCGCGTCGGGCTCGCGGCGCCGGCCGGCAACGCGAGCTGGCTCAGCGCGAGCGCGAGCAACACAGCGAGCGTGAGCATGCGTCGCATCGTGGGATCCTCCCCCTTCACCAGGCAGCAGCCCCCGGCTCACGGTGGGGCGCCGCGACCTGAAGACCTGACCAACGGCACCACGGCAAGGCGATAGGCAACGCCTGATCCGTCGGCCGCTCCCCCAATGGCTGGTCTCCGGACACACCTCCTCTCTCGACCCACGGCACACCGCGCGACCGATCGGCTGCCGGCGCTTCTCCCTGCCGCAGCCCCGTGCGGCTTCACACGTCACCACGACCATGTGCGGGAGATCCCCCGTTCTCGTCCCTTGGCTACCCTGAGCGGTTCCGGGCGGGCTTGATGAACGTTGACGGATGAATCTCGTCCCCCGTTCCCGCGCTGTCATCCTGAGCGGAGCAGTCCGCAGCGAGAGCCGCGGGCGGCGGCTCCGTCCGAGCCGAAGGATCTCGCGTCGGCTCAGCGACGCAGCGGAGGAATCCTTCGCTACACCGGGGCCGGCTGGCCGCCGCCCCCGGCTGCACTCGGGATGACAGCGATCGAGCGACAGTGGCGACTCCGGTGGATCACGGTAATTCCTCAAACTCCATCCAGCCGGCCCCGCCGGGCGTGGAAGTGGTGCCGACGCGAGATCCAGTGATTCGAAGGGAGCCGGCTACGGGGCGATCGACGGCTCCACTCAGGATGACCGGGACACAAACGTCTAGCCAAATCGGTGACACTCGCGTGACGCGAGTATCGCATCTTTCATTCCATGTTTCGATGTTGCGTTGTAGTCGTATCCGCCCGTTCGGGCGAAGTGGCACGAGGCACCTCAGTCAGAGGCTTGCCAACGCTGCGACGTCGCACGGCGGGATGAGGTGGACTTGATAGTTCGATGGGGTTTTGTGTGCTGCGTGTCCCGTGCTCCGTGCACCCGGAGGATGAGGGACGCCACGCGGAACACGGGAGCCGGGACACGCAGGAGGCTTCAGTCGAACGCGAACACGGCCTTGATCACGCCACTTCGGCCCTTGCGGGTGACGGTGTCCAGCGCCTCGCGGTAGTTCTCGAGGCGGAAGCGGTGAGTGACAAGCGGCGCCAGGTCGAGCTTCCCCTCGGCCATCAGCCGCACTGTCAGCGCCATGGTCGAGATGCGCTCGCCGTCGATCTCTTCGATCGCGTAGCAGTAGGTGCCGCGGACGGTGATCTCCTTCAGCCAGATGGTGGACCAGTCCACCCCGCTCGGCACCGCCGCCAGCCCGACCAGCACCAGCCTGCCGCCGGGACCGGTCAGGCGCAGGCCGTCGTCAAGCGTCTCATCCGACCCCACACAGTCGAAGACCAGGTCGGCGCCGCCGCGCACGATGTGCTTGCCGATCACCGGCTTGTGCACGTCGCCGCCCGTCTCGCGGGCGACCGCGCGGTAGAGATCGACACCGCGCGTCTCGCGCAGGACCACGTCAGCCCCGTAGCGTTTGGCCATCTCTCGCTGGAGCGGGTGGCGCGCCGCGACGATGATCCGCGCGCGCGAGCCGACGGCGCGGATCGCGGCAATGGTGCAGAGGCCGAGCACTCCGGCACCCAGCACTAGCACGGTCTGATCGTCCTCCGGTCGGTTGCGCAGGACGGCATGCAGCGCCCCGGCGAACGGTTCGGCCATCAGCGCATTCTCGTCGGAGACGTTGTCCGGCACCGGGACAAGCTGCGACCGGTGGGCGACGAAGCTGGGGCTCCAGCTCCCGCCGGTGTCACGGCAGAAGCCGGTGAGCATCCCGGGGGCGATGGTCCCCTCGCGGAAGCGCAGGCAGAGGTTCCGGTCGCCCCGCGCGCAGGCCGGGCACAGGTCGCGGAAGCCGCGCACCTCGCAGCCAAGGACCGGATCGACCACGACCCGCTGGCCGACGGTGAACCCCTCAACGGCGCTCCCGACCTCCTCGATCGTGCCCACGTTCTCGTGGCCGAGCGTGAAGGGGAAGGAGACGAAGGGGGTGGTGGAAGTGCTGGTGTGGAGGAGAATCGTCCCCAGGTCGCTGCCGCAGATGCCGCCGTAGCGCGTCTTGATGCGCACCCACTCGGGGGTCGGCAGGCGGGGCGGCGGGACATCCCGCAACTGCAAGCAGGCGAGGTCGCTCCAGAACACCTTCCGATAGCCCCGACCGACGACCTTGGACAGCACATAGCGAGGAATGTTGTCGCTGAACTGCAGCGCCTGCACCGCACCCTCCTCTCCGGACGTACCGGAGTGCCATCGCTCCAGCTCGGCTCAGTGTACGGGCATCCCACCGTCCCGGCCAAGATCGTGTGCGTCACGCCGTCTCCCGCTGCTGCGCCATGCGAGGCGGAGGCGCGACGCTGCAACCGTTCGCCGGATTGTTCCACCAGCGCTGGATGCGGTGCCGGATCAGCGTGCCCTGCCGCGCTGCGGCACGGAATCTGCGCTCCATGGCTACCGGTTGGCCGAATTCGTTCCCGCAGCGCCACCAGGTGGCGCCGGCCACTGGTGGTGCCGAGAAAGAAGATCCATGATGACGACAGCGGAGATCCTGACGGAGTGCTTGCAGGCCCGGGGCGGCGATACCGTCACCCTCAGCGATGGTGCCGACAGCGTGCAGATCGTCGCCGGCCGGCCTGGATCGGTCTGCTTCACGCTCCAGCGGGAAGTCTCTCCGGGCGTCAGCTTCACCCTCGCCGAGGGGTTCACCCTTGGCGGCGCGGTCCACTATACCCAGCGAGCGCTCCCGGAGGGGCGAATCGCGGAGATTATCGCGCGCCTCGCGGAGAGCATCATTGCCCCGCGCCTGCACCCCACCGGAACCGACCTTCTGCAGGCCACGGGCGGCGCCTGATCCCGCCTGCCTGGAACCGTATCTGCTATGCTGGAGGAGCCGGGAGCGACGCCTCGGCTCCTCTGCTGTACCCCCATCCTGACAGGAGACCGATATGGCCAACCGACTCCAGCACGAGACCAGCCCGTACCTGCTGCAACACGCGCACAACCCGGTCGACTGGTACCCGTGGGGCGAGGAGGCACTGGAGGCAGCTCGCGCCCAGGACAAGCCGATCCTCCTCAGCATCGGCTACGCAGCCTGCCACTGGTGCCACGTCATGGAGCGCGAGTCGTTCGAGAACCCGGACATCGCCGCCCTGATGAACCAGCACTTCATCAACATCAAGGTGGACCGCGAGGAGCGCCCCGACCTGGACGCCGTCTACATGGCGGCGGCGCAGATGATGACCGGCCAGGGAGGCTGGCCGCTGACGATCTTCCTCACGCCCGACGGCAAGCCGTTCTACGCCGGCACCTACTTCCCGCCGGATGACCGCGGCGGCATACCCGGCTTCCCCCGGGTCCTGCTGGCCGTGGCCGACGCCTACCGGAACCGCCGCGACGACCTGGAGCAGGCGGCTAATGACATCCAGGGTCACCTCACCGAGCACTTCCGTTGGTCGCTCCCAGAGACGGCGATCACCCCGGCCCTGCTCAATGAGGCGGCCAGCGGGCTCGCGCGCCAGTTCGACGAGGCGAACGGCGGCTTCGGCGGGGCGCCCAAATTCCCACCGCCGATGGCGCTCGAGTTCCTGCTCCGCTATCGCCTCCGCACCGGGTCCGACACCGCCCTGCGCATCGTCGAGCTGACCTTGGAGCGGATGGCGCGGGGCGGCATCCACGACCAGATCGGCGGCGGCTTCCACCGCTACGCCGTCGACGCGACCTGGCTGGTGCCCCACTTCGAGAAGATGCTCTATGACAACGCCCTCCTGGCGCGCCTCTACACGCTCACCTACCAGGCGACCGGCCAACCCTTCTACGCCGCCACCGCCCTGGACACGATCGAGTACGTCCTGCGCGAGATGACCTCGCCCGACGGGGGTTTCTACTCTACCCAGGACGCCGACAGCGAGGGCGAGGAGGGCAAGTTCTACGTCTGGACGCCCGAGGAACTGGAGGCGGTGCTCGGCCCGGAGCAAGCGACGATCGTCGCCCGCTACTACGGTGTGCACCCCGGCGGCAACTTCGAGGGCAAGAGCATCCTGCACGTGCCGGAAGCGCCGGAGTCTGTCGCCGCGGCCTTCGGCCTGACGCTCAACGAGCTGGTCGGGATTATCGGCCCGGCGCGGGAGAAGCTCTACGCGGCGCGCGCCCAGCGCGTCTGGCCCGGCCGCGACGAGAAGGTCCTGACCGACTGGAACGGCCTGATGCTCCGCGCGCTCGCCCAGGCGGCCATCGCCCTCGGCCGCGCGGACCTGCGCGACGCCGCCGTGCGCAACGCCACCTTCCTGCGCACGCACCTCTACCGCGACGGCCGCCTCCTCCACTCCTACAAGGACGGCCAGGCGAAGATCACCGGCTACCTGGCGGACTACGCGTCCCTCATCGCCGGACTGGTCGCGCTCTACGAGGCGACCTTCGACGCCCGCTGGATCGCCTGGGCACGCGATCTGACCGACCGCGCCATCGCCGACTTCTGGGACGACGAGGGCGGCGCATTCTTCGACACCGCGGCGGACGAGGCGCCGCTCGTGGCCCGGCCCAAGGACGCGTTCGACTCGGCGACCCCGAGCGGCAACGCGCTGATGGCCGAGTCCCTGCTGCGGCTCGGGCTGCTCCTGGGCGAAGACGAGTACCGCCGGCGCGCCATGACGGTGCTGGAGCGCTTCGCCGCGCTGGCGGCCAAGGCACCGACCGGCTTCGGCCAGCTCCTCTGCGCGGCCGACCTGGCACTCGCCGAGGCGCACGAGATCGCGCTCGTGGGCGATCCCCAGGCGCCGGCCATGGCCGAGATGCTGGCCGTGGTGCAGCAGCCCTACCTCCCGCATCAGGTCGTGGCCCTGCGCCACCCCGACCGGGACGGCGAGGACAAGGTCATCCCGCTGCTCGCCGGCCGTACCGCGCACGACGGCCAGCCGACCGCCTACGTCTGCCGCAACTACGCCTGCCGCCAACCGGTCACCACCGCCCACGACCTCGCCGCCGAACTGGGCATGGTGGTGGAGTNACGGCCCCTNACNCCCTNNCCCNNCCCTGGGCGAGGGGGAACATCTGCGTGGCTCGTGCCCATCACCCCCTCTCCCCTGGTGGGAGAGGGGGGCCGGGGGTAAGGGGGATACATCACGCACCACATCCCCCACACACCCGCCCCTTAACACGAGGAAGCGGCCGCCGCCAACGGCCGCTTCCTCGCTGAGGAGGAGAGGAATAGAACGGGGTTTGCGAAAATCGGTGCCGGCCGGCGGTGGCACGTCGGAGCGAGGATGCCGCCGGACCGGCTGGGCCGGTCGCTGCCTGGCCCGGACGCTACGTCGATGCGCCGGCCCCACGGATTCAAACGCATGTTCCATGCCCGGATCGGCCCTCTTGGCACCCCCCTTTGGTAGTGTTATTGTCCCCCGAGCGGAACCAAATGAGAACGGGGGCGGGGCGGGCGCCATACCGCCCCCAGGCGGACGGAGGGACGTCATGGCGGACCGTGAAGAACTGCGCCGGAAGGTGATCGAGGCCATCGATCAGCACCGCGACCGGATCCTGGAGGTCGCCGAGACGATCCGGGTAAACCCGGAGATCGGCTATCAGGAGTACAAGGCATCCGCGCTCCTTGCCTCCAGCATCCGGGAGTTCGGCTACGAGGTGGAAAAGCCCGCGGGCGGCCTGGAGACCGCCTTCGTCGCGGCGCGCCACGGNCGGGGCGACGGGCCGGTCATCGCCGTGCTGGCCGAATACGACGCNCTCCCCGGCATCGGCCATGGCTGCGGCCACAACCTGATCGCGGCCTCGGGGCTGGCGGCCGCCATCGGCCTCGGCGCCGTCATGGACCACCTCAACGGGATCTTCGAGGTGATCGGCACCCCGGCTGAAGAGGGCGGGGCCGGAAAGGTCCGCCTGGCCCAAGCCGGCATCTTCAACGATGTCGACGCGTCCCTCATGGTCCACCACGGCGGCGACCGCACCGACGCGCCGGTCGAGTGGCCGGAGGGCACCTGCCTGGCCGTCGCTCACGTCGACTTCGAGTACTTCGGCAAGCCCGCCCACGCCGCAGCGGACCCCTACAACGGCGCCAACGCCCTGAACGGCGTGATCAAGCTCTTCACCGGCATCGACGCCCTGCGCCAGCACATCCACATGGAGTCCCGCATCCACGGGATCATCACCCACGGCGGCGATGCCGCGAACGTGGTGCCCAAGTACGCGGCCGCCAAGTTCTACGTCCGCGCCGCCTCGCGCGCCTACCTGGAGGAACTGCTCGACAAGGTGAAGAAGATCGCCGAAGGCGCCGCGCTGATGACCGGCACCGAGGTGAAGATCACCGAGCACGAGATCTGCTACGACATGCGCCCCAGCTACGTGATCGGCAAGCGCTACCGGGAGAACATGGAGGCCGTGGGGATGGAGATCAGCCCGCGCGATCCCGGCCGCGGCATGTACTCCACCGACTTCGGCAATATCAGCTACCTGATGCCGGCCGTCACCGGCAGCTTCGCCATCAGCCATGAGCCGATCCCGGGCCACTCCCAGCAGGTGGTCGACGCCTCCGGCTCCGAGTTCGGCTTGGAGCAGTTGATCAAGGTCTCCAAGGCCATGGCGCTGACCGCGCTTGATCTCTTCCTCGAGCCCGAGCTGCTGGCGGCGGCCAAGGAGGAGCATCGCAACTGGGACAAGCTCGCCGCCCAGTAGACCACCGACCGGCGGGAAGACCGCCGCGCCGACGCCTGGTCGTTCCGCCCGGCCCTGGCCTGCACGGGGCCGGGCGCCCCTTGGCAGACACCCACGCTCAAGGAGCGCCGGCATCTCGCCGGCTCCCGCCGCGAGGCCGCATTCGGGAGTGCGCACCCCGCGACGGGCGCCCGTGCGTGGTCGCCCCTCCCCTACCCGGCCGACCTCACCCATCAGTCCTGATATCCGGGTGCGTGCCCGTCCCGGTCTTGTCCCGTTGTCAGCGCGCGGCATAGGATGGAATCTGGAGGATGATCCTTCCTATTACCGGAGACACCGTGTCCATTCGCGGTGTCCGGTGTCGAGGTGGGGAAGGTCGAGGCGACATGGCAGAGGTCCTCATCGGCCGGCAACCGATCTACGACCGCGATCTCCGCGTGTTCGGCTATGAGCTGCTCTTCCGCTCGGCCGGAGCCGATCAGGCGGCCATCGTCGATGGCGAGCGCGCCACCTCCGACGTCGTGCTCAACGCCTTGGTTGAGATCGGCCTGGACCGCCTGGTGGGCGACGCCCACGCCTTCATCAACCTGACGCACAGCTTCGTCCTCAGCGGCTACCCCACGGCCCTCCCGCCCGACCGGGTCGTGCTGGAGATCCTGGAGAGCGCGCCAGCGGATGACGAACTGGTAGGGGCCGTGCGCGGGCTGCGTGAGGCCGGGTACACCGTGGCGCTCGACGACTTCAACTTCCGGGACAGCCTCCGCCCGCTGGTTGAAACAGCAACCATCGTCAAGCTGGACCTCCAGGCACTCGGCCGGTCCGGGGTGGAGGCCAACGTGCGGCGCCTGCGGGGATACAACGTGCGCCTGCTGGCGGAGAAGGTCGAGACGCACGACGACCTGGCGTTCTGCCGCGATCTCGGCTTCGACTACTACCAGGGCTACTTCTTCTGCAAGCCGGACCTCGTCCGCGAGCGGCGGGTCCCGGGCAACCGGCTCGCGGTCCTGCTACTGCTGGCCAAGTTGCAAGACCCGGAAACCGACTTCTCCGAGCTGGAGGCCCTGATCGCGCAAGACGTCTCGCTCAGCTACAAGGTGCTGCGGCTGATCAACTCGGCATTCTACGCCCGCCCGACGAAGGTCGAGTCGATCCGCCAGGCGCTCATCCTCCTCGGTACCCGGCTCGTCGCCACCTGGGTGACATTGATCGCGATGGCGAGCGTGGAGGACAAGCCGACCGAGTTGATGACCACGGCAATGGTGCGCGGGCGCATGTGCGAGATGCTGGCTCGCGCGCAGCGCGTCCCCAACAAGGACATGTACTTCACCGCCGGGCTCTTCTCAGTGCTCGACGCCCTGCTCGACGCCCCGATGGCCGAAGTGCTGGAGCGGCTGCCGCTCTCGGATGAGTTGGAGCAGGCGCTGCTGGAGGGCACCGGGCCGCTGGGAGCGACCCTGCAAGCGGTCCTGGCGTACGAACGCGCCGAGTGGGACGCCATCGACCTGCCGGGCGTTGAGCCCCACGTCCTCGCGGCAGCCTACCTCGACGCCATCGCCTGGGCCCACGACATGCGCGCCGCCCTCACGGCCTAATCGGACCTCAGCGCAGCCCTCTATCTAACGGCTCTTCCGTACCCACAGTGGTGAGCGCGTATCAGTCGATCAGGCGCAACTTCGCGGGAGCCGGATCGATGGAGACGAGTAACGGCCTGGTCATGTGCGGGAACGACACAATCGCCTGGCCCGGCGCCAAGCCCGGCAATCGCTTCCAGAGTGCCTCGTCGATTCCACTCACAGTCCGCTGCAGCATGCTCACCACCTGAGGGTCACTCAGCTTATGCAAGATATAGGAGTTGACCAAGCCGAATACCTGGCGTGGGAGGTGCTGCGGGAGCTGCGTGACGAAGACAAGTCCCAGCCAGCGCTTTCGACCCCGTTTCGCGATCCGCGCGACTTGGTCGAAGAGGATCGGCATCTTGTCAATTCGCTCAGAGCTCAGGAACTCGTGGGCCTCTTCGATAATGAGTAACGTCGGCGTCGGCGGGGGTACGTTGTTCCCCTTTGACAGACCTTTTTCGTACTCCTGGTACGCCTTATCCTGTGCTTCTTGGATACCACGCAACAGGTCAGCGATAACGATGTTAGTAAGCTCACTCGCTCCGGAGTCAGAGAGATCAATAATTGAGACATGACCCGGTTGGAGCATCTCCCTGTAGTCTAGAGGCCTGACATTGTTCGCTTCAATGTCAAACACTTTGATTCTATTCAATCGGTACAGTTTGCTAAGCAGTGTACGCCAGGACACTGGCGAGTCGATCTTGCCAATCCCCTCCATGCGCTGGACGAACTTGCCATGATTAGCCTTGAACAGTGAATTGAATGGAGCGAACTCGTCAAACTTCTGCCCATCCGCCTTCTTAGCGCACGCTTCAACGATGTCGATGAGCATCGAGAGGGTGAACCCGGGATAGCCCTGTTCAAACTCATCGAGCTCCATGACTAGCCGCTCCTGATCTCCTCGTCCGCGTTGGGGGTAGATGCCTAGATCGCGTAGCAGCAACTTCCCAGCGTCGTACGCCTTATGGAAGCGATCCTGCTGTGCATCGCTAAGATCAAGAATCTCGGCAACGGCGTATGGTGACAGACGAGCAAACTGGACCGAGAACTGTTTGCGGTTCGGATGGTTAGGATTGGCGGTCTCACGGCCGACAAGGTGGTAAAGGGTCATGTTTGCGACTGGCACGCCAGCCGGCTCCAGACCTCGCAATTCCAGGCCGGTCAGCATCCGTTGGTCATCTGTCGACTCGTGTAGGTACGTGTACTCTCCCTCGACGTCGAGCAGGATGACCGCCATCCCGGCCGCCTGAGCCTGCTGGACCAGCCGGGCCACGGTTGTTGACTTCCCGCCGCCCGTCGTACCCAGGATGGCAGTGTGGCGGGGAAGCACCGACTTCAGTTTCGACGGGATCCCGACGCGCAGGTTATTGTAGCCGACGACCAGACCGAGTCGGATGTTGCCGTCCGCATGGAGTACCTGTGCTGTCTCATCCTCGTCTAGAGGAAAGACTCCGCTATTAGGCAATGGGCGTAGGCGCGGCGGGCTGAGCGTGCCATCGTCCTGTTCTTCGCCAAGGATGGAGACCTGCACCCGACCGTGGTAGGGCGGCAAGTAGACGCCGCCACGCGTCGTGACCGTGATCAGCATCGGTGAGTCGCCGCGAAGGCTGTCCGGCTCGGCGAACGGTCCAGCAGTCACAATGCCGAGGTAGCGTCTCCCATCCCGACTCTTGATCCGGAGGAGCGCCTGGGACGGAGCTCGTTGGATGTGCTCCTTCGGGAGGAGGACGGTCACGGTGTTGTCCTCACTGCTCGGCAGATCAAACATCGTGGCACCGATCGCACCGTCAGTGAAAGGGTCAGACTCCAGCTCGCCACCCGCGGCCTCGATGTCAGCGTCGAGCCGCTGGAGCAAGTCGCTAGGCGGGGCAAGAATGCTGTCCTGCCCGTCCGCGCCGGAAGCCGCTGGAGCGCTTGAATTGTCGGGATAATGTGTCATCGTGGTCCTCCTTCTCATACACGGCTCCTGAGACCACGGCCAGGACATGGGCTACAGATAGCGGCTTGCCCGCTCGCTTAGGTAGCGCCACGGTGCGCCAGCGTCGATGTAGGCTGTTGCTACGGGCCCGGTCAGTGTATCGGTGCCAAAGACGCCACTGCAAACGGAATGAGCCAGGTCGAGCAAGAGCGGAAAGCCACGGTGCTCCTGCAAGATGCTGTCGGCCAGGGCGATGTGCGCGGCGATGTGGGCGTGATCGACATGAGCATAAAAGACCTGCGCAGGGGCCAGGCGTGTGGCGCGGAATACGCCCACTACTACCTTTGGCGCGACGGTGTCGCGGAACCTCCTGATCCAGCCCACGTACGTCACAGGCTCACCATCCCAGATCATCCTTCGGCCAGTGTTTCCCCGGTAGTGGCCGCGCTCAACAATCTGGTTGATCTGCTCCTTGAGCGTGCTTACGATCGCGTACTCGAGAGGCCGCAGCGCCTGACCGATCGTGAGCAGGACACGGTCGGCCGGCTCGCTGGCGACGAACAAGAACTTCTGGTGCGCCTCGATCAACTCGCGGAGGATCTTTGTGGACTCGACCATCAGGTCGAGGCTGCCGGAACCCGTGATGAGTTCGTACGGCGCCGGATTACCGTGTCCCATACGCCAGGGAGCGGTCGAACGGCGCAGCAGGATAGCCCGCTCGGCGTGAGCCATGATCCCGCGTTGGGCCAATTCCGTGAGTTTGTTGCGACGATCTGGCTGGTTCAGCCCACCCCGCTGTTCGCGCCGCTCGAGGGTCGCAACCATCTCTTCCAACGGGTTCTGACTCGTCGCGCGCAGATCGCGGCGGAAGAGGCGTTGACTCCAGGTGCCTTGATTACCCTGGTAAGAGACCAGGCAGACGCCAATCTGGTAGATAGTGAGCGGCAGCGTGTCGTGGACATGCCGGTTGCCGTCGCACGCCTCGACACCGCCATTGAAGAGCAAGCCACGATGTATACGTTCCAGCGCCTCCACAGGGGCCTGGTAGGCGCCCGCACCAGGAGGCGCACCCGGATAGCTCGAGAGCCGCGGGAAGATCTCGGCACGGATGGTGCGCAACAATTCTTCCTCGCGCTCGACCGCCCCGCGCACTTCCTCGGCGAGCCTTCCATAGATCTGCGCCAGGTCCTCCCCAGACGACCACGTGTCGACATCCAGCGTTCTCTGCAGATCCTCGCCGAACGTCGCCACGAACTCCTCGGGGGTAATCTCGACGTCGTCGTCTCCCACCGGACTGAGCGGAGATCCCTGCTCCGGTCCCAGTTCGCTGTTGCTCAACATTGCTCGCCTCCGACTCGCCGATCTCTCACTCTTCTTTCCCCCTGAGCGTTGGAAAGTTCGACACCGCCCAAGCCGAGGCGCCTGAGGAAGGAGCCCGAGGGTGACGATTCTGGGCAGAGGAAGGCCGCGTAGCGGCGGGCGACCGTGGCCGGGAGACCATACATCGTCGTCAGCAGTTCGACGATCACGCCACGCCGCTCAGCGGGTGGCACGGTGGCCACCGTTCCCATCACTGCTGCGGATGGCGCCAGCAACTCATAGGCGAGCAAGTTAGCCTCGCGCTCGGCTGCGTCAATTGGTCGGGTTTCACCTGCACGGGCCATGAAGTGAGTGAAGAAGCCGAGACGCACTCTAGCCAGCAGGGCGAAAACACGTTCGTCCGGCACCGGTGCACGATCACCATCGAGCACCTCCAGCACGCTCGGTCCCAGACGCCCAGCAATGTCGGTGCGCGGCTGCCAATAATGGCGGAGGAAGTGCGCAAGCTCATGCGCCAGGGAAAAGCGCTGCTCGTCTGGTGGGTCCGTACCTTCAAGGATAACAACACCGTGGCCGTTGCGAGCGACAAGACAGGCGCGGAGCGGCCGATCTTGCACGTCGACAGTGCAATAAATGCCGTGGTGCTGCAGCCAGGCATCCACAGTGGTAACTCGGAGCCGGGGCAGCATGACAACCGTTACCGGGAGGGCGTTCGCAATCGGACCGCGCAGGTCGCGGGCTGGCTCCTCCGGACCACCCGCCATGCTCCAAAACACGTCGGCTAGTTCAGTAACCCACAGCGGCATGCTCACGACCGCTCCTCGCTCTCTGCAGGCTCATCATCATCACGCGCGGCCATCAGGAACCCGCGCTCGACGGCGGCGTCGCGCCGCATCGAGGTGAGCGCGTCGACATGGCGGACAATCGAGGCGAGAACTTCCGCGCGGACGCCGAATCGTGTGGCGATGAGTTCGACATCGTGACGGAACAGTGGTGGCTCAGGGCGAGGGCGTCGACACAGCGATAAGGTAGCGAGCATCTCCACCGGACAAGCCAGCATTGCCGCGAGATCAGCTTCTTCAAGCCCCTCACTCCGTGCATACTCGTGCAGTACGCTGGCTAGGAAGAATGGATCGTTCCGAACCCGACGTGCGAGCGCAACGAGACGCTCACTCACGACGACCTCCTGCCCGCTCCAGCCGCTTCTTCAATCGGTCCTTCACCCGCTTGACCTCCAGCCGCTGTTCGAGGATCGGCCGATTGGTAAGACCCAGAACAGCGGCGTAGACCTCAGTGCGGCGCTCACCCTCCAGCATCAACTCCAAGACTTGAGACTCCTCTCGGGTAAGCGTTTCCTGCAGCCCGGATGGGAGAGGAGGCCGTTTCTCGTCGTCAGCACGAGCGACGATTCGCGCGGGATCGCTATCCTCGTCCCATAAACAATTCCCAGCAGCGGGTGAGAGTTCGACAACCTCCCATGACATCCGGCGACTCACATGTCGCCGCTCAGAACGGAGCAAGTTCTTCAGGTCACCGGAGGCGGACATCCGTAGGTAGACCTCCAGGGACTGCTTCTCCGGTCGGTAACTTGCCGGGTTCCTGATGAGAGCCAGGATGGCATCTTCAGCCGCAGTGTTGCAGATGTGGGGGTCGACTCCCGGGTTGTGGAGGATGAGCCAGTTGGCCAGTCGATCCAGGAAGGTGTTTGCGAGGTCGGCGGGAGCGGTCGGATCGCCGGCGACTAGGCGCTCATGTAGTGCACGTCCCTCGTCGACGGGCGGCGGGGAAGATTCCGACGGGCTCATGCAACCATCCTCTGCATGGCGGGCGGCGATCAAACCGTCGCAAGTCCCGTGACGCTGCTGTCGTAAACATAAGGCAAGCGTACTCGGCATCACGTGCTACGTCAACCAGTGTGTCCCGCTATGCACAAGAGTGAGGGATGCAGCAGAGAGCAGACATTGCGTCATGAGGTGACCCCACCTACAATCAGTGCACGTACGCATACGCGGGCCACGAAAGAAGAGGGAGCTTGGCTCAGTGACGGTGAGGGTAGCCTTCCCAATCCATCCCTTTCCCGCGCGCATGGCACCTGAGATTGCGCTCGCAGAGTGCATGGCCCTCCAGCCTGGCTCGGTCGTACTTGACCCCATGGCAGGATCGGGAACTGTCCTACGCGCCGCCTCAGAGTTCGGGCACCAAGCGCTCGGCTTCGATCTCGATCCCTTGTCTGTATTGATGGCACGGGTTTGGACAACGCCACTTGATACGGTTGCCCTGCGACATGCCGCAGCGGAGGTCGTGGGATCGTGCCGCGAGCAGGATCCTCAGGACGTCACGCTCCCGTGGATCGACGAAGATCCAGAAACCCGGGCCTTTGTCGATTACTGGTTCGCACCAACTCAACAGGCTGATCTGCGGCGATTGGCCGCAGCCTTGAAAGCGATGACGGGTCCAATCGGAGATGCCCTTCGACTGGGACTAAGCAGAATCATTGTCACTAAGGACAGGGGAGCTTCCCTGGCCCGGGACGTCTCCCACAGCCGCCCGCACCGCGTGCGTTCGACAAATGACTTTCCGGTCCTGAAGGAATTTCGGCGGTCGGTGGACATCCTCGCTCAGCGATTGGAGCAGCAACCGCCTCGAGGTAATGTGCGGGTGAGCATCGGAGATGCCCGTCGGCTTCCCGGCGTACCATCAGGCTCCGTGGACGCGATCATCACCTCGCCGCCTTATCTCAACGCCATTGACTACCTACGTGGACACAGGTTAGCGCTCGTCTGGCTCGGCTATCACGTCGGTGATTTGCGCGCAGTGCGGGCGAACAGCATTGGTGCGGAGCGCCGACCTGACGCTGATGCAGACAGCGAACTGGCCACCGAATTGCTGGAGCGGATGGGTTCCCTAGCGGGATTGCCGCAGGCCCAGCGACGAATGGTCGAGCGCTATGTCTTGGATCTCTTCGCTCTCGCCCTTGAATCGCACCGCGTATTGCGCTCAGGCGGCAGAGCTGTGTTCGTGATCGGCAACTCCTGCCTTCGAGGGGTCTTCATCTGGAACGCGCGAGCGCTGGCGGCCGCAGCAGAGCGTGTCGGCTTCAAACTGATCAAGGAGGTAGAGCGCGAACTGCCACAAAATCGGCGGTATCTACCACCACCCGAGGCCAGCCAGCCCTCCCTCCTCGCGAAGCGTATGCGAACTGAAACCGTAATGATCTTCTCTCGGCTGTAGATTGGGCGCGGCAGCCTACCTCGACGCCATCGCCTGGGCCCACGACATGCGCGCCGCCCTCACCTCCTAACCGTGTCCCTCCCCACCTGTCCGGACGGTCATTGCACGCGGCCCGATTCTCGCGTTAGACACAAGCAGGAGCGGCGCGACTGTCGCACCGGCGCCGGATGCGTTATGCTTCAAACTACCACGGGTGTCGGCTGCGCGCCCCATGCGTGACCGGAGCGAGCAGGAGCACGACCATCGAAGAGCTGATTCTCACCTACGGCATCGTGATCATGGCGCTCATCGTCTTCCTGGGCGAGCTTGGCATGCCGACCGGGGTGCCGATCGAGGTCGGCCTGCTCCTCGCCGGGGCGCTTGCGGTGCACAGCGTGCCGGAACTCATCTTCGCCATCCTGCTGGTCACCGCGGCCGATGTCTTCGGTGGCGCCACACTCTATCTCGTCGCCCGCACCGGCGGGATTCGGCTGCTCGACCGCATCCTGCGCCGCTTCGGCCGGCGCGGTGAGGAAACGGTCGCCCGCTGGCGGCAACGGCTGGGCGGGCACGACGTGGGTGTCGTCGCCATCGGCCGCTCGCTGCCGCTGGTGCGGATGTACGTCTCGATCGGCTCGGGGCTGCTGCGGTTCCGGCCACGGGATTTCCTCATCGGCGGGATTCCCGGCGGCGCGATCTGGAGCGGCACGCCGATCGCGCTCGGGTACATCTTCCGATCCGACGTCCACCGGCTCGTAACCGAGTACTCCAAAGTTTCGGCGTGGGCCTTCGCATCAATGCCGGCGCTCAGCGCGACGGTCGCGCTGGTGTGGTGGATCCGCCGGGGCCACAGCACCTGGGTGCGGCTGCAGCGGGGGCGGATGGTCCTGAGCCTGGTCATCGCCGGGCTGGCGGCGGTGTTCCTCGTCCGCACCATTGCCTTGCACGGTGCGGCGCTCGGCGCGGGGATGGCCGCGATCGGCCGGCCGTTGCTGACGCCGTGGGTGCTCCTCCTCGCAGGCTTCGCCGCCGCGCTGGTCAACGTCGCGCTGACCGACCTGATGGCTACCCTGCGCCGGCGCGAGGCACATGCCCCCTTCGTCCGCCCGGTCACCGCCGAACTGGCCACCACCGTGCTCTGGGCCTCGCTCGTCCTCGCCGTCGGGGCGATCATGTTCGGTATGCAGCTTCACTACCCGGTGCTGTAGACCACCAGGGCACGGAATATCCTGGCATGCTCCACCGTTACCAATTAGGTAAGACCCGATGCGCAGTTCGCGTGCAGCGAAGCATGGCCGCGACGCGGCTTCGGGGTATGGTTGTCGGTGGACACCGTTATTCGGAGTGGGAGGGTTCAAGAGCTATGCCGGTTTCGAAAGAGCGGTTCGCCCAGGGCCTCACGGCCGACGAGTTTCAGGCCAGGATGACCCGGAACCAGGAACGCTATGAGGCCAACCTCGCCGCGGCGGCCGCCATCATCACCGACGACGATCGCCGGGCTTTCGGGGCGCGCCCGCTCTCGATCGTCGCGATCGCCGAGGACTGGTGCACCGATGTGATCCACTTCCTCCCGGTCGTCGTCGCGCTCACCCGCGAGGTCCCCTCAATCAACCTGCGGATCTTCCTCCGCGACGAGAACCCGGACCTGATCGACCAGTACCTCAACCAGGGCAAGTACCGCTCGATCCCCGTCTTCGTCCTCTACGACGCCGATTGGAACGAGCTGGGACACTTCATCGAGCGGCCCGCTGCGATGACCGAGGCGATGGCACGCGAGTCACGGCGCTTCGCCATGGAGCATCCGGAACTGCCGGGCATCAACCGCAGCTACGAGAACATGCCCGAGGAAACGCGCAACGCGGTGCGCGCGAACAGCTCCCGCTGGCGCTGGGAGACGATGGATCAGTGGAACCGCGTGTTCCTCGACGAACTGCGCGCCATCGTCGAGGGCAACGCCAGCGCCGAAGCGGCAGGCGAGTAGCACCGGCCGTATGCCGGTGCTCCGCTGGCATCCCACCCCTGAGCTGGCCACACCGGAAACCACAAGCGACGCACTGACCAGCGCCGCCCGGTTCTGCGCGCCCAAGGGGCCGTTGATGCGGCCCATGGCTCGCGCGGAGTCGGGCGGCATGGTACAAGGAGCAGCGGCATCGTGCCGACCCCGGTCGGGACGCCACGGGAGAGGTGCCTGCGGCCGCCGCACGCCGCATGGCCGCGGCACACCACGAAGGGATGGGAGACGATGTCGATCGGGACGATACCGCGCTTTCCGTTGGCGACGCTCCCCACGCCGTTGCATGAAGCCCACCGGCTCCGCGAGGCCCTGGGCGGACCCGAGCGCTGCCCACGCATCCTCATCAAGCGCGACGACCTGACCGGCCTCGCGCTCGGCGGCAACAAGGCGCGGAAGCTGGAGTTTCTGATCGCCGACGCCCTGCGCAAGGGGGCGACGGCCGTGATCACCACCGGCGCGGTCCAGTCGAACCACGCGCGCATGACCGCCGCCGCGGCGCGGCTGGCCGGGCTACGCTGCAGCCTGGTGCTGACCACCAGCGTGGAGGACCCGCCGATCCAGGGCAACCTCCTCCTCGACCACCTGCTGCAGGCCGACGTGCACCTGGTTCCCGCTCCGCCGGATAAATCCCTCGCGGTCGACGCCGCCGTGGACGAGACGATCGCCCGCGTCGCGGCCGATCTGGAGTCGCGCGGCGAACGGCCCTACGTGATCCCGGTCGGCGGCTCCAGTGGCGTCGGCGCGCTTGGCTACGTCGCGGGCACGCTGGAACTGGTGGGACAACTGGCCAACGCCGGGGAAGCTCCGACCCGCCTCTACTACGCCAGCGGGTCACGCGGGACGCAGGCCGGCCTGGTGCTGGGCGCCAAGATCTACAGCGCGCCCTATCAGGTGTACGGCATCGCCGTCAGCGGCGGCGGGGCGGACAAGGACGCGCGCGCCCTCGAGAACGTGGCCGAAGCCGCGGCGATGCTGGGCGTCCCGCCCCAGGTGACCGAGTCGGATCTAATCACGGACGAGGGGTACATCGGCGAGGGCTACGGCATCCCCACGCCGGAGTGCCTGGAAGCCATCCGGCTGCTCGCTCAGACCGAGGCGATCTTCCTCGACCCCTCCTACACCGGCAAGGCGATGGCGGGGCTGATCGACCACGTGCGGCGGGGCGTCATCGGGCCCGACGAGACCGTCGTCTTCCTCCATACCGGCGGCGTCCCGGCGATCTTCGCGCACGGCACGCGGTTGTTGGAGTGAGGGGAACGGCCCTCACCCCCTGCCCCCCTCTCCCAACTTTGGGAGAGGGG
>Ga0065724_100592_pt1 | contig 37551 bp, 32 predicted proteins | sample TheenrcSG05JP960_FD_59111 | JGI IMG/M metagenome (GOLD analysis project Ga0065724, IMG submission 59111) | Thermophilic enriched microbial communities from mini bioreactor at UC Davis - Sample SG0.5JP960 | ecosystem: Engineered > Solid waste > Grass > Composting > Bioreactor | place: USA... | reverse complement strand
GTCGGCGCCCTGCCGTGATCCTCTAATCCTATCAGGCCAGACGCTACTTCTCGATCGGCACGCCCACGACGTTGCCCCACTCGGTCCAGGAGCCGTCGTAGTTGCGCACCTTCGGGTAACCCAGCAGCTCGTGGAGGACGAACCAGCTATGCGCCGAGCGCTCGCCGATCCGGCAGTAGACCACGATGTCCTTGTCGGGCGTGATCCCCTCGTTGCCGTACAGCTCGCGCAGCTCGTCCCCCGTCTTGAAGGTGCCGTCCTCGTTCACCGCGCGGGCCCAGGGGATGTTCTTCGCCCCGGGGATGTGCCCGCCGCGCTGCGCCCCCTCCTGCGGGTAATCCGCCATGTGGAGCAACTCGCCGCTGTACTCCGCCGGGGAGCGGACGTCGACCAGCGGCAGGCTCTGCCCGACCTTCCGGCGGCCCTCGTAGCCGATGTGCTTCAGCACGTCGTCGCGGAAGGCGCGCAGTTCTTCTCGGATCGACCGCGTCGTCCACTTCGCGGGCGGGTAGCTCGGCACCTCACGGGTGAGCGGGCGCCCCTCGGCCTCCCACTTCTTGCGGCCACCGTCCATGATCTTCAGGTGATCGTGTCCCATGTACTTGAAGAACCAGTAGGCGTAGGCGGCCCACCAGTTGTTCTTGTCGCCGTAAAAGACCACGGTCGTGTCGTCGCCGATCCCCAGCCGCGACATCAGCGCGGCAAACGCCTCGGGGCCGATGAAATCGCGCACCACCGGATCCTGCAGGTCCTGATGCCAGTCGATCTTCACCGCCCCTGGGATGTGCCCGATGTCGTAGAGCAAGACGTCCTCGTCCGACTCGACGATCCGGATCGACGGGTCGTTGAGGTGCTGCGCGACCCATTCGGTCGTCACCAGCACGTCGGGATTGGCATAGCCCCGCGCTGCGATCTCCTCCGAGACGGCGGGGGGCACCGACGATTGAGACATCTTGGCCTCCTTACGCTAACACGCGGCACGGCCGGCGGGAACGGTACCTCGGCCCGGGAACGCCGGTTCTTGACTCCGACAACCACGCCGGCACCCGGTCCTATTCCCACCGGGACTGTCGCCGCAACCGCCGCACCAAGAGTGTTGACGAATCCCGACTACCAGAGTAAGGTATACCACGGTGGTAGTAGGAATCATTCCTAGCTAGGAGTCAGTCTCAGGTGCGGGGCGACCCGGGAATCCGGATGACAACCCAGCGGGCAGCGATCTTGGCCGAGGTGCAGGCTGCCGACGAGCACCTCACGGCAGGCGAGATCTTCGAGCGTGTACGCCGCAAATACCCGACCATCGCGTACGGGACGGTGTACCGGACGCTGCACCTGCTGGCCGAGCGTGGCCTGATCCAGGAGTTCCCCTTCGGCGACCAGGCCAGCCGCTTCGACCGCCGCACCGACCGCCACGATCACGTCCACTGCACCTCCTGTGGGGCGCTGGTGGATGTCGACGTCCCGAGCGCTATCCTCGCGCGCCAGGTGGCGGCGGACCAAACCGGCTACGAAATCCACGGCCACCAAACCGTCTTCACCGGAATTTGTCCCGATTGCCAACGTGCGCGCCAGAACGGCAAAGACGGTCGGGACGGCGACTAACGCCCGCACCGCCTGCCGCCGGTTCTGTGTGCGCCGATGGTATCGCGTTTCGAAACCAATTGGTAGAATAATGGGGGAGCATCCGGCACGGGCCGGGGCGAGACAGTAGGAGGTATGAGGCGAGCCAATGAGCGACGCAAGCCCGCTGTTCGTAATTGAGAATCTCCACGCCGGGATCGAAGGGCAGGAGATCCTGCGTGGCGTCAACCTGACGATCAACCGGGGCGAGATCCACGCCCTCATGGGTCCGAACGGATCGGGGAAGAGCACCCTGGCCTATGCGGTCGCCGGGCACCCCAACTACGAGGTGTACGAGGGCCGCGTCCTGTTCAAGGGCGAAAACGTCCTGGAGATGGGTCCGGACGAGCGCGCCCAGCTCGGCATGTTCCTCGCCTTCCAGTACCCGACCGCGATCCCCGGTGTGACGATGGCCAACTTCCTCCGCCTGGCCGTGAACTCCGTGCGCCAGGCACGGGGCAACGGCGAGGGCAAGCCGCTCACGCCGCGTGAGTTCCGCCGCCTGCTCCGCGAGAAGATGGAGCTGCTGCGCATCGACGAATCCTTCGCCAGCCGCTACCTGAATGAGGGCTTCTCCGGCGGGGAGAAGAAGCGGGCTGAGATCCTCCAGATGGCGATGCTCGAGCCGGAGTTCGCCATCCTGGACGAGACCGACTCCGGCCTCGACATCGACGCCCTGCGCACGGTGTCGGAGGGCGTGAACTCGATCTTTACCCCGAACATGGCGATGCTGCTGATCACGCACTACCAGCGGCTCCTCAACTACATCAAGCCGCACTTCGTCCACGTCATGCTCGACGGCCGCATCGTCGAGTCCGGCGGGCCGGAGCTGGCGGAGGAGCTCGAGCAGCGCGGATACGACTGGCTCAAGGAGGAGTCCGGGGCGGTCGGCAGCTAGCCGTCGCTCGACCCACCAGAAGGGACGACGTTCATGGTTGCCAAGCCAGAGCTCGAATTCGAGTACAAGTACGGGTTCCGCGACGATGCCGAGCCGGTCTTCCGCTCCCGCAAGGGTCTGGACCGCGAGGTCGTGATCCAGATCTCGGAGATGAAGGGCGAGCCGGAGTGGATGCGGGACTTCCGGCTCAAGGCGCTGGAGTACTTCGAGAAGCGCCCGGTACCCACGTGGGGCGCTGACCTGAGCGGCCTCGACTTCGACGACATCTACTACTACGTCCGCGCCAGCGAGCGCCAGGGCCGGAGCTGGGACGAGGTTCCCGAGTACATCAAGCAGACCTTCGACCGCCTGGGCATCCCCGAGGCCGAGCGGAAGTTCCTCGCTGGCGTCGGCGCGCAGTACGAGTCCGAGGTCGTCTACCACTCGCTGCGCGAGGACCTCGAGAAGATGGGCGTCATCTTCCTCGATATGGACTCGGCGGTGCGTGAGCACCCGGACCTGGTCAGGCAGTACTTCGGCACGATCATCCCGCCGAACGACAACAAGTTCGCCGCGCTCAACTCCGCGGTTTGGTCGGGCGGCTCCTTCGTCTACGTGCCGAAGGGCGTCAAGGTCGAGGTGCCGCTCCAGGCCTACTTCCGCATCAACTCGGAGAACATGGGCCAGTTCGAGCGGACGCTGATCATCGTCGACGAGGGCGCCTACGTCCACTACGTGGAGGGCTGCACCGCGCCGACCTACAGCACCGCCTCGCTGCACAGCGCCGTCGTCGAGATCATCGTCAAGGAAGGCGGTCGCTGCCGCTACACGACCATCCAGAACTGGTCGAAGAACGTCTACAACCTGGTGACCAAGCGCGCCGCGGCCTACAAGAACGCGACCATGGAGTGGGTCGACGGCAACCTCGGCTCGAAGGTCACCATGAAGTACCCGGCCGTGTGGCTGATGGAGCCGGGCGCCCGCGGTGAGGTCCTCTCGGTCGCCTTCGCGGCCGACGGCCAGCACCAGGACACCGGCGCCAAGATGGTGCACGTCGCGCCGTACACCTCCTCGCAGATCATCTCCAAGTCGATCTCGAAGGAGAGCGGGCGGGCCTCCTACCGGGGCCTGGTCAAGGTCCACAAGGGCGCGCACGACGTCAAGTCCAACGTGGTCTGCGACGCCTTGCTGCTCGATGAGACCAGCCGGACCGACACCTACCCCTACATGGAGATCGAGGAGGAGCGCGTCTCGATCGGCCATGAGGCCACCGTGAGCAAGGTTGCCGAGGAGCAGCTCTTCTACCTCCAGAGCCGCGGCTTAAGCGAGGCCGATGCCATGAGCATGATCGTCAGCGGGTTCATCGAGCCGATCGCTAAGGAACTCCCGCTGGAGTACGCGGTCGAGCTGAACCGGCTGATCCAGCTCGAGATGGAGGGCTCCGTCGGGTAGGCGGCGCCGCTCGAGATCGACGACGCGGCATTCTCGGCCCGGGGGCGGGCGCCGCGGCCTGCCTCCGGACGTGAGGGAGAGCATGGAAGCAGCAGTCAAGGACGCAACGAGAGGATTCACGCGCCGCGCGGTCGAGGAGCTCTCCTCGCTGCGTGGTGAGCCGGACTGGGTGCGCGAGAAGCGCCTGGCCGCCTGGGAGGCCTACGAGGCCATCCCGATGCCCACCCGCACCGACGAGGAGTGGCGGCGGACCGACATCCGCCGCCTGCCGATCGGCGACGTCGCCCCCTACGCGACCCCCAACGGGCGGGTCGACTCGGTGGCGGCGTTGCAGCCGGAGGTCGCGGCCGTCCTCGGCGACGAGGAGCGGCGGGCCGGGCTGACGGTCCAGGTCGACTCCAGCAGCGTCTTCAGCGAGCTCAGCGCCGACCTGGCGGAGCAGGGCGTCATCTTCTGCGACCTGGCAACCGCGATCGAGAAGCACCCGGACCTGGTTAAGCAGTACTTCATGACCGAGGCCGTGCCGGTCAACGACAACAAGTTCGCCGCGCTGCACGGCGCCTTCTGGAGCGGCGGCACGTTCGTCTACGTCCCGGCCGGCGTCCAGGTCGAGGTGCCGCTCTGGGCCCAGGTCTACGCGCATGCCGGTGTGGGCGTCTTCCCCCACACCCTGGTCGTGGCCGAGCCGGGTTCCAGCGTCGTGGTGATCGACGCCTGGAACTCCGAGACGAGCGACGAGCCGACCATCGCCGCCGGCGTGGTGGAGATCATCGCCCGCGAGGAGGCGCAGGTCCGCTACATCCAGTTGCAGGACTGGGGTCGCAACGTCTGGAGCTTCGTCACCCAGCGCTCGCTGATCGCCCAGGACGCGGTGGTGAACAGCCTCAACGTCGGCCTCGGCTCCAAGCTGAGCAAGTCGTTCATCGCCGGGCATCTGGTCGGCGCCGGTGCGCTGGCCGAGATGCTGGGTCTCTACTTCGCCGACGAGACGCAGCACCTCGACTTCCAGACGCGCCAGTGGCACATCTCGCCCTACGCCACGAGCGACCTGCTCTTCAAGGGCGCCATCAAGGACCGGGCGCGCACCGTTTACTCGGGTATCATCAAGGTCTTCGAGGGAGCACAGCGTACCGACGCGTACCAGGCCAACCGGAACCTCATCCTGAGCCGCACCGCGCGAGCCGACACGATCCCCAACCTGGAGATCGGCGCCAATGACGTGCGCTGCACGCACGGCGCGACCGTCGGGCAGGTCGAGGAGGAGTACATCTTCTACCTCATGAGCCGCGGCATCGGGCGCACCGAGGCGGTCAAGCTCATCGTGGACGGCTTCTTCGACGAGGTGATCGAGCGGGTGCCGGTACCTGAGGTCCAGGAGACCGTTCGGGCGGCAATCGCCCGGAAGATCGGGCTATGAGCACTCACACGACGACCCCGCCAGGCACCTTCGATGCTCGGCAGGTCAAGCAGGACTTCCCGATCCTGCAGCAGACCGTCCACGGGAAGCCGCTGACCTACCTCGACAGCGCGGCGAGCTCGCAGAAGCCTCTGGTCGTCATCGAGGCGTTGGACGCGTACTACCGCGCGTCCAACGCCAACATCCACCGCGGCGTCTACTGGCTCAGCGAGCACGCCACCGCCCTCTACGACGAGGCCCGCGAGAAGGTCGCCCGCTTCATCAACGCCCCCGACCCGCGGAGTTGCGTCTTCGTCCGCAACGCCACCGAGGCGCTCAACCTGGTCGCCTACTCCTGGGGCCGCGCGAACCTTGAGCCGGGCGACACGGTGGTCCTGACGCTCCTGGAACACCACAGCAACATCGTCCCCTGGCAGATCGTCACCGCCGAGCGCGGCGCGACGATCCGTTACGTCGACATCGATCACGACGGCCGGCTGCGCCTCGACCAGCTCGACCACTACCTGCGCACCGAGCGGGTCAAGCTCGTGGGCGTGACCCACGTGGCGAACGCATTGGGGACAATCAACCCGGTCGCGGAGATCGCCGCCCGGGCGCACGCCGCCGGGGCGCTGGTGCTGGTGGACGGCGCGCAGAGCGTGCCGCACATGCCGGTCGATGTCCAGGCACTGGACGTCGACTTCCTGGCCTTCTCCGGCCACAAGATGCTCGGCCCGATGGGCATCGGCGTCCTCTGGGGCCGCCGGGAGATCCTGGAGGCCATGCCGCCCTTCCTCGGCGGCGGCGACATGATCCGNGAGGTCACCACCTGCGGCTCCACCTGGGCNGACCTGCCCGCCAAGTTCGAAGCGGGCACGCCCAGCGTCGGCGACGCGGTGGGACTGGGCGCCGCCATCGACTACCTNACCGCGCTCGGCATGGACGCGGTCCGCGCCCACGAGCGGGAGATCGTCGCCTACGCCCTGGAGCGACTGGCGCAGGTGCCGGGCGTCACCCTCTACGGCCCCACCGGCGAGGATCGCGCCGGGGTGGTCAGCTTCACCCTGGACGACATCCACCCCCACGACATTGCCAGCATCCTCGACAGCGAAGGGGTCGCCATCCGCGCCGGGCACCACTGCGCCCAACCGCTCATGGACCGGCTCGGGGTGGTCGCCACCGCGCGCGCCAGCTTCTACGTTTACAATAGTGAGGAAGACGTCGACCGCCTGGCCGACGCGCTGCAGACCGTACGGCGCATCTTTGGTCCAGGAGCGTGAGCCGTGGCAGATCTCTACCGCGAGAACATTCTCGACCACTACCGCAACCCGCGGAACTACGGCACCATCGAGAACGCCGACATCTCGTACGAGGACAGCAACCCTCTCTGCGGCGACCGCGTGCGCATCGACATGCGCATCGAAGACGGCAAGATCGCTGAGATCAAGTTCACCGGGCGCGGGTGCGCCATCAGCCAGGCATCCGCGTCGATGTTGACGGAGATGGTGGAGGGCGCGGACCTCGACGAGATCCGCGAACTCAGCGCCCAAGACATCCTGGACGAGCTCGGGGTGCCGATCAGCCCGGCCCGCGTCAAGTGCGCGCTGCTGGGCCTCAAGGTGCTCAAGTCCGCCGCCTACGGGATCACCGACTGGCCGGAGCACTGAGCCACAGGTCACCCACGGGCGGCCACCGGGCGCCCTGAGGAACAGAGGAGCAGTTCATGCCACACTTCACCGCCGACGACGTACGCGAGCACCTGAAGACCGTGTACGACCCCGAGATCGGCATCAACATCGTCGATCTCGGCCTGATCTACGACATCGACCTCACCGAGCGCGACGACAAGACCGACGTGCTGGTAACCATGACCCTCACGTCGATGGGCTGCCCGCTCGGCCCAATCATCATGCAGGAACTCAGCCGCGCGCTCGACGGGCTGCCGAACCTGGGCGAGGTCAACGTCAACCTCGTCTGGAGCCCGCCCTGGACCCCGGACATGATGTCCGAGGAAGCCAAGGACGAGCTCGGCATCTGGTGATCCGACGCATTCGCCGGCACACCACACCGCCCGGCCGCGTGGCCGGGCGTTTCCATGCACACCGCCGACCCCATTCCGCAAATGGGCGACGGCATCATACCGGTTTCGGATGACAAGAGCAGGCGCTGGAGTCAGTAACGATGCCCGCGCACCTTGATACGGCGCCCGCGCAACGATCTTGCTAGCCCATGCGTCGAAGTCGTAGCGGCCGGTGGAATCCACCTGGCCCGACCGCGTCCGCCGCCCATGGGAAGGGACCGCAATGTCACGACGCCTGCGCGCCACCGCTCTCATCCTGTTCCTTGCCCTCCTCGGCATCGCCCTCGCCGCCTGCAGCGGTCCGGGTGGGGCTGAACCCACGCCCACCGCGACCCCTGCCGCGACGGCGACCGTCGAGCCGACCAGCACGGCGCAGCCCACCGCCGCGCCCGAGCCGACGCCGTCGCCCACCGCGACGCCTGAACCCACCCCAACGCCGCCGCCGAGCCCATCCCCGACACCGACACCGCCACAAGCAGCCGAGCCGGTGACCATCACCCGTGCGGATACGTCCGAGAAGATCGTCGCACTCACCTTCGACGCCGGGGCTGATGCCGGGTACGTCGACCAGATCCTCGACACGCTCGCCCACGAGGGGATCCACGCGACCTTCGGCATGACCGGCGTCTGGGCCGAGCAATACCCCGACGCGGTCCGCCGCATCGTGGCCGAGGGCCATCAGATGATCAATCACACCTACGATCACCCCTCGTTCACCGGCTTCTCGACGAACCAGCCGCCGCTGAGCCGCGAGGAGCGAATCGCCACCCTTCAGCACACCGAAGACGTGATCCGCCAGATCGTCGACTACGATATGCGGCCCTACTTCCGCCCACCGTACGGGGACTACGACGACTCGGTCATGGTCGACATCGCCGAGGCAGGCTACACGGTCAACGTCCTCTGGAGCGTCGACAGTCTGGGCTGGAAAGGACTGACGGCGCAGGAGATCGCGGATCGCTGCGTCTCGATGACCGAGCCGGGCGGAATCATCCTGATGCACGTAGGCTCGCAATCCCAGGACGCCGCCGCACTGCCCGACATCATCGCCCGCCTCCGCGCCGACGGCTACCGCTTCGTGACCATCAAGGACATGGTAGGGCGCTAGGCACGCACCGCCGGCAGGCGTGGACGCTGCCTCCGCCCTCCTCCACGATGGTCGGCCCTCCAGAAACCATGGCGCCTGCCCCATGCATCGGGTTCACGGCGGCACGTACCTGGGTTACTCCTCGTTATGACAAGGCGAAGCCGGCTGATGGAGTTTGACGGATTAGGTGGGTGTCCGCGGGTCGGCGCGTTCCCCGGGCGGGAGGTGTGAGGGTCTCGGTGCGTGGCGCGTGCCCGGGCTCAAGCCCCGGGCTCACAACGAAAGCCGGCGGAAGCCGGCTACATGGAGTGCGGCGGCCTGAGCCGCCGCTGTGGTATCGCGTGGCCGCAGCCGCGCGGGGTTGGATTCGTACCGCCGTCGGGACGCTGAATGGGTGTCGCGAGGGTCCCACGCCCTGGCGCGTGCCCGGGGCTAAAGCCGCCGGGCTGAATAGGGGTAAGCCCACTGAAGGGGCTGTGATGACGACATGCAGGCGTATCCAATACAGCTTCCGGCTACGCCCAGCGTTCCCCAGCCGGCTTCAGCCGGCTTTTCCTTGTCAGCCCGGGGCTTATGGAGTTTGACGAATTACCGTGGTACATGTACCGGTCACCGTCGTCTCGTCTTTGTCATCCTGAGCGGAGCCGGCCGGCGCCCCGCGCCGGGCGGCGGAGCGAAGGATCCCGCGTCGGACCGGCCACGCAGCGGAGAGATCCTTCGCTGCGCCGGGAGCGGCTGGCCGCCGCCCCCGGCTCCGCTCAGGATGACACGCGGGGAGCCGCGTGCGGCCGGCGGGTTTACCGCGCTAATTCGTCAAACTCCATGAGCCCCGGGCACGGGCCGCGCGGCGGGAACCTTTCCATCTGGATGTGAGCAATACGCCTCCCCAGCCCCTTCAGTGGGTTTACCAAGTTATCAGCCCGGCGGCTTTAGCCCCGGGCACGCGCCGATCGCGCCGGTCCCGCCCACCATGGCGCCGCGACCGATTCGTCGCTGGCACGCGCGACGGCGTTGGGATCTTCGCGCCATCCCGACGGTGGAAAGCGGCTCAAGCCGGCTTCAGCCGGCTTTCGTTGTCAGCCCGGGGCTTGTGCCCCGGGCACGCGCCGCGCGGCGGGATCCGTTGCACCACCCGGGCAGGCACCTGCCACGGTGCGGGCACACTGGAACCAATCGGGCAGGCACACCACATCGCGGGTACCCCGGCACCACCCGGCGGGGCACGTGCCGCGGACACAACTCCAAGGCCACCTCGAGAGCCATTGATAAGCGCCATCGTCCGCGCTGGGGGATCCGGCACCCACGGCCCGATCGGCGCAAGCGGGCGGTGGCGGCGCACGTCACATGCGTGCCCCGCCACCGGGCGATGTCAAGTCGGGGCGTTAGCCGTGCTGCTCGGGATGCTCCTCCGGTGCGGCACCCGGCTGCTGCGTGGTCCCGGTCGACTCGGGACCGCCCTCGGGGCGCTCGGCGCCGGAACGGCCGGTCTCTTGCTCCAACCGCTGGACCAGCATGTCCAACTGCCGGTTCAGCGTGCGCAGCGCCTGCACCGCCGCCACTCGCGCCTCGGAGAGCGATCGTTCGGACGCCTCCCGCGTCACCTGCGCCGCGCGCGTCCGATGCTCCTCTGTCTCCGCCGCCACGCGCCGGAGCACGCGGTCCAGGCGATCGGCCGCGTCGCGCAGATCATCGCGGAGGTTGCGAACCGTCTCCTCTTCCTCCGCACCACGCTCGCTGCCCCACGCGGCGCGGAACGCCATCGCCAGCCGGTTGGCCAGTTCCCGGAGCTGCTCTCCGACCTCGCGCCAGGATTCGGTGAGGCTGCGCCCTTCCTCCCCGCGCGCCGACGGCTCGCCCATCCGCTCCGGTGTGGCAGGCGTCGCCGGCACCGGCATCTGCTCCTCGCTGGGCTGCTCTCGCCGCTCCTCGTCCATGTCGTACCTCCTCGATGTAAACTCGCGACGACACGCATTCCTGCCCAGGGAATCGCACACTCCCGGCCAGCGTTTGTGCGGCGTCATACGTCATGCGTCATACGTGATACGTCATTCTCCCCTCTCCCCTGGTGGGCTCCGTTCGAGAGGGGCCGGGGGTGAGGGGGACGCATGACGCATGACGCATGACGACTCATGCACTACGCACTACGCACCACGCAACACGCATCTCGCCTCACACCATCTCCTTCACCCGCGGCGCGACCTCGGTCGCGAACAGGCGGATCGTGCGCTCGACCCGTTCTGGCTCGACGGAGGTGAGCCACGGGTTGGCCAGGAAGACATCGAGCATGAGCGTCCGCGCGGTTTCGGCGATGACCCGCGCGCACGTCTCCGGCCCGCCGCCGATGACGACCTGCCGCTCCTTCAATCGCGCGACCGCCTGCCGCGCCTCAGCCCGCGTCAGCTTGGTCTTCTCCACCTGCGCGAGCTGCCGGGGACTGGCCGCGAACGCCTCGCCGGCTGCCATCACGTCGCGGGTCATCTCCTCCTCGGCCGCCGCGTCGTCCTCGGCGACGTACAGGTGACGCATGAGCGCCAGCCGCTGGGACGGCTTCGGCTCCGGCTGCTTCTTCAGCGTCGCACGGTAGACCGCGCAGGGGCCGAGGAGCTGGTCGGCCGGCTGGAAACCGACCGCGAGCGACAGGCCGTTGTTGGCGCACCACTGCGCCGCCATCGGGTCGTTCCCGGCGTACCAGAGGGGCGGGTGTGGGCGCTGTACCGGCGGGTCGACGTACAGCCCCTGGAACCGGTACGCCGTGCCGGGATGGTCGAACGGCTCTCCACGCCACGCTCGCTGCATCAGGACGATGCCCTCCATCATGAGGAGCTGGCGCCGGTTTGGGTCGATCCCCAGCGCGACCAGCTCCTCCGGCCGGTGGCCCAGCCCGACCCCGACCTCCATCCGCCCACGGCTTAGGTGGTCGAGCATGCTGACCTCCTCGGCCAGCCGCGCCGGGTTGTGCAGCGGGATGGTGTACGCGAGCGTCCCGAGCCGGATGCGCGTCGTGCGCGCGGCGAGGGCGCCGAGCCAGACGCTCGGGGTCGGGGTGCGGTAGTGCGGCATGTAGTGGCGCTCGGCGACGAAGTAGTAGTCCAGCCCGAGCTGGTCGGCCACCTCCACCGCACGAAGGTGCTCCGCGTAGGCCTGCCCCGAGGGCACGTCCGGCAGCACCTGCATGATGTCGAAGAGCCCAAACTGCACCGCACGCCTCCCCACGCTCCGGTCGTCGATCATCCCGCCCAGGCACGTTGACTATAACCCGGATCATTCCGCCGGGCGACGCCGCCGTCGCACAAACGAAGCGGGCCGCCGGGGAATCCCCGGCGGCCCGCCGCCGTGTCTGCCTCAGCCGCGCTCGCCCGCGGCTTACGCCGCGTAGCATGAGGTTAATCCTGCCACGTGACCGTTAGGGACCTTTCGACCTCGCCGATGCTCGGATTCAGTGCATCGTCTTCGTCCAGGTCGAGCGACACCGTGAACACGATTGATTCAGGGGATCCGTGACTCACCGCCCACGTCGCCGTCGCCTCCTTTCCCGAGACGATGTCGTCACAGTCCCATCGTTGGAACTGCCTATTATCTGGACTAGTGTTCGGCTGGAATATCAGCTTCTCGCCGAGTTCGGTGGGTTGCTCCGCGTGGAACAGTGCCGAGCACTGGAACCCGGTGATCGTGGCGCGCAGGTACACGGAGTCGTCCGTCTGGACGGTGACCGGCCTGGATTCCCAGTTGGTCTGGTCGGTCGATGCCTCGAGCACAAGCTCCGGCTCCCACACGATCCGGATCGTTGCGGTCTTGCCGTCGACCGTCACGGCCCAGTCGTCGTACCCCGCCTGCTCGCCCTGGAAGTCATCGCTGAAGACGCCCGTGCCACCAGTCTTGCCGGTCAGCAGGCACTCGCCGTTGTCACAAGCTGCTGTGCCGTGGTGTGCCGACCCACCAGTGGTATAGATCGTCACGTCCTTATTCGGAATCCCGTTCCCCTTCGCGTCGCGCACGATGACCCGGAGAGACACCGAGTCGTTCCACGGGCTTAGGAACTCCGTCTTGACCCACTGGTCACTCGTAGCGCCACTCTTCCGCGCATCGAGCGTCACCGTTGCCACCGCACCCGGCGACCAGGTGACGTCCAGTTGATCCTCGAGCGTCCCACCGCCGACGGTGTACGTCGCCGTCCAGGTCTCGGTCCCGGCCAGGTTGCCGTCGAGCACGAGCGTCGCCTTGCCGCCGGTCACCGTGACCTCGTACTCCCCGTCGGAATTTGCGGTCCCCTGCGGGTTGGACTTCTGAGAGGCCACGCTGAACGTGACGGTTCCGCCGTCGACCCAGGTCGCGTCCATTCCGCCTGCGGTGAGCGTCGCCGTCAGTTTGACACCAGTGTCATCAGCGGTCGGGTTCGCCTTCGACACGGACAGGGTGATGCTGTCCGGTGCCGGACCCGTCCACGTGATCTGCAGCGGATCGGACACGATCACTGAGCCGCCATCACCGCTGGCCAGGGCCCACAGCGTGTCGGTCTTCTCCGCGGAATCCGTGGCACCGGTATAGGTCAGGCTGGCCATCCCCGTGGCGCCGGTGGTCGCCGTCAGATCGACCGTGTTGCGGCTGCCCGGCACGCTCATCAGCCGCACTTCGGTGTCGGGAACCGCGTTGCCGCCCTGATCCTTCAGCGTCGCGGTCACCGTCACATCCGCACCCGCGGTCGGCGGGTTCGGCGCGAACGTCAACTCGATCGTCGCGACCGGGCCCGGCTCCCACACGACCGTCCGCTGAACTTCGGTGTCGGGGAGCGAGTCGACCGTAACTGTGATGGTATCGGTCCCGCTCACGAGCACGTCTTTGTAGTCGAAGATCACCCGGCCGTTTCGGTTACTCGTGCCACTGTGCAGGGGGTCGGGCGGAGTCACGCCCTCGCGGGTGGTCCCCGTCAGCTTGAAGGTGACGGTCTGGTCCTTGACCGGGTTGCCGAACTCGTCCAGCACGGTCGCGACCAGGCGGGCGGTACCGCCGACCTGCCGCGTGATGGTGCCTTCGGGCGTCACCAGCAGCTGCGCCGCCGGGCCAGCCACCCAGGTGACGGTCACCTGGTCCGCGTCCACGTCGCCGACGACGCTGCCGTCGACCACGAGCTGCGCCTGCCACTGGTCCTGCCCGGCCTTCGTGCCGGTGTAGGGCAGCGTGGCGGTGCCATTCGTGAGGTCCACGTCACCGCCAGCGTTCGGGTTGGCGGGCGTGCCAGTCTGGGAGAAGCGGATCTCCCCCACCTGGCCGGTGACGACGTTGTCCCACTGGTCCTTGACGGTCGCCGTGAGCGTCACCGCTGTGCCGGCCGTGGCGGTGTCGTTCGCCGCGCTCGTTGTCAGCTCGATGTGGGCTGCGGGCCCGGCGCCCCAGGTGACGTCGACGGTGTCCGAGCCGACGCCCGCAACGGTCGCCTGCCAGCGGTCGGTCCCGGCCGTGGTCCCGCCGGTGAAGTACCAGGTCGCCTGGCCGTTGGTCAGGTCCGCCGTGCCCGTCGCGCCCTCGTGGATGCTCCGCTGATTCGTATCAACGTCGACGGTCTCGAACGTCACCGTGCCGGACGCGTTGGTGGCCAGGTTGCCGTAGACGTCCAGAACGCGGGCGGTGAGCTTAATCTGCCCGTTCACCGACGGGTTGGTGTCGTCGACCTCCAGGGCTACCTTGGCGGCCGGGCCCGCAAGCCAGGTCACCGTCACCTCGTTGGAGTAGACGCCGTTGTAGGTCGCCTTCCAGGTCTGATCGCCGGCCTCCGTCTGATTGGTGCCGTAGTTGCGCACTGCGACGCCGTTCACGGCGACCGCCTTGCGGGAGAGGCCGACGTTCGATCCTTGCGTGACGACGAACGTCACCTCGCCGTTGATGTCGACCGTGTTGCCGTAGGCGTCCTGGAGCGTTGCCGTGAACTGAACGTTGCTGCCCACGGTCTGGCTCGCCGGGTTGACCTTCAGCGCGATCTTGGCGACGTCGCCCGGCTGCCAGTTGATGTTTACCGTGTTGGAGGTTACCCCGTCCCGGAGCGCCTCCCAGGTGTCCTGGCCGACGGTCGTCTCGCTGATCGTGAGCGTCGCCACGCCGTCAGCGGCCGTGCTGAAGCCACTGTCCGGATGGTGCGCGCCGCTGGCCGTGCGGAAAGTGATGATCTCGCCGTTGTCACCGAACCAGTCGACGACGTTGTCGTACGCGTCGTAGACGGTTGCGGTCAGCGTGACCTGCTCGCCCGCCTTGGGCTCGGCCTCGTTCGCACTCAGCGTGATCTTGGCAGGCGCCGCCGCGCGCCACTCGATGTCCTCGCTGTCGCCGACGTCCTCGTTGACCTTCGCCGTCCAGCGATCAGGACCGGTCCCCTGTGGATCAGTATCCGTGAAGGAGAACGTGGCAACACCGTTCGCGTTGGTGGTACGGGACTCCGACTGATTGTTGTGCACGTTACCCGACTCACCGGTCGAGAACGTCACCGTGAGATCCGGAATCGGGTTCCCGTGCGTATCCTTGACCGTCGCGGTGAAGGTCACGGTGTCGCCGACGGTCGGGGTCTTCTTGTCGACCTCGAGCGTCAGGCTGTCGGGCGCACCCGGCTTCCACGTAACCGTCAGCTCGGAGGACGTCGCCGTGCCAGCGGTCGCCTTCCAGCGGTCGATGCCCGCCTCGGTCTTGCCGGTGAACGCCAGCGTCGCCTTCCCGAGGGTATCGCCGGACGTGCCGGTGTTCGCCTTCTGGTTCTCGCTCGGGTGGACGCTGGTCGAGTCGGTGGTGAAGGCGACCTCCACGCCCGGCACGAGGTTCCCATACTGGTCCTTGACCGTCGCGGTGAAGGTCACCGTCTCTTTGACCTGCGGCTCGTCCTTGTCGACCGTCAGGTCCACGGTCTTCGGCGCGCCGGCGGTCCATTCGATCTCGATCTCGCCGGACACCGGGCCGGCCGTGGCGGTGGCCGTGACCTTGTCCTTGCCGACCTTCTGCTGCTTGTACTTGAAGGTGGCCTTGCCCTGGCCGTCGGTCGTCGCTGAACCGATCCCCGGGTTGGCGAGACCGGTGGTCTCGACGACGAAGTTCACGTTGGTGTTGGCCACCGGCCGGCCCAGGTGGTCGGTCACCGTCGCGGTGATGGTGACCTCGTCGTCCACCGAGAGCTTGGTGGCGCTCGCCTCGACCTTGATCGCGGCGGGCGCCGAGGTCGGCTCGCCGCCCTTCCACGGCGCCATCACCTGCAGGCTGCCGTCCGAGGCGAGCAGCAGGTAGCCGCAGCCGCTCTCAGTGCAGACGAGGCGGAACTGGCCGAGCGGGTTGACGACGTTGAAGACCGCGCCGCCGTCCTGAGTCACATCGTAGTTGACCACGTTGGACACGGCGGTCACCACGCCCGCCCCGGCGGAGGTCTGGACGACGGCCGAGGTCGCCTGGCCGTCGGACAGGCTGCCGATCTCGGGCGCGTAGATCAGCGCGGTGCCGTGGGCCGGCAGGGTGAAGGGCACCGTCGCCTGCAGCGCCCCCACCGCGTTGTAGAAGGCCACGTTGCCGTACGCAGTCTGCCCGCTGGGGTTGAACAGGTTCAGGCCCGAGGTGTCACCGCTGGCGCCGGCGTTCATACCCTTCTGGAAGAGCGGGATACCCAGCGCGCCGGTGCGCGCCGCGCCCGCGCGGGCGTTGGCCGGGATGGCCAGGAAGGCCATCGCCTCGCCGGTCTCGTACTTGACCTCGTCGACCACCGCGTGGAACGGCTGGGCCGCGGAGAGGACGGCGGTGCCGAAGTCGTTCGCGGCGAGGTTGCTCACCTCGGGGATGTAGATGTACTCCATGCCGCGCGCCGCGATGGCGCGGGAATACGTGCCGAGGTGGCTGCCGTCCCGGCCGTAGACCTCGACGGTAACGGTGTTGGACGAATCGGACAGGTTGGCGATGTTGATNCCGGTGTTCCAGCCGTTGTAGTTGTGGAACACCAGCGGAGCGAACAGCGTGTAGGTGCCGCCACCGACCGGCTCGTAGTCGGCCGCGCCGCCGTCCGCGAGGTCGTCACCATCCATGTCGACCTCCACGTACGGCAGCGGGGTGGCGGTGTTCGTCAGCGCCATCTGGGTCTCGGCCTTGACGCGGGTGGCGCTGGCGACCATGGCGTGCGAGGAGGAGATCATGACCGAGCCGACGAACGCGCCGGTGTAGCCGTTGTTGGCCAGGGTGCTGCCGACGTCGATCGTCGTCGTGGTGCCGCGCGGCACGTTGACCGTGATCGGGCCGATGGTGGTGCCGCTGGCCGCGCTGCTGCCAAAGAAGGTGAGCTGGGCGGTCGACGATCCGGAGCCGGAGGCGTCGATGTTGGTGATGTAGATGACGGTCTCCCAGCCGAACCAGCCGGACTGAACGATTGGGAGGAAGCTGCGGCCGTCGAACTCAAGCTCGCCGGCGACGTCAGCCGGCAGGCCCTCGAGGAAGGCATCGAGGTCGTTGCAGTCAGTCGCGGAGCCGGAGCAGATCTTGCTGCTGGAGCCCCAGGCGACGTCGGCCTGCGGGATGCCGGCGTAGCCGTCCACCATCGCCATGGTGCCGTCGGTCGCGCCGCGGAAGGCGCTGCTGGCCGGGGCGGCCTGCTTGACCACACCGGTGATCCGCGGCGGAGCGACCTTGCCGGAGGACGACTGCCAGGTCGCGTTCACCGCGATGCCACCACCCCCGGCGGGCACCCCCAGCTCCGCGGCCGTGAAGGTCTGCGAGCCCAGGCCCTGGAGCGTCGCGGTGAACCCACCACTACCGGGTGCCGCGGTGGTGGTAAAGCGCAACGTAACCGGCTCTGCCTCGAGGTTCTGGACGGTCACGGACCCGTACCACGGACCCGTGTCGCCGATCTGCGAGCCGTTCGGAACGAACGGGAAGAACAACCACTGACTCGGCTGTGTAGCCGCCTGTGCGCCGGGCAATCCGGCAATGCCGGACAGTGCCACACCAAACACCAGGGCCACGCCGAGTACGAGGGTCACCAACCGTCGCAACTTTGGATCTCCTCCCTGGCCCGAGGCGTCGTCCCCGCGCCTCCGGATCTCGCTTCACCAGCCCCAGTCGCGCCCGCCCACGCCCGCCGCGGCAAGGCCAGCCGCACGGCGGTGTGAGTGGGCCCATGGANNCAAGCACAATGGCAGTCCGATGGTAATGCAATGTTCTACTCGTCGTCAAGTACTACTGTGCAGAAATCATATGGTTATGTCGATGATCGAGGATGGCGATGTTCGGCATCATTGCACTGATAGGTTGTAGCGGATAGTTTCTGTCACCACACCGAATACCCGTGACACGCCTGTTGCTTATGAGCGAAGAGCTGTCGGGCCGAGCAGTAGGCGCCGGGCGCGTGGCACGCAGCATCGGGCGCGGGGTCGGGATGGCCCATTCCGGCGCGGATGGCCTCCGGACGCCCGACTGGACACCCGGATCGACGGGCCAGATCCCTCGTCCCACTTGAGCGCTGCCCCGCACCGGGCTACAGTGGACGCGGCACAGCGCGGGGCACGACTACAGGCCCCGGCGCGCGTTTCAACCGGCATCCGCATGAGACGGAGGTACAGGACTATGGAGTACCGGCGCCTGGGTTCGAGCGGCCTGTTCGTCTCGGCCATTGGGCTCGGCGGCAATACGTTTGGACGATTCTGCGACGCCGATCAGACGGCCCGGATTGTCCACCAGGCGCTCGATCTGGGCGTCAACTTCATCGACACGGCCGATCTGTACTCGAACGGCGTCTCGGAGGAGTACATCGGCCGAGCCATCGCCGACCGGCGGGACAAGGTGATCCTGGCGACCAAGACCGGGTTCCCGCTCGGTGAGGGGCCGAACGACAAGGGGCTCTCCCGGCGCCGCATCGTAGCGAGCCTGGAGGCGAGCCTGCGCCGCCTGGGGACCGACTACGTGGATGTCTACTACCTCCACCTCCCCGACCCCTCAACGCCGATCGAGGAGAGCCTGCGGACCCTCGACGACCTCGCCCGCGCAGGCAAGATCCGCTACGCCGCCTGCTCGAACTACGCGGGCTGGCAGATCGCCGACATGGTCGGGATCTGCGAGCGGCGTGGCTATGTCAAGCCGGTCGTCAGTCAGTCGCTCTACAACATTCTCGACCGCGGCATCGAGGCGGAGGTCATTCCGGCCTGCACCCACTACGGGATGAGCGTGGTGCCCTACGCGCCGCTGGCAGGTGGGTTCCTGACCGGCAAGTACCGGCGGGGCGAGCCGGTGCCGGCCGGGACGCGCGGCGCGGCGAGCGAGGCGTGGCAGCAGCAGCGGCTGACCGAGCGGAACTTCAACGCGCTAGAGGCGCTGGAGGGCTTTGCGAAGGAGCACGGGCACACGGTCGCCGAGCTGGCGATGGCCTGGCTGTTGGCCCAACCGGTCGTCTGCTCGATCATCCCGGGCGCGACGAGCCCGGAACAGGTCAAGGCCAACGTGGCCGCCGGGGAATGGAAGCTGACCGCCGACGACCTTGCCGAGATCGACCGGCGCCTGGAGGCCGCCGGGGCGCGATGAGCCGCCGGAACGCCACCGGCGGGAGGCCATGAGGGGACAGGAGCGCATCATGACCACGCGGCTGGACGAGTTCCGGGCCTACCGGGAGCGGATGAACGCGCGCATCGCGGAGATCGACCACCTGGGGATCAAGCGGTTCTTCAGCCTGGACTCGGGCGCCTACCGCGACGGCGCACTCGACGGGCGCACGAAGGAACTCCTCGGGCTGGTGGCCTCGACCGTGCTGCGCTGCAACGACTGCATCGACTATCACCTCGACCAGTGCGTCAAGGCCGGCTGGTCGGACGAGGAGATCTACGACGCGCTCAATGTGGCGCTGATCGTCGGCGGCAGCATCGTCATCCCGCACCTCCGCCACGCCGTCGAGACGCTCGACCTCCTCCGCGCCGAGCAATAGACCCAAACGCGCCGGCGTCCTTGCCGGTCCTCCGTGCTCGCGTCATGCGCGACGACGAAGACCGACAAGGACGCCGGCGCCCACTGGGACGGTGACGGGCAAGCCACCAACCACCGCCCCGCTCCCGTCCACGTTGTCACGGAACACGCAACACGGAACACGCAGTACGCAACACGCACCGGCCGGGATCTACGCCGCGCCGAGGTACAGCTCCATGATCCGCCGATCGTCGCGCAGCTCTGCCGGGGAGCCCTGCCAGCGGTTGGCGCCGCCGACGAGGATGTAGCAGGCGTCGGCGACCCGCAGCGCCTCGCGGATGTTCTGCTCCACCATGAGGATGCCCACGCCCCGCTCGCGCAGAGCAGCGACGCGCTCCAGCGTCTCAGCGACGAGCCGAGGTGACAGCCCGGCCGACGGCTCGTCCAGGAGGAGGAAGCGCGGGCGACTCACCAGGGCGCGGGCGATGGCGAGTTGCATCTGCTCCCCGCCGCTGAGGTTCCCGGCGGCGACCTTCCGACGACGGGCCAGCGCGGGGTACTCGTCGAGCAGTTGGGTAATCCGCTCCTCCACCTCGCGGGTTGAGGCGACCATGTACCCGCCCAGCCGCAGGTTCTCCAGCACCGTCAGTTGCGGGAAGACGCCGCCGCCCTGCGGCATCAGCGTCACACCCCGGCGGACCACCTGATGCGCCGGAAGCGCGGTCAGGTCCTGGTCATCGAGCCGGACGCTCCCTTCCCAGAGGGGCAGAATCCCGACGACCGCCTTGACCAGCGTGCTCTTCCCGCTGCCGTTCGGGCCGAAGACGGCGGTAATCTGCCCGGGCGCCGCCTCGATGGATACCCCATGCAACACCGTGAGCCGACCGTAACCGGTGACCGCCCCCTCGACGCGCAGCATCGCCGTCAGACTCCCCTCCCCAGGTAGGCCTCCATGACGTGCGGGTCCGCGGCGATCTCGTCGAAGGTGCCGGTCGCGACGACCTGGCCGAAGTCCATAACGACGATGCGGTCGCAGATCGTGCGGACCAGCTCCATGTCGTGCTCGATGACGAGGAAGGTGGTCCCCGCGTCGCGCAGTTCACGGACCGCGTCGAGGATGACCTCCCGCAACCGCGGGTGGACGCCGGCCGTCACCTCGTCGAGGAGAATCAGGCTTGGGCTTCGCATCAGCACCCGCCCCAGCTCCAGCAGCTTCTGCTGGCCGCCGGAGAGGTTGTCGGCCCGCTCGTCCCGCACGTGGTCCAGGGTCAGCAAGCGGAGCACCTCCTCCGCACGGCGTGGTGCATGCCGCCAGTCCCCCTCCACCGCGGCGGCCAGCAGGTTCTCGTAGGCGGTGAGATGCTGGAACAGAGTGGGGATCTGGAAGGTGCGCCCCACGCCCAGCCGGGCGATGCGGTAGGGCCGCCAGCCGGTGATGTCGAGCGACTGGAACAGCACGCGTCCGGTATCGGGCCGGTACACCCCGGTGATGAGGTTGAAGAGCGTGCTCTTGCCGCTCCCGTTTGGGCCGATGATGCCGACGATCTCGCCCGGGGCGACCGTGAGGCTGACGCCGTCGACCGCCTGGATCCCGCCGAAGGCGCGCGACACCTGGTCGAGCTCCAGCACACTCATGGCTTTTCCTCCGCCGCGCCGGTCCGGGGCGCCTGTCGCCCCACCTGGCGCGCCAGCGCGCGCACGAGCCGCAGGCGCCGGGTCCCCGGCCAAAGGCTCACCAGTCCATCGGGCAGGAAGAGGACGACCACCGCGATCACCGCACCGAGGATGGCGATGTAGGCCGTGGTGTTGGCCCACTGCGTCCAGATGAGGCGGTTGACCAGGTACATGCTGACCGCGCCGATGGCCGGACCCCAAAAGTGCCCCAGGCCACCGAGGAGGACCATGACCACCATCTGGTCGGTGATGTCCGCCCCGAGGACGCTGGTGGGGTTGATGAAGGTAATCCAGTAGGCGTAGATGCCGCCGAAGACCGCCGGGATCGCCGCGCTGAGGACGAACGCCTGGATCTTGACGAGCGTCGTGTTGATCCCCAGGCTCTCGGCCGCCACCTCGCTGTCGCGGACCGCTTTGAGCCGGTAGCCGAAGCGGGAGCGCTCCAGCAGGACGTAGCTGGCCCCGTAGGTGACGACCGCCGCGACGAGCATGGCGTAGAAGAAGAACCGCTCGTCGAGGAGCGGCGGGAGCGTCAGCCCGGCGGTCCCGCCGGTGATCTCGAGAATGGTCGCCAGTTGGAGCAGCATCTCGGCGAAGGCCCAGGTGGCGATGGCGAAGTAGGCGCCGCGTAGCCGCAGGGTCGGCCAGCCGATGAGCGCCGCCACGATCGACGCGGCCACCATCCCGACCAGCAACGCCACGCCGAAGGGCAGTCCGTAGCGGGCACCCATCAGGATGCCGGCCGCATAGGCACCGATGCCGAAGAACGCGGAGTGGCCGAAGCTGATGTAGCCCCCGTAGCCGCCGATGATGTTCCAGGCGCATGCCAGCCCCGCCCACATCAGGATCCCGGTCGCGATCCGCAGCCAGTAGGGGTCGAGCAAGTACGGCAGGCTCGCAAGCACGGCGAGGCCGAGCACGGCCAGGGTGATGCGCGGTATAGCGGCACTCATCACACATGCGCTCCCCGGCGCAGCAGGCCGCGCGGTGAGACGACGAGGACGAGATAGAGGACACCGAAGACGATCAGGTAGGTGTAGCTGCCCCCGACATAGACCGCCGACAGCGCCTCCAGAATGCCCAGGAACAGGCCCGCCGCCAGCACGCCGCCGATCGAGCCAAGCCCGGCCAGCACCACGACGAAGAACGCGAAGAGCGTGTAGCGGACGCCCACCTCGGCGTTGACCGAGTAGATCGCCGCCATCAGCACGCCGACCATCCCGGTCAGCGCGGCGTAGAGGGCGTAGACGACGGCGCTGATGCGCTTGACGTCGATCCCCATCAGACCAGCAGTCTGCCGGTTCTGCGCCACCGCCCGGATGGCCAGCCCCGGCCGGGTGCGGTAGAGGAAGATCAGGAAGGCGGCGATGACGAGGAGGGCGAAGGCGAAGGCGACGACCCGCAGCCCCGGCAGCGCGATCTGTCCGAGCATGAAGGTCTGCTGCCCCACCTGGGTGGTGACCGTGCGCGTGTTGAACCCCAGCACCGTCAGGGTCGATCCGCGCATGATGAGCGAGATGCCGAAGGTGAAGGCCAGCGCCATCAGCGCCGGCCGGGCGTAGCTGCCACTCCGCACCCGGTAGATCAGCGGCGCCAGCAGGTAGCCCACAGTGCCGAACACGAGAAACGCGAGGGGCAGGAGCAGGAAGGGGTCAATCCCCAGCCACTGCTGGAGGTAGAACCCGAGAAAGCCACCGAGCATCACCCACTCGCCGACCGCGAAATCGACCACGTCGAGGACACCGAACGCCAGGGCGAAGCCGATCGCGATCCCGACGTAGAGGCCACCGATCAGCACGCCGTTGGCAATCGTCTGCAGCAGCAGCGTCATCGGAACGCTCATCCAGGCGCGGGGCGCCGACTCGTCGAGGCGCCCCGCGCGATCACGTGTGCCTCATCGCCCGTTCCAGGCAGGCAGCGGGTAGATCATGTCCGCCTTGGCAGCGTCGGACGGCCCCACCGCGACGACCTCGCCTTCCTGGATCTGCACGAGCACCGGGGGCGGGGCGGTGTTGTCGTGGAAATGGTCTCCTTCGGTCTCGAAGCGGATCGGCCCATAGAACGTCGTGATGTCGGTTTCCTCCAGCAGGTCACGCAGCCGTGCCCGGTCGTCATCGGAGTAGGGCGGCGGCGTCCCGAGCCGCGCCAGGGCGTCCGCGAGCACCAGCCCACTGGCGGAGCACGCCGCCTCGGTGTAGTCGGGCGCGGTGCCCCAGCGCTCCTGGGCGGCCTGGAAGTACTCCTGCGCCGTCCCAAACACGTCGTCCTCGTAGGACACGTCGGGCGTCCAGACCACGAGGCCAAAGACGCCGTCAGCGTCCGCGCCCAGGTTCGAGGCGAAGTCAGGTACGGTCACCCCGTAGTGCATGATGATCGCCTTCGGGGCAAAGTTGAGCGACTTCGCTGCCCGGATGAAGTTAATCAGGATCTCCTCATGCCCGCCGACCGCGACGATGTCGGGGTTGGTCGCCGCCACGCCGCTGACGAGGGGCGTCAGGTCGGCATTCGGCGGGAAGAACTCCTGCCGCGTGATGGTGAGCCCGGCGTCGCGCGCCCCTGCCAGGAAGCCCTCGGCGGCTTCCTTGGAGAATGGCTCATCGGCCCCGAGGATCGCCGCGCTCGCGGGCTTCGGGTCGGCCTGATCCACGATCACCTGGAGCGCCTTGCCGGCGGTGAGGTCGACCGAGGGGATGATGCCGAACGTGTACTGCGGCTGCGGCTTCCAGACGTTGGGCGACTCCGCCGAGCCGGCGATCATCGGCACCTTGTACTTGTCGCAGATGGGCGAGACCGCGAGCGTCACGCCGCTGGTGTACGGGCCGAAGATGACGTCGACCTGGTCCTGGGTGATGAGCCGCTCCGCGCCGTCGGCTCCGGTGGCCGGCTGGCTCTGGTCGTCGGCGTAGGACATCTGGACCGGATACCGCTGGCCCCCGATCTCGACGCCACCCTGCGCGTTGATCGTCTCGGCCCAGAAGTCGTAGCCGCGCTTGGTAAGGTTCCCGCCGAAGACATCGTCGCCGGAGAGCGAGGTGACCACGCCGACCTTGATCGCCGGACCGCCTGCGGCCGGTGAGCCCGCTCCGGGGCTGGCCGCGGGCGTACCACCGGGCGCGGCGCCGCCGGGTGGGCTGGTCGATGCCGCTTCCCCGCCCCCGCAGGCCGCGAGAACCCACCCGATCGCGGGCATCGAGAGCCCCAACGCCAGACCCCGCCGGATGATGTCCCGGCGGCTGTAGCGCCGTGTCCGCGCCTCTTCGATGAGTGCCACGAGCCGAGCATCGCGATGTGCCATGACCTCGCTCCTCCTCACGCCCGTATGCTTGAGCCACGATCTGGCGCTGGAACCCAACAGCGTCGATCAACCTAATTGTTTCTGCGCTGGAAACACGGTAGCGAATCGGTGATCGGCTTGTCAAGAACCCCTGCGGCAACCATTCGGCCGAATCACCACGCGATTCGCACGCGGCTGCCCCTATGCCCGCACCGCGCGCTGTTTCCGCCTGCGGATGCGCGCACGTTGCCTCCCCACTCGATGCCCTCGCACGCGCCGCTCGGTGCGCATCGCGGCGATCCAGGCGCCGATCAGGATCCCTTCGCCGAGGGCATCCAACAGGTAGATCGGAGAGATCCGCCGACGAGCGACGTAGACGACATCGACGGCGGCCAGTCCGGCCGCGCTGCCGACCGCCAGCAGGCGAAGCTCGGGCGTCACGCGACCCCGCAGCCCCGCCAGCATCAAGACCCCGCCGACCACCGTGATCAGCGCGCCCACGGTCTTGACCAGCCAGCCGTCGACCTTGGGGCCGGTAACGGCCATGAAGGTGCGCAGGCTGACAAGCGGCCAGATTCCGGTGGGCAGGTAGTAGAACCCCTGGAGGATCGCGATCGTCGATTGCCGGTCGGCTGGCTGCATGGTTCACACCTGTTTCGGACGTTCCGGACGCCGCAGGCGTTGATCCTCGCCAAGCGACGGTTGCACGCGGTGTACCATTGGCGCCCGGGACACGACAGCGTCGCCAGTCCAGGAATTCCCTTGCGCGGTAGCCGGTGCCCCACCATCACCCGGACGAAGAGTGGATCGTGCCAGGACGACCCCGCCCTTTCGCCTCCAGCCGCCGAAGCTCCGACTCCGGTGTCCGCCAGGCGACGATGAAGAGCCAGATCATCCACACCAAGCTCAGCACCCAGGCCAGCACGATCTCGAACGACAGCGCTTGGGAAAAGCCCTCGGCACCAACCACCCAGCCCTGGACCAGATAGACGACGCCGGACAGACCCATCAGAACCCCGATGGGCAACGGGATCCACGCCGTCCACGCGACCGCGACGGCGAACAGGAGCAACGCCAGGCCAAGCGTATAGTCGTGGTAGCTCCGCATGCCCCACTCGATCCAGCGGACGGCCTCGGCACTCGCGAAGCGGGCCGCCTTGTCAGCGTCGGGCGCACGTACCCACGCAGCGTCCGCCTGCTTGTTCGCCACTCCGTCGACCGCCTGGAGGGCGCCGTACAGCGCCAGCGCGACCACCGCCGACACGGCGCCGAATCGTCCCGTCCATCTCGCCGTGCCCACCCGCAGGTCCACACCGAAGCAGAGCGCGAGCAGCCCCGCCAGCAAGATCGCCATCGCCACGAACTGGCCGATGTGCACCGCCGTCCAGGTCCCACTGCCGGCGTACACGGCGAAGATGGTGGGATGGTCGTTGGCCTCCCCACCGGCGTGGAACTGCGTGACGACGATGTACAGGATCTGTCCCACGAGCAGCAGCGCGGCCGACAAGCGCAGCGACGCGCTGGAGGCGGTGGTGTCCATGCCCAGGCCCCTCGTCCGGCTCAGCCGATCAACACCCTGCCGAGCAATACCAGCGCAATACACTGACCATTACGGTAGCGGCGACGATCTCTTGATCCCGATCCTGGGCACCACCGAACCCTGCACTCGACGCGTTCCACGACAGGATGGCAAACCGGTGGACGTGCACCCGGTCGTGCCTTGACCACGCCGAGTTGTGAGTGAACGGAGGATCTCAGGGAAGAGGACTTGACAGCGACCCTGGGATTCCGGTACGATCACCGCCACAAGTGAATATGGCCTGCGCTCATCCAGAGTGGTGGAGGGAACGGCCCTGCGAAGCCCGGCAACCAGCGCGTATCGCGCCAGGTGCCAATGCCGGCGGACAGCGTCCGCACGATGAGCGACATCAAGAAGGCCACCCTCCACCTGGTGTGGAGGGTTTTTTTGATCCCTCCCACAACCAAGCAGGCAGCCAGCAACGGCGATGACGAGGAGAGTAGCCCGGAGACCACGGCTCCAGCGAGCCGCGACGGTGGAAGGCGGCGCACGGGTGCCGGGTGAAGATGACCTCCGAGCCGCGGGCTGAACGGGGCAACCGCCCTCAGTAGGTACCGTCGGGTTGACCTCCGTTATCCAGGTCGGGGTGCATCTGCACCCACTGAGGTCCGCGTCGCGAGGCGCGGGCGAAGCGGGGTGGTACCACGGGCTCAAGCGCCCGTCCCCGAGGCCGGGGACGGGCGCTTTTCATTCCCCGCCCCGGCCGATGGCAGGCACCAGGGCTAAGCAACCTTGACCGCCGCGGGAGGGGAACGTGACCATCACGACCGATGCATCGACCGTATCGACTCGCCGCTCGCTCACGATCGCCACGCCTGATGCGCCGTTCATCACGGAGCAGGGCGACACGATCCCATATGTCGAGCTGGCCTACGAGACCTGGGGCGAGCTGAACGCAAACGGCGACAACGCCGTCCTCGTCACCCACGCCCTGACCGGCGACAGCCACGTCGCCTCGCACGGCCCGGACGACAAGCCGGGCTGGTGGGAGCCGCTGGTCGGCCCCGGGCGCCCGATCGACACCGACCGCTTCTTCGTCGTCTGCTCCAACCTGCTCGGGAGCTGCTACGGATCGACCGGACCGTGCTCGATCGACCCGCGCACCGGTACGCGCTACAACCTGCGCTTCCCCNCGATCACCGTCCGCGACATGGTCGCGGCGCAGGCCCGGCTGCTGGAGCGGCTCGGCGTCCGGCGGCTGCANGCNGTGATCGGCGGCTCGCTCGGCGGGATGCAGGCGCTGGAATGGGCGGCCATGTTCCCGGAGAACGTCGACCGCATCGTACCCATCGCCACGTCCGGCCGCTTCAGCCCGCAGGGGATCGCCTACAACGAGGTGCAGCGGCGCGCGATCATGCTCGATCCGGCCTGGCGCAACGGCGAGTACGAGCCTGGCATGGGGCCTGACCGCGGCCTGGCCCTGGCCCGCATGGTCGGCATCATCACCTACCAGAGCGACGAGTTGATGCAGGCCCGCTTCGGACGCCGGCCGGAGGCCCGCTACACCACCTGGCCGGAGTTCCTGACCCGCTACGACATCGAGGGCTACCTGCACTACCAGGGGGACAAGCTCGTACGCCGCTTCGACGCCAATTCCTATCTCTACCTGACCCGTGCGATGGACTCGCACGACTTGGGTCGCGATCGCGGCGGGTACGAGGAAGGGCTGGCCCGCATCCGGGCGCGGACGCTGTCGATCAGCATTCGCTCCGACATCCTGTTCCTGCCCAGCTACGGTCGGGAGATCGTCGAGCACCTGCAGCGCCTGGGACGCGACGCGCGCTACTACGAGCTCGACTCGCCCAACGGGCACGACGCCTTCCTCAAGGACTTTCACCTGCTCGCGCCGGTCATCAAGTCCTTCATCGAGGAGCCGTAGCCGTGCAAGGCGACGAGGCACGGCCTCCGCCGTGGCGTGGCGACGCTGTCACGCCCGACGACCGCGGCCGGACCCCTCCGGCCGCAAGGCAACACGAGTGATCAGAGTGATCGAGAGGAGTTATTTCAGGTGACGGAGAGCAACGGAACCGAGCGGCGTTGGGGATTCAACACCCGGCAGGTCCACGCAGGCCAGCAGCCGGACCCGACCACGACGGCCCGCGCGGTGCCGATCTACCAGACGACGTCGTTCGTCTTCCACAACGCGGAGCACGCCGCCCAACTGTTCGCGCTGGAGCAGTTCGGCAACATCTACACCCGCATCATGAACCCCACCAACGACGTCTTCGAGCAGCGCGTCGCCTCGCTCGAAGGGGGCGTCGCCGGGCTGGCGACCGCCTCCGGCCAGGCGGCGGAGTCGCTCGCCATTTTCACCTTCCTTGAAGCGGGAGACGAAATCGTCTCGGCCGCCAGCCTCTACGGCGGCACCTACAACCTGTTCAGCGTGACCCTGCCGAAGCACGGCATCACGACGCGCTTCGTCGACCCGTCGAACCTCGACAACTTCCGCGAGGCGATCACCGACAAGACCCGCGCGCTCTACATGGAGACGATCGGCAACCCGCGGCTCGACGTGGTGCGCATCCGCGACGTCGCGGCGATTGCCCACGAAGTGGGCGTGCCGCTCATCGTGGACAACACCTTCGCCACGCCGTACCTCTGCCGGCCGATCGAGCACGGGGCCGACATCGTGGTCCACTCGGCGACGAAGTGGATTGGCGGCCACGGCACCAGCATCGGCGGCATCATCGTCGACGGCGGGCGCTTCGACTGGACCAACGGCAAGTTCCCCAAGATGGAGGAGTACGTCGAGCGCTTCGGCAACCTCGCCTACATCGTGCGTGCCCGCGTCGAGCCCCTGCGCGACCTCGGCCCGGCCCTCTCGCCGTTCAACGCCTTCCTTTTCCTCCAGGGTCTGGAGACGCTCTCGCTGCGCATGGAGCGCCACTGCGAGAACGCGCTGGCCGTCGCCCGCTGGCTGGAAGACGACCCCCGCGTCGAGTGGGTCAACTATCCCGGCCTGGAGAGCCACCCCTATCACGACGTCGCACGTGAGCAGCTCGAGCACGGCTTCGGCGGGGTGTTGAACTTCGGCGTCAAGGGCGGCATCGAAGCCGGCCGCGCCGTGATCGACAACGTCCAGCTCTTCTCGCTGCTCGCCAACGTGGGCGACGCCAAGTCGCTCATCATCCACCCGGCCACGACGACCCACGAGCAGCTCAGCGAGGAGGAGCAGCTTGCCGCCGGGGTCACGCCCGATCTGCTGCGTCTCTCGATCGGCATCGAGGACGTTGAGGACATCATCGACGACCTCGACCGGGCGCTCAACATCGCCGTGGGCCGATCCGTGCACGCGACCGCATAGGCACGCGGCGCTGGCGCGCTGTTCAGTTACAGAGCCATCCGACGCCCCCGTGACCTGGGCGAGGTGCACCGCCTCGCCCCCCGCCGGGGGCGTCGTCATTCCAAAGCAGCGTATCCGCCGGTGCCGGTTGTCCCCTCCCCTACCGGCCTCCCCGATGGAACGCAACGCAACGGTTGACATAAGTCATAGACCAGGGTAGTCTGGGCACATTGTACATCGCCGCGGAGGCGGCTCCCGGCTGTGACCGTCGACCGCCGCGGTGCCGGACCGAGGACGCGTCACGTACCGAACGACTGCGTGGTCTTGAGACCGGCGGCACGAAAGGAGGACGCACCATGGGGACGGCAATGCGACGGGCGCTGGCTGCGAGCCCTGCACGGTGGCTGGTCGCCGTATCGTTGGCCCTCGTGATGATGCTGGCGGCCGCCTACCCTAATGTCGCGAGCGCACAACCCACTCAGGCCGTGGGCCAATTCACCCAGGTCAGCTTCCAGACGGGCAACGAACGGACCGTCGGCCACTTCACACTCTTCGACTTCATGGAGCAGGACGAACTGACCGGCACCGCCACGGGCACCTCGGTCATCGTTGGCACCTGTGCGATGCACCCTTCGGGCCACGCCGTGTGCCTCGCGCTGGAGACGTTCAATGGGGTCATCGACGGACAGACCGGGACGGTGCAGTTCCATGACGCGGTCGTCCTCGACACAACGACGGGCACAGGACACGGCGCCTTCACCGTCGTTGAGGGCAGCGGCACCGGTGATCTAGAGGGCCTCACCGGCCACGGCTCGTTCGCGGGCCAGGGCGGGAGCGGCACCTACATGGCGACGCTCGACTTCGGGTCCTGACGGCATCGGCTGGCCAGTCCACCAGGGGTGACGTGAGGATCCACACTGGCGGCACGTGCCCGGGGCTACAGCCGCCTGGCGCGTGCCGACCGGCGGAAACCCACATAATTCGTCAAACTCCGTTAGCCGCCGGGCACGCGCCGGGAGGCGGGATCCACTGCGGGGTGTGAGTGCTGTCCCCAGCCGGGTAGACGCACCCCCACTCGACGCCAGTCCGATCTGGGGATAGTCTAGGTTCGACGGCCAGCAGGTCGGCGACTTGATCACGTCGGCGCCACGGGAAGGTTCGTTCTCATCCCCGTGTGCGGGCTGGTGCTGCACCGGGGCACAGGAACGGAACGTCCGATCCGGACGCACCCGCCGTCGGCGCCGACACATCGGTACGGCGCCGTGGACGTGTTGCCATTCCTGTCGGCAGCAGGACGACGCCGCTACGAGCGGTCGCGCGTGAGGCAGGCGCACAGTCCGAGACGCCGCCACACCGGAAGGAGGAGCTCTCATGGAGGCGACGAAGGCTTACTCGGTCGATCAGTTCGTCGAAGACGCGCGGGCCATCATGAGCAGCGCGGCCGACGACCGGCAGGCGATCGTCGAGCAATTGATCCCGCTGGTCGAGCGGGTGGTGTGGAACGACGCGCTCATGGACCCGGCCCGACGCACCGAGACGCCCGGCGACCGCCCGCGCTACATCCACTACCAGGATCCCGACGGCACGCTCCAGATCTACGTGGTGGAGTTCGCCCCCGGGATGCCGACGCCGGTCCATGACCACGTCACCTGGGGGGTGATCGGGGTCTGCGGCGGCGCGCAGCGGACGACCCGCTACCGGCGCGTCGACGACGGGAGCGATCCGGAGCACGCGACGCTGGAGTTGATCGACGAAAACGTACTCGAGCGCGGCGCGGTCTATCCCCTACTCCCCCCCGGACGACATCCACCGCATCGAAACGGTGGGTCCGGAGCCGAGCTACTCGCTCCACGTGCTGGGCACCGACCTCCGGCGCCAGCACCGCCACATCTTCGATGTTGAAACCGGGAAGGTTACGGCCGTCGAAGGGCGCGGGATGTAAGCGGAACCCGCGCACCACGAGCACACGCGGCGGCGTCGCGCCGCTAACTGGGAGACCGTCGGGGCGGACCGGCAAGGCACGCGAGCGCGGATCGTTGCCGCCGCCTTCGGGTCCGCCCCTCTCGCCAGTCGTAGATTGCCGGTGACCCGTAGCGTGGTCCGCCTGTGCCCCCAACGACGCTCAATTGCTGTCATCATTCGCTGCGCAGCCCGGCGCTCCGCGCAGGCCGGCTCCTCTCACGGTGACAGCGACCGGGCAACGGGTGCAGCGGGCTAATTCATCAAACGCCGCCGCGCGCCGTCGAAGGCACCGCCCTAGGAGCCCAAGACCACGTTCGCGGCGGCGCCGACGCGCGCCGCCTCAACCACGTCGGAGAGGATCGCGCTGGCCGTCGGCAGTGGTCCGGCACCCTGCCCGCTCAGGACCACAGGGCCGACGCGATCTCCCGTCAGCTCGATGGCGTTGAAGTTGGCGGAGACGTGGGCCAGAAGGTTGTCCCCCGGCACGAACGTGGGTGCGACCTGGAGGCGGACGTCGTCACCGTCCCGCTCCGCGCTCGCGATCAACTTGATGGCTCCCCCGCGCTCGCGCGCCGCCGCGACCTCTTCGGCCGTGACGCCGGTGATGCCGGTGCGGTCCACCTCGTCCGGGCTGACATGCCGCCCGAGCATGAGCGACGCCAGGATCGCGAGCTTGTACGCCGCGTCGTATCCCTCGACATCCGCGGTCGGGTCCGGCTCGGCATAGCCCAGCCGCTGAGCCTCGGCCAGCGCGGCGTCATAGGCAGTCCCGTGCTCCGCCATCTGGCTCAGGATGAAGTTGGTCGTGCCGTTCACGATGCCGCGCACGCGCGTGATCCGGTTCGCGGCCAGAATCTGCCGGTACGACACCAGCAGCGGGATGCCGCCTCCGACGCTCGCCTCGAAGAGGAGCGCACGCTCCGCCTCCTTGGCCGCCGCGGTGAGTTCACCGAAATGCTTCGCCAGGGCCTCCTTGTTGGCCGTCACCACGTGCTTCCCCGCGCGCAGGCAACGCAGCATGAAGTCGGCGGCGGGCTGTTCTCCTCCCAGGACCTCGACCACCACATCCACGCCGTCGTCGCTGAGGATGGTAGCCAGGTCGGTGGCGATCGTGTCCGGCGGCAGGTCTGCCCGCGCCGCACGGTCGCGCGAGCGCTCCAGCACCGCCTGCACCACCAGGCGCAGCCCGTAGCGCTCCGCGATCAGATCTCCCTGCTCCCTGATCGCCCGGGGCCACCGCCGAACCGATCGTGCCCAGTCCCAGGATCGCCACGCCGAACTGTCTGTCGTTCATCCTCGCCTCCATCGCTGTTCCGATCGCTGCCCTGCCCGCGCCTTGACGGCGCAACCGATCCCTGCTATCGTCTGCGCAGCGTCCCCCAGAGGGTACGCGTCAGGCTTGAGGACGGCAAGGCCGTTCCAGGAGAGCACGGAACCGATGGTTTCGCTGCGCGCGATCATCACCGTTATTGACGGCATGACTATTACGCCCGCCGGTGCACAGGCGGGTGCGGTGACCTGATCGCGCCAACACAACGCCTGTGAGGGACCGGCAGAGGTAAGCACCTCTGCCGTTTTTGTTTGCGCCGTACCGCCGCCGCGGGCGGCGNNGAGCCGGCGGGTTACGCCGCGGAAAGGGTCGTGAGGGTATGGGTGAGCGGATCGATGTCGCCGTACTTGGTGCGACGGGGAGCGTCGGCCAGCGCTTCGTGCAACTGCTCGATGGTCACCCCTGGTTCCGGGTGGCCGAGTTGGTCGGCAGCGAGCGCTCGGCTGGGCAGCGCTACGGGGACGTCTGCGACTGGCGCCTGAGCGACGCACCGCCACGGGAGGCGGCCGAGATGCGGGTGCAGCATTACGAGGAGCCGGTGCGCAGCTCGGTCGTCTTCTCGGCGCTGCCGGGAGGCATCGCCGGCGAGGTCGAGGCGAGCCTCGCCGCCGAGGGGAAGCGCGTCTTCACCAACGCGCGCGACCATCGCATGGATCCGGATGTCCCGCTGATGATCCCTGAGGTCAATGCGGATCACGTCGCGGCAATCCAGGCACAGCGCGAGCGGCGCGGCTGGAAGGACGGTTTCATCGTCACCAACCCCAACTGCTCGACGATCCATCTGGTCCTGGCGCTCAAGCCGCTGTGGGACGCCTTCGGTATCGAGCAGGCAATGGTCACCACCCTGCAGGCCGCCTCGGGCGCGGGTTACCCCGGCGTCCCGTCGATGGACCTGATCGACAACGTGGTCCCCTTCATCGGCGGCGAGGAAGAGAAGATCGAGACCGAGACCAAGAAGCTCCTTGGCAGATACGGGCCGGACGGCTTCCGCTACGCGGACCTCGCGATTAGCGCGACTTGCACGCGCGTCCCAGTGCGCGACGGCCACACCGAAGCGGTGTCGCTCAAGCTCGGGCGGAAGGCATCGGTCGAGGAGGTGATCGAGGTCCTGTCCAGCTATCGCGGCCGGCCGCAGGAGCTTGGCCTGCCCTCGGCGCCCGAGCGGCCGATCGTCGTCCGAACCGAGAACGACCGGCCGCAGCCGATCCTGGACCGCAACGTCGAGCGCGGGATGGCATCGGTCGTCGGCCGTGTCCGCCCGTGCAACGTGTTCGACATCCGCTTCGTCGTGCTCGGGCACAACACCATCCGCGGCGCCGCCGGGGCGTCGATCCTCAACGCGGAACTACTGCGCGTTGAAGGTTACCTCGACTAAGTGGCGAAGCGCGGTCAGAGCGGGTGCATGCTCGCCCAATTCTCGAAACGGGCGGGTATGCACCCCCGCGCCAAACCGAAATCCCAATATCGTGCGGCGACGGCGCCCACCGCGTCCGTCGCGCGCCCGCCCCTCCTCGCCGCAGGCGGTCCTTGTGCAGTACCATCAGTCCGGCCCTCCGCGTCCGACGTGGCCGGCAACCTGCGGAAGGCAGCCGCCGGGGAGTCGCATCCATCGGCGGCCGGCAGCGAGGGAGAGTACACGGCACATGGCGCGCACGCCGCACCTGGCGAGGTCCCGCACTGGCGAGGAACGATCACCGCTCGACCGACTGAAGCGCCGCTTCGTCTACGGGCTCGTCTTCGGAATCCTCGTCGTCGCCGCCGTCACGCTCCTGGGTGACGGCCCGGCGCTGATGCGGACGATGCGAACGTTTGACTGGTGGGTCGTGCCACCGATCATCCTGCTCACGCTCATGAACTACGCCCTGCGCTTCGCCAAGTGGCACCTCTACCTCCAGTGGCTTGAGATCGGCCGCCTGCAACTGCGCACGAGCCTGGGCATCTTCCTCGCCGGACTCTCCATGGCGATTACACCGGGGAAGCTCGGGGAATTCCTAAAGTCGTACCTGCTGCGACGCGCCACAGCCACGCCGATCGCGGTGTCGGCCCCCATCGTGGTGGCCGAACGGGTCACCGACGGCATCGCGATGCTGGGACTCGCCTCCCTGGGACTCGTGTCGGTCCGGAACGGTTGGCAAGTCCTGGCGGTCCTGGCGGTGCTCGCCCTGGCGGGCATCCTGATACTTCAGAGCCGGTCGCTCATGTTCCGTATCTTCACCCGGCTGGAGCACGTGCCGCTCATCTACCGCCGCATGAAAGCGCTCCACGTGCTTTACGAGAACACCTATCTCCTCTTCCGCCCCGGCAAGCTGAGCATCGCGGTGGGAATCGGAATGGTCTCCTGGTTCGGCGAGTGCGCGGCTTTCTTCTTAATTTTGGTCGGGCTGGGCTTCGACCCGACGCTGAAGCTGCTCATCATCAGCACCTTCATCATGGCCACCGCGTCGCTCCTGGGCGCGGTGTCCATGCTCCCCGGCGGACTCGGCGCGGCCGAGGCGGGTGTGGCGGGCCTGCTCCTGCTGATCATCCGAGACCCGCGCATGACCTCGGACCTCGCCGCGGCTGCGACATTGCTCGTCCGGTTTGCGACGCTCTGGCTCGGCGTGCTGGTCGGCACGGGCGCGTTGCTCGTCATCGAGCGTCACCTGGCGCGCCTGGAGTCGTCCAGTCCGACCGCGGATGCCGCGCAGACGGCGAGCTGAACGGCTGCGTGCTCCCTGACCCGCATCCACCTCTCGGTGGATATCCGCCCGTCCACCCGGTCGATGCGCCTGCAGTTACGTCAGGTATGCTATGGAGAGCGCGCCGGGAAACCGGTCACCGCTATGTGCCACGAATCCACGGCCCACGCCGGAGGGAGGCGGTTCCATGCATCTAGGACTTGCCCAGGCCAGACAAGCCCTGGTCCGGTGGAACCGGCGGCGATCGCGGCCCCAATCGCAAGACGTGCTGGAGCGCTGGGAGCGGGTCTGGCACGGCGTCTTCTACGGGTCGCTCGGCCTCGGACTGATCCTCGCCCTGCTCGACGGACCCGGCCTCGGCCGCAGCGCCCTCCTCGTCACCCTTACCGGTGCACTTGCGGCCTGGTACACCGCGATGATCGTGCTCCAGCCGTGCGGTGAGATGAGCCGGGGGCGCATCGCCTTTTTCTTCTTCGGCGAGGCGGTGCTGCTCGGCACGCTCGCCTGGCTCGACGCCTCGTTCCTGGTGATGTCGTTCGCCATCTTCGTCCAGCTCTTCGCCTTCATCCCCCCGACCTGGGCCACTGCCGGCGTGATCACCATCACGCTGATCCTGTTCACCCGCGACGCCGCGCAAGACGGCCAGTTCTTGTGGGAGAACGAGGGCGCGCTGCTGGGCGCCATCTTCTCCGTCATCTTTACGATCATCTCAATCTTTTTCTTTGTCCGCCATCACCCGCCAGAGCCAGGAGCGGAAGCGCCTGATCGACGAGTTGATGGCCACACGCGCCGCGCTGGCCGAGCAGGAACGCCAGGCGGGGATCGTTGAGGAGCGGCAGCGCCTGGCCCGTGAGATTCACGACACGCTGGCGCAGGGGTTCACGAGCATCGTGATGCACCTGGAGGCCGCCGAGCCGCATATCCCCGCCGAGGCAGCCGCCCTCCGCCGCCACATCGAGCAGGCACGCGCGACGGCCCGCGAGAGCCTGAACGACGCCCGGCGCCTGGTCTGGGCGCTGCGACCGGTACAACTGGAGCAAGGCGGCTCGCTGGCCGACGCGCTCGCCCGCGTCGCCCGGCGCTGGTCCGAGGACACCGGCATCGCCGCACACATTACGGTGGACGGCACCCCGGTCCCGCTTCCGACCGATGTCGAGGTAACCCTGTTCCGCATTACCCAGGAGGCGCTGGCCAACGTGCGCAAGCATGCGCGGGCCAGCCGCGTAGACATCACGCTCTCCTACCTCGGCGACGAGATTCTGCTCGACGTGCAAGATGACGGCGTGGGCTTCGACCGCCTCACGGTGTCCGACGCCTCGGGCTCCGTCGACGGCGGCTTCGGCTTGACCGGAATGCGGGAGCGCCTACGTATGCTGGGCGGATCTTTGATGATCGAGAGCGCGCCGGGCGAAGGCACCAGCATTACGGTCGCGCTTCCCGTAACCACGTGCACGGAGCCCGTCACCGAGCGGGCGGACGCGTTGGTGCCGAGCCGTGCGTGAGGTGGAGCGCGGAGCGATGCAGCCGATCCGCTTGATCATCGCGGACGACCACCCGGTCGTCCGCACCGGGATAATCGGGATGCTGGCGGAGCACGAGGAGTTCACCGTCCTCGCCGAAGCCTCCACCGGCGCCGAGGCCGTCGAGCTCGCGCGCCGCTTGCGGCCCGACGTCGTGCTGATGGATCTGCGTATGCCGGAGCTGGACGGTGCGGATGCCGTGGCACTGATCCGCGCGGAGATGCCGGACGTCCACGTCCTGGTCTTGACCACGTACGACAGCGACGAAGACATCCTCCACGCGGTCGAAGCCGGCGCAACTGGCTACCTGTTAAAGGACACCACGCGCGAAGATCTCTTCCGCGCCATCCGAGCCGCGGCTGCGGGCCAGTCGCTCCTCGCCCCATCCGTCGCGGCCCGTCTCATGGCACGCCTGAACCAGCCCCGGCAGGAGCCGCTCACCCCGCGTGAGATCGACGTCCTGCGACTTGTCGCCCAGGGTGCCTCGAATAAGGAGATCGCCGCACACCTCTCCATCAGCCAGGCGACCGTCAAGTCACACCTGATCCACATCTTCAACAAGCTGGACGTCGACGACCGCACCGCCGCCGTCACCGTCGCCCTCGAGCGCGGCATCATCCGCCTGGAGCGGTAGCGCCGCGTATCTCCGCGCCGCATGTTACCGTCCTCATACCAGGCGCCAACACAACGAGCGGGCGTTGCCGCCCGCTCGTGCGTGGTCGAGTTATGTTGCGTCGCCGGTGCTACCGGTTCGGGCCGCGCCCGGGCAGGGTACGGCTGTCACGCGGGCGACGCATCAGCGGCTGCCCGCCCTCGTCCGGGCGGGGTCGCGGGCGCTGATCG
>Ga0065724_100843_pt1 | contig 37718 bp, 31 predicted proteins | sample TheenrcSG05JP960_FD_59111 | JGI IMG/M metagenome (GOLD analysis project Ga0065724, IMG submission 59111) | Thermophilic enriched microbial communities from mini bioreactor at UC Davis - Sample SG0.5JP960 | ecosystem: Engineered > Solid waste > Grass > Composting > Bioreactor | place: USA... | reverse complement strand
GGGCGGCGGGGAAACCCCGCTTCTTCGCCGCCCGGCCCCGTCAAAGATGCCCGCTGTAGCGAAAGCTGCACGGGCGTAGGCCTCGCCGGGAGGCCCGCGTTTCCGCACCGCCACACACCTCCCTCCCCGACGCGGGAGCGCGGGACTTCCGGCGAACTTGCTTGCTCTCGACGAGGTGACCGGCTGACCTCAGCACAATCTCTCGCTTACAAGCAGCCGGTGATCGTCGATCCGCACTTCACGTACGAAATCAGATCCCAGGCGCAACAGGGCTGCTCCTTTTTGCAAACCCAGGTCCTGAGCTCGCCCGACGGGAAGCGGTAGCGACAAACCTTTTCGTCCTTGCCGACCTTAAGGGCGGGTGTCTGGGCGGTCTTCTGTGCGGGTGCTTTCGATTGCCCACTCTGCGCCATCCCCAAAGACGGCGTCAGGACCAGCGCAGCGGCCACGGCAAGTGCAGCCAGTTTACGGGTCATAAGATGATCTCCTGATGTCCAGACAACATCAGGAGTATGTGCACCGAGAAATCCCGCGCGCTATGGCACGGAAGCCTCAGTGGAACGCATTCCGCAGAAAACTCTTGCCTCGGAACAAAAATAAGATGCGAACGGACTGACGGCTTAGAGCCAGGCGCGGCCAAAGCTGCCAGTCCCTACCAGCCCGCAGTGCTTTCGAAGCGTTTGACAAAACCTCGACAGTTTTCCCATCACCGGAGGGTGAAAAGGCTGGCGTGCGGTGAATGGGACATCATTTCCGTCTGCAGCTCTTCGTGGGCGGCGTTCACCGGATTGATGCCATCGGCGTACGGACCTACGGTCAACCGACTTGGTCGCGTGCCGAACTCCATTGCCGCAAGCCGGATGACAGCGTCGGACACTTCTTTCGGATCGAGGCTATTGTCAGGCTCAAGCTCAGCGAGCATTGCCTCGATATGCGGCGCATAAGTATCGAGCAACGGCCGTTGTTCCGGGCCGATGCTCGCTAGCAGTTCCTCCCAGTACCGACGAGCCTTGCCCTGAAGTTGCGTTGGATAAGCGCCCGCAGGCTGAACTACCGAAACCTCAATTTTGGACGAGGCTAACTCGTAACGCAGGGCATCGCACGCGGCTTCGATCATGAGCTTGGAGGCGCAGTAGCCGCCGAGCATGGGATCGATTGCCCGGCCCAGTGCACTTGAGATCTGGATGATCGTCCCTCGGCCCGCTTGCCGCATATGGGGAATGACCGCCTTTATCACGCGCAGGGCACCATATGCATTCGTCTCGATGTTGGCGTGGAAAAACTGAGGCGGCTGCAGCTCGATGGGGCCGGGCACTACGATGCCGGCGTTGCTAACGAGGTTATCGATGCGGCCTGTGCGAGCGATGGCCTGCTCGACGGCAGCGGCGACCGAGGGATCGCTCAGCACGTCAAGTTCGAGCACTTCGATGGGAAGGTTGTCCTGCCTCGCCAGCGTACGCAGCTCCTCGGCGGCAGCAGCGTTGCGCCCTTCCATTTCCCGCATGGTGGCAAAAACCCGGAAACCCTTACGGGCGAAGCCCTCTGCCATTAGCCGGCCAAAGCCGGAGCTGGTGCCGGTAATGAGAACGACGGGTGGCTGCGTTTCCTGAGCGCGCAGCGGACCCAAAGCAGCGAGAAAAGCAGCCGCCGTGCCGGCTTGCAGGACAGTGCGCCGCCTAATGCCTAAAACGGCCCGAGTGTCCGGAATCTGGCTCATTTCGCTCTCCTTGGCTGATCAAGTTGCTGATCGACCGCGGAAAGACCCACGATCCTTGACAGGGATCGCACGCAGATCCATCGTCCCACTAGAGGAGACAATCGAAACAGACTGCTACGTGTGCGACAACAAAGGCTCGACCTGAACGACGTCGCCATCTTCAACCGGGTCGCCACGGCGGGCAGCTTCAGCGCCGCCGCGCGCGAGCTTGGGCTCCCCCGCGCAACGGTCAGCCGCATCATTGCACGGCTCGAAGCGGCCCTCGGGGCGCAGCTGCTCTATCGCACCACGCGCCGGGTAGAGCTGACGGAACTCGGTCGCGCCTTCCACGAGAACACGGCCAAGGGCCTGGACCTCATCGAAACGGCTGGCGAAGCGGTCATAGCGGCGCGCGCCGAGCCTGCGGGATTGCTGCGCATTTCGGCACCGATCAATTTCGGGACGATGCTGCTTATTCCGTGGGTTGCCGAATTTCTCGAGGCGCACCCGAAAGTCCGCATTTCGTTGCGTCTCGTAGACGACCAGATTGATCCGCTGGCCGAAAGGCTGGATCTTGCCATACTGACCGGTCGGCAACCTGACTCCAGTCACCTCAGCCGCCGTCTGTCGGCGTCATCGCTGATCCTCGTCGCGAGCCCCGCCTATATCGCGCGACGGGGTAAACCGGAGGGTTTGAAATCCCTGGCCACCCACGATTTTGTGCTGTTCTCGTCCGATAAGGGAAGCGAAACGTGGAGCCTTGATGGTCCGGAAGGTCGCGTAGATGTTACGGTTTCAGGCCGCGTCCACGTCAAGGGACCGCATGCCGAGCTGAGAGCTGCACTCTGTGGCCTTGGCATCGCGATGCTTCCGACAGCAGTAACCGCGCCATACATCGAAAGTGGAGAATTGGAGCAAGTGCTGCCGGGCTATGGCCGGCACGACGGAACGATAACGGCGGTGTTTCCCGCCAACCGGCATCAACCGGCAGCGCTCCGTGCCTTTCTCGATTTTCTGGTTGCCAAAATGGCCGAGCGTGAGTCGTCACGACCGCTCCTTTCAGGCGGACGGAAAGCAGTTTCTCGATCCCGATAATTTTCGCACGTTAGACGGCGACATCGGCGCTGCTGGAAAATCGGTACGAGCAGAAAATGAGAAAGCCGGACGTTGCGCCCGGCCTCCTTTTCCGCCTCCCTCCCTTGTACTCCTATTCAGCCGCCGCAGCCGACGGATATGCGCCCACCTCCGCTAGCGCCTTCCGCACACCCGCCGCGTAATCCGGGTGCACCTTCTCGAAATGCCCGAGCTGCCGCTCGATGATGAACCCGGGTACACCAATCATCGACTCGGCGATGTTCGTAAAGAGACGCTGTTTCTGTCCGGCATCGAACAATTCGAACAATGCCCGCGGCTGACGATAGTCATCGTTGCCATCACGATGGTTGTAGCGATCCGCATCGCCCGAAATTTTGAGCGGGGGCTCGCGGAAACGATCGTCCTGCACCGGACCACCAAACGAGTTCGGCTCATAGTAGGCATCAACGTTGCCTGTGAGCTGGCCAAAGAACCGCATGGGGCCATCCTTGTGATAATGATGGACCGGGCAACGCGGACGGTTCACCGGCAGCATCTCGTAATGTGTGCCCAGCCGATAGCGATGCGCATCAGCATAGGAGAAAATGCGGGCCTGCAGCATCTTATCCGGCGAGAAGCCGATACCCGGCACGATGTTCGATGGCGAGAAGGCCACCTGCTCGATCTCGGCGAAGTAATTTTCCGGATTGCGGTTGAGCTCCAGAATGCCGACGTCGATCGGCGGATAATCGCCATGTGGCCAGACCTTCGTCAGATCGAACGGATTGTACCAGTGCTTGTCCGCATCTTCCTCAGGCATGATCTGGACCTGCATCTTCCACTTCGGGAAGTCGCCGCGCTCGATTGAGTAGAACAGGTCCTCCTGCGTGGACTCACGCGTGCGACCGACGACCTCCCGCGCTTCAGCGTTGGTCCAGTACTTGTGGCCTTGCAGGGTCTTGAAGTGGAACTTGACCCAGTAGCGCTTGTTGTCAGGACTGATGAACGAGAAGGTATGTGAGCCGTAGCCGTTCATATGGCGCGCACTCTGCGGCAGGCCACGGTCCGAGAACAGGATCGTCACCTGATGCAGGCTTTCGGGCGACAACGACCAGAAATCCCACATCGCCGTGGGTGAGCGAAGGTTGGTCTTCGGATGCCGCTTCTGAGTGCGGATGAAGTCCGGAAATTTGTAGGGATCACGGATGAAGAAGACGGGCGTGTTGTTGCCGACGAGGTCCCAGTTGCCTTCCTCCGTGTAGAACTTGAGCGCAAACCCGCGCACATCGCGCTCCGCATCCGCAGCGCCGAGCTCGCCCGCGACGGTCGAAAAGCGGGCGATCAATTCGGTTTTGGCGCCGGGCTGAAGGCACTTCGCCTTCGTGTACTTCGAGATGTCGCCAGTAATGGTCAGTGTGCCGTAAGCGCCCCAACCTTTGGCGTGTACGGTGCGCTCCGGAATGCGCTCGCGGTTCTGGTGAGCCAGCTTCTCGATCAACTGGTAATCCTGAAGCAGCAGCGGCCCGCGTGCACCAGCCGACAGCGAGTTCTGGTTATCGGCGATCGGCGCGCCGGCTGATGTGGTCAGAACGGGTCGTTTCTGCTCGCTCATGCCATTTCCTCCTATGTCCGTGGTCGGCTGGAAATTGGACCGAACGTGCGATAAACACAAATATGGCTTTCTGATTATTCGATAGGATATTCTTATCGTGGAGCTTTCGCGCCTTCCCCGTCTGACCTTGCGGCAGCTCGCCTACTTCGAGGCGGTCGCCCGCCACAAACACTTTGGCCGGGCGGCCGAAGCCTGCGCCGTTTCGCAGCCGGCGCTTTCGGTCCAGATCCAGGAGCTGGAGCGGGAGCTGGGTGCCTCGCTAGTCGAGCGAAACCGCAGTGGCGTCGCGCTGACACCGCAAGGTGAATACGTCGTGCAGCGCGTTCGCAGGATCTTAGGCGAAATTCAGGACCTCATGGACTGCGCGCAGAATGAAGCGATCGGAACGCTTCGCCTCGGCGTTATTCCAACAATTGCGCCGTATCTCATGCCGGCAATTTTGGAAGCATTTCAGAAGCAGAGCCCAACGGCGCAGCTTCAGGTGCGGGAAACGCAAACAGCACGTCTTATCGAGGAACTCGAACAGGGCAACATCGAACTCGTCCTTGCGGCCTTGCCGATAGCGAGCCCGGTGATCGAGGTGCTGCCTTTATTTCAGGACCGCTTTTTTCTGATCGTTCCCGCCAATTCCCGAATTGGCCCGAAGATCGACAGCATCGCAGCCATCCAATCTCACAAGTTATTGCTGCTCGAAGAGGGTCATTGCCTCAGAGAACAGGCGCTCAGCGTATGCAGCATGGCTGATAAGGAAATGCTCTCGAGCCTCGGCGCCACGAGCCTCGCCACGCTGATCGAGCTTGTCGCTGCGGGAATGGGCGTAACGCTTCTGCCGGAGCTCTGCCTGCCCTCTATAAAAAGCGATAATCGGGTTCGTGTCGTCCGTTTTCGCGGAGCCGCGCCGTCTCGCACGATAGGGCTTGCTTGGCGCAAGACTTCAGGACGGAAATCGGTTTTCCGGCGCCTCGGCGCGCTTATCTTCCAAACGCACAAGGCGCATCGGCGCGCAACTTGATAAGCACTCAGTTCGAAGCCACGGAGGGAAGCCAGAGGGCGATCTCGGGCCAGATTGTCAAGGCTATGAGCATCGCGAGCAAAGCGATGACAAAGGGCGACGCGCCGATGATAACGTCGTTGATTTTCCCCTTCTTTCGCAACCCCTGAACGACATAGAGGTTGATGCCCACTGGCGGCGTGATCATCGCCATCTCCAGGAGGATGACGATCATCACACCGAACCAAACCGGATCGAAACCAGCACCGATGATGACGGGCGTGATGATGGGCACCGTCGCGACCATCATGGATAGAGTTTCCATGAACATGCCGAGGACAANGTAAAACGCGATCACGACGATAAGCAACTGCAGGGGGCTCAGTTGCAGCTCGGTAATCGCACTGTTTACCTGTGCCGTAAGCCCGATTGCCGTGATGACGAAATTCAGGAAATAGGCCGCGATCAGAATAGCCATGATCATCGCCGTCGTCCGCATCGTCCCTTCAAATGCCATTTTAAGCATTCGGAACGAAAGCTTCCCATGCCAAGCGGCAACGCCCAGCGCAGCGATAACACCAAGGGCCGCCGATTCCGTCGCCGTCGCCAGCCCTCCGTAGATGGAGCCGATCACGGCAATGAAGATCACAAGCGGCGGAATGAGATCCGGAAGCGCTTTTATTCGCTGCTGCCAGCTGGCCTTCTTTGGAACTCCTCCCAATTCTGGCCGCAACCAACAGATGACGAGAACTGTAAGGCTAAAAAGGCACGCCAGAATAAGCCCGGGGATTAGCCCCGCGAGATAAAGTCTCGGAATCGAGGTATCCGTCAGGACACCGTAGACGATCATATTGATGGACGGGGGGATCAGAATGCCGAGAGTTCCTCCGGCGGCAATCGTGCCGAGGAATAGTCTCTCCGAATAGCCATGCTTTTCAATTTCTCCCGCTGCAACGGTTCCGATGGTGGCCGCGGTTGCAACACTCGACCCGGAGGTCGCAGCGAACATGGCGCACGCGGCAATGTTCGAATGCATCAGCCCGCCTGGCAGCCAGGGCATCCATAACACCAGAGCATTGTACATGCGTTCGGCAATGCCTGATCTCAGAAGAATTTCGCCGAGCAGAACAAAAAGCGGAATGGCGACGAGGAGAAAGTTGTTGGAGGTTGCCCAAGCCATCTCACCCATTGCGAGCGTGAGCGGCAAGGGCGAGTAGAGTGCTGATAGCGACAGACCGAGGACGCCAAGCACTGCGGCGACGGGAATTGCGAGCGCCAACAGGCTGAGGAGGATGATGAGCGTAACGCCGATCATCTGAGCTAGTCCTCCCGCGCGCGGAGCTCGGCCAAACTTCTCACCTCATCGCCGACCTCCTCTGCTACTGAGCGCGTGCTGATGAGGCGGGAGAGTTGAATGACATCACCTCGCGCGGCGAGCACAAGAACGGAAATGAGAAGCGCCACGCTGGTGATGAGGAAAACGGCCAATCCGATGAGCCACAGCGCTTGTGGAATGACCAACGGGATCTCAAGTGCCGACTGGCTTCGAGAACTTGCAGTCCACGATTGCGTCGCCACCCCAATCCCATGCCAACCAATGAGGCCGAAGAAACCGACGAACAGTATGAGCGCGAGAAAATCCAGGGCCAGTCTCACGCGCAAGGGAAAATGAGCGTAGAGACTGTCGATGCGAATATGAGCGCGATCGAGCAGAGCTGCGCCCAGCGCCCAGGCGGTTCCAATCGCCAGAGCAAAACCTGACAATTCATCGGCGCCGCCGATAGAGGTTCGGAAAACGGCGCGCAGGACGACATCGATGGCGATCAAAACGGCTGCCAACAACACCAGGGCTCCACCCAGCCAGAGCCCCGCTTGCGAGACACGGCGGATGCTTGCCATGAGCGCTTCCATGAGCCTGACAGCCCTTTGTGCGGTCTCAACAAATCGGCCGGGGAGCTGCCGCCAGTCTCATGGCGGCAGCAATTTTCGACGACGATCAGGGGATTGGCGCCGTCAACCCGAGCGCTTTGCCGACGGTTTCATTCCATTCTTTGGCACACTCGGCCCCGCAACGTTTGGCCCAGCCGGCGAGCACGGCGCTTTCAACCAGCTTTTTATGTGTTGCCGCATCCTCAGGTGAAACCTCGATCAGCTTCACGTTCGCGAGCTTGCCCAACTTGCAAGGTTGCTTATTCGTATTACAATTTGCCGCCTCAGCGGTTGAAGCTTTCACCGTCTCCCACATCTTGTTTTCGTAGGACTTCATCTGCTCTTCGATGAAAGTCTTGGTCTTGTCATCGAGGCGGTTCCAAGTATTCAGATTGACGGCTACGACATTGATGCTCCAGCCGAGCGACATGTTGTAAAGAGACTTCGCGACCTCGCCCCAACCGGCCGTATTTCCGGAAAGGCTCCCTGTCACGCCGCAGTCGACAACGCCGTTATTGAGTGCCGGCACGACCTCAGCCATGGCCATGCTGACGGCGGTTGCTCCAAGACCAGAAAGGAAATCGCGCATCGTGTTATTGAACACGCGAATTTTCTTGCCTTTCAAATCGGCCAGTCCTTTGACCTCGTCGCGGCACCAGAAAACCTGAGGAGTGTTGGCGCCAAATGCCAGAAGCTTGGCGTTCCAATTTTTCTGCATCTGCCGATCGATCACCGTGCGATAAGCGTTGCAGGCCTCGCGCGCCCTATCGGGATCGAGCGTCAGGCCCGCCAGGTCGCATGCCTCGAAGCGCGGGTCGTCCCCGGCCATCTTCGAGATATCCATGCCGGCGAAGTCCATGACGCCCAGCTTGAGCAGACGCAGCATCGTCTTGTCGTCGATGCCCATCTGGTCGAGAGGGGTTATTTCGGCGGTGAGCGCACCGTTTGAGACTTTCGGGAGGGTCTCCCGCCAGAAAGGCACCTCGTCATATTTCGAGGCAGGTGTGGGACTGTTGAGCCCGATGACCTTGAAATGGGCTTTTTGCAATTCTTGAGCTGCAACGGGCAGTGAAAAGGTCGCAACTGCAAGCAATCCAGTAAGCAGGCGCTTCGACATCGAGTTACATCCTCCGAATTGGTGCCATCGCGCAATTTGTTTGCGCGAGGCTTTGCCTCCCTTTGAAAATCTTACCGAGCCATTGTCACATCACTGTTTTGATTTTGACAATGCCGTTTATGCTTCTCTTTTCACCAACCGGCTGACAATGAATTAGGCTTTCGCACAGGCGAAGGGCCTAGCCATTTCCAAAAGCATATTCCGACCGAGCGCTCTCCAAGCTGACGTAGCCTTGCTCCACATCACGGTGCACGGCCTCCCGTGAACGCTGCTTGGGATCGCCGTACCCTCCGCCCCCTGACGTTTCCAGGCGAATGATGTCGCCCTTCTGCAAAGGCATATTGCCGACCTTGGAGTGCAGCGGGATTTCCTTGCCGTCCCGAATAAGCGTGAGCCGTCCGGCAGCGCCGGGTTTGCCGCCCTGAAGCCCGTAGGGTCGGTATCTGAAGCGATCCATCTGGGCGGTGAACGTTGCCCGTTCTGCATCAACACGCCATTCCCGAACGAGCCCCAGGCCGCCGCGGTGCTTTCCGGCGCCACCTGTGTCCGGTAACAGACCATACCGCGTAAACGAAAGCGGCATTTCGCTTTCGATCATTTCCATCGGGATCGATGCATTATTGTGCATCCCGAAGGAATAAGCGCTCGCTCCATCGCCTGCCGGATGGCCGCCGCAGCCACCAACCTCGATTTCAACCAGTACGCGGCGGCTGTTGTCCGCGGCCACCGTCTGGAACGAGCAGACGTAGCTCACGCCGTAATAGGCCGCTGGAATGCGGTCCGGGACAGCCTGCGCCAAGGCGCCGAAAAGCACATTCAGCAGCACGTGACAGGGTGCGATGCGATGGGCGACAGGCGCTGGATGGCGGGCATTCACGATAAGGCCCTCGGGGGCGATGATTTTCACCGGCCGGTAGCAGCCTGCGTTCGGCATGATCGGCCGGTCGGCGCAAGCAATGACTGCGAAGTGGATGGCCGAGGATGACGAACCGAGAGTGGCATTGATCGGCCCGGGTACCTCGGGGCTTGATCCCGAAAGATCGACCGTCAGTTCATCGCCTTTTATTGTCACCACCGCATGGATGCGAACTGGGCGATCCGCATTGATGCCGTCGTCATCCAGGAAATCCTCAAATTCGTATGTGCCGTCAGGCATGCGCGCGATGACATCACGCATACTAGCTTCGGAGCTGTCGAGCAGTTGCCGGCAGGCCGTCGTGAGCACGTCTGCGCCGTATTTCGCGGCCAGCTTGGCGATGCTCGCTGCGCCGACCTCCAGGGACGCGATTTGAGATTGCAGGTCGCCGAGGACTGTCGCCGGCTGGCGAACGTTCTGTCCAATAAGCGCCCAAACTTCCTCGACGCGCACGCCCCGCTTGAAAAGCTTGAGCGGCGGGATGCGCAGCCCCTCCTGATAGACCTCGGTCGCGTTGGCGCTGTAGCTCCCCGGCGACATGCCGCCGACGTCCAGATGGTGGCAAAGCGTGCCCACNATGGCGACCCGGCGACCTTCGTGGAACACCGGACGAAAGGCGGCAATGTCCGGCAAGTGCCTGGCCCCCGCAGTAGGGNTCATTGGTGATAATGATGTCGCCGTCTTCCCACTGCTCCAGCGGAATGAACCGTTCGACCACCGTCCGCAGGCAGAAGCCCATGGAATTGAGGTGCTGCGGAATGCGGGCGGATTGCGCGACGTTGAATCCCTCGGCATCGAAAATTGCCGTCGAATAGTCGAGCATTTCGCGCACGATTGTAGACCGGCTCGTGCGCCACATCGTGACGTCCATCTCCGCCGCCGCGGCGGTGAGTGCATTCTGCAAGATTTCGAGCTCGATGGGGTCCAGCATGATCATCGCGCTCCTCCGTTCTTCACGGCGATAAGGTGGCGATGCGGCCCGCACGTCGCCTCCCATCCCGGCCCGATAAGCACCGTTGTGTAATCTTCCTCGACGATGGCCGGGCCATCGACTCCGTGTGCCTGGCCGTAGTGCATCACGTTTCCAGACCGGCAGCTCATGCCAAGCATCCCCGAGCCACACACGCCTGTGCCGCAATGCCGTTTCTGAAACGGGCACGTCTTCCTCGTCGGTGCTTTCCCGCGCAAGTCGTCCAACGGCAGTCAACCGCACGGTGACAAGTTCGACGATATCGTGCGGATTGGAGTACGAGAACCGTTGTTTGTGAGTGGCATGGAACGCGTCGCGAGTTGCCTTGATGGCCGCCGCGTCCACCCGATCGCCAGACCACGGAATTGTGAGTTCGAAGGCTTGCCCTTTGTAGCGGAGATCGACTGCAAGGCGGTATTCGCGATCGTTCTCTGGAATGGCGTCCTCGGTGAGCTGCGACTCGCCCTGCTCGCGCAGCGACGTGACGATTTCCTGCAGCGGCGACTGAGCCATCTCATCGAAAGGCATCACGCGGCTACGGGCGAAGTCGTGCGCAATGTCCGAATGGAGAATGCCCCAGGCCGAGAACGTGCTGGCATTCGCCGGGAAAATGATGCGCTTGATGCCGAGCTCGTCGGCAACGGCACAGGCATGAATCGAACCGGCACCACCGAATGACAAAATGGTGAAATCCCGCGGATCGAGGCCCTTCTCGAAAAGGCTCAGCCGAATAGCCGCCGCGAGACTCGTGTTCGTGATAGCTATGATGCCATTGGCGGCCGGCTCCAGGGGCAGATCGAGCGGTTGAGCGAACTTCTCGCGAATAGCCCGTTCGAGCCCCCGCCGACGGTCTAGCAGCATTGCTCCGCCCAGAAAGTATTCTGCATCAAGCCGCCCCAACACCAGATTAGCATCCGTGACTGTCGGCTCCACCCCGCCGCGGCCGTAGCAAACGGGTCCTGGATTGGCCCCGGCGCTCTCTGGCCCAACCGTCACACGCTTGGCCGCATCGACCCGTGCGATCGACCCCCCTCCCCGCGCCGATGGTCCGGATCTCGATCATGGGCACGCGAACAGGAAGTCGGTCGATTTCACCCTGAGTGATGACCTCAATCCGGTCGTTATGCACCACGGAGACATCGAAGCTGGTGCCCCCCATATCGACGCCTACCAGCGATGCGGCGCCGAACTCGCGCGACAATGCAAGCGCGCCCAGTGCCCCTCCACTCGGGCCTGAAAGCAACAGGCGCACCGGCTCGCGGGCAGCGGTTTCCGGGCTACATACGCCGCCGTTCGACTGCACGATCAGCAATCGGCCGCCGATCCCTGCTTCCCTCAGTCGGCCCTCCAGGCGCTCCAGATAGCGCCTTACGACTGGGACGAGCAGTGCGTTAAGAACCGTCGTGTTCGAGCGTTCGTACTCACGAATTTCAGGGCTGACCTCGGACGAGAGCGAAACCGCAATCGATGGCAGATCGCGCGCGAGCCGCTCAGCCACTCGATTTTCGTGATCCGGATTGAGGTAAGCGTTCAGAAGGCAGACAGCGACGGTAGCAACGTCCGCGCTCCGCAGTTTCTCGACGAGATCCGAAAGCTCGGCCTCCGTCAGCGGGATTTCAGGCTCTCCCCGCGCCGTCATGCGTTCAACGACGCCAAAGCGCAGCTTTCTTTCGATGAGCGGCGAGGCTGGTTGCGGCCAGACGGAATAAATCTCCCGGCGGCTATGCCGGCCGATTTCGAGTACATCCTCGAAGCCAGCAGTTGTCACAAGTGCGCCGCGCGGAAATTTCCGCTCGAGGACCGCGTTTGTGGCGATCGTCGTCCCGTGAAGGATGTAACCGATATCTTGAAGCGCAAACTGATAGCGCTGGCTCGCCTCGGTCAAACCTCGGATGAGTCCGATCGAGGGATCCTCTGGCGTGGTTGCCACCTTATAGGATCGGATAATGCGTTGTCTCGGATCGTGAATTTGAAGGTCTGTGAACGTTCCGCCGATATCGATGCCGACACGAATGGGTGCGCGTTCACGATTCACGGTCAATTCCTGACAAAGCTATGGGGAGGACGATTCCATGGGGCATTCTTCGCCAACTGCTCGCCGGATCGAGAGTTGCTTATCGGAAGAAGAAGAAGCATTTGCCCCTTATGCTCCTGGCATTGCCAGCAATAAATCCACCGAGGCTGGCCGGGAATGTCAACACCAAATAGAAAGCAGTTTGCCGAAGCAAAAGGCAATTTTCCTTTGTGGAAAGAGACCTTCTAAGTTTCCAGCTCGCTGAGCAGGGATTCAAGATCGAGCCGTTTCGTGACCATAGCGAGATGNCCATNGGGCGTTCGCGGCCACTGATCCTCCGGGCGGTCCCAGTAAAGCTCGATCCCATTCTGGTCTGGATCGCGAAGGTACAGGGCCTCGCTGACGCCGTGATCCGAGGCGCCGTCGAGAGGGACGCCTGCTGCCATCAGCCGACGGAGCGCATCGGCGAGCGCGGCTCGTGTCGGGTACAGGATGGCGAGATGGTAAAGGCCGGTCGTGCCGGGAGGCGGCGGCGAACCGCCAAGGCTTTCCCACGTATTGAGCCCGATGTGGTGGTGATACCCGCCCGCCGAAATGAACGCCGCCTGCCTGCCGTAGCGCTGCATCAGCTGAAACCCGAGCACTCCACAATAAAATCGGAGCGCACGGTCAAGATCGGCAACCTTCAGGTGGACATGGCCGATACGTGCCCCCGGGTGGATCGGGTTCTGGGGCTGGTACTCGCTCGGCATCGGTCGCAGCAGCTCGGACATCTCGGCCTCTCAGGATGTTGGGGGCGGGACGGATGCTCCGTGGTGTGCCCGTGCCCGATTAGACTACACTTCTACTTCTTACAATCTGCCATCAGCCTGCCACGCGGAAAGTTTTTCAGCCTTGGGAGTGCCCCTCGACGCTCGCTTCAAATTCCAACCCGAGATCTGATCTGTATCAACGAAACATACAACCGCCCGGTTCATGTCGAGGAACCGGAAGCCCCGCAGCACGATCAAGCTCAGGAAGAGTGGAGCAGAAAACAGGGATCGCATGAGCATCAACGCGAGGGACGTTGAACGGGTCAAGCCCTACCGAAGGGACGTGCGCGATGTGGTTGCGGCGCTCAAGACGGATGTTGAAAAGGGCCTGAGCACCCAGGAAGCGCAAGCGCGGCTTGCCCATTTCGGCCGGAACGAGCTCGAAACCGAGCAGCCGATCCCGAAGTGGCGCAAATTTCTTGCCCAGTTCACCGATGTCCTGATCATCCTCCTCATCATCGCTGCGGTGATCTCGGCAGCAGTCTGGCTCTACGAGTTCGATACCCCGCTCCCCTACGAAGCGATCGCGATCATCACCATCGTGCTCCTCAATGCCTCGATGGGCTACGTGCAGCAGGAACGAGCGGAGGAAGCGCTCGCTTCGTTGAGGCGCACGCTGGCAGCGCAGGCTACCGTCATTCGCGATGGGACGCAGCAGATCATCCCGGCGGCGGAGCTTGTGCCTGGGGACATCATTTTGCTCTGCGAGGGCGATCGCATTCCCGCCGACGCGCGGCTCATCGCGTCGATTTCACTCCAGACCATGGAAGCCGCACTCACGGGCGAAAGCGTGCCGGTCGAAAAAGACATTGATCCGCTCGATAATGCCGAAAGCATCGGCGATCAGCAGAACATGGTGTTCAGCGGCACGATCGTCACATTCGGGCGCGGCCGCGCGGTCGTTACCGCCACCGGTATGCAAACCCAGATGGGTCGCATCGCCGAGATGCTCGAGAAATCCCCCGAGGAAACGACACCGCTCCAGCAGGAGCTCGATCGCGTGGGCAAGATCCTCGGCGGGGTCGTCGTCACCATCGCCGTCGCCATTATCGCGACTGTTCTCCTTGTCGAAAAGGTCGAAGGAGGCGGCATTTTCGACGTGCTGATCCTTGGCGTGGCGCTGGCCGTTGCCGCCGTGCCCGAGGGTTTGCCGGCTGTCGTCACGGCCGTTTTGTCGATCGGTGTTCAGCGTATGGCCAAGCGCTACGCTATCGTGCGGCGCCTGGCGGCGGTGGAGACGCTAGGCTCTGCTGATGTGATCGCATCGGACAAGACGGGCACCCTGACCAGGAATGAAATGACGGTCCGGACGATCGTCACGGCGAGCGGCCGTGTGAAATTCTCCGGCACGGGCTATGCCCCCAATGGTGACGTCCACCTAGAAGGGCAAAGAGCCTTCGAACGGGCGTTGGAGCGTGAGATCGAACAGGCACTGACCATTGCCGATCGTGTGAACAACGCCATTCTCGAGCAAAATGATGGACGCTGGACGATCCAGGGCGATCCCACGGAGGGTGCACTGATCGTCGCCGCCCGCAAGGCGGGTCTCAAAGCCGAGGATCTCGATGCACGCTATCCGCGGGTTGCCGAAATTCCCTTTTCCTCCGAACGCAAACTGATGAGCACTGTCCACGCCGATCGGGAAAATTCGGACAGCCTCATCATCATGACCAAGGGCGCGCCCGACGTTCTTCTCGGCCGCTGCTCGCATGAATTTGTCGGAGATGGACTGCGCCCACTCACAGACGCACGTCGAGCCGAAATTCTGGAGACGAACAACGAGCTTGCCGGCGAGGCCTTACGAACGCTCGCCTGCGCTTTCCGTCATATCCCCGAGGGCATGCCGCTCAAGCTGAGCGAGCGTCTGGAGACGGATCTCGTTTTCGTGGGGTTGTATGGACTCATCGACCCGCCACGACAGGAGGTGAAAGAGGCCGTCCGTCGCGCCAAGGCAGCCGGGATTCGCCCGATCATGATTACGGGCGATCACCCGAAAACGGCAGCCGTTATAGCTGCGGAGCTCGATATTGCCACCGATGGCCGCGTTATTTCTGGCGCCGAACTTGAGGCAATGACGGATGCAGACCTTGACAAGGTCGTGTCCGACGTTTCCGTCTATGCGCGCGCCAACCCCGAGCACAAACTCCGGATTGTTGAGGCGCTCAAACGGCAGAACCTGACCGTAGCCGTCACGGGCGATGGCGTGAATGACGCCCCGGCGCTCAAGTCTGCGGACATTGGCATCGCCATGGGCATCACGGGCACCGATGTGTCTCGCGAAGCCGCTGACATCGTTTTGGCTGATGACAATTTCGCGACAATTGTTGCCGCCATCGAAGAGGGCCGCGCGATTTTCGCGAATATTCGCAAGTTTCTGCGTTACCTGCTCTCGTCGAATATCGGTGAGGTCATGACCATGTTTTTCGGCGTTTTGCTCGCCGAGATGATTGGTCTGACCGCCAACGACAAGGGACTCGCACTGCCACTGGTCGCAACGCAAATCCTCTGGATCAATCTGATTACTGACGGCGCTCCCGCGCTCGCACTCGGCGTTGATCCGGCCGATCCCGATTTCATGAACCAACGCCCGCGTCCCCGCGGCGAAGGCGTCCTGACAGGACAAATGTGGCGGGGTATCATTTTCGTCGGCGCCGTTATGGCTGCGGGCACTCTGCTGGTCTTGGATGCGTGCCTGCCCGGCGGTCTCATCGAGGGCACGGGCGATCAGACCTATGCACAGACAATGGCGTTCACAACGCTCGTCCTGTTCCAGCTCTTCAACGTCTTCAATGCGCGCTCAGACGAGAAAAGCGCATTCGTTGGACTGTTCAGAAACGGCTGGCTTTGGGGAGCGGTGCTCTTCTCGCTCTTCTTGCAAATCCTGGTCGTTTACGTGCCCTTCTTGCAAGAAGCTTTCTCGACGACGGCGCTTAGCCTCAAGGACTGGCTGGTGTGTGCGATCGTCGCCAGCTCAGTTCTGTGGCTACGCGAACTGGACAAGGCCGCCCAGCGGGCCGGCCTTTTCGCGCGTCAGGCGACCGAGAGGTGATCCTGCGGCTCCAGGCTTCTGGCGTCCAATTTAGAACCGTGCTCCATCACTCGGCCCAGGGGTGCGGTCACCTCCCACTCGACACCCCCTGGGTTATAGCTCAGCCGCACGTCGGCCCCCAGCGCCTGCTCCACGAAGTGCACAATCACGGTGTGGCCGAAGCCTTTGCGAGCCGGCTGCTCGACTTCCGGGCCGCCGAATTCGCGCCAACGGATATGACAGATTGGCTCCTGGCCGGCCATGTCGATATCCCAGGATACCGCCAGCTTTCCTTCAGGCTCCGACAGAGCCCCGTACTTCGAAGCGTTTGTGGCGAGCTCGTGCAAAGCCATGCCGATCGCTTGCGCCGCTGATGGGGACACACGAAGCGGCGGCCCCGAAATGGTGCACCGGCTCGAAACCAGGCCTTGGAACGGCTCAAGCTGCGATCGGACCAAGTCCTCGAATTCGATGCCTTCCCAGTTGGCGCGAACGAGCAAATCCTGGTTGATGGCCAGAGCGCGAAGGCGCTGTGAAAGCCGCTCCGCAAAGACTTTCGGATCGGACGCGGGGGCTGTCAGGCGCGCAATTCCCTGCACGACGCTGAGCAGATTCTTTGCTCTGTGGTTGGTTTCCGCGATCAGCAAATTGATGTGCTGCTCGGTGCGCTTGCGCTCCGTGACATCGACAGTAACGGCAACGCCGCCGATGACTTCGCCATTAGGGCCCCTGACGGGCGCCGCGGATGCTTCACAGATCCAGGTCCGCCCGCTGGGCAAATGTACTTCGAACTCGACTGGCTCGATGATCCGGTTCTCGACAACAGCCCTTTTTAGGGGAACTTCCTCGAAGGGCAGCTCGCGCCCGTCTTGAATGAGGCGTGTCCTTTTCTTCGCTTCGGTCTTTTCACTAAGCGAAAGCACGGTGCCAGGTTCTATTTCGAACTGGCGAAACAGCGCCGAATTCCCCATCACGTATTTGCAGGTTGCGTCCGCAGAAAAGCAGATCCCGACGGGAACCGCCTCCAGGACCGCCTGCATGCGTTGTTGGGCTGCGACCAGCGCGCGTTCCGCCTTCTTCTTTTCGGTGATGTCGCGCACGATAACCAGTTTTCCCAAAGGATTTCCCTGGCGATCGTGAATTTGCGCGGCGGTTAAAGCCACATCAATGAGTCGGCCATCTTTGGTTTGGCGTTGCGTTTCGAAATTCTGGATTTTGCCCGCCAAAGCCTCGTGATGAATTTGCGCCGATTGTTCGTAGTATTGTGGAGGGACGATCGTTTCCTGGGGCGTCTTTCCGATGACTTCTTTTTCACTGAAGCCGAAAAGAACCTCCGCCCCCCGGTTCCATGACTGGATCCGATGTTCCAGGTCATAGCTGATGATGGCCTCAGGAGACTGCGCCACGATGGCTTCAAGGCGCGCGGCTTTTTCTTCCGCGATTTTCCGGTCGGTCACGTCGACGATGACACCGGTCATGCGCGAGCGGCTGCCGTCTGACATTCGCCCCCGGGCCGCAAGCCAGCGAACNTCGCCGTCCCTGCGCCTGACGCGAAACTCGACGTTAAGCATGCCGCGCTTCTCGATGGCCTCAGCGAGAGCCTCATCAAGAATTGGCTGGTCCTGAGGGAGGACGAACTGGTTCCACGGCCGNNCCTGGCTGAACGGCTTTTCGTAGTGGCCCAGCAGCTCCGAGAAGACGTNGGANAGTTTTAGCCGGTCCTCCGCGATGTCCCATTCCCACGTCCCGATCGCCGAAGCCTCGAGGCTATGGGCGAGTAGCGCCTCAGCTTCTTCCTGACGGCGTTCGGCCCATCGGAGGCGCAGAAGCGTACGTACCTGAGCGACAAGCTCTTCCGGCCGGATCGGTTCGACCAGATAGCCGTCTGCAAGAGGTTCGGAATCCGTCGCGCCATAACCCAGGTGGCCTGACGAGGTCTGCAGGACCATCACGTCTGGCCGCTGTTGCTTGATCTGGCGGCCAACCTCGATGCCGCTCTGATCCGGCAGGTCCGCGTCAAGAACGACGAGATCAAAAAGCCGCTCCGAAAAAAGCTGAAGCGCCTCCGAGCCGGTTGTGGCCTCAATAATGTTCCAGTTATCGCGGCGAAGAATTGCGGTCTTGCTCAAACGGGAGGCTTCTTGGTCATCAACGATCAAAATATCGGCGTAAGTCTCATACATGAACAACTACTCGTTTTTCCACCGGCCTCTATGGGGAGTTCTTGCGCGACAATCAACAACCATTAGTTGCAAGCAATGGCGTAGTCTTCTTCAAAAGCAGTTAAGTTCCAAGAACTACGTAGCGGATACAAGCGTTTTGTCGAAGCCAGCCTTTTGAAGCGCGATCAAGTCCTTCCGGCCCCACTTCGTTCCACGAGACAGCCAGCGCCAAGCGCCGAAAAGAACAGCACTGACAACCTCCGTCTTTGGGCAACTTGTTGATTTTTATTGTTTTTCTTCGTTAGCACTCTCCTCTTGACAGTGCCAAAGCCGCGACTAAGTACATTTGCCGCGGAGTGGGCGCCAGGCATGGGCTCGCTTCGTTGCACATAGCTGGTTAGGGCAATGGAGGTTGAACAAATGAAGTTTCGCCCCCTGCATGACCGTGTTGTGGTGCGCCGCATCGAGGCGGAAGAGAAATCAGCGGGCGGCATCATTATTCCCGACACGGCGAAGGAGAAGCCCCAGCAGGGTGAAGTCCTCGCCGTAGGCCCTGGTACCCGCGACGAGCAAGGCAAGATCATTCCCCTCGATGTAAAAGTTGGCGACGTCGTTCTCTTCGGTAAGTGGTCCGGTACCGAGGTGAAGATCGACGGCGAAGAGCTGTTGATCCTGAAAGAGAGCGACATCATGGGCATCCTTGAAAAAGAGGCCAAGGCGAAAGCCGCAGCCTAAGCTCTCCCAATTCTTAGTCCGTCAGTAATGCACTTAGCCGGCGCTGGAATGGTGCTCGGCAAAGGGTGGTTGTTGTCTTCGGCGCCGGTCGGAAACGGCTGCCGACTCTGCAAGAGGAACAACTCTTAAAGAGGATCGAACAAGTATGTCCGCCAAAGAGGTGAAATTTTCGCACGACGCGCGCGAGAAGATGCTGCGCGGCGTCGACATTCTGGCTGACGCGGTAAAAGTAACGCTCGGCCCCAAGGGTCGTAACGTCGTCATCGAGAAGTCNTTCGGCGCTCCGCGCACAACGAAGGATGGCGTGACGGTCGCCAAGGAAATCGAGCTCGAGGACAAGTTCGAGAACATGGGCGCCCAGATGCTGCGCGAAGTGGCGTCCAAGACCAACGACCTTGCCGGCGATGGCACCACGACCGCCACTGTTCTCGCCCAGGCCATCGTTCGTGAAGGCGCCCGCTCCGTGGCTGCCGGCGCGAACCCGATGGACCTGAAGCGCGGCATCGACATGGCTGTCGCCGCCGTCGTTGAGGACCTCAAGAAGAACTCCAAGAAGGTAACCAACAGCAGCGAGATCGCCCAGGTCGGCACCATCTCCGCCAACGGCGACACCGAGATCGGTAAGATGATCGCCGAGGCCATGGAGAAGGTCGGCAAGGAAGGCGTGATTACGGTCGAGGAAGCCAAGAGCCTCGAGACCGAGCTCGACGTGGTCGAGGGTATGCAGTTCGACCGCGGCTACATCTCGCCGTACTTCATCACCAACCCCGATAAGATGACGGTCGAGCTTGAGGATCCGTATATCCTCATCCACGAGAAGAAGCTCTCCTCCCTGCAGCCGCTGCTTCCCGTCCTCGAGGCGGTCGTGCAGACCGGCAAGCCGCTCCTCGTCATTGCTGAGGACGTGGAGAACGAGGCGCTCGCGACGCTGGTCGTCAACAAGCTCCGTGGTGGCTTGAAGGTTGCGGCCGTCAAGGCGCCGGGCTTCGGTGACCGCCGGAAGGCGATGCTCGAGGATATCGCGATCCTCACCAACGGCCAGGTCGTCTCCGAGGACCTCGGCATCAAGCTCGAGAACGTCACGCTCGACATGCTTGGCCGGGCCAAGCGGGTGACCATCGACAAGGACAACACNACCATTGTCGACGGCGCCGGCAAGAAGNAGNACATCGAGGCCCGNNTCNNCCAGATCAAGNNGCAGATCGANGNGACCACCTCCGACTACGACCGTGAGAAGCTGCAGGAGCGTCTGGCGAAGCTCGCTGGCGGCGTTGCGGTGATCAAGGTCGGCGGTGCGACCGAGGTCGAGGTCAAGGAGCGCAAGGACCGCGTCGACGACGCCCTCCATGCGACCCGTGCGGCCGTCGAAGAAGGCATCGTNCCGGGTGGCGGNGTTGCCCTGCTGCGGTCGCTGAANGCGCTCGATGGNCTCAACCCGGCCAACGAGGATCAGAAGACCGGCATCAACATCGTCCGCCGTGCGATCCAGGCGCCGGCACGCCAGATCGCTGAAAACGCGGGCGAGGACGGCTCGATCATCGTCGGCAAGATCCTCGACAACAACTCGTACAACTGGGGCTATGACGCCCAGACTGGCGAGTACGGCGACCTTGTCGCCAAGGGCATCATCGACCCCACCAAGGTGGTCCGTACGGCTCTGCAGGACGCCGCTTCTGTCGCGGGCCTGCTGATCACCACNGAGGCGATGATCGCCGAGAAGCCGAAGAAGCAGGCTCCTGCCCCGGCGACACCGGGCGGGATGGACTTCTAAGAGGTCCTGACCGAGGGCACGCGCGCATGGCGCGTGCCCTTTTCTTTAGGTGCGGGTGAAGCCGCCTATCATCCGTGCGGGGTTGAAAACGGAAGTGGTTTCAGTGGAGTATTCCGCCCAATCCACTCATCGACGCGCGCAACTCTAAGCCACAAGGGAGGGCGCATGCCTGCATTGATCGAAGCCGATGCATTGAAAAAGAGCTTCGGCAACATCAAAGCGGTCAACGGCATTTCGCTGACCGTCATGCCGGGCGAGGTCCTCGGGTTTCTGGGTCCGAACGGGGCCGGAAAATCCACGACCATGAAGATGATCACCGGCTTCCTCGAGCCGGACTCGGGCACGGCGCGCATCACCGGTTACGATGTGCAGGAGCAGCCGCTGGCCGCCAAGGCCCACCTTGGCTATCTCCCGGAAGGTGCGCCGGCCTACGCCGAAATGACTCCCGCCAAGTTTCTGCGCTTCATCGCGGCCATTCGCGGCTTCCGCGGCGCAGAGGCCCAACGGCGCGTCGACGCCGCCGTCGATAAGACCGGCCTGCACTCGGTTCTCCACCAGAACATCGAAACACTCTCGAAGGGTTACAAACGCCGGGTCGGCATCGCCCAGGCCATCCTTCATGACCCGCAAGTTCTGATCATGGACGAGCCGACCGATGGCCTCGATCCCAATCAAAAGCATCAGGTGCGCGAGCTGATCCGCGATATGGCCAGGGACAAGGCCATCATCGTCTCAACGCATATTCTTGAAGAGGTCGAAGCGGTCTGCACGCGCGCAGTCGTCATCGACAAGGGTCGCATCGTCGCCGATGGGACGGCAGAGGATCTGCGGCAACGCGCGCCCAATCACGGCGCGGTGGCGATCCGCGTCGCCACCGACCAGGCTGAAATCGTTATGCAAGCGCTCCAGCGCTTCCCGTCGATTGCGACTGTCGAGACGTTGGGTAAGGCCAACGGCCATCTACACCTCCGCGCTCTTCCCAAGAACGGCATGTCGATTGCCGCAGAGGTGACGCAAGCGATTCGCGAGTCGGCGATCGTTGTCGAGGAAATCTACGTCGAGCGCGGCAAGCTCGATGACGTGTTCCGTCAGATCACAACGTCGGATCAGGGGGGCGGCCATGCTTGATAGCCTGAAGCGCACCTGGATCATCACCAAGCGCGAGTTCGGCGCTTATTTTGCGACGCCCCTGGCGTTCGTGTTCCTCATCATTTTCGTAGCGCTGACCGGCGCATTCGCCTTTTATGTCGGCAACTTCTTCGACCGCAATCAGGCCGACCTGACGAGCTTCTTCGTCTATCACCCGTGGCTGTTCCTGCTCCTGGTGCCGGCCATCGCGATGCGGTTGTGGGCGGAGGAGCGCAAGACCGGCACCATCGAGCTTTTGATGACGCTGCCGCTGTCGCCCGGCGAGGCAATTGTCGGCAAGTATCTGGCGGCGTGGGCAGTGATCGGCGTTGCGCTGATGCTGACGTTCCCGATGTGGATCACTGTCAACGTTCTGGGCTCGCCGGATAACGGCGTCATCCTTGCAAGCTACATTGGCAGCTTCCTTACCGCTGGCGCCTTTCTCGCCATTGGCTCCTGCATTTCGGCGCTGACGAAGAACCAGGTCATCGCTTTCATCGTCGCGGCGGTGGTTTGCTTCCTTTTGCTGATGAGCGGCATGGACCTGGTGCTCAACGCCTTCCGTATGTGGGCACCGCAGTTCGTCGTCGCCGCCATTCAGAGTCTGAGCTTCCTGTCCCATTTCGAGGACTTCTCGAAAGGCATCGTCAGCCTGCCGGCTCTGATCTTCTATTTCTCGTTGATCGTGTTCGCCCTGTTCGCGAACCGCATCATCGTCGATCAGAAGAAGGCCGCTTGAAGGGAGGAGCGCGCCATGAGCTCGAAATTCACCTCACCCCTTGAAAAGGCGGCACAGTGGGTTTCCCGAATGCCGCGGCACACCATGGCGTGGACGGGACTGGCGCTCGCCGGCGTCGTCTTCCTAGCCATCAATCTCATCAGCGCAACGCTGCTGCGCTCAGTGAAGGCTGATTTCACGAAGGAAGGCCTTTACACGATTTCGGAAGGCACGCGGAAGGCGCTGCAGACGATCGACGAGCCGATCGATATCCGCGTTTATTACTCGAACAAGCTCGGCGAGGCCGCGCCTTCGTTCGCGAAGAACTTCGAGCGCGTCCGCACGCTGCTGGAGCAGTATCGCTCCATTTCAGGCAACAAGCTGCAAATCTCGTACATTGACCCCGAGCCGTTCTCGGACGCTGAGGATCGCGCCGTGGCTGCGGGCCTTCGTGGCATTCGGCTCAATCCGGAAGGCGACCTCGGCTACTTCGGTATTGTCGGTGCCAACTCGACCGACAATGAGGAGACCATCGGCTTCTTCTCACCCGAGCGCGAGCGGTTCATCGAGTACGACGTCACCAAGCTGATCTACTCGCTCGCGCATCCGAAAAAGCCGGTGATTGGGCTTGTTTCGACACTGCCGGTCGACGGCGGCCTCGATCCCGTGATGGGGATGCGCCAGCCGCTGCCGCAGCAGATGGTGATGCAGCAAATCCGCGACGTCTTCGAGGTGAGGACGCTCGGAAAGGACTTCAAGGAAGTCCCTGCAGAGGTCGACGTGCTGATGATCGTGCAGCCCGACGCGCTTCCGGCTGAAACGGTCTATGCGATCGACCAATTCGCGCTGAAGGGCGGTCGGGTGCTGGCCTTCGTCGACCCGGTGGCGGAAACGCTGCAGCCGCCCAACCCCATGATGTTCGGGGCGACGCCGAATTTTGATGAGTTCGGCAAGCTACTCAAGGCATGGGGCGTCAACTTCGACGGCAAGCAGGTTGCCGGTGATATCGAACATGCCCGGCGTGTCCAGTTCGGTGGTGGGTTCAACAACATCGTCACGGATTATGTAGCCTGGCTGAGCCTGGACAGCGGTAACCTCGATCAGAGCGATGTGCTCTCCGCAGGCATTGAGCGCCTCAATCTGGCGTCGGTCGGTTTCCTGAGCCCGGCTGAAGGCGCAACGACCAAGTTCGCGCCGGTAATCCAGACGAGCGCCGAGGCGATGGTCATTCCGACCGAGAAGATCTCCCCGATGCCGGACGCCGTCGGTCTGCTCCGCGAGTACAAGCCCGGCGGCAAACCGTTGGTCATCGCCGCGCGCGTATCAGGCCAGGCGAAGAGCGCCTATCCCGACGGCCGGCCCAAGGCGGAGAAATCCGACNACAAGGACGACAGCTCGTCGAAGTCGGAATCCTCGGACGCGAGCAAGGCTGACGCCGAGAAGGAGAAGGCCGAGCACCGGGCCGAAGGCAACATCAATGTGCTGATCATCGCCGACACCGACCTGCTGAGTGATCAGTTCTGGGTCGATGTCCGCGAGTTCCTTGGCCAGCAGATCGCCGTGCCTCATGCACACAACTCGGCGCTGGTGGTGAATGCGCTCGAGAATCTGTCCGGCTCCGACGCCCTGATCACGCTGCGCGGCCGCGGCGTGGTTGATCGGCCCTTCGAGCTGGTGGCCGAAATTCGCCGCGATGCCGAGCGCCGTTATCGCGAAAAGGAGCAGGCGCTGACTAACAAGCTCAAGGAGCTGCAGGATCAGCTCGCGCGGCTTGAGAAGGTGGGCGAAGGCGAGACCGTCATCCTCACCGACAAGGAGCGGGAAGCCATCGAGCGGTTCCGCGGAGAAATGCTGACCGTGCGCCGCGAACTGCGCGAGGTGAAGCGCGCCCTGCGCGAGGACATCGACCGCCTCGATGCTTGGCTCAAGTTCGCCAACATCGGGGCCGTGCCTCTGCTGCTCGGTGCCGGCGCCGTTGGGTGGGCTCTCGTCCGCCGTCGGCGCAAGAATTGAGGAGAACAGCTTTCGCCAGGAGATCACCACATGAAACCCAAAACGTTCGTGATGATCGCATTGGCCGCTGTCATCTCCGGCGCTGCCGCAGTGGCCGCCTACACGACGTATAACCAATGGGATCAGGGCCGGGTCGTCGGCGAGAAGCTTGTCCCGGCACTGGCCTCGGGCAACGTAGACGTCAGCAGCCTCGTCATCACCCGTGAAGGAAACACACTGACGTTGGAAAGCAATGCCAACGGCCAGTGGAGTATCAAGGAGCGCGATAGCTATCCGGCGGACCCTGACAAGGTTCGCGCCCTTCTTGTGAAGTTGGCGCAGGCGGAGCTGATCGAGGCCAAGACGCGCATGCCGGACCGCCACGCGCTGCTTGAGCTGGAAGATCCGTCGTCCAAGGATGCCAAATCCCGGTCACTCAAGCTTCTCGATGGTTCCGGCAAGACAATCGCTGACCTCGTGATCGGCAAGCGGCGGTGGGACGCCTTCGGCTCCGGCAAGAGTGGTACGTATGTCCGCAAGGCCGGCGACGCGCAGACCTGGCTCGCCAACGCTGAAATCGATGTGCGCGCCGAGGTCCGTTCCTGGATCAACCCGACGCTCGTCGAGACCCAGAGCGACAAGATCCAGACGCTCACCATCCACATCCCTGGCGAAGAGCTCCTCAAGATTGAGCGGGACGCCTCTGACAAGAGCAAGACGCAATTCGTGGGGCTGCCCGCCGATGCCAAGCTCAAGGACACCACGGCTGCTGATGGCGTCCTGCGTGCCGCGGCGCGGATCGACGTGGATGACGTGCGCAAGCTGGATGCGCCACCTTCAGGCGACGTGAGCACGGTCTCCTTCAAGAATGAGCAAGGCTTGGAGATCACGTACTGGCTGCGGAAAGACGGCGACGATTATTGGCTCTCCATAGCCGCCTCCGGCGAAGGCGATGCCAAGGAAATGGCCGAGAAGATCCGCAATCAAGCCAAGGGCTGGGAGTACAAGATCACAAGTACCAAGGCCGGCTCGCTGCTGAAGCGGCGCGCGGATTTGATCGAGAGCAGCTGATCCTTGCTCTTCTGATCTCTTTCGCAGGCGCTCCGCCTGCTGCGGAGCGCCTCTATTTTTTCAGAACACGAACCGGAGCGTCACAACGCGCGGCGGACGCGGACCAAGGTCGCATCGAGATGCCGCCCCATTACCTCGGCAAGCGCCTCGCCATCTCGTTTTGTCAGGGCGGCGATCATCTCCTCGTGTTCCGCAACTGCATCGGCCCACTGCCCCGGCGTCTCGTGTCCGAGATAGCGGACGCGCCTGATCCGCGCTTGCAGAAGCCCATGCATTTCGACCAGGGCCTCGTTGCCCGATGCCTTCACGATCGCGGAGTGAATGGCTTGGTTGAGCTTGAAGTATTCGAGCCGCTGCCGCCGCTTGTACAGATTCATCATTCGCCGATGCATGTCGGCAATCTCGGCGATCGTCTTGTCGTCGGCATTCTGACACGCGAGACGTGCCGCAAGTTGCTCCAGCGCCTTCAACACTTCAAGAATCTGGGCCACATCGCGCTCGCTGAAGCGTCGCACTACGGCGCCGCGCGACGGCACATTCTCGACGAGCCCCTCGCGGGCCAGGGTCTTGATCGCTTCGCGCAAGGGCGTGCGTGACACGCCCAGCATGGCGCCGACCTGCACTTCGTTGATCCGCGTGCCGGGGGCCAGGCGCCCTTCGATGATAAGATCTCTCAGCCGCTCGACGACCTCGTCGTGCAGCGTCTTTCGCGCGATCGGTGGTATGCTTCCCAGATCCTGGGTTTCCGTCATCGTGGGGTTACGTGCCTCGCCCGTCAGGCGTCTTTCCATCCCAACCGCCTGTGTAATGCGTCCCTTTGCACGCTACATGCTGCATACAATATTCTTGAACCGCAAGGGTCCGTCGTTATACTCGCCCGCAGGCTTGTTAAATGATGGAAACGCTGATGGAAGCCGGCTCGCGGGGCGGTTTGCCCGTTATTGCTTTTGCGATGGGGGATCCTGCAGGGATCAGCCCCGAGTTGACTGCGAAGCTTCTCGCTGACTCAGAAATCCGCCCCAAGGCCAAGTTTGTCGTTTTCGGCGACAAACGGATACTCGACGCCGGCGCTGCCGTCGCCAAGGTTGATCCCGATGTGAAGGTTGTCTCGTCGGAGGACGATGTCCCGGCAGAGGCCGACAAGCCGATTTTCGTCGATCTTCGCCATCTCGATCCGGCTGACGTCACCCCCAGCACCGCGACGCTCGCCGGCGGCAAATTCGCGACGGAAAACTTCCGCTGCGCCCTACGCTTCGCTGCAGCTGGAAAAGCTGACGCCGTCTTCTTTACGCCATTCAATAAAGCCGCCATGCGGATGGCGTATCCCAACTATGACGATGAAATTCGTTTTGTGCGCGACGCGCTTGAGAGCGATGCGCAGGCGAGCGAATTCAACATTCTCGGCAAGCTCTGGAATGCGCGGGTCACGTCGCACATTCCACTGCGCAAGGTGGCCGACGCAATTACCGAGGAGCGCATTTTGCGCTCTCTGACTCTCACGCATAACTGCATGCGTCAGGCGGGTTTTGAGCAGCCCCGCATCGCTGTTGCGGCGCTCAATCCGCACGCGGGTGACGGCGGCAATTTCGGCCGGGAAGAAATCGATGTTATCGGCCCCGCCGTCGAAAAGGCTCAAGCGCAAGGTTTTGCCGTCAAAGGCCCCTTCCCTTCGGACACGGTGTTCTTGCGCGCTAAGAATGGTGATTTCGACGCCGTGCTCACGATGTATCACGACCAGGGGCAGATCGCGATGAAGCTCATGGGCTTCGACCGCGGCGTAACGCTTATCGGCGGCTTTCCGTTTCCGATTTGCACGCCCGCCCATGGAACAGCTTATGACATCGCGGGCAAGGGAATTGCAAATATCGGTGCAAGCCGCACAGCGCTGCTGCTCGCAATAGAAATGGCGTCGCGCAGTACAATGGCCTCTTGAAATCTGCTTATCTACTTAAAAGGCAGAAAAAGAGGATCGTTGGGTGAAATCGTTCAAGGAGGAAGGTCATTTAAAATGTGTAAAGTAAGTAAATTGTTCGGCATCGTTGCCGCTGCAGCGCTGACATTCGGCGCATCTGCGGCGCAGGCTTGGAAGCCCTCGAAGCCGATTGAATTCGTGGTCACTTCCGGCGCCGGTGGCGGTACTGATAACTTCGCCCGCGTTGTGCAATCGGCCATCGCGAAGCACAACCTGATCGATCAACCGATCATTGTGACGAACAAGGGCGGCGGCAGCGGTGCTGAGGGCTACGTCTACGCGCGCGGCGCTGCCGGCGACCCTCACAAGGTCATTTTCGGCACCAACAACGCTTATCTTCTGCCCTACGTCGCGAAAGTGGGCTTTGATCGTTCGACGTTGACGCCTGTTGCCGTAATGGCGTTGGACGAATTCCTGCTGTGGGTGAACGCCAATTCGGAATTCAAGACGGCGAAGGATTATATCGAAGCCGTCAGGGCGAAGCCCGAAACCTTCAAAATGGGCGGCAGCCAGTCCAAGGACACCGACCAGACGCTGGTGAGCATGATCGAGCACGCTGCCGGCGTTAAGTTCATCTACGTGCCGTTCAACGGTGGCGGTGCTGCAGCGGTCCAACTTGCTGGTGGCCACATCGACTCCAACACCAACAACCCGAACGAAAACATCGGGCAGTGGAAAGCTGGCCAGGTTCGCCCGCTTTGCGTCTTCAGCTCTGAGCGCCTGCCCGAAGGCCCGAAGGTTTATGACAACATGGGTTGGTCGGATATCCCGCTCTGCAAGGACGAGGGCATTCCGATCGACCGCTTCCAGATGCCCCGCACGGTGTGGCTCCCGGCCAATGTGCCTGCGGACGTTGTCGCATTCTACGTGGATGTCCTGAAAAAGGTCAGCGAAACGCCCGAGTGGAAAGAGTACATCACGCGCACCGTGCAAACGCCGCGTTTCATGACGGGCGAGGAAATGGCGACGTTCATCGCCGAAGACGAGGAAAAGAACAAGAAAGTGTTCGAAAGAGAGGGCTGGCTGGTCAAATGACCAGCCTGAACCTTCCTTTTCCGATTACACCCTGAAAGAACGATGATCTCACGCTTCGGAGCAGAATTGGTGACGGCCGTCATCGCCACGGTGTTCGGCCTCACCGTTACGCTTGGTGCCTTGGAATTTGGTATCGGCTGGAGCCCATCGGGCCCCGAGCCCGGAGCGTTTCCGTTCTACATCGGCCTGCTGATTACAGCGGCAGGCCTCGGCATCATCATTCAAACCCTCGTGCAGAAGAGATCATCTGCCGAGGCTTTCCTCACGGCTGAGCAGCTGCGGGCGGTGGCCTCGTTTACCCTGCCAATTATCGGGCTGGTCGTGGTTTCGCTGTGGCTCGGCCTTTACGTTGGGATGGCGCTCTACCTGTTCTTCACAATGACGGTTCAGGGGGGCTATCGCATCCATACGGCGGCCTTGGTCGGAATTGGCATGGCCGTTTTCATGTACGTGGTCCTGGAAATCGGTTTCAAGACGCCTTTGCTCAAAGGGCCGCTTGAGAACGCATTAGGCCTCTGAGAGAAGACCAATGGAAGGCTTGGCGTCTCTCCTTCACGGATTCAGCGTTGCGCTGACGGCGCACCACATCCTCCTCATGATGATTGGTGTGCTGCTGGGAATTCTCGTGGGCGTGCTGCCCGGGCTTGGCGCACCCAACGGCGTTTCTCTGCTTCTGCCGCTGACGTTCAGCATGGACCCCGTCGCGGCCATCATTCTGCTCACCAGCATGTACTGGGGGGCGCTGTTCGGCGGCTCGACGACGTCCATTCTTTTCAACATTCCCGGAGAGCCATCCTCGGTTGCCACAACGTTTGACGGCTATCCGCTGGCCAAGAAGGGACACGCGACAGAAGCTTTAAGCTACGCCTTCCTTTCCGCCGGTTTCGGCGCGCTTCTGGGCGTCATCATTATCACACTACTCTCCGGCTGGGTTGCGCGTTTCGCGATGCAATTCAGCCCTGCGGAATATTTCGCCGTCTATTTCCTGGCATTCGCGAGCTTCGTCGGCCTCGGCGGCGCCAATCCGCTCAAGACGATTGTCTCCATTGGCACCGGCTTCGCCTTGGCTGCCGTTGGCATGGATTCCGTCTCTGGGAATCTGCGCCTCACCTACGGCTTCGACCAGCTGATCGCGGGGATTAGCTTCCTCGTCGCGGTTATTGGGCTTTTCGGCCTTGGCGAGCTCATCATCACCATTGAGGACGGTCTTCGGCTTGAGGGCCTTCGCGCGCGGATCTCCCTGTGGCAGGTGCTGAAGACGGCCGCGCAAATGCCCCGCTATTGGGTCGCCTTGCTGCGTAGCGGTCTCGTGGGCTGCTGGATGGGCATTACGCCCGGCGGGCCAACTGCTGCTTCTTTCATGAGCTACGGCCTGGCGAAGCGTTTTTCGCGGAGACGCGAGAATTTCGGCAAAGGTGAGCCGGAAGGCATTATTTCTCCCGAGACAGCCGATCACGCCGCTGGCACGAGTGCCATGCTGCCAATGCTGGCCCTTGGTGTTCCCGGATCCGCCACGGCGGCGGTCATGCTCGGCGGACTGATGATTTGGGGCCTCAATCCCGGCCCGATGCTGTTCATTGAGCGGCCCGACTTCGTGTGGGGCCTCATCGCGAGCATGTATCTCGGTAACGTCGTGGCCGTCATTGTCGTGCTTGCGACCGTTCCGTTCTTCGCCGCCATCCTGCGCATCCCGTTCTCCATCATGGGGCCGGCCATCGTGGTCGTTTGTTTGGTGGGCGCGTACACCGTCGGCGACAGACCGTTCGATCTTTGGCTCGTGCTGATTTTCGGAGCGGTCGGATACGCGTTCAAAAAGCTCGATTATCCGATCGCGCCGCTCGTTCTCGCCATGGTCATTGGCGACAAGGCGGAGGACACCTTTCGGCAGTCCCTGATCATGTCGAAAGGCTCGCTCAGCATCTTCTGGTCGAATGGCCTCGTGGCGACGCTGATGGCGCTGGCCTGCATCCTCCTGATCCTGCCGGTCGTGATGCCATATATCCGCGCCCTGCTTCGACGCACTGCGCCGGCGCGATAGGGCGCTCAACGCGAAGATCCGCTGGCGCGCTATTGGAGCCAATTGGCGAGTTCTGAGCACGTCGATATCCAAGCCTCCGATGGCCGGGATATTTCGCTCGATATCCCGGTCTCGCCACTTTGGACTGCGTCCTTTCCTTCTTTGGGGGAAAGCCTTTGACTTTTGCACCGCAGCATGCCATCTCAGGTGCATCGCTCGTCGAGCGGTTTCCGGCGCTCCAGCCGCGTGAAGGAACATTCCGGTTTCCTGGCTCAGGCCATAGCCGAAACGCGTTCCCCTGTTGAGCGCCCTGAAGAACTTCCCATCCGACAGCCCAGGCCACGCGGGGCGTCTCCGAACGAGGCCGTGCCTTTGACCCGACCGACGCGCACCGTCGGCCGCTGGAACCCGGCCAAATAAGAAAGCATTCTAAGTGAACCAATTTTCCGAACTCGGCCTTGCCGGCCCCATCCTGAAGNCGCTCACGGGCGAAGGCTACTCGACCCCCACACCTATCCAGGCGAAAGCCATCCCGGCCGTGCTGGCAGGCTCCGANCTNCTTGGCATCGCGCAAACGGGAACTGGCAAGACTGCCGCTTTCGCGCTCCCTATCCTGCATCGGCTTGCGCACACACGCCGGCCGGCCGCTCGCAAGGGCTGCCGCGTGCTCGTGCTCTCGCCAACGCGCGAGCTCGCCTCGCAGATCGCCGACAGCTTCAGGACCTACGGACGCCATCTGCGCCCGAGCATTGCAGTCGTGTTCGGCGGCGTCGGCCATCGGCCACAGATCCAGGCGCTTGCGGGCGGTGTCGATATTCTCATCGCCACGCCGGGTCGATTGCTGGACCATATCAGCGCGCGGACCATAGATCTGAAGGGCACCGAGATCTTGGTGCTCGACGAGGCCGACCGCATGCTCGACATGGGATTTGTGAAGCCCATTCGGCAGATCATTTCGCATCTGCCGGTTCGGCGGCAAACGCTCCTGTTCTCGGCAACCATGCCCCAGGAGATCGACGCTCTGGCGGGCACATTTCTTCGCAATCCTGTGAAGGTTGCAGTGGCGCCGGTCGCATCGACAGCCGAGCGCGTCAGCCAACGTGTGATCCACATCGAAAGCCAGAGAAAACGCGCCCTGCTCGCTGAGCTCCTTTCCGACCCCGGCATGTCGCGCACGCTCGTTTTCACCCGCACAAAACGGGGTGCCGATCGCGTTGCCAGGCACCTGGAGGACGCCGGCATCCGCGTGGCCGCCATACACGGCAACAAAAGCCAGAAGCAGCGCGAGCTGGCGCTCAATGCTTTCCGCAAAGCCAAGATCAGCGTGCTCGTTGCAACTGATATCGCCGCACGAGGCATCGACGTGGATGGCGTTTCACACGTCATCAACTACGAGCTGCCGGACGTGCCCGAGGACTACGTTCACCGTATTGGCCGCACGGCGCGCGCCGGCGCCTCGGGCAGTGCCATTTCTCTCTGCGATGTTGCCGAGCGCAGCCTCCTGCGGAGCATCGAGCGCCTGATCCGTCAATCGATCTCAGCCGAGGATCGGCGGAGCGATACGGGATCGGCAGCGGACACGAGACCCAAGCCCGCCGCCCGCGCCAAAGCCCGGCCGGGTCACTCTGACGACCGACGGATATCACGGCGACCTGACCGCTCGCGTCGGCAGAGATCGTCGAAATCCGGACGGTCGTATCAGCACGCCACCGCGTGACAGCTGGCCCCACGGGTCTGTAGCCGCTGGATCATCAATCAGTGACCTCCTATTCGCGTCGAAGCCCCACCCCACTCGGGTGGGGCTTGACGTATGAGAATTTCAGGCAGATAACTGCGAACTGAGGTTCAGCGGTCAACTTCTGATGTCTCAGACATGATTTCTGCGGCTCAGCTTCGTGCCGCGCGGGCTCTGCTCGGGATCGATCAGCGCAAGCTGGCCGAGATGGCGGGCCTGTCGCTGCCGACCATCCAGCGCATGGAAGCGAGCGAAGGCGTGATCCGCGGCAACGTGGATTCGCTCACGAAGCTCGTTGCCGCGCTGAATGCTGCGGGGATCGAGTTGATCGGCGAGAATGCTCCCAGCACGGGCAAAGGGCGGGGCGTTCGCCTCATGGAATGAAGGATAATCAGGGGACGATGGCCTGGTGTGCCGTCCAGCTGCCTGGCCACAGCCTAGGGATGCGGAGTTAAGTTCCAATGGCGATCGGTGCGGTGCTCACGTGTGTGGCGGCACTGCTGGTCCTCGCCGGGCTCGGTGTGGTCCTACACAACAGGCCCAGCGCAACTCGCATCATCTACTCAGCCTCTCTTGGTCTCTCTTCCATAATCTTCCTCGTCGCGGTCGTCCGGCTGCTGACATGGCCGAGCCCAGACCCCGAAGCCACCCTTCCCCTTGGCCTACCGTGGATTGGCGCGCGTTTTCGCATTGATGCGGTGTCGGCCTTCTTTCTTGCTGTCGTCAATTTCGGCGCCGCAGCGGCGAGCCTTTATGCTCTCGGCTACGGCGAGCATGAGGAGCATCCCGAGCGGGTGCTGCCGTTCTATCCGGCGTTCCTCGCAGGAATGAACATTGTCGTCCTAGCGGACGACGCCTTCAGCTTCCTTGTGGCCTGGGAGTTCATGTCGCTCGCCTCCTGGGCGCTGGTCGTCGCGCATCATCAGGAGGCGGAAAACACGCGGGCCGGCTACATCTATCTGCTGATGGCGAGCTTCGGCACGCTGACGCTGCTCCTCACCTTCGGTCTGCTCGCGGGTCCTGCCGGTGGTTACGGGTTTACTGATATCCGCGCGGCTCAGCATGCGTCCTGGCTGCCCGGCCTCGTCCTCGCGCTGGCCCTTATCGGCACTGGATCGAAGGCGGGTCTTGTGCCGCTGCACGTCTGGCTGCCCCTCGCCCACCCTGCCGCCCCGAGCCACGTCTCGGCGCTGATGAGCGGCGTGATGACGAAGGTCGCCGTCTACGGCTTCGTGCGCATAGTGTTCGACCTGCTGGGTGAGCCGTCCTGGTGGTGGAGCATTGCCGTGCTGGGCCTCGGCAGCATCACGGCGGTTCTGGGCGTGCTCTATGCGCTGATGCAGCGCGACCTGAAGAGACTGCTCGCCTACAGCACGGTGGAGAACATCGGCATCATCTTTATCGGGCTGGGCCTGGCCCTGGCGTTCAAGGCTTCTGGTTATGCCGCGCCTGCGGCTCTTGCACTGACGGCTGCGCTATTTCACGTGCTCAACCACTCCTTCTTCAAGAGCCTGCTGTTCTTCGGTGCAGGCGCCGTGCTCAACAGCACCGGCGAGCGCAATATCGAGCGACTTGGCGGGCTCATTCAGCGCATGCCCATCGTCGCCTTTCTGTTCCTGGGCGGCTGCCTCGCCATCTCGGCGCTACCTCCGCTCAATGGGTTCGTTTCGGAATGGCTGCTGTTCCAGGCAATCCTCCTGAGCCCGGACCTGCCGCAATGGGGCCTGAAACTGACCATCCCGGCTGCGGGCGCCATGCTGGCTTTGGCGGCGGCGCTATCGGCGACATGCTTCGTTCGCGCCTTCGGCATCACGTTCCTCGGAAGGCCGCGCTCTCCTGAAGCTCAGGCCGCCACCGAAACCGATCCGCTATCCCGCGCCGGTATGTACATGCTGCTCGGCGCATGCGTCGTTGCAGGCATTCTCCCGGGTCTGATCATCGACGGCATTGCGCCGGTCGTTCAGGCGCACATCGGCGTGACGATGCCGACGCAGACCACGAACGCGTGGCTTTCGATCATTCCGATCGCCGAGAGCCGCAGCTCTTATAACGGCCTGCTCTTCTTCGTCTTCATCCTCATTTCGACGATGGCTGCCGTTGAGGTCATTCACCGTTATGCCTCTCGCGGCCTCCGTCGCGCACCTGCGTGGGATTGCGGCTTCCCCGATCCAAGCCCCGTCACGCAGTACACGGCGGACAGCTTTGCGCAGCCCGTGCGCCGCGTTTTCGGGGAGTTTGCCTTCCGCGCCGGTGAGGAAGTGGACATGCCGCCTCCCGGCGATCCACGCCCGGCTATTCTCAACGTCCGCCTGATGGACCTTGTCTGGGAAACCTTCTACGCGCCTATTCAAGGCTGGGTCCAATTCTGCGCGGACAAGCTCAATCATCTCCAGTTCCTGACCATCCGCCGATACATGAGCCTGGTGTTCGTGGCGCTGGTCCTCCTCCTGCTGATGGTGGCGATATGGCCCTGATCCTCGATCTCATCGTTCAGGGCGCGCAGATGATGCTGGTGCTTCTGCTGGCGCCGCTGCTGCTTGGCTATACGCGCAAGGTGAAAGCGCGGCTGTTGCGCCGGCGCGGGCCGCCGCTTCTGCAGCCGTATCGCGATCTCATCCGCCTTTGCCGGAAGGAGGTGGTGTTGGCCGAGAACGCCTCGTGGCTGTTTCGCAGCGCGCCGTACATGATTTTCGGGGCGACCTGGGTTGCAGCAGCACTCGTGCCGACATTCGCCACCGGCCTCTATTTCAGTTGGACGGCGGACCTCATCGCCATCATCGCCCTGCTCGGTACGGCGCGGCTGTTCCTGGCGCTCGTCGGCATGGACATTGGCACCAGCTTCGGTGGCATCGGCTCCAGCCGCGAGATGCTGTTTTCCTCCATCGCCGAGCCGGCGATGATCATGATCGTGTTCACCCTGGCGCTGGTGGCCGGCTCCACGCAGCTTTCGACCATCGCGGACACGATGCTGTCGTCCCATGTCGGCTTGCGTGTTTCGCTGGGTCTGGCTCTTGTCGGCCTCATCATCGTGGCGATTGCCGAGAACGCGCGCATTCCCGTCGACAACCCGGCCACGCACCTGGAGCTCACGATGGTCCACGAGGCGATGGTGCTGGAGTACTCCGGACGCCATCTGGCCATGATCGAGCTCGCCGCAGCACTGAAACTGCTGCTCTATACCTCGATCATCGCTTGCATCTTCGTGCCCTGGGGTCTTGCCTCGAACGGTGCTGGCATCACGGCGTTCGCCATCGGCCTCATCACTTATCTCGGCAAGCTCGCAGTTGGCGGCTTCCTGCTCGCCTTCTTTGAAACCTCGATTGCCAAAATGCGGGTGTTCCGGGTGCCCGAATTCCTCGGGACAGCACTGATGCTCGGATTCCTCGGCACCTTGCTGCTGTTCGTTTCGCGGAGCTTCTGATGGAGCCGTTCGCACTCGATATCGCCCACCTGCTGGCCGGCGGCCTGGTGCTGATCAGCTTCCTGCTGCTCTACCAGGATCGCATGTTCGGCCTGCTCAATATTTTTGCGCTGCACGCGGTCGTGCTGTCGCTCTCCATCGCGTGGCAGGCCCATGTTCAAAATGCCCCGCATCTGTTCGTTCCAGCCGCAATCGCCCTCATTCTGAAGGGGATTATCATTCCGGTGGCGCTGCACCGGGTCGTCGTGAAGCTCGGCATTCACCGCCAGATCGAAACCGTGGGCGGCATCGGGCCGACGATGCTTGCAGGGCTTGGCCTCGTTGCCCTGTCCATGGTGGTGATGCTGCGCGCCACGGAAGCCGCCGATCCGCTGGCCCGCCAGGACCTGGCGTTCGCGCTTTCCGTCATTCTGCTTGGACTGCTGATGATGGTGACGCGGCGTAATGCCGTGAGTCAGGTGATCGGCTTTCTGTCGATCGAAAACGGACTGATCCTCGCCGCAACCGGCGCGAAGGGCATGCCATTGGTCGTCGAAATCAGCGTCGCCTTCTCGGTTCTCGTCGCCTTCATCGTGATCGGCATCTTCCTGTTTCGCATCCGCGAGCGCTTCGACACGGTCGATATCCGCGCGCTCGATCAGTTCCGGGGTGAGCGCAGATGATCAGCGATCCCGAAATTCTGCTGGAACCCGTTTCGGCGCTGCTACTGATCCCCGGCGTTTCGGCCATCCTGCTCGCGCTGCTGCCCGGCTATCGCTTGACGGCTCGGCTCAATGTGCTCTCGGCGGGGCTGACTTTCCTCGCCTCGCTCTGGCTGCTGATCGCACGACCGGAAACCGGCAATTACCTCTTAGTGGACGACCTCAACATCGTCTTCGTCGTGCTCGGCACATTCGTCGGCTTCACGACGAGCTTATTCAGCGCGAGCTACATCGGCCACGAGCTGGAAATCGGGCGGCTCACGCCGGCGAACCTGCGCTTCTATCACGCCATGTATCAGGCGCTGATGTTCGCCATGAACCTCGCGCTGCTGGCCAATAACATCGGCCTCATGTGGGTCGCCGTCGAGCTCGCGACGCTCACGACTGTGCTGATGGTCGGCATCTACCGCACGCATGAGGCACTGGAAGCAGCGTGGAAATACTTCATCCTCGGCAGCGTTGGCATCGCGCTCGCACTTTTCGGTACGATCCTGGTCTACATGGCGGCACAGCCGGTGGTGGGCCCCGGTCAGGACGCGATGATCTGGACGTCGCTGATCGCCAAAGCCGCGGAATTCAGTCCGGACCTGCTGAACCTCGCCTTCATCTTCCTGATGCTCGGCTACGGAACGAAGGTCGGCCTCGCCCCGCTGCACGCGTGGCTGCCGGACGCGCACGCCGAAGGCCCGACACCAATCTCGGCGGTCCTTTCCGGCCTGCTGCTGAACGTGGCGCTTTACGCCGTGCTGCGCTTCAAAATGTTGCTGGCAGCCAATCCCAACGCCATTTCCCCCGGACCACTGATGGTTCTGCTCGGCCTTGTGTCGCTGATCTTCGCAGCGTTCATGCTCTACCGGCGCCGCGACATCAAACGGATGTTCGCCTACTCGTCCATCGAGCACATGGGCATCATCACCTTCGCGTTCGGGATGGGCGGGCCGCTCGCGAATTTCGCCGGGCTGCTGCACATGACGATGCACAGCCTCACCAAGTCGGCCATCTTCTTCGCCGTGGGTCACATCGCGCAGGTGAAGGGCACGCAGAAGATCGCGGAAATCCGTGGGCTGACGCAGAGCCACCCCGCGCTCGGCTGGGGCCTCG
>Ga0065724_100061_pt1 | contig 37940 bp, 40 predicted proteins | sample TheenrcSG05JP960_FD_59111 | JGI IMG/M metagenome (GOLD analysis project Ga0065724, IMG submission 59111) | Thermophilic enriched microbial communities from mini bioreactor at UC Davis - Sample SG0.5JP960 | ecosystem: Engineered > Solid waste > Grass > Composting > Bioreactor | place: USA... | reverse complement strand
CCGGAGCCGTTGCGCGTCCTGCGGCTGGACGGCGACCTCGGCCTGCCGGGCGATGAGGTTCAGCTCGGTTGCGAGGGCGCGGGTGAGGGGGCCGGGGTCGCCCGCGTCCTCGGTCTCGGCGAGCTCCGCCCCGGCCTCGCTGGCCGCGATGCGTTCGAAGTCCGCGACGACGGCGGCGATGCGCCGCGCCGCGGCCGCGATGGACTGCGCAGCGCCCTGCACGTCGCGCTCGTCGGCGGCGCCGCGCTCCGCCAGCAGCTCCGCCTCGGAGAGGATGGCCTGGAGCGGGTTGTTGATCTGGTGGCGCAACAGCCCGCCCAGCCGCTTCAGGAGGCGGCGCAGGGGCGAACGGCGCGGCGGCCTCGTCTCGACCGCTGTCGAATGCAACGGCTCAGCGTATCCGGTCACGCGGTGCACCAGCGAGTTGGAACCGCCGATCGTGTGCCGGGTCGAGGGCGGCCTTCCGGCCGCGCTCAGGCGACCTTCCCCCGGGCCAGTTCACGAAGTCGCTTGAGGGCGTGCGCCGCCGCGGGCATGACCCTGTCGGCTTCGGCCTCGACCAGCCGGCTCAACCGCGTGAAGGGCGCGCCGAACGGCCAGCCGATCTCGAGGCGCCCGCCGGAAGCCGGATCCTCCCGTTCCACCACGACCCTGGCGGTCCCGTCGGCCCGGGGTGCGACGTACCAGACCTCGAACGCGTCGCCCGGCTTTCTCGGGCGGAACAGCAGGACGATGGGCTGCATCACGGCTCGGCCCCTCTTGCGTGCGGGAGATCGACCCACCGGTTGGTCGCCTGGAGGGCGGCGAGGATGGCGGCCTCCTCGGGCGACCGGCTCAACGGCGCCGCCCCGGCGAGTCGCACGGACCTGCGTCCCTGGAGTCCGCGGGCGGCCACGAGCACGTAGGTCCTGCCGTGCGCCTCCACGATGGTCGCCCCTTCGAGGCCGACCGGCAGCCCGGCGCGGGCCTCGGCGAGGGCGGCGAGCACTGCGCGGGCGGCGGCCTCGACGCGACCTTGCGTCGTCCCCGGCCCCTCGCCCGTCCCTTCGAACTGCCGGTCACCGGCCCGCAGGACGACGCGGCAGGTCGCGCCCTGCATCGCGTCGCACCGCGCATCGAAGTCGGCGAAGCCCAGGCGCCCGGGCGGCGGTGTGCGTGCGGGTCCGGCCGGCGCCGGCTCGGGTGCGGGGCTCGGGAACGCGGCGTCGGCCGCCCTCACCTGGGCGACGCTGACGATGCGCCGGTCCACCTCGAGGCCCAAGCCGGCGCGCAACGCGGACTCGACGTTGCGGACGACCTGCTTGGGATGCAACGCATCCGTCGCGAGGACATGGATCTCCGCGATCTGGCCGTCGCGATCGGTGACGACCCGCGCGGAAACGATGCCTGCGAGGGAGCAGAGCAGACGTTCGGCGCCTGCCACGAGCGGCGATCGGGGAGACGCAATGCTCATGGGTGCCCCTTGGAATGTCAGGTGGCAAGTTATCACGGTGGAGTGCGGTGCGCCAGATGCAAATGCGCAACAAAAATCGGCAGAACGTCGCACGACGAGGGTTGATGCGGCGTCGGGGGCGACCGGAGGAGCGTGGGCGGGGAAGCGGGGAAGGGGACGGCCCTGGGCCCGATCCGCGGGCGGCGGGCGGCGACGGCGTCGAGCCGGCCGGGGTCGTTCGCCGTCGGCGCCGATCGGGGCGCGGGTCGCGGCCGCGCCCGTTGCTGGGCCCGGAGCGAGGAACCTATGTTCACCCGACCGGATTGGGGAAGGGGACGCACGGAAGAGGCATGGCAACGGGCACGCGAGGGAGCGCAGGGTGGAAACGCTGGTGATCATCGGTTCTGGGCCCGCGGCGTGGACGGCTGCGATCTACGCGGCGCGCGCGAACCTGAGGCCGTTGGTCTTCGAGGGCGAGCCGCAGGGGACGCAGCTCCCCGGCGGGCAGCTCATGAACACCACGGAGATCGAGAACTTCCCGGGCTTCCCGGACGGGATCACGGGCCCGGAGCTGATGGAGCGGATGAAGGCGCAGGCGCTACGGTTCGGCGCCCGGGCGGTGATGGAGAACGTGGTGGGCGTGGACTTCTCGGAGCATCCGTTCCGGATCCGGCCGCACTACTCGGAGGAGGTCCAGGCGCTCGCGGTGATCGTGGCGACGGGCGCGAGCGCGAAGTGGCTGGGGGTGCCGAACGAGGAGCGGCTGGCGCGGAGTGGCGGCGGCGTTTCGGCCTGTGCGGTGTGTGATGCGGCGCTGCCGATCTATCGGGACAAGCGGCTCGCCGTGGTGGGCGGCGGCGACACCGCGATGGAAGAGGCGCTCTACACCACGAAGTTCTCGAGCGAGACGGTGATCATCCACCGGCGGGACCGGTTCCGCGCCTCGAAGATCATGGCGGACCGGGTGCTGAGCCACCCGAAGATCCGCGTGCTCTGGAACAAGCGGGTGATCGAGGTGCTGGGCTACGACGCGATCACGGGCGTCCGGCTCGAGGACACGGTGACGGGGGAGATCAGCGAGTTGGAGGTGGGCGGGCTGTTCGTCGCCATCGGTCACACGCCGAACACGGCGTTCCTGGAGGGGCAACTCGAGCTGACGCCGAACGGCTACATCAAGACGAAGCCGGGGCGGACGGCGACGAGCGTGGACGGGGTGTTCGCGGCGGGGGATGTGATGGATGATTACTACCGGCAGGCGGTGACGGCGGCGGCTACGGGCTGCATGGCGGCGCTGGAAGCGGAGCGGTGGCTGGCGCAGCGCGGCATCGGCGAGGCGCCGGTGCTGGAGACGGCGGAGACGCAGGCGCCCGGGCAGGAGTGAGGCGCGTCACCACGGGTGCGGGTCCGCCGGGGGGATCCGGTTCATCGGCCCCCGCGCGGACCCGCCTTCGTTTTCCCGGAACGGCCCCCGCCGTGCTCAGAAGATGCCGCGGATGCCGTCCCAGAGGCGGCGGAAGAAGCGTTCAGCGCCGCTCTCCGGGTGGAGCGGGCAGTACTCGTGGGGCTCCGTGCCGGGCAGGAAGTATTCGATCCGCACGTCCTCGACCGGGCAGCGGTGGGTGGCGCGGCTGCCGGTCGCGGGGTCCACGGGCACGGTGACGAGACCGGGAGGCGGCACCCAGGCCGCGGGCGCCGGGCGGTTCCGGTAGGCGGCCTTCATGAATTCCGCCCATGCGGGGGCGGCGAGGGAGCCGCCGCTGCCGTTGGGGAGGATGCGCTGCGGCCGGTCGAACCCGATCCAAACGCCCGCCACGAGGTCGGGCGTCATCCCCACGAACCAGGCATCCTTGCTCTGGTTGGTCGTGCCGGTCTTGCCGGCGGCGGGGAGCCAGAAGCCCGCGTTGCGGACCGCGGTGCCGGTCCCGCGCTCGACCACGTCCTCCAGCATGCTGAGCACGAGGAAGGCGACGTTCTCGTCCAGCGCGCGGCGGCGCTCGACGGGCGCCTGCCACAGCACGTTGCCGTGCGCATCCTCGACGCGGGTGATGAGGTGCGGCTCCACGCGGTAGCCGCCGTTGGCGAAGGCAGCGTAGGCGGCGACCAGCTCCGCGGGGATGACCTCGGCCGATCCCAGGACGATGGACGGGTAGGGCTGGATCTCGGTGGTCAGGCCGAGGGCGCGGGCCATGTCGATGACGCGTTCGACGCCGATCCACTGGCCGAGCCGCACGGTCGCGTTGTTGGACGAGAGTGCGAGCGCGTCGCGGAGCGTGAGCGAAGAGAGCGAGTCGGCCAGGTGGTCGGCCGGCTGCCAGACGGGGGAGCCGGCGTTGTCGATGCTGACCGGCGCCGCGTCGATGCGGGTGGTGGGCGGGATACGCTGCTGGAGTGCCGCTGCGTAGACGATGGGCTTGAAGGCGGAGCCGGGTTGCCGGCGCGCCTGGAGCGCGCGGTCGAACTGGGAGAGGGCGAAGTCCCGGCCGCCGACGAGCGCCCGGATGCGGCCGTCGTGCGGATCGATGGCGACGAGCATACCCTGGAGGTACGGCGAGGCCGCGCTGTCCGCCGGCGCCGCGCCGTTGCCGGGGACCGGGTGGCGGTAGCGGCCGTAGGCGCCGGACTCGATCCGCTCGATCTGCTTGACCAGCGCCTCCTGCGCAGCCCGCTGGAGGGCGGGGTCGAGACCGGTGTAAACGCGGAGCCCGCGGATGTCCGCGTCGGGTCCGAAGCGCTCCCGCAGCTCGCGGCGGATGGCGGCGATGGCGTAGGGCGCCCGGCCCGCGGCCTCGAGCGGCGGGGCCAGGCGCAGCGGCTCGGTCTTGGCCCGCTCGGCCTCGGCCTCTGTGAGGACGCCTTCGCGCTTCAACACGTCCAGCACGATGTTGCGGCGCTCGATGGCCAGGAGCGGGTTCTTGCGCGGGTTGTAGCCCTCGGGGCTCCGGACCAGCGCGATGAGGAGCGCGGCCTCGGCGGGCGTGACGCGGGAGATCTCCTTGCCGAAGTAGCCCTGGGCCGCGGCCTCGACGCCGTACAGCCCGCCGCCCAGGTAGATCTGGTTCAGGTAGAGCTCGAGGATCTCGCGCTTGGTGAACTCGTCCTCGATCTGCCGGGCGAGCCGGATCTCGCAGATCTTGCGCGTGAACTTCTCGGAGCGCGGGAGCTGCTCCGGGAAGACGTTCCGCGCGAGCTGCATCGGGATCGTGCTGAAGCCCTCCTTCAGGGAGAGCGAAGTGAGGTCCCGCCAGAGCGCCCGGGCGACGCCCCGGAGGTCCACTCCGTCGTGTTTCCAGAACCGGCGGTCCTCGACGGCCACGAACCCGTCCCGGACGATGGCCGGGATGCGGTCGAGCCCCACCACGATGCGGCGTTGGGGCGAAAGGTCGGCCAGGAGCTGGCCGTCCTCGGTGAAGACGCGGCTCGCCTGCGGCGGCCGGTAGGCCTTGAGGGCCGAGACGGGCGGGCAGTCGCTGTGGACGGTGGCCGTGACCAGGCCGCCCCCCGCCGCGGAGGCCACCACAACGGCCGCCAGTGCCGAGACCAGGAACCGGGTCGCCATGCCGGATGATACACCGCTAGAGCAGCATCCTTCCCCCGTCCACCACGAGGGTCTCGCCGGTCACGTAATCGTTCTCGATCAGGTAGAGGAGGGCTCGGGTGACGTTCTCGGGGCGGCCGAGCCGTTTGAGCACGGTGCGGTCCCGGGACGCCCGGATCTCCTCCTCGGTGGCGTCGTCCGGCGGCAGCACGGAGCCCGGCGCGATGCAGTTCGCGCGGATATCGGGCGCGAGCGCGCGTGCGAGCACGCGCGTGAGGTGGACGAGGCCTGCCTTCGATACGCTGTGATGCGGATAACTCGGCCAGGGTTGCAACGCGGACAGGTCGGCGAGGTTGATGATGACGCCGCCACCGTCCTGACGGAGGAGGGGCACGGCGGCCTGGCTGAGGAGGAACGGCCCTTTGAGGTTGACGGCGAGCACCCGGTCCCACGCCGCTTCGTCCACGGCGAGGAGCGGGGCCTGCTCGAAGGTGGAGGCGCTGTTGACCAGGATGTCGAGTCGCCCGAACACCTCGGCCGTGCGCCGGATCAGGGTGTTCACGTCGGCGCTGCGGCTGACGTCTCCCTGGACGGCGATGGCGCGGCGGCCGAGCGCCACGATGTCCTGGACGGTCGCCTCGGCCTCGGTGGCGGAGCGGTGGTAGTTGATGACGACGTCCGCGCCCGCACGTGCGAGGGCGAGGGCGAGTTCGCGGCCGAGGCGGCGGGCGCCACCCGTGACGAGTGCGACCCTGCCCTGGATCTCCATGGTGGGGTAAAGTAGCGGCCCGGGCGTGGTGGCGGAAGATCGCGGGAGCGATTAAACTGCGCCTCGACCGATCACCACTCGAGGAGGAACCATGGCGTGGCTGGAGGGCAAGGCGGCGGTCGTCACGGGCGGCAGCCGGGGGATCGGCCGGGCGATCGCCGAAGCGCTCTTGGAGCGCGGGGCCCGGGTGACGATCGGCTCGGCGACCCCCGCGCGGTTGGAGCAGGCGGTGGCGGAGCTGGAGGCGAAGGCGCCGGGGCGGGTGCGGGGTGTGGTGTGCGACGTCCGCGACCCCGACCAGTGCCGTGAGCTGATCGACGGGGCGGCGGAGGCGTTCGGGCGGCTGGACGTGCTGGTGAACAACGCGGGCGTCGGCATCTTCGGCAGCGTGGCGACGCTCAGCGTGGACGACTGGCGCCGGGTGATCGACACCAACCTGAGCGGCGTGTTCTACTGCTCGCGCGCGGCGATTCCCCACCTGGAGCGCACCCACGGCTGGATCATCAACATCGGCAGTCTGGCCGGGGTGAACGCGTTCGCCGGCGGCGCCGCGTACAACGCCAGCAAGTTCGGGTTGGTCGGGTTCAGTGAAGCGTTGATGCAGGACGTGCGGCACGCCGGCATCCGGGTGAGCCACGTGATGCCCGGCAGCGTGAGCACGGAGTTCAGCGGGCGTGAGCGGACCGCCGGAGAGGACTGGAAGCTCCAACCCGAGGACATCGCCCGCGTGGTCATCGACCTGCTGGAGTTCCCGCCCCGCGCGCTGCCGAGCCGGATCGAGATCCGGCCGTCGCAGCCGCCGCGGAAGTAGGGCGGCGCCCGGGCGCGGGGCGACGGTCGAACGCGAAACGAGGGGATCGGAGATCCCGAGGAACCCTATGGATCGGATGGACACGCAAGAATACAGGATCGAGCGGGATTCGCTCGGCGAGATGCGCGTGCCGAAGCACGCGCTGTGGGGCGCGCAGACGCAGCGCGCGGTGGAGAACTTCCCCATCAGCGGCTTGCGGTTCCCGCCGAGCTTCATCGCGGCGCTGGGGCGGATCAAGAAGGCGGCGGCGGAGACGAACATGGAGTTGGGCCTGTTGCCGGAGCGCATCGGCCGCGCGATCGTCGCCGCTGCGGATGAGGTGATCGCGGGCGAGCACGACGAGCACTTCGTGCTGGACATCTTCCAGACCGGCAGCGGCACCTCGACGAACATGAACGCGAACGAGGTGATCGCGAACCGGGCGCAGCAGCTCCTGGGCGACGGGACCCGGGTGCACCCGAACGATCACGTCAACCTCGGCCAGTCGTCCAACGACGTGATCCCGACGGCGATGCAGGTGGCTGCGCGGGTCGCCATCCAGAACGACCTGCTGCCTGCGCTGGCGAAGCTCGAGGCGGCGTTGGCGGAGAAGGCGGCCGCGTTCGATCACATCGTGAAGTCGGGCCGCACGCACATGATGGATGCGACGCCCGTGCGGCTGGGCCAGGAGTTCAGCGGGTATGCGGCCCAGATCATGCACGGCATGCGGCGCGTCCGTGAGGCGAGCGAGGACATGGCCGAGCTCCCGCTGGGCGGCACGGCCGTGGGGACGGGGATCAACACCCATCCGGAGTTCGCGCGCCGCGCCATCGAGCGCCTCGTCGTGATGACGGGCGTGCAGTTCCGCGAGGCGACGAACCACTTCGAACGCCAGGGCACGCGTGACACGATGGTGTACGCCCACGGCGCGCTGCACACCGTGGCCGTCTCGCTCACCAAGATCGCCAACGACATCCGGCTGCTCGCCAGCGGGCCGCGCGCGGGACTCGCGGAGATCACGCTGCCGGCCATCCAGCCGGGGTCCAGTATCATGCCGGGGAAGGTGAACCCCGTGATCCCCGAGGCGGTGACGATGGTGGCAGCGCAGGTGATGGGGAACCACACGACGATCACCGTCGCGGCGCAGGGGAGCTTCCTCGAGCTGAGCGTGATGATGCCCGTGATCGCGTACGCGTTCCTCCAATCCGTGACGCTGCTGACGCGCGTGTCGCACGTCTTCGTGGACAAGTGCATCGCGGGCATCACGGCGAACGAGGAGCGGTGCCGCGAGCTGCTCGAGGGCAACCTGGCGCTGGGGACGGCGCTGGCGCCGCGGATCGGCTACGACGCGGCCGCGGCGATCGCGAAGGAAGCGTTCGCCCAGGGCAGGACGGTGCGCGAGGTCGCGCGCGAGAAAGGCGTGCTGTCCGAGGCCGAGCTGGACGCGGTGCTGGATCCGTGGGCGATGACGGAGCCGGGGATCCCGGGTGGTGTTCCCTCCGGTGGGGGGTGATCCGGCCGGCCCGTCGGTCGGGAACCGTGATGGCGCGCCGCGGCGGTTGCCGGGGCGCGCTTTCGTTTTCGGCTGCGCGCGTGGGGCTTCACCCCGCGCCGACGAGACGCGCGAGGCCGGAGAGGTGGCGGGCCAGCTCGTCGCGGCGGAGCCGGTTGAGGGTGCAGGGGCCGGCCTTGCGGCGGGCGATGAGGCCGGCGGACTCGAGAACGGCGAGGTGATGCGAGACCAGCGATGGCGAGAGGCCGAGCGCCGTGCCGATCGCGCCGCAGGTGAGCTCGGCGCTGGCCGCCAGCAACTCCACCATGCGGAGCCGGTTCTCGTCCGCGAGAGCGGTGAGTGCCCGGACGACGCGTTGATGCGGTGGGACGCCCTCCACGTTGCCCTCCGTGACCCGAGGGTCCGCGCTCCGCGGCCCCGCGCGAGCCGCGGCGCAGCGTGGCGCGGAGGGCTGGCGCACCTCTGCGCCACGCCGGGAGCTTCATACCCGGCCGATGGATGCAGGGTTCAGCAGCACAACATCGCCGTGCCGGCGCGGCGAGATGGTCGTGTCCGAGACGAGCGCCGAGGCACCGTCGCCGGAGGGCGACGGTCGAGTTCCGACCCTTCCACGAGGGAGGCGATCATGAGGACGACCGGAGCCGTGGTGCTGGGCATCGCGTTGTGTCTGGCGGGGGCGGGATGCGATGAGCACGAGATCACGCCCTTCACCCCGCTGGCGGGGTTCGAGCCGGATGCGCTGGACGGCCTGTGGACGGGCCGCGCGGAGATCACCTCGGTCGAGCGAGCCGGCACGGGCAGCGGGCCGGGCGGCGTGCAGGACGGCTTCGCGTTCCCCGTCGCGCTGGAGCTGGACCGCGACCGCAGGTTCGTGTTGCGGAGTTTCGGCTACCCGGCCGCCGGCGCGCCGAGGGAGGACGCGCGGTTCTGCCGGGGCGTGTTCGCTGTGGACGGCAACGCCATCGAGTTCTTCCCCGACGACGTTTGTCCTGCCCTGCCGCTGCACCGCTACACCATCGGCAGGTCGTTCCCGGGGGGGCTGCACCTGGAGGCGCGCACACGGCCGCTGCTGCCCGGCCAGTTCTTCGGCGACGCGGCGAGCATCCGCGTGCGCTTCGACCTGGAACGCGAGACCCGCGGCGACCGGGATCTGCGCTGATGCGGCGCGGCCTTCGGCGGCTCGGTGCGGAGGCGCCCGCGTCGCACACGCGTCTTCCGGTCAGCTTGACACCGCCCCGGCCCCGCGTCTACGTTGGAGGAAAGGGCCCCGGTCCGCGTGAGCGCGGGCGGGGCCCGTTCGGCGCGCGTCGCCGACGTGGGATTTGATCGGCAGCTTGTGCCCCACGTTAAACCATAGCACTAAAGCGCCGGAGGCCCGCTGCCGAGTCTCCCGGCGGCGGGCCTCTCGCGTTCAGGAGGCGGAATGGCGACGGTGTTCGTCCTCACGAGTGAGTCGGTCTCTGAAGGTCACCCGGACAAGGTCGCGGATCGCATCAGCGACAGCATCCTGGATGCGTATCTCGCCCGGGATCCCCAGGCGCGCGTCGCGTGCGAGGTGCTGGTCACCGAGCGTTACGCGTGCATCGCGGGCGAGGTGCGGAGCAGCGCGTCGCTGGATGCGAGCGAGATCGAGGCGGTGGCCCGCGAGGCCATCCGGGACATCGGCTACACGGGCATCGACGAGCGCTTCGACGCGGACACCGTCGAAGTGCAGGTACGGCTGCACGAGCAGGCGCGGGAGATCGCGCAGGCCGTAGACAAGGCCGATCCTCGCGCGCAGGGCGCAGGCGACCAGGGGATCATGTTCGGCTACGCCACGGCGGAGACGCCCGAGCTCATGCCGGCGCCGATCGTCTGGGCGCATGCGCTGACGCGCGGGCTCGCCGAGGCGCGGCGGGCGGGTGTGGTGGACTGGCTGCGCCCGGACGCGAAGAGCCAGGTCTCGGTGGAGTACGTGGACGGCGTGCCGAGGCAGATCACGAGGATCGTCGTCTCCACGCAGCACGCTCCGCACGTCGCGCAGCCGGCGATCCGAGAATTCGTCATCGAGCAGTTGATCCCCTCGGTGCTGCCGGCGCAGTACCTGAAGGACGGCTGGCAGGACCAGGTGCTGGTCAACCCGTCCGGCTCGTTCGTGGAAGGCGGGCCCGCGACGGACACGGGGCTGACCGGCCGCAAGATCATCGTGGACACGTACGGCGGCGCGGCGCGGCACGGCGGGGGCGCGTTCAGCGGGAAGGACCCGTCGAAGGTGGACCGGTCGGGTGCGTACGCGGCGCGCTGGGCGGCGAAGAACGTCGTCGCCGCAGGGCTGGCGCGCCGNTGCGAGATCCAGCTCGCCTACGCCATCGGCGTGCCGGAGCCGGTGGCCATCGGAGTGGAGACGTTCGGGACCGGCGCGGAAGACGAGCGCGCGATCGAGGAGTGGATCCGCCGCCACTTCGACCTCACGCCCCGGGGCATCATCGAGCGGCTCGACCTGCTGCGGGCGATCTACGCCGTGACCTCGGCGTACGGGCACTTCGGCCGGGAGCCGGACGGCAACGGCACGTTCCCGTGGGAGTCGCTGGTGGACGAGGTGGCCGCGGCTCCGGCGACCTGACCCGACGCCCGCCGCGATCGGCACGCGCCTTGCCAATCCGACGTGGCGGCGGGTCATTCCGTATCCCCCCTAATTCCACCCCGCCGGCCGAGCACCCGCCCTCGGCCGGCGATCCTTTCTCGGGGAGCGGCGGACGACGGGCCTATGCGCTACCGTCGAGACCGATCGGCCGGCGTGATCGTCTTCCGGCGCACGGACAGCGGCTGCCGCTTCCTCCTCATCCTCTCACGCCTGACCAAGCGCCCGCTGTGGGAGTTCCCCAAGGGCGGTGTGGACGCGGACGAGACGCCGCTCGAGGCCGCGCTGCGCGAGCTCGAGGAAGAGACGGGCCTGGGCGGCGCCGAGATCCGGCTCGTGGACGGCTACGAGGCGCGCGAGGAGTACCGCTTCACCATCGGCAGCGGCCCCGACCGCATGCTCGTGCGCAAGGAAGTGACTTACTACCTGGCCGAAGCGCTCACCGATGTCGTGCGCCTCTCGACGGAGGAGGCCCGGAGCCACGCCTGGCTGGAGCTGGGTGAAGCGCAGCGTCGGCTGCGCTATGCGGCGCGGAAACGGATCCTGGAAGGCGCGGCGCGCGCGGCCGGGTGTCTGCCGGCGGCGGAGGAGGCCGGCTCCGACGAGGCTCAGTCCGACAGCGCCTCGCGCAGGCGGCAGGCGAGGAGCCCGTCGGGCAGGGCGCGGGCCTGATCGAGGACATCGCGCCTCGAGCGGCCGCAAAACGTCCGGCTCGCATCGGCCCGGAGCTGGCCGCCCGGCGCGCTGAACAGCAGCCTGCCGTACCAGCGGCCCGCCTCGTACCAGCACTCCACTAGGACCCGCCACGCGCACCCCTCCACCTCCAGGTCGCGCAGGTCCACCGCCTCGACCATCCCGCCCGGCGGCGGCGCATGGGGCCGTGTGTCGCCCGGCGGCAAGAGCCGCGGCCCGTCCCGGCGCCGCGCCCGCCGCGCCGCCTCGCCCGTGAGCTTGCAGACCCCCTCCCAGCCGCACGTCAGGCACCAGCGTCGCTGGAGGACGACGCGGCGGAGCACGGCAGACGTCCAGCCCAGCGTGCGGGAGCGGAGCAGGAGCGTCTCCGAGCGGCAGAGCGGGCACGTCGTCCCCTCCGGCAGCGACCGATAGTTGACGGTGGCGCTGAGCGCGAGCGGCAGCGCGACGACGAGGAGCAGGTACAGCGCGACCAGGAGTGACAAGGCCATGCGGGGTTGGAGTCCATGCCCGGGATCGAGGGGGGCAAGAAACATACCGTGTACCGGAGCGTTCGACGCATTTTCAAGGGAATCATGAACGAACGTGAACGTGAAATGCTGAGGAGGGTACCGGAGCAAATCGACCATCGAGAGAGAGTCTGGACGGCAGGATGAGCAGGAGGCGAGACGTGCAGCGTATGCGACGTGCGCCGGTGGTGGCTGCCGTGCTGGCGGCCGCGTTCCTGGGGGGGGCGGCAGCGGAGCGGGTCGTCGGGCGCGGGGGCGCGGAGGCGGTGGCGGCGGTGGTCGGCGCGCCGGACGAACTGAGCTACGCGTTCCGGGCGGCGACGCAGCGGGTGGCGCCGGCGGTGGTGTATCTGCGGGTCGAGGGGCAGGGCCGAGCGCGGGTGGAGGTCCCGGAGCCGTTCCGGGGTACGCCATGGGAGGACCTGTTCCGGCGTGATGAGGGGCGGCCGGCGCCGCGGGTCTCGAGCGGGTCCGGGGTGATCATCCGGGAGGATGGCTACATCCTGACGAACAACCACGTGGTGGAGGGGGCCGAGCGGGTGACGGTGGTGCTCCAGGACCGGCGGGAGTTCGAGGCGGCGGTGGTGGGGCGGGATCCGAACACGGACATTGCGGTGGTGAAGGTGAACGCGCGGGGGCTGCCGGTGGCGCCGCTGGGCGACTCGGACCGTGTGGAGGTGGGGGACTGGGTGGTGGCGCTGGGCTACCCGCTGCACCTCGGCTCGACCGCGACGGCGGGGATCGTGAGCGCGAAGGGGCGGAGCCCGGGCGTCATCCGGCGCAACAGCGAGGCGTCCGCGCCGCTCGAGGACTTCATCCAGACGGATGCGGCGATCAACCCGGGCAACTCGGGCGGCCCGCTGGTGAACCTGCGCGGCGAGGTGGTGGGGATCAACACGGCGATTGCGAGCCCGACGGGCTACTACAGCGGCTACGGCTTCGCGGTGCCGGCGACGCTGGCGAAGCGGGTGGCGGAGGACCTGATCGCGTACGGCGTGGTGCGGCGCCCCCGGCTGGGCGTGCAGATCGCAGATGTGGACCCGGCGGACGCGGAGGTGTACGGGCTGGATCGGCCGCTCGGCGTGGAGGTGGTCCGGGTGGAGCCGGACGGCCCGGGCGCTCGGGGCGGGCTCCGGCTGGGCGACGTGATCGTGGGGGTCGAGGGCGAGCCCGTGGAGACGACGTCGCGCCTCATGGAACTCCTCGCCCGTCGTCAGCCGGGCGACGCGGTGACGCTGGAGGTGGTGCGCTACGGGCGGCGTCTACGCATGACGGTGGAGCTGGGGGCCTTCGACGCGCCCGCCCGAACGGCGGCCAAGGCGCGGCCGACGAGCAGCGGGGATGCGACGCGGCTGGGGTTCACCGCGGTGGAGCTGACCGCGGCGCAGGCGCGGCGCATGGGCTTCGACGGCCCTGGCGTCGTGGTGCAGTCCGTGGATGAGACGGGCGCCGCGGCCCGGGCCGGACTGGCTCCAGGGATGCGCATCGAGTCGCTCAACGGACGGCGGGTTCGGAACATGGAGGACCTGCGGGAGGCGGTCGGCTCGCTGCGTCCGGGCCAGGCGGCGTCGCTGATCGTGCGTGCGTCCGATGGAGTGCAGCAGATCGTCAATTTCCGGGTGAGGGGCTGATGCGAGCGCGGGCGACGGCCCGCGCTGGTGCATGCTTTGCAACAACGTTTTGCCTTGACACGCCCGGAGAGGGCGTGCAGTATCTGTCGCTGACGGTCTCCCGAGGCAGGGTGTCCGGATCGGCGGAATCGCCGCCGGTCGAGACTTCGCGGCAGGTGGGCGCGGAGAGATTCACTGCGACCCTCACCAGGAGAGGTGACCATGAAGCGCTCGGTTTTGGTCGTCCTCGCAGCTTCGTCTACGCTGATGTTCGCCGCGTGTCGCCAGCAGCCGGCGGAAGAGCAACTGCCGGCCACGCAGGAGGAGGCCCCTCCGGTGCAGCCGACGCCGACGCCGACGCCGACACCGATCCCGATGGACACGATGCCGGGGATGACGCCGACGGACACCGGGATGATGCAGAGCACGGACACGGCGGCGGCGCCGGCGCAGCCGGGCCAGATGTAGCCGGCTCCCGGCGTCCCGTAGAGCCACCACCTGGCGCGGCGCGGGAAAGGATCCCGCGCCGCGCGTTTCATCCCGTTCAGGCCGCGCCGTGAACGGGCCTGCCGTCCGCGTACATGCGGCAGGCGTGCTGGATGACGCGGCGCGCTTCGTCGCGGGCACGCCAGCCGAGGCTCGTCGTGCGGATGCCCTCGAGTTCCTTGTAGATCGCGAAGAAGTGCTCCACCTCGCGCAGGAAGTGGGGTGGGACGTCGTCGAGGTCGTGGTACCCGTCGTAGAGCGGATCCTTCAGAGGCACGGCCAGCACCTTCTCGTCTAGCCCCTTCTCGTCGCGCATCTCGAACACGCCGATGGGGCGAACGGGGATCAGGCAGCCGGGGAAGGTCGGCAGCGTGACCATGACGAGCACGTCGAGCGGGTCGTCGTCATCGGCGAGCGTGCGCGGGATGAAGCCGTAGTCGGCCGGGTAGTGGACGGCGCTGTAGAGGATGCGATCGAAGCGGAAGAGGCCGGTCTCTTTGTCCAGCTCGTACTTGTTGCGGCTGCCGCGTGGGATCTCGATGATGGCGTTGAGCTCATCGGGGGGCCTGGGGCCGGCGGGCAGGTCGTGCCAGAGGTTGAACGGCATGGGACGCTCCGTTTGACGATGGACGGGTCGAAGGTGAAGCAAGAACCGGACGAGCTCGGTGCGCACGTCTCGGCCGCGGGCGGCGTGTCCCGTGCGCCGGAGCGCGCGGCGCAGTTGGGTGCGGTGGTGCTCCAGCTCTTCACGAAGGCGCCGAGCCAGTGGGCGGAGCCCCGCCTGGACGAGGACGAGATCGCGGCGTTCCACGCGGCGCGCCGGGAGCACGGGATCCGCACCGTCGCGGTGCACGACTCCTACCTCATCAACCTCGCGGCGCCGGACGAGCGGCTGTACGAGCGCTCGCTCGCGGCGTTCCGCGCGGAGCTCGGGCGCTGTGCGGCGCTGGGCGCCGAGTTCCTGGTGACGCACCCGGGGAACGCCACGGATGGGGACCGGGAGGCGGGGATCGAGCGCAACGCCCGGGCGATCGAGCAGGCGCTGGCCGAGGTGGGGGGGCACACCATGGTGCTCCTGGAGACGACGGCGGGTGCCGGCACGGCGCTGGGTGCGACGTTCGAGGAGCTGGCCGAGATCCGGCGCCGGGTGCGCGGCCCGTTGCGCCGCCGCGTGGGCGTCTGCATGGACCTCTGCCACGTGTGGGCCGCGGGCTACGACATTCGCGAGGACTACGACGGCGTGTTCCGCGCCTTCGACGCGGCGATCGGGCTGCGTCACCTCCGACTGTTCCACCTGAACGACTCGGTGGCGCCGCTCGGGAGCCGGCGCGACCGCCATGCGCACATCGGCCAGGGGGCCCTGGGCCCGGAGCCGTTCCGGCGTCTCCTGGCGGACGAGCGGTTCCGCGAGGTCCCCAAGATCATCGAGACGCCGAAGGACGGCGACGCGGTGGCCAGCGACCGGGCGAACCTGGAGCGGCTGCGCGGCTACCGGGCGGGCTGAGCGAGTCCGGGGCGCCGGGCCGTGGCGCACAACTTTTCGCGGAATTGCGCAAGAGTTGCTGGGGTCCGGGCGGGCGGGCGGCGGGGGCGGTCAACCGTAAGATGGTTTCGTGCAACGACTTGTGTTCTCCGTCCCGGAATGGACCCGATCCTGCGTGAGGAGGAGGGCGCACAACGCGGTTCTTGCCGCGGCGAACGGGAACTCCGGGGAGAGCGCCGCGGTAGTGGCGGGCGGTCGTCGAAGAGGCGGCCGCTCGTCGTTTTTTCCCTCTGTTCACCGGTGCGCGGCGCGTGTAGGTTGAAGCGGTCGCCGGTGCGGTGTTGCGGCGTCGTGTGCCGGCGGGCCGGCGCCTGTCGCGTGCGCGGCCGGTGTCGGTGCGGTGGCGTTTCGAGGAGCTCCGGAGCGATCAGCGAATGAGACCGTGCGTGCGCCGGGGGGCCGGAGGCAGGCCGCGGCGGTGGCGTGCCGCCGCCCTGGCCGTGCTTGGCCTGGCCTGGCTCGTGGTCCCGGGTGCGGCGTGGGCCCAGGGCGGCGGGTTGGAGCTGGAGGCGCGGGCGGGCGTCGTGGTCTCGACGCCGCTGGTGGAGGGGGCGGTCGCGTTCCCGGTGGCGCCGGCGGGGGGCGGCGTGCAGGAGTTCCGGGTCAGGCCGGTGGCGGCGCCGCTGGTGGTGGTAGCGGGGCGGACCGGGCTGGGGCCGGCGCTGGCGCTGGAGGTCTCGGCGGGCTGGACCTTCGGCCGCGTGGAGGGCGAGCAGCGCCGGGAGAGGTGGCACGTCGGCGACGTCGGGATCGGCCATGCCGTGGCGAGCCTGCGCCGACGGGTGGGGGAGCGGTTCCACGTGCGCGGCGGCGTCGGCCTGATCCACTACGGTTCGGACGCAGAGCTGTTCGAGGGCAGCCCCGGGCTGACGCCGCTGTTGGAGGTGGGCGCGGGCGCGGAGCTGGCGCTGGGCGGCGCGCGGCTGTCGCTGAGCGGCGTGGGGCAGGCGCACTCCTTCGGCAGCAGGGCGCTGCGGGGCGGCGGGGGTTCCGGCGTCCGGGGCGAGGACGGCACGGTCTACCGGTTCGCGGTGCAGGCGGGCGTGGTCCTGGGAGGTGGGCTCCGATGACGGCGAGGGCGGTCCGCGTGCTGGTGCCGGCGCTCGCGCTGGCCGTCGCGGCGTGCGATGCGCCGACGATTCCGCCGGAGGCCGGCGCGTACGAGTTCACGTTCCAGACGACGCCGCCGAGCGTCGTGCGCTGGCCGGTCGGCAAGGTCATCCGCGTTTACGTGGCCGGCGGCGAAGATCCGGCCCGGGCCGCGCTGCTGCGGGAGGCGTTCCTCGAGGCGGCGGCGCAGTGGGAGAGCGCGGTGTTGTTCGGCGAGTACCGGTTCGCCGAGGCGGCCACGCCGCGGGAAGCGGATGTGGTGCTCTACTGGAACGGCGACCCGGTGCCCGTGGACACGTGGGGCTGTCCGCCGGAGACGACGGGGGCGCGGGCGCTGACGTGGTCGTGCCCGGATCCAGCCGTGCCGGGTCGTCTCCAGCCGTTCACCCTGAACGGCGAGCCCACGCCGGTCCGAATGATGGTGTACGTGGCGCGGTGGGAGGCGTCCACGCCGGCCAGCCTGAAGCGGGTGGTGCTGCATGAGCTCGGCCACGTCCTCGGGATCGGGCGGCACTCGCCGAACCCGGAAGACGCGATGGAGGCTCACGCCCCCGTGGACCGGCTGAGCCCGGCGGACCGCGCCACGGTCCAGGTGCTGTATCACGTGGAGCCCGACATCGTGCCGTAGGCCCATCTCCGCCGCGGATGATCGTGGAGGAGGGGGCGGTGTGCGGCGCGGTGTGTCGTCCAGACGTGATCGCTCGCGGCGTGCGCACGAGTCGCCCTCGTACGCCGGATCGGCGAGGGGCACGCGAGCCAAGTGGACAACCCGCTGCCGGGCATTGACTTCGCGAATACGCTGCGGTAGATTGCCGCTCGTAGAGCGGCACGTGGAAGGGCTCATTATTGAGCCGACACCACTGAAGCCGGGACTGGCTCCTGCGCCGGACGTCAAGCCCCTTCGAGGGAAGGCGGGAAGGCGTGGGGAGGTCACCAATCGTGACGAACCGGGCTTCAATAATCCCCTTCCACGGTGCTGCACAGGGCCGGCCCGAGCGACCGCGCGGGCCGGCCCTTTCTACGACCCGGACCGGGCCGGCGAGCACGGCCTCGACGGCGAGGAGAGCGAGGAGACGGGATGCCGCGCGTGCGCGTGACCCGGCGGCTGCACTTCAGCGCCGCGCACCGGCTGGCGCGGGAGGACTGGCCCGAGGAGCGCAACCGGGCCGTGTTCGGCCTGTGTGCGAACCCCAACTGGCACGGCCACAACTACGAGCTGGACGTGACGGTCGAGGGCGAGATCGACCCGGAGACGGGCTACGTCCTGGACCTGAAGACGCTGAGGGAGCTCGTGGAGACGCGCGTGATCCGCGATGTGGATCACCGCAACCTGAACCTGGATGTGCCGTGGATGGGTGGGGTGAATCCGACCACGGAGAACCTGGTGGTGAAGATCTGGGAGCGTCTGGTGGACGCGCTCCCGGACGGCGTGCGTCTCGTGCGGCTGGTGCTTTGGGAGACGCCGAGGAACTCCGTGGAGTACACCGGGGAAGAGGGGAGCGCGAATGAGTGAGCCGAGTCGGCCGTCGGGAGGCGGCGCGCGCCTGGAGGACGTCCCGTTCCAGGATCTGATCCGTGAGATTCTGCGGCGGATCGGCGAGGATCCGCAGCGCCAGGGGCTGGTACGCACGCCGGAGCGCATCGAGAAGAGCCTGGCGTGGCTGACGCGCGGCTACGGGGTCACGGTGGAGGAGGTGATCGGCGACGCGATCTTCGACGAGGACCACCACAACATGGTGCTCGTGAAGGACATCGAGATGTACTCGCTGTGCGAGCACCACCTGCTCCCGTTCTTCGGCAAGGTCCACGTCGCCTACATCCCGAACGGCAAGATCATCGGCCTCTCGAAGTTGCCGCGGATCGTCGAGATCTTCGCTCGTCGGCTGCAGGTGCAGGAGCGGATGACGGACCAGATCGCGCAAGCGGTGTGGGACGCGCTGCGGCCCGCGGGCGTGGGGGTGGTCGTCGAGGCGTACCACCTGTGCATGATGATGCGCGGCGTGGAGAAGCAGAACTCGAAGACGATCACCAGCGCGATGCGCGGCGTCTTCCTGGAGGACCTCAGGACGCGCGAGGAGTTCCTCCGGCTCTCGATGACCAATGGCATCATCGGCTGACGGCGGCGCGCTCCGCGGGCGCACGGTCCTGGTCACGGGAGCTTCGCGCGGGATCGGGCTCGAGACGGCGCGGCGGGCGCGGGCGGCCGGCGCCGTGGTGCTGATGGTGGCGCGCGGCGAAGCCGGGCTGCGCGCGGCGGCGGAGGAGGTGGGTGGCCACGCGGTCCCTGCAGACGTCTCGGACCCCGTGGCGGTGCAGCGTCTCGTCGGGCGGTTGCACGACGTGCTCGAGAGCGGCGTGCCGGACGTGCTGGTCAACGCGGCCGGCGTGTTCCGGCTCGCGCCGCTGGCCGAGACGGAGATCGAGGACTTCGATCTCCACTTGGCGGTGAACCTGCGCGGCCCGTTCCTGCTCATCCGCGCGCTGCTGCCAGCGATGCTGGCGCGCGGGAGCGGCCACATCGTCACCGTGGGGTCCGTGGCGGGCCGGCTCGCCTTCCCGCACAACGGCGCGTACGCCGCGTCCAAGTTCGGGGTACGGGGCCTGCACGCGGTGCTCGATGCCGAGCTGCGGGGCACGGGCGTGCGCGCGACGCTGATCGAGCCGGCGGCGACCGCCACCGGGATCTGGGATGCCATTGACCGCGAGCGGCACCCGGACCTGCCGCCCCGGGACCGGATGCTGGATCCCGGCGCGGTCGCCGATGCCATCGTCTACGCGATCACGCGGCCGCCCGAGGTGGACGTGCGCGTGATCGCCCTGGATCGCACGTGAAGGAGCCGCATGTACGTCGTCAGCGTTCAGGCCCACTACGACAGCGCCCACTTCCTCCGCAACTACAAGGGGAAGTGCGAACGGCTGCACGGCCACCGCTACGTCGTGGAGCTCGCCCTTGCCCGGGACGAGCTCGATGAGAACGGCCTGGCCTTCGACTTCGTTGACGTCAAGCGCCATCTCCGGGAGATCGCCGACCGGCTGGACCACCAGAACCTCAACGACCTCCCGCCGTTCACGGAGATCGAACCCACGGCCGAGAACCAGGCGCGCTATTTCTACGACGAGCTGAAGCGCCGCCTGCCGGAGCCGATGCGGTCTGCGATGCTCTACGTCCGCGTCTGGGAGACGCCCACCCAGTGGGCGCAGTACTCGGAGCGGCCGCTCGCCTTCTGAGTCCCTGGTCCGGAGCCGCGAGGGATCCGGCCGTTGCCGTGAGAGTACCAGGGGATGGGAGTGCGCGGGCCTCACACGGCCCGCGCGAGGGCTGAGGCGTACGATCCGAGCGGGCCAGGGAGCGTTCGTGTACATTCTGCTGACCGACCACCTGAGGTGTCCGCGCTGCGGGCCGGAGCACGGGCTCGTGCTGCTGGGCGAGCGGATCGAGGCGCGGCGCGTGCTGGAGGGCGTTCTCGGTTGTCCGAACTGCAGGGAGCGGTACCCGGTGCGCGGGGGGTGGGCCGACCTGCGGGGCCCTGTCGCCCGTTCCACCGGGGCGGAGGGGCGAGAGGCAGCAGCCGTTCCTGCGTCGCACCAGCCGGCCGGGGTCGAAGTGGGGCCGCGTGCGGGGGCGGGGCGTGGCGTGGGGGCGGATCTGCAGGAATCCGTGCTGCGGCTGGCGGCGCAACTGGGTGTGCGGGAGGGGCCGGCGTTCGTGCTGGTCTCGGGGGTGGCGATCGAGCTGGCCGCCGGCGTGGCCGGCCTGGTGCCAGGGCTCGAGGTGGTGACGGTCGGCGCCGGACTGGAGGGACTCGGGGAGGTGCCCGGCGTGAGCCGGCTGGCGGTCGGTGCCGGGCTGCCGCTGGCGGCGGGGAGCATGCGGGCCGTCGCGCTGGCAGGGGGTGGCGCCATCGCGTTGGAGGAAGCCGCGCGGGTGGTGGGGCCGTTCGGCCGGCTCGTGTTGCGGGACGCCGACCCGACGGCGCTCGAGCGTTTGGCCCGTCTGGGCTTCCAGGTGCTGGCGCAGGATGGCGCGGAAGTGGTGGCGGTGCGCCGATGAAGGACGGCCGATTGCGAGTCCCATGGGCCCCGTCTATCTTGGGCGGACGTTCGGGCAGTCAACGAGACGCCTTGGAATCCAGCCTGCGAAGACGCTCGCCAATGTCCTGGTTCCGGAAGCTCCGGAGACTCTTCGGCGGACGCGCCGAGGAAGAGGAGAAGGTCGACTACTACCAGGAAGGGGTCTCGCTGCTCCAGGCCGGGCACTACCATGAAGCGCTCACGTCGTTCCGATTGGCGCTGCGGGAGTCGCCGGGCGACACGGCGGTGCTCCAGCAGATCGCCATCGCGTACACGCGCATCGGGATGACGGACGACGCGGCGAAGACGTATCGCATGGTGCTGGAGCGGGACCCCAAGGCGGCCGGCGCGCATTACGGTCTGGCGTTCCTGTACCTGCACGAGGGCAAGGAGGAAGAGGCGATCGGTCATCTTCAGGCGTTCCTGGACTCTCCGCCGCAGGGTCCGGAGGCGGACCGTCACGTGGAGCACGCGCGCAAGACGCTGGAGGAACTCGTCAGCGCCCGAGGAGCGGAGTGATGCCGGACGTCCGGGTGGACCTGCACTGGACCGGCACGGGACTCGAGTTCGAGGGTGGGCCGAGCGGCGGTGTGCGCGTCCGGCTGGACGGCAACAGTCGGTCGGCGATCTCGCCGATCCAGGCGATGTTGCTCTCGCTGGTGGGGTGCACGGCGGCGGACATCGTGGACATCCTCACCAAGATGCGTGTCCCGCTGGACGGTCTGGAGGTGGTGGCGGAGGGAGACCGGGCGCCGGAGCCGCCGCGGCGCTTCGTGAGGATCCGGCTCGTGTACCGGGTGCACGTGCCGGAGGACGCGCGTGCGAAGGTGGAGCGCGCGGTGGCGCTCTCCCACGAGAAGTACTGCAGCGTGCTGCATACGCTGAGGCCGGACGTGGTCATCGAGACGGCCATCGAGCTCGTCCCGTGATCCGGCCGGGTCGAACCGATCCTGTGCTGGTGGAGGGACACGCATGGGAATGCGGCCCGGGACCCGAACCTACGCCGCCAACCCGGCGGATCTCCCCCGTGGTACTCTGGTCCAGCTCTTCTTCGAAGCCGTAGACCGCCACGACAAGCCCGACGCGATGCTGTACAAGGCTGGCGGCGAATGGCGTTCGATCTCGCATCGCCAGCTCGAGGCGGACGTACGTGCCATCGCCCTGGGGCTGGAAGCGTATGGCATCGTGCGTGGCGACCGGGTGGCGCTGCTCTCGGAGAACCGGCCGGAGTGGGCGATGGCGGACTACGCGGTGCTGTGCCTCGGCGCCATCGTCGTGCCGATCTACGCGACGCTGTTGCCCCATCAGATCGAGTATCTCCTGAGGGATTCGGGCGCGCGGGCCATCTTCGTCTCGACCGGAGAGCAGCTCGAGAAGGTGCGGCGGATCCGCTCGATGCTGCCGCCGCTCGAGCTGGTCGTGGTGTTCGACGATGTGCCCACGTTGGAAGCGGGCGAGGTACGGCTGCGCGAGGTGTTGGAGCGGGGGCGCGCGGCCGAGGGGGCGGTCACGCCGGCGGCGTTCCGTGCGCGGGCGCTCGAGGCGCGGCCCGACGACGTCGCCACGATCCTCTACACCTCGGGCACGACGGGCGAGCCGAAGGGCGTGATGCTCACCCACAACAACATCTTCTCGAACGTGCAGGCGACGACCCGTGTGCTGTCTGCGACGTCCGAGGACGTGGCGCTGAGCCTGCTGCCGCTGTCGCACATCTTCGAGCGCACGAACGGCTACTTCCAGATGTGGAACGGCGTGACCATCGCCTACGCCGAGTCGCTGGACGCCGTGCCGCAGAACCTGCTGGAGGTGCGGCCGACCATCGTGCCGTCCGTGCCGCGGCTGTACGAGAAGATCTACGCGCGGGTGATGTCTGCGGAGGGCGTGAAGCGCAAGCTGGTGCTGTGGGCCAAGGAGGTGGCGGAGCACTGGGCGGATGCGAAGCTCGCGGGTCGGACGCCGGACCTGAAGACGAGGTTGGAGCACGCGCTGGCGGACCGGCTGGTGTTCGCCAAGCTGCGGGAGCGCACGGGTGGGCGGCTGCGGTTCTTCGTCTCCGGCGGCGCGCCGCTCGATCCGGGGATCGCGCGGTTCTTCTACGGCGCCGGCGTGCTCATCCTCGAGGGCTACGGCCTCACCGAGACTTCGCCGGTGACGAACGTGAACACGCCGGAGGAGATGCGGATCGGCACGGTGGGCAAGCCGGTCCCGGGCACGGAGATCATGATCGCGGACGACGGCGAGATCCTGGTCCGCGGCCCGCAGGTCATGAAGGGCTACTACAACCGGCCGGCTGCGACGGCGGAGGCGATCGACGCGGACGGCTGGTTCCACACCGGCGACATCGGGGAGCTGGATGACGACGGGTTCCTGCGCATCACCGACCGCAAGCGGGACATCATCGTGACGGCGGGCGGGAAGAACATTGCGCCGCAGCCGATCGAGAACCGGGTGAAGCTGAACCCGTGGGTGGCGGAGGCGGTGATGATCGGTGATCGGCGGCCGTACCCCGTGATGCTGATCGTTCCGGACTTCGCGAAGCTGGAGGCGTGGGCGGTGGAGAACGGCATCCGGGCTGCGGACCGGGCCGGGCTGGTGGCGGACCCGCGCGTCCGGACGAAGATGGAGTCCGAGGTGTTCGGCATGCTGACGGATCTCGCCCGGTTCGAGATACCGAAGAAGATCGCGTTGTTGCCCGACGAGTTCACCATTGCGGACGGCCATCTGACGCCGTCCATGAAGGTGAAGCGGCGGGTCGTCATGGAGCGCTACCGCCGGCAGATCGAGGCGTTGTACGAGGGCGAGGCGCGCGTGGCGGCGGGGGAGGTGTGAGATGGAGGCGAGTGAAGCGCGGCTCGCGCTCATGACGGCGCCGAGCGTGGAGGCGGCGGAGCGGATCGTCCGCGCGCTGGTGGAGGAGCGTGTGGTCGCGTGCGGCAACATCGTGCCGGGCCTGACGTCCATCTACCGGTGGCGCGGCGCGGTGGAGCGGGATGCGGAGGTGCTGATCGTTTTGAAGACGACGGCGTCGGCCGTCCCGCGGCTGCTGGAGCGGGCGCCGGCGCTTCATCCGTACGAGGTTCCGGAGATCCTGGTGTTCGCGGTGCAGGCCGGGCACGGTCCCTACCTCGACTGGCTGGAGCGCTGCACCGCGCCAGGCGGGAAGGAGTGAGGGGGCTTCGATGGCGAAGCGCAGGTTCGGGCGCGGCGGGCAGGGGCCCGCCGCCGGTGCCAACCCCGAGTCGCAAGAAGCGGGCGGGGGCGAGGGCGACCCTTCTACGCCGCCGCAACCGTCGGACGGGGGCGAGGAGAGTGCGGCCGGGGCCGTGGGCGAGCGAGGTGCGGCGACTCCCCTGGTCTCGGAAGGCGATCGGCTGCTGGCGAAGGCGCAGGCGCTCGCGAAGGAGGGTCAGTCGGACGCGGCGGTGGACCTGATCCAGCAGGTGCTGAAGGAGGGGCCGGCGGAGCTGAGCGCGCGTCTCGCGTTGGGGCAGATCTACGATCGCCGTGGCGATTACCTCGAGGCGTTGGAGCAGTACGAGGCGGCGCGGGCGCTGGATCCGGACAACGTCGTGGTGTTGTCGAAGATCGGTGTGGTGCTCGCGGCGCTGGGGCGCTTCGACCAGGCGGAGCGCGAGCTGAAGCGCGCGCAGCGTCTGGATCCGAACCGCGCGGACGTGCACGCGACGATCGGGATCCTGCACTTCAAGCGCGGGCTGTACGCCGCGGCCGAGGCGGAGCTGAAGCGGGCGATCGAGCTGGAGCCGGACCACGCCACGGCGTACTTCTACCGGGGCGAGTCGTTGAACCAGCTCGACCGCGTGGACGAGGCGCTCGAGATGCTGGAGCGCGCCATTGAGCTCCAGCCGCAGAACGCGCGTGCTTACTACACCATGGGCATCCTGTACGACAAGAAGCAGCAGCCGGACAAGGCGGCGGCCTACTTCCGCAAGGCGCGGGAGGTGGCGGCGAAGTGATCGAGGTGCGCATCGCGGATCCCGCGACGGTCGCGGTCGGCGCGCTGCTGCGCCCTGTGGCGGCCGACGGCTCGGCGGTGACGCCGGCGATGCGGCGGCTGGAGCTGGTGGCGGGGGCGGAGCTGGCGGAGCAGCTCGCGCGCGTGGGCGAGCTGCCCGTCGGTGCGGCGGCGATCACGCCCGGCGGCGCGCTGGCGGCCGAGTTCGTGGTGCATATCTCGGTGCGTTCACGGGACGAGCCGGTGACCCCGGCGGGTGTACGGATGGGGCTGATCAACGGGTTGCGCCGGGTGCGGGAATGGGCTATCGATAGTGTTGCCGTCGTGCCGCTGGGGACCGGTGCCGGCAACCTGGATGCGGAGGAGGCGGCGGAGGTGATGGTCCCCGTGCTGGTCGAGCACGTCGAGCAGGACGGTCCGCCGTCGCGGATCGTCATCGTCGTCGAAACCGAGTACGAGCGCGAGGCGTTCGAGCGCCGCCTCGAGCGGCGTTAGGGCCTGCGCCGGCGGTTCCCGCCTTTCCCTCCAGCTCTCCCGGGCGGACACTCTCGACCGCTGTCGAGGGCACGCGGTGCGTGCTCTCGTGTCGTTTCCGCCGGCGCGCGCGGGAGAGCGGTCATGTTCGCCACACGTTCGCGGAAGATCCTCGCCTTCCTGGTCCTCGGTGTGTGGGCCGCGGTCATCGCCGTGCACATCGAGCGTGAGTACGCCAAGCCGATGGCGCTGCGGCTCGAGGAGGGGGCGCGCGCCATCGGACCGGGGTCCCACGTCTACGCGGTCCGGATGGGCGATCGCACGATCGGCATGGCGTCCACGCGGCTGGACACGGTCCCGGGCGGCTTCGTCCTCGAGGACATGCTGTCGCTGGACGTGCCGGCGCTCGGCCGGATGCACCGCGCCATCGCCACCACGCGCGTGGAGCTGGGCCGCGCGCTGGAGTTGAAGCGGTTCCGTTTCGCGCTGCAGTCGGCGGTGGGGCGGTACGAAGTGACGGGCTACGCAACGCCGGACTCGCTCTTGGAGCTGGAGATCGGGGCGGGCGGGGCGCCGGAGCGGAGCCGCGTGCGGCTGGACCCGGACCTGACGCTGGACGCGTTGTTCGCGACGCGGATGGCGGCGGCGGGTCAGCTCCAGGTGGGGCGCGAGGTCGTGGGCCGGCTGTTCGACCCAGCGGTGATGGACGTGCGGGAGACGGTTGTCCGCGTCGTGGGGCACGACACGATCCTCGTGCCGGACAGCGTGACATGGGATGCGGGAGCAGAACGTTTCGTCCCGGCGCGCTACGACACCGTCCCGGCGTGGCGGCTCGAGCAGCGTGTGGGCGGTCTCGTGGTCACGAGCTGGGTGGATGAGGACGGCCGTCTCGTCCGTGCGGAGAGCCCGCTGGGCCTGACGCTGGAGCGGACGGAGTTCGAGCTGGCGCGGCAGGACTGGCGCGCCGCGGGCGCGGACCCGGCGCTGGCGGCCGGGTACGGAGCGATCATCGAGGCCACGGCCATCGCGAGCGACGTCGCCCTCGATTCCGTGGAGGCGTTGGACCGGCTCAGGGTGCGGCTGCGGGGCGTCGGGCTGGAAGGGCTGGACCTGGCGGGCGGCCGGCAGACCCTTGTCGGCGACACGCTGATCGTGGAGCGCGAGACGGTGCTCGAAGCCGGCTACGCGTTGCCGTACAGGGGCGGCGGCGAAGCGGCCGCGGAGCTGGGCGCCACACCGCTGATCCAGTCCGACGACCCGCGCATCGTGCGCACCGCGCGGCGCATCGCCGGCGACGAGACGGACCCGACGGCGGTGGCGCGGCGGCTGAACGACTGGGTGCATGCGCGGCTCGCGAAGGACATCGTGCCGAGCGTGCCGAGCGCGGTGCAGGTGCTCGAGGCGCGCAAGGGCGATTGCAACGAGCACACCGTGCTGTACGTGGCGCTGGCGCGGGCGTTGGGCCTGCCCGCGCGGCCGGTGGCGGGGCTCGTCCACGTGCAGGGGCGGTTCTATTACCACGCGTGGCCGGAGGTCTGGCTGGGCGGCCGCTGGGTCGCGGTGGATCCCACGCTCGGCCAGTTCCCGGCGGACGCGTCGCACCTCCGGATGGTGGTGGGCGGGCTGGCGCGGCAGGTCGAGCTGGTGCGGCTGATCGGACGACTGGAGCTCGAGGTCCTATGATCCGACTGGAGGGAGTATACAAGCGCTACGGCCGGTTCACCGCGGTGCACCCGCTCGACCTGCACGTGCGGCGGGGCGAGCTGTTCGGCTTCCTGGGCCCGAACGGCGCGGGCAAGACCACGACGATCCGGATGATCGCCGGCGTGCTGCGGCCGAGCGGCGGCCGCATCCTGATTGGCGGGCACGACGTGGTGCGGGAGCCGGCGGCGGCGCGGCGGCTGATCGGCTACATCCCGGACCGGCCGTACGTCTACGAGAAGCTGACCGGCGCGGAGTTCCTGCGCTTCGTGAACGGACTGTGGGGCCACACGGGGCCGGAGGCGGAGCGGCGCGCAGATGAGCTGCTCGAGCTGTTCGACCTGGCGCGGTGGAAGCACACGCTGGTGGAGAACTACAGCCACGGCATGCGGCAGAAGCTGCTGATCAGCGCGGCGCTGGTGCACCGGCCGGAGTTGGTCGTGGTGGACGAGCCGATGGTGGGGCTGGACCCGAAGGGTGCGCGGCTGATCAAGGATCTGCTCCGCTCGTTCGTTCGGCAGGGCGGCACCGTGTTCCTCTCGACCCACACCCTCGAGGTGGCGGAGGCGCTGTGCGACCGCATCGCGATCCTGCACGAGGGGCGCGTCCGCGCCATCGGCACGATGGACGATCTGCGCCGGGAGGCGGAGGCCGGCACGGCGGGGCTGGAGGACGTGTTCTTGAAGCTGACCCAGGAGGAGCAGGTGAGGGAGGTGGCGGCCACGGTGGCAGGGGCACCAGGAGGGCAGGGCACATGACCGTCGTCGCGCACGAGATGCCCGGGCGAGGGGTGGCCCGCGCGCGACGGCCGGCGGAGATGGGCGTGCTGGCCTTGCTGGGCCCCAAGCTGCGCGCCGCGGCCCGGCGGGCGACGGGCGCGGGCGTCCGTGCACGCGTGGCGGTGCTGGGCGGCCTCGGCCTGGTGTTCTGGCTCGCGCTCTTCGGCGTGCTGTACCGGCTGCTGGTCTACTTCCGGAGCGCCGAGGGGATCGGCGACGTGCTCGCTGCGAAGCTGCTCGGGCTCATCCTGCTCACGTTCCTGTCCGTGCTGCTCCTGTCCAACGTGGTGACGGCGCTGTCCACGTTCTTCCTGGCGCGGGACCTGGAGATGCTGCTGGCCGCGCCGGTGGATGGGGTGCGGCTGTACCTGGCGCGGCTGCTGGAGACGATGCTGCACTCGTCCTGGATGGTCGTGCTGGTGCTGGCGCCCGTGCTGGTCGCGTACGGCTGGGTCTACGAGGGCGGTGTGGTGTACGCGCTGGTCGCTGCGGCGTCGCTCATCGGCGTGCTGGTGCTGCCCGCGGTCGCGGGAGCGGCGGTGACGCTGCTCTTGGTCAACGTGTTCCCGGCGCGGCGCGCCCGTGACCTGCTGGCGCTCCTCGCGCTGTTCGCGGCGGCAGGGTTGGTCGTGCTGGTGCGACTGCTCCGGCCGGAGCGCCTCGCGCAGCCGGAGGGGTTCCGGGACCTGGTGGATTTCGTGGCGGCGTTGCGCGCGCCGAGCTCGCCGTGGCTGCCGAGCGAGTGGGCGGCGGAGGCGATGATGGCCGCCCTCGGCGCAGGCGGCGACCTGTTCCCGCTGCTCCTGCTCACGAGCACCGCCGCGGCGTTCGTGGTGCTCGGCGCGTGGGCCCACGAGCGCTGGTACCTCACCGGGTTCAGCCGGGCGCAGGAAGGCGCGGAGCGGCGGCGCGAGAGTCGGGCGGATGGGCTCGCGGCGGGCGCGCTCGCGGCGCGCGTGCCGGTCGCCGCGCGCGTGATGATCGCCAAGGACGTGCGCACGTTCTTCCGCGACACGTCCCAGTGGTCGCAGCTCATCCTGCTGGGTGTGTTGGTGGTGATCTACGCCTACAACGTGAAGGTGCTGCCGCTGTGGAGCGGCGAGCGGGTGAGCTTCTTCCTCGTCAACGTGATCTCCTTCCTCAACATCGGGCTGGCGGGGTTCGTGCTCGCGGCCATCGCGGCCCGGTTCGTCTTCCCGGCGGTCAGCCTCGAGGGGCGCACGTTCTGGCTGCTGCGCTCGTCGCCGCTGGACCTGCGAGCAATGGTGTGGTGCAAGTTCTTCGTCGGGCTGGTGCCGCTCCTCGTGCTCGCGCTGGCACTGACGGCGACGACGAACGCGATCCTCCGCGTCGGTCCGTTCATGATGGCCCTGTCGCTGATCACCATCACGGGCGTGACGGTGGCGGTGGCGGCGCTGGCGCTCGGCTTCGGCGCGCTGTTCCCGCGCTTCGACACGGAGAACGCAGCGCAGATCCCCACGGGCTTCGGTGGCTTCGCGTTCATGATGACCGCCGTCGTGTACCTCGCCGTCGTGATCGGGCTGGAAGCGTGGCCGGTGCACGCGTTCCTCACCGCCCGGCTGCAAGGCGAGCCGCTGGGGGGTGGGGAGCTGCTGCGGTTGGGCGTGGGGCTCGGGCTGGCGGGGCTGGTCACGCTGGCCGCCATCGTGTTACCGTTGCGCGCGGCGATGCGGAGGGTGGAGGCGCTGGGAGGGTAGGGCCGGCGCCCCCTCCGGGGTCGCAGGCCGCGCGCCGGAGGGTCGGCGACGGGACGCGCACGGATCCCACCGGCGGGAATCACATACAACATCGTGGAGACCCGTACCGAACACGGAGCGCTCGGCTCCGCAGGGAACGCGTGCGAGTGTGGGAGGGCCCCGCGTTCTCCGCGTCTCCACGTGGGCCGGGCGGTGAGCCGCTCCGTCCGTCCGGCCCGCTCGGCGGGAGCGGGAGGGCGGTCGGTCTTCTGCAGTCCAGTGGACCGGACCGGAGGCAACGAGTGAGCGTGGAGCCACGCGGAGACCTGGAGCTGGCGGTTTCGGCCGCGCGTGAGGCGGGCGAGGCGCTCATGCGCCGGTTCGGCGGAGCGCACGAGGTCACCTACAAGGAGCCAGACCAGCCGCTCACGGCGGCGGACCTCGAGGCCGACGAGATCCTGCGCGCGCGGCTGCTCGGCGCACGGCCGGAGTACGGCTGGCTCTCGGAGGAAACGAAGGACGCGCCGGACCGGCTCCGACGGGAGCGGGTATGGATCGTGGACCCGCTGGACGGGACGCGCTCCTACATCGCGGGCCGGCCGGAGTTCGCCGTGTCCATCGGACTGGTCGAAGCGGGCCGCGCGGTGCTGGGGGTGGTGTACAACCCGGCCACGGGCGAGCTGTTCTGGGCCGTTCGTGGGCGCGGCGCGTGGCGCGAGACGCCGCGGCGACGCGGGGCCGTGCGGTTGCACGTGACCGCGCGCTCCACCGGCGACCAGGCGGTGTTGCTCGCGTCGCGGAGCGAGATCGCCGCGGGCGAGTTCGACCCGTTCCACGGCGGTTGGGTCTTGCGCCCCACGGGCAGCACGGCGTACAAGCTCGCGAGACTCGCCGCCGGCGAAGGGGACGTGTTCCTGAGCCGCGGCCCGAAGAGCGAGTGGGACGTGTGCGCCGGCGTGCTCCTGGTCGAGGAGGCGGGCGGCCGGGCCACGGACCTGGCCGGGAACGAGGTGCGCTACAACCGGCCGGACCCGCACGTCGAGGGCGTCCTGGCGACCAACGGCCGGCTGCACGGCTACCTGCTGGGCGTGGTGGCCACCCTGCCGCCGGTGCGGCGGCGCGCCGGGGCGCGACAGAACGAGGAGGAGAGCGGCTGACATGAGCTGGTTGATCGTGGCGTCCGTCGCGGCGTTCGGGCTGGGCGTCTACATCGGCCTGGGCCATCCGGGGATCCCGGGCAAGGAAGACCGCGTGCTGCCGCCCGGCATGACACGGCGGCCGCGTCACAAGATCCAGATGCTCGACTGGCTCCGGCCACGGCGGCGGTGATGGCGGAGCGACGCACGAAGGGCGGCAGCGCCGCCCACGATCGGGATCAGGGCGCCGCGGCCGCGCTCGCCACTGGTTCGGACCGCAGCGGGAGCGGCGCCGCGTCGGCGTCGGGCGACGCCGGAGGCGGATCGTCTGGCGGCCGCCCCGGCCGCCTGAACCCGCACGTGCTGCTGCTGGTCGGCTTGCTGGCGGTCGGGCTGGGCATGATGGGCGTCATCCTCGGCGTGGTCGTGCCGGGCACCTTCCTCCCCGGCGTCTACCTCATCGCAATCGGCGCACTGGCCTGTGGCGCCGCCGGCTTGTGGCTCGCGCTGGCGGCGCCCGACGCGGACGCGCAGGAGCCCGCCTGATGCGATTCCGCTACCCGGTGGAGGTCCGCTTCCGCGACCTCGACCCCATGGGCCACGCCCACCACACGCTGCCGCTCATCTACTTCGAGGAGGCGCGCGCCGCCTACTGGCGTGAGGTCGCGGGCCGCAGCGGCCTCGAGGACATCGACTACGTGATCGGCGAGGTCCAGGTCCGCTACCACGGACGGATCCGCTGGCCCGCCCGACTCGAGGTCCGTGTGCGGGTCTCCCACATCGGCCACAAGAGCATCGTGACGGAGTACGAGCTACGTTCGGCCGAGGGCGAACTCCTCGCGAGCGGCCGCATCGTGCAGGTCATGTACGACTACCGGGCGGGCCGTTCGATCCCCGTGCCGCACGAACTCGCGGAGAGGATCCGGGCGTTCGAGGGCGCGACCGGTCCGGGTGACCCGCCCATCGGGGCTGGCGGCGCCTCGTGACCCAGATTACGATGTGCCCGCCCCGCTCCGCGCGAGCGGGAGACCGACCGGCCAGGGCGGCCGGCGGGGACTCCGGCGTCCTGAAGGAGGGGCCCGTGCTCGCGCATGTGCACGACGATTGTACGGGGACCTGGCGTCTCCAGTACGACCTCATCGTTTGTTCAGTCTGCGGCCAGACGTACCCCGCGACGCCCCAGAACCGCATCGCCGCGATGGACGAGAACTACGTGGGCAGCATGATGCAGCGTGCCGCAGAGCGCGGTGCAGTGCTCCTTGCGCGGGAGCGGTTCCGCGGCTGAGCGGCGGGGCACGTAGGGAGACGGCTGCGCCCGGCCCGGAGACGATCCGGCGCCGGGCGCGTTGCGTTGCGACGTCGGCTCTGCCGCCTAGAGGAGGAGGGAGACCAGGCCGGAAACGAGGCCGATGACCGCGCCGAGTGCGTAGCCGATCCGGACGATCAGGCGCAGCTCCCGGTCGGTCACTCCGCGGACCAGCTCCTCGAGCCGCTCGGTGGGGTAGTCGAGCATCTTCTGCTCGACGCGGCGGCTGATGTCCACGCGCTGCGCGATGGGCGGAACCTGCTCTTGGATCCAGGCCCAGAGCGGGTCCGCGAGCGCCCGCTCGATGCGGTCGATCGCGTCCGGCGGCAGACGGTCCGCCGGGCGGCCGATGGGACGCTCCAGCACGGCGGCCACCAGGCGGGCGGCGGCCTCGCGGTACAGCGCCCGCGCGCGTTCGCTCCTCGCCGCCGCGACAACGGCGTCGGCGACGCGGTCCCGCGGGATGCGGCCCAGCACCTCGCCCCACGTCCTGTGCTCCGCCGAGCGCAGCATCGTCCGCAGACGCTCGACCAGGAACGCGCGGGTGGCGGGGTCGCGGGCCAGGTTCAGCACCCAACCGGCGACCGTCGCCTTCGCTTCCTCCACGCTCCGATCGCCCGGTCTGCCCAGGACGGACGTCACGGGGCGGCGCAGGAAGTCGACGATCGCGTCGTTCACGCTCCGCGCCATCGCCTCCCGGACGTCCGGGTCCTGGAGCAACTCCGAGATCTTGTTCGCGCCCTCCGCCTCGATCGCCTCGAGCACGCGCTGCACCGTCTCCGGCGTGATGATCAGCGCGGCGACGATGCGCTGGTGGAACTTCAGGTCCCGCATGAAGCGGTCGAGGATCTCGTGCAGCACCCGTTCGACACGCGCGCGCGCCCCCGGCGCCTCGAGCATGCCGCCCAGCCGCTCGATGGCGATCGGGAGGTACGCGGAGATCGCGCGTTCGACCGCCGCGACGAGCCCGACGGGAACGACGTTCTCGAACGTGCGGGAGGGGTCGAGCAGCCGCTCGGCGGAACGGTCGAGGTACTCGCGCACGGTGCGCTCGAAGCCCTCGCCGCCCACGAGCTGCGCGAGCCACGCGTCCGCGCGCTCCGCGAGCGCGGCCTCGCGCTCCGGCGTGAGCACGTCCGCGATCGGCTGGTCGCCGAACTCCCCGATGAGCGCATCGGCCCAGCGCAGCGCGGCGGCGCGGAAGTCATCGGAGGCGAGATAGGCGTCGAGGCGTGCCAGCAGGTTCGCTGCGACGTCGTCCAGCAGCCGGCGCAGCTCGGCCGCCACGCCGGGCGCGAGCTCCTCGACGAGGGGGCCGCGCTCTCGGGTGAGCACGGCCTCGAGGAAGCCGCGCAGCCGCTCATCGAACGCCTCGCGGAACCCCGGCTCCGCCACCGTTCGGGCGAGGTCTTCGCCGGTGAGCAGACGCGTGCCGACGGTGCGGCCGACGGCCGCGGCGAGGCGCGCCTTGTTCTTGGGGATCGCGCCCTGGAGCCAACGGAGCGGGCGGCCGAACAGTCGCGGCGGGTGGTAGGGGTGGAAGAGCATCCAGATCGCGACGCTGTTCGTGATGCCGCCCGCCAGCGAGCCGAACAGCACGGTGAGCGCGAGCCGGATCAACTCCATCACCACGCCTTGCCGCGGCGCACGAGTCCGTAGACCGGGCGCCGCACGCCCCGCAGCTCCACCCAGCCGCGCACCAGGTACAGCGCGACCGGGGCGGGTCCGAGCGCGTCGCTCGTGGCGAGCTCGAGGGGCCGACCCGCCGCCCGCAGCTCGCCCTCGAGTGCGGCGTCCGGCGCCGCGATGCGCCACACCGCGTTCGGCTCGCGCGGATCATCGTTCTCCGCGGCACCGTCTTCGAGCCGTGCGCCTTCGACCACTCGCTCTTCCGGTCCCGCGATCACCCAGAGCACGTCGTCGGCGCCGGGCGCGCCGGTGAGCGCGACGTGCAGCTCCTCGCCGTCCGTGATGTAGGCCTCGTCGTAGAGCAGGGCCCGGGCGGGCGACGCACCGGACGTGCCGGGATCCGTGGCGGACGCCGCGCGGCCACGGGCGTTGCCGCGTGGCAGCTCGCGCGCGAGCTGGACGTCCAGCAGCACGCCCGGCGTGTGTGCGTCGTCCTGGACGAGGCGGGCGCTCCGGAGCCGGAGCTGTGTGCCGCGGCCCCGGCTCCACGCCGCGAATTCGGGCGCGGGTAGCAGCCGCAGCTCGCCGCGCTCGCCGCGGTACACCAGGGCCTCGACCTCCCCGTCGTCGCCGACGAGCAGCCGGAACGGGCCGTGGGGCACGATCAGCCACGGCGCGCGCACGGGCTCGTCCTCCCAGGCGGCCACGAAGACCGAGTCCCAGCCGCGGTCGCCCTCGCCGCGCCACGCCCGCACGGCGCGGTGCAGGCGGGCTCCGTCGTCGAAGGTCGTGAAGTCGAAGAGGGCGACGACGGGCCGGTCCTGCGACCTGGCGAGGAAGAGCATGCGGCGCTCGTAGGCGGCGGGCGCGCGTGCGGCGGCCGGGCCGGCATCGCCCTTCCCGGCGGCCCGATCGGCGTCGTTCGCCGGGCGGTCGCACGCGACACCCACGGCCAGCAGGAGCGAGATCAGGAGCAGGATTCGGCGCATCGATCTCGGTCGTTGTCGTTCCGTGAACGAAGCAACGGAAGGTAGCACGGAGGCGAGTGGCGGAGGAAGGGGCGGTCCGACCCGCGGGCGCGCCGCCGCGGCGTGCCCGCCACCCGGGCGAGACGTGAGCGAGGGCTGCCCGTCGCGCGCCGTGGCGCCTCCTGTCCGGGCGCGGGAAGACCGCGCCGCGTCACCGCGATCAGCACCCCGAGGCGGCTGCCTCGAGACCTACGCGGCGGGACCTGTGGTTGACCCCGGCCCCGTCACCCGTCTAACTTCCGGTCCGACAGCCAAATGCGGTGAACACCGGAGGATAGCCCCGACGGAGGCGTGATGCAGCTATACACCAAGATCTTCATCGGGCTGGTGGTGGGGGTGGCAGTCGGCCTGATCGCCAACCTCGCAGGGCTGGTCTGGCTCCAGCAGGGCCTGGTCGCGCTGCGGCCGGTGGGCACCGCATTCATCAAGCTGATCACCATGCTGGTCGTGCCGCTGGTGGTGGCGAGCCTGCTGGTGGGGACGGCCTCCCTCGGGGACATCCGCAAGCTGGGGCGCATCGGCGGCAAGACCGTCGCCTACTACCTGGTCACCACCGCGATCGCGGTCACCATCGGGCTGATCCTCTCCAACATCATCCGGCCAGGCTCGCGCATCGACCCGGCGACCCGGGACTCGCTGGCAGCGCAGTTCTCCAGCGAGGCGGCGGGACGCGTGGCGCTGGCGGCGGAGAGCCCCGGCGTCGTGGACGTGCTGCTCAACATGATCCCGTCCAACCCGTTCCAGGCCGCAGCGCAGATGGAGCTGCTGCCGCTCATCGTCTTCACGATCATCTTCGGCGCGGCGGTGAGTCTGGTCGCCGACGAGCGGCGGGACGCGGTGCTCAACTTCTTCCACGGCGTGAACGACGCCGTGATGGTCGTGATCGACTGGGTGATGAAGCTCGCGCCGTACGCCGTGTTCGTGCTGATCGGCGCGGTCGTGGCGGAGTTCGGGCTCGACCTTCTGCGTTCACTGCTGGTCTACGCCCTCACCGTGATCACCGCGCTTCTGATCCACGCGTTCGGCACATACGGCGCGCTGGTCCGGGCGCTCGCACGGCTCAACCCGGTCACGTTCTTCCGCCGCATCGCCGAGGTGCCGCTGGTGGCGTTCTCCACCTCCAGCTCGAACGCGACGCTGCCCGTGACGATGGAGACAGCCGAGGAGAAGCTGGGCGTCTCGAAGGAGGTGTCGTCGTTCGTTCTGCCGCTGGGCGCCACGATCAACATGGACGGGACGGCGCTGTACCAGGCGGTGGCCGTGATGTTCATCGCCCAGATCTACGGGGTGCCGATGGGCATCGCGGAGCAGCTCACCATCGTGCTCACTGCGACGCTGGCGAGCATCGGCGCGGCGGGCGTGCCGAGCGCGGGGATCATCACGCTGATCCTGGTGCTGAATTCGGTCGGGTTGGGGACGCAGGCGCAGGCGGGCATCGCGCTGATCCTGGGCGTGGACCGGATCCTGGACATGATGCGTACGGCGGTGAACGTGACGGGCGACCTGACGGCTGCGGCGTTCGTGGCGCGGAGCGAGGGGGAGGAGCTGGTGCCGCGGCCGGTGGACCACCCGATCGCGATCGCGCCGATCGAGACGCACGCCGAGCGGCCGCGGACGCCGGCAGGGCAGCGGCGGTAGCCGCTTCGAGGGCGACACGAGTGGGCGCGCAACCGTGCGACGGACGATGGGTACCTTTCCAGTGAGGCGGTGCGCGTGGGGCTGACAGTCAGACGATGGAGATCATCCGATGAAGAATAGCTTCGGCAGCAAGGCCGTGATGACGGTCGGCGGGCGGCAGTACGAGCTGTTCCGGCTGGACGCGCTGGAGCGCGCGGGGCTGTCCATCGCGCGGCTGCCGTACTCGCTGAAGATCCTCCTGGAGAACCTGCTGCGGCACGAGGACGGACGGGTGGTGACCGCCCAGGACATCGAGGCGCTGGCGCGTTGGGAGGCGCGGGCGGAACCGACCAAGGAGATCGCGTTCATGCCCGCGCGCGTCCTCCTCCAGGACTTCACCGGCGTTCCGGCGGTGGTGGACCTGGCGGCGATGCGGGATGCGATGCGGCGGATGGGCGGGGATCCGAAGCGGATCAACCCGCTGCAGCCGGTGGAGCTGGTGATCGACCACTCGGTGCAGGTGGACGAGTTCGGGACGCGCATCGCGTTCGAGACGAACGCCGAGCTGGAGTACCGCCGCAACCGCGAGCGGTACGTGTTCCTCCGGTGGGGCCAGAGGGCGTTCGACAACTTCCGCGTCGTCCCGCCGGAGACGGGGATCGTGCACCAGGTGAACCTGGAGTACCTGGCGCGGGTGGTGTTCGGGCTGGAGGAAGACGACGTGAAGGCCGCCGCCTCCACGGCGGGTGGCCCGCGCCTCGCCTACCCCGACACCCTGGTGGGCACCGATTCGCACACCACGATGGTGAACGGCCTCGGTGTGCTGGGCTGGGGCGTGGGCGGCATCGAGGCGGAGGCGGCGATGCTCGGCCAGCCGGTCTCGATGCTGATCCCGCAGGTCGTGGGCTTCAAGCTCTACGGCGAGTTGCCGGAAGGGGCCACGGCCACGGACCTGGTGCTGACGGTCACGCAGATGCTCCGGCAGAAGGGCGTGGTCGGCAAGTTCGTGGAGTTCTACGGGCCGGGCCTCGCCTCGCTGCCGCTGGCCGACCGCGCGACCATCGCGAACATGGCGCCGGAGTACGGGGCCACGTGCGGCATCTTCCCGGTGGATGAAGAGACGCTGCGGTATCTGCGGCTGACGGGCCGGTCCGAGGAGCGGATCGCGCTGGTCGAGGCGTACATGAAGGAGCAGGGTCTCTTCCACACCGCGGACTCGCCGGAGCCGGAGTTCAGCGACACGCTGGAGCTCGACCTCGGCACGGTCGAGCCGAGCCTGGCGGGCCCGCGCCGGCCTCAGGACCGCGTGCGCCTCTCCGAGGTGAAGCGCTCCTTCCTGGCCGCGCTGCCGACGCTGGTGAAGGGCGGCGCGCCGGCGTTGCAGTCGGAGGGTGAAGGCGGCGTTGCGGTGGCCGCCCGGCCCGGCGTGAAGGTGGTGCTCCAGGGCCAGGAGGTCGAGCTCCAGGACGGCTCGGTGGTGATCGCGGCGATCACGAGCTGCACGAACACGTCGAACCCGTCGGTGATGGTGGCGGCGGGGCTGTTGGCGAAGAAGGCGGTGGAGCGGGGGCTGAAGACGCAGCCGTGGGTGAAGACGTCGCTGGCGCCGGGCTCGAAGGTGGTGACCAACTACCTGGAGCGTGCGGGGCTCATGCCGTACCTCGAGGCGCTGGGCTTCCACCTGGTGGGCTACGGCTGCACCACCTGCATCGGCAACAGCGGCCCCTTGCCCGAGGCGGTCTCGCGGGCGGTGGAGGAGGGCAACCTGGTGGTGGTGAGCGTGCTCTCGGGGAACCGGAACTTCGAGGGCCGCATCAACCCCGACGTCCGCGCCAACTACCTCGCCTCTCCGCCGCTGGTGGTGGCGTATGCGCTGGCGGGTCGGATCGACATTGATCTCTACAACGAGCCGCTGGGGG
>Ga0065724_100672_pt1 | contig 38521 bp, 37 predicted proteins | sample TheenrcSG05JP960_FD_59111 | JGI IMG/M metagenome (GOLD analysis project Ga0065724, IMG submission 59111) | Thermophilic enriched microbial communities from mini bioreactor at UC Davis - Sample SG0.5JP960 | ecosystem: Engineered > Solid waste > Grass > Composting > Bioreactor | place: USA... | reverse complement strand
CCTCGGACTCGCTGATTCGCCACCTTATGCTCGCCGGGCCGCTTGTCTTCTACGTCGCTATCGGCGCCGTCACAGCGTGCTCGGAGCCTATCGACTTCTTCGCCAGCGGGCGACGTGTGCCACCCTTCTTCAATGGTCTCGTGCTCGCCATAGGCGCGCTCGGAGCAACGGGCATCGTCGCTGGCACCGGTCTCCTCTTCATCAATGGCTTCGATGCGTGGTTCCTGGTCATCGCCTTCACGGGCGGCTTTGTCGTGATGGCGATCCTGATCGCGCCGTACTTGCGCAAGTTCGGCGCCTTGACCGTGCCAAGCTACCTGGGGCGCCGCTGCGACAGCCGGTTGGTGCGCCTCACGATTGCCGCGATAGCCGTTGTGCCCATGCTCCTCGTGGTCGCAGCTGAGGTACGAATGGGCGTCTTCGCAGGGAAATGGCTGACGGGCCAATCCGAGCAGATGGTGGCCACGATCCTCGCTGTCACGGTGATTTGCGCGATCGTGCTTGGCGGCGTGCGATCCTCAAGCTGGGCGAATAGTGCGGAGAGCATAGCAGTCTTGCTTGCTCTTTTCGTGCCCGTGGCCATGGTGGCAACGGCTGTCACCAATCTGCCTTTTGCGCAGCTTAGCCACGGGCCCGTTCTGCGCTCGCTCGTGCGGCTCGAGAATCAGCAGGGCATACCCATTCCGATCCTGTCGCCCCTGGCATTCGAGATTGCGGGTGCTGAGGTCCAGGCGATCGCGCAGCGCATGACAAAGCCGTTTGGCAGTATCGGGCCGCTGAGCTTTGTCTTTGCCAGCCTGACGTTGATGGCAGGCGTCGCGTCCGCTCCCTGGCTACTGCCGCGATCCGGCACCACGCTCACGGTCTATGACACGCGCAAGTCTCTCGGCTGGGCCACGTTTCTCGTCGGCACGATCATGGTGACCGCCTCGTCCGTCGCCGTTTTCATGCGCGACGTGGTGATGGACACCTTGGTGGGCCACAGCGCCAGCCAGCTGCCAGACTGGTTCCGTTCTCTTGAGGCCATGGGCTTTGCTGCAGTGCATGGGCAGGTTCCCCGGCTACCGGTCAGCAGCTTCAGCTTCCACAGGGATGCGGTGCTGTTCGCGTTGCCGATCGCACACGGTTTTCCTTCTGTGTTCCTCTACCTTGCTCTGGCGGGCGCCTTCGCCGCCGCAGTTGCAGCCGTGAGCCTTTCGTCGCTGTCACTGGGAACGCTGCTCTCTGAGGACCTCATCAACGGGCTCAAGGCGGAGCCGGCGCGAAATAAATTTCGCCTCATGCTCGCCCGTGGCTGCATTGCATTGGCGGTCATCATTGGCGTGGGCATTGCGCTGATAGTGCCGGCGGATCCGCTCTGGCTCGTGTTGTGGGCACTCGCGCTATCAGCCTCGGCTTTTTTCCCGATCCTGGTTCTATCGATCTGGTGGAAGCGCCTCAGCGCCTTCGGTACCGCGTGCGGTGCTTTAGCCGGATTTGCTGTGGCGGCTCTGGTCATCGTCGCCGGAGAGGCATCGCTGGGCCTCTCGGGTGCTCTTGCCGCCGTTCTTGGAATGCCGGCCGGCTTCGCGGCAGCGGTAGCGGGTAGCTACCTGCGGCCTTCGAGCTCGCCCAAAATCGTCGAACTGGTCGAGGACCTCAGAGTGCCCGGGGGCGAAACCATCTACGATCGCGAGACACGCTTGTTGCGTTTGAGGCAAAGGTCGCGCCCCCTGTAGTCTGGTCTACGGGGACACGAACCTCGCAGACAGAAAAGGCTCTCGATGACTTCCGAGCAGAACTCATCAAGCGGTGGTTTTCCCGAGGCCCGCCTTGGCCTCTATCCACCGATCGAGCCCTATGCGCAGGGCTTTCTCGCTGTTCCCGGAGATCACGAGATCTACTACGAGGTCTGCGGCAATCCTCACGGAAAGCCGGTATTGATGGTCCACGGCGGCCCAGGCGGTGGCAGCAACGCCACCATGCGCCGCTTCCACGATCCCTCGCGCTACAAAATCATTCTTTTCGATCAGCGCGGATGCGGACGCTCCACGCCTCATGCTTCGCTTGAACACAACACCACGTGGGACCTTGTCGCGGACATGGAGCGGTTACGGGAGCACCTCGGTATCGAGCGGTGGCAGCTCTTCGGCGGCTCCTGGGGCTCGACACTGTCATTGGCGTACGCCGAAACCCATCCCCATCGCGTCAGCGAGCTGATTCTTCGGGGCATCTTCCTCCTTCGGAAGAGCGAGATCGATTGGTTCTACCAGGACGGTTGTAGCTGGATCCATCCGGACGCTTTCGAAGCCTATCAAAGCGTCATCCCAGAAGAAGAGCGCGGGGACATGGTGGCGGCGTACTACCGGCGACTGACGCATCCCGACCCTCAAGTGCAGCTCGCTGCCGCCAGAGCTTGGAGCATCTGGGAAGGGACGACCCTCTCCTTGCAGCCGGACCCCGAGCGCGTTCGGCACTTCGGCAGTGACAGCTACGCCCTCGCTTTCGCGCGCATCGAGTGCCACTACTTCGTCAACCGAGGCTTCCTAGATCGCGACGGCCAGCTCTTGGAGGATGCCCATCGCCTCGCCAACATCCCGGGGGTCATCGTGCACGGCCGCTACGACGTGGTTACGCCGCTCAAGAATGCCTGGGACTTGAAAAAGCGCTGGCCCGCCGCTGATCTAAAGATCATTCCCGATGCAGGCCACGCCATGACTGAGCCGGGGATTATCCACGAGCTCGTCATGGCCACCCGGCGCTTCGCCGGCTGAGTGGGCGTTCGCGGCAAGAACACGCGCTTGCCTCTGGCAGATGGATCGCTATAGTCCGCTGCGCGACGCGGAGAGATGGCCGAGTGGTTGAAGGCGCACGCCTGGAACGCGTGTAGGCGGGCAACCGTCTCGGGGGTTCGAATCCCCCTCTCTCCGCCACTTGATTTCAAGCCATTCGTGAGGGTCGTGGCTCGTTGGCTCAGATGAGTGCCGGACCCCGTTTTCCCGCCCGACCCATCAAATCAACTTAGCTGCTTTCTCTTGCTTAGACTTCGCGAGAGAAGACACTCGCCATGTGGAGTATGGCGGTTGGGCTGACGACCTTTCACGAGTCAAACTGAATAATCTGCCGAATAGCCTGGCCTTCGCGGAGGCGATCAAATCCGGAGTTGATATCGTCGAGTGGCAGCCGATGCGTCAGCAGGCGGTCGATGGGAAGACGGCAGCGCCTAAAGAGCCCAATGTACCGGGGTATATCCCGCGATGGCACGGCGGTGCCGATGTAGCTCCCCTTGATGGTCCGCTCTTCTGCTACGAGGCTAACCGCGGGGATCGACAGCATGGCGTTTGGCGCCGGCAGTCCCGCCGTCACCGTCGTGCCGCCACGGCGGGTGATATTGTACGCGAGCGTCAGCGCCTGAACGGAGCCGGCCAGCTCCACAGCCACATCGACACCGCCCTTCGTCGCTTCTCGGATGTTGTTTGCCACGTCAGCATCAGCGGCATTGAACACGTCGGTAGCGCCAAGTGCCTTGGCGAAATTCAACTTGTCGGGCGAAAGGTCCACCGCAATGATCCGCTCCGCACCGACCGAAATCGCACCGAGAAGCGCGGCGAGGCCAACCCCGCCGAGACCGATCACTGCAACGGTCGAGCCTGGCTCAACCTTCGCCGTGTTCGCAACGGCACCGACGCCGGTAAGCACGGCGCACCCAAACAAAGCCGCCAGGTCAAGCGGCACATCCTTATCGATCTTGACCAGTGACCGGCGCGATACCGTCGCGTACTCGGCAAAGGCCGATACCCCCAAATGGTGGTGAAGCGGTGTGCCATTCCGCGATAGGCGCCGCTCACCAGATAGTAGGGTGCCGGCACCGTTGGCGGCCGCCGCCGGTTCACACAGCGCTGGCCGTCCAGTGGCGCATGGCAAACAATGTCCGCAGCTCGGAACGAACACGAGCACAGCGTGGTCACCCTTGGCGAGGTCGTCCACACCTGGTCCCGTCTCTTCCACGATCGCCGAGGCCTCGTGACCAAGCGCCATCGGCGTGGGACGCGGCCTCGAACCGTCAATCACCGAAAGATCCGAATGACACAAGCCAGCGGCCGCGATCTTGACGAGGACTTCGCCTGGGCCGGGAGGTGCCAGTTCCACCTCCGAAATGGTGAGTGGGCGGGAGGTCGCATACGGCGGCTTCCGTCCCATTTCCTCAAGCACGGCGGCGCGGATTCGCATGACAGTCATCCCCGTGATCGGCGGCACGCCGATTGGCACGAATCGAATTTATGATTTCGTGTCCAAAGACGTCGAAGCGGTCAACCAACAATTCCGAGTAGACTTACTTTGACATGGAATGGAGATCTAGACCACCTGTCTCTCTCATGGCCGAAACTCGCTGCAATCAGCGCCGGCGTGACTTCCCTGAAGAGCCTTAATCTGGCAGGAGGAGTGCCTGGCCGCGCGTACACGTGCGCAGGCAGCGAAGTTAGAGCGCGAATGCTATTAGTGCGCTCGTAAGCAACCTTATGATCGACCGTACACCTTCTTGCTAACGGCCTGCCCCGGCTGATGAGCCGGGGCACGCTTCTTTCTGATCGAAAATACTTTGACGTTAGACTGCAGAAGCCTTCCGAGATTTCGGTGACGCCTATAGTTCCCACTGCACCGGCGAAGGATGATAGCGGAACCCATCGCCCCGCTTCGAGACGTAGCCATATCCGGGCCACGCGAAATGATATGCGAGAAGCGGAATCCGATCCGTCGCCAACATGTCGAGGATACGCACGCGGGTATCAGCCGATTGCTTAGGATCGGTATCATAGGCGAACTCAAGCCGCGGTCTCTCCACCAACAAGACCTGATGGTGTGTCAGGTCGCCGATGGCGGCGAGGGGCTTGCCGTCNGAAGTGATCATGAAGACAGTGTGACCGACCGTATGGCCGGGCGCCGATATGGCCGTAATACCGGGCAGGAACTCCTCGCCATCCTTGAAGAACACGATCCTGTCCCGATTAGGCAGCAGGTGTTTGCGCGCCCCTTCCACGAACGGCTTCATGTAAGCCGGCTCAGTCATCGATAGCTTCGACTCATCGGTCCAGAAGTCGAAATCAGCCTGCGAAATATAAATTTGCGCGTTCGGGAAATTTGGCTGACCGTTGTCATTCATGATTCCCCAGATGTGATCGGAGTGGGCATGCGTCGCCAGAATGCCGTCGATATCCGCGGGATCGATGCCGGCCGCCTTGAGGTTCGTCAGCAGCTTACCGGTCGTTGGGCCAAACATGGTTGAGGTCCCCATGCCGGTATCGATCATGAGAAGGCGATCGCCGGTGTTGACCACGAGTACGTTCTGATCGAGCACGGCGTTGGTGGTCGGAAGGAAGTTGTCAGTTAGCAGCTGACTGAGCTCTTCCTTGCTGGCGCCGAGGAAGGCTCCGGACGGATCACCAAGCGGCAGAGGACCGTCCGAAACCACCGTCATCTGCATCTTGCCGTGATTGAACCGGTAAAAGGCGGGCGCCTGCGTCTTGCTGAATGGGGCCTTCGCTTGTGCTGTCGGCGAACCGCCCGGTACTCCGACGTACGCAGCTGCTGCAGCAGCACCTGTGCCGACAAGCAAACTACGACGAGAAATCAAATGGTCGAACATGCGTTTCCTCCGCTTCGTTTCAGCAGGCTTGGTGAGGATAGCACGGACAGCTTTTTCTTGGATCCTCCTATCCTCGGTTTGCCACACTTCGGAATCGGCGGAGCGGCCAGCAAACAAACCTATCCGGTCGCGCGCGCTGGATCGCCAAATTCGACGTTGACTGTTCTTGATGCGCTCCTCGCCTGCATGCCCGCGAACGGGCAAAAGCATTCTTCTTGTGATCGCTAATCGGGCGATCGCAGACCTCCGTAGGCAGCCCATGGCACGGCGGCAAGGAAACCGGCATCGACGGGCAAGTTCACCCCTGTAATTGCGCTGCTTCCCGGGCCGATCAGCCAAGCAATGGCTCGGCCCACTTCAATGGGCTCAACCAATCGTCCCAACGCCGCTGTTTGCGTGAGCTGCCCATAAGACAGAACACCGGCGGCAATCCCGGCCTCCAGCGCGGGAGTGCGCGTGAAACCCGGAGAAACAGCATTGACGCGCACGCCCGCAGGGCCCCACTCAGCGGCAAGCGTTTGCGTTAAGTTTGCAACGGCCGCTTTGGCAGGGCCGTACCCGTGCACAGGTGCAGAACTAAGACTGACGATCGAGGCAACGTTGACGATCGAACCGTGTCGACGATTAACCATCCTCGTGCCGACCTCGCGACACATGATGAATGTGCCTCGCAAATCGACGGCCATTTCTCGATCCCAATCGGAAAGCTTCAGCCGATGCGGTCTGTGCATCTTCCCAAGTATTCCGGCAGCATTGACCAAACCCACAAGCGGCCCATGCTGCCGTTCGATGGCCTCCACTTCCCGTGTGACGGCAGTTTCGTCCGAAACATCGAGAGGATAGGGCCAAAGGATGGCCGGCGCTGGCACTGAACTCGTCGGCTTCGTGGCAATGTCGACGGCAACGGCTTGAAACCCTGCTTCATGCAAGGCCGCCTGAGTTGCGAGCCCTATACCACTGAGCCCGCCGGTGACCAGTACCAACCCTTTGCCACTTGACATCGTGCGGAGTTCCGTCCGACTACACCCGAGAAGTAAGTTCCGTGCGGAGCACACGTTTCAGAATTTTGCCCGATGGGTTACGGGGCAGCTGATCGCGGATAATCAGCTCCTTGGGAACTTTGAAACCTGCAAGATGCTCTCGGCAATGGCGCGTCATAGCTTCAAGATCGAGCGATTGACCTGGGTTCAGCACGACGACCGCAACCGGCCGCTCCCCCCAGCGCTCATCTGGTACGCCAATGACAGCTGCTTCGCGAATTTGCGGTAAGAGGTAAAGTACGCGCTCGACTTCCGACGAGGCGATATTTTCGCCGCCGGATATGATAAGATCTTTCTTGCGGTCCGTGAGATAAAGAAAACCTTCTTCGTCGAGATAACCAATGTCGCCCGTGCGGAAGAAGTCTCCAAAAAACGATGCTTGTGTTTTTTCCCGATCCTTCCAATAACCTCGTGTGACCTTTGGTCCGCGCAGGCAAATTTCTCCGTTTTCTCCGGGGGGCAATTTACGCCCCAGGTCATCCCTTATTTCTATTTCGACATGGGCTAGCGCTCGGCCGACTGACCCAATCTTTTCGATTTCTCTGCCGGCCTCCATTAGCGTATCGCCGCTACACGTCTCCGTAAGCCCATAGGCATCGATGTAACGCCCTCCGGTAAAGTAGGCGGAAAACGCGCGAATGCGCGGTTCCGGCGTTCTTTCGCCACCACCGATTACCCATCTTATGCTCGAAACGTCGTGTTTGTCGCGATCTGGATGAGAGAGAATGGCGCTCGTCATTACCGGCGCCAGCCACGCCCCAGTAAGCCGTTCCCGCTCGATTGATTGAATTGCCGCAAGCGGATCAAACTCGCGGTGCACACAGAGCATTCCCCCGACCCAAAGCACCGCCATACCTGGCAGGTCAAACGCCCCCACGTGATACAAGGGGCCGGTGACCAGGAGGCGATCCTCAGCAGTCAGCCCCAGCGCGATGACGTGGTCGGCACATTTCCAATAGAAGTTCGAGTAGGTATGTATAACCCCCTTCGGACGATCTGTCGTTCCCGATGTATACATCAGGCGGAAAAGATCGTCAGAGCCTCGAACGTGCATGGGGGCCGGTGAAACGCCTAACCCCAATTGTGTCGAATTAGACTGCGCTTGTTCGTCGACGAAAATCGTGTTCGGCAGACCAGCGACGGATTTGACGAATTCGGTGTCAGCGAACAGAAGCTTAGCGCCCGCATGCTCGACGATGTAGCGTACCTCATCGTTCGCCAACCGGAAATTGATGGGTAGGAATACAGCGCCGATATGGCTTGTCGCAAACGCAAGCTCAATGAAAGCCAGGCTGTTTTTCATCAAGACGGCGACAATATCATCCGGGCCTATGCCACGCGCCGCTAGCATTCCGGCTGTCGTCTCAATTCGATCTCTGAGGGCTGCGTAGCTGACCCGCGTGTCGCCGTAAACGATTGCCGTCCGATCAGGTGTCCGCTTAGCGTGGAAGCGAATGAAACTTGTTAGGTTCAGCACGGCGCCCTCCCTATTCGTTCAATAGGATTTCGGCATCCCAAGATTCTGAGTGGCGATAAAATTCAAGATCATCTCTTCTGATATGGGCGCAAAGCGAAAAAGTCTTGTATCTCGCCATAACCGCTCGAGGTGCATTTCCTTTGCATAGCCCATACCACCCATGGTCTGCATCGAACGTTCGATAGCAGCCGAAGCAGCTTGCGAAGCAATCAGTTTCGCAACGTTCGCTTCAGTTCCATAAGGCTGACCGCTATCGAACAGGGCGGCCGCCTTGAGGTTCATGAGGCGTGCACAGGCAATCTCCGCCCAATGCTGCGCTATGGGAAACTGGATGCCTTGATATATTGCAATAGGCTTGTTGCTGAAAACGCGCCGTTCTTTCGCAAATTCGACCCCAAGTCGGATTGCTAGATTAGCTCCTCCAACCAGAGCTGCCGTCGTGACAATGCGTTCGGTATTGAGGACGTCAAGCAATTCGTACCATGCGTTATCGAGTGTCCCAACCAGCTCGCTATCGTCTACATTAACGTCGTCAAAAAAAACGTTGCAGGACGAAAGCGTGTTGGTGCCCAATTTCTCAATAGGTGCGTAGGTCAGTCCCTTACGATTGACGTCGATGAGGAACATCGACAATCCATGTGTGCGTCGCTGCGCGTCCTCGAGTTTGGTCGTGCGGGCGACGACGAGCATCTTCTGAGCAGCGTCAACACCGGTAATCCAAATTTTGCGACCGGAAAGGCGCCAACCGTTACCGATTCGCGTTGCGAAGGTTTTAATTTCCAGGCTGTTGGAGCCTGCATCCGGCTCAGTAAGTGCCATACAGCAGTTGATCTCACCAGAAATGATTTTGGGCAGCAGCTCCCTTTTCATGTCGTCGGTGCCAAAGCGTGAAATGGAAATGCCGCCGAAAATAGGATTAATCATAAAGAGCTGACCGACAGTCGCTCCGCCACCTGCGGCCGCAAGCTCTTCGACGATAAGCGCAACCTCCACCATGCCCAGCCCGCTCCCGCCATACTCTTCGGGCAGGGCTACACCGCACAGACCAGCATCGCAGACAGCTTTCCAGAATTCCGTTGGGAACGATTTGCGAGCGTCGAGTTCGCGCCAATACTCAAGACCGAAGCGCTCTCCGACCTTCCGAGCGCTTTCGGAAATCATTTTCTGTTCTTCAGTTAGCGAGAAATCCATTATTTTCCGTCCGATCTAGCTCGCAAGAAGTAATAGTGGCTCTTCGAGAAGCTCTTTGATCCTTCCCAGGAACTGCCCCGCAAAATGGTGGTCACGCGATGCATCGTCATAGGAAAGGGAGACGCTCAATTCGTGCTGCGCACCATCCGGTTCTACCCGACGACGGCGGATAGAGCCGATTCCCAGTGCCATTTGCCAGCCAGCGGGTACTGCAGGAACGAAAGCGTGAAGCGGCCCATCGCCCGGAATGAGTACGATGTCGCCTTCAGAAGCATGGTTCTCTCTTCTATCCGTGCCTTGCTCCACCCTGCCACATTTGCTCGCAATTGACGACAAGGTTTCGTTTGCTTGTGCAAGAAAACACGCAGGCTTGTCGAAGCCCCGCAATCGGATACCCCAACGAACGGAAGACTGATCGGAAGCAAGGGCTCTGATGCAAGCGAGCGCCATAAAATCACGGAGTTGATACGCCAAGCCTGACTTGGCAAGATTGCCCTGAATTGCAAGTAACGCGTCGACTTCGATGTCGATGGTAGCGAAGGACAATCGCGCGAGCTGACGTCCGTAAATCTGCTGAGAAGGAGGGGTCGAAGAATTCTCTTTTGGCAACGTTGTCGTAGCACCACGCAGCGCCAACGCTCTCTCAACATCGGCGGCCTTGATCCGGCCACCGGGCCCGCTACCTGTTAGCCCTAAGAGATCTAGACCGGCTTCTTTTGCCAATCGCCGCGCAAGGGGAGTTGCAACAATTCGTTGATCGCCACTGCCTTTCGATTTGAATTCGGCAGTGCCGTGCTGAACGTCTGAGGCAGGTGCATTGCTAACAGCATTCTCGCTCTTCGAATTTGCGAGCTTTGTATTTGCCCCACCCTCGAGCCTCCATTTTCCGATCACCGTACCGACCGGGACAACGCCGCCTTCTTCGACAAGAATTTCGACAAGATGACCTGCGGCAGGCGCTTCTACGTCATTTGCGATCTTGTCTGTCTCTATAACGACGATAACGTCGCCCTGATTGAAATTTTCACCAGGCTTCACCATCCACTGCGCGACGCGTCCCTCGGTCATAGTCAGACCGAGCTTCGGCATCACGAGTTCAGAAACGTGCGTCATAAATGTCTCAGCGACCGGCGAAATTCGGGAAGCGCTTCTCTAGGAAAGCACCGCAGCCTTCCTTAGAATCCTCTGTATCAAGTACCAGTCCAATCATCGCTTGTTCATGAGCCAAAGCGGCAGATAGCGGCATATCGGCGCCACTGTTGAGCGTCCGCTTCAAGAGCTTCAAAACTAAAGGTGATTTCGAAGCTACTTTTCCCCGCCATGTCACGAGCCGCCGGTTAACTACCTCTGCTTTAGGCACAACCTTATTCGCCAAACCGATGGCNACNGCCTCGGACGCGGAAATATGTTCTCCCGTGAACATAATTTCCTTGGCNCGGCAAAGTGGNANCTGCCGAATGATCCGCTGAGTTCCTCCTGCGCCCGGAAAAAGGCCCAGCGTAATCTCAGGAAGGCCAAGCTTCGCGGTATCAGCGAGAATGCGAATGTCTGTCGCCAGGATTAGTTCTGTCCCACCCCCCAATGCCCAGCCATTTACCGCTGCGATCGTAGGCTTGTCGCACAGCTCGATNCGCCGGAAGACACGATGAACGACTTCCGCAAATTCAAGATAGTGGGCTAGGCCCTGACGTGATTTGAGATCTGCAATATCACCGCCAGCTACGAAGGCCCGATCACCAGCGCCAGTAATAATGATTACCTGGACGCGACCATCGTTCTCGAGTTCTGTCCATGCGGACTCAAGCTCCAGCAATGTCGGAACGTCCAAGGCATTGAGAACTTTTGGTCGATTTACCGTAACAACGGCAATGCCCTCCGAGATATCCGTCAAAATACTACTTTCGCTTGTCACGTCCTAATCCTCTATCTCAAGCCATGACGCGGCGAACCGCGGCAATAATGCGCTCAGCGTTCGGGCGAAAGTGTTCTTCCAGATTCTTGGCGAACGGCGGCGGCATGAAAGGTGCTCCGACTCGCACGATCGGTGCGTCCAACTCATCGAAGCCAATATCTATTACGCGCGCCGCAATTTCGGCGCCTGGACCAAACGCTTCAACTGCTTCATGCACAATGACGAGACGGTGCGTTTTGGCCAATGAACCAAGAACTGCCTTCTCGTCCCATGGCTGCAGCGATCGCAGGTCAATCACCTCAATCTCTATACCTTCGCGTGCGAGGGTTGCTGCTGCCGAGATTGCGACCGGGACCATAGCACCATATGTCACCACCGTCGCATCACGACCATTTCGGACGGTTGCCGCCTTACCAATAGAAACTTGTGGTGGCGTATCGGGTAATTCACCTTTGACCGCGTAAAGGCTTTTATTCTCAATAACAATAACGGGATCAGGATCAGCGATGGCCGCACGCGTCAACGCATAAGCATCTGAAATGCTCGACGGACAAACTACCTTTAGACCCGGCACATGAGCCAGCCATCCTTCAAGGCACTGCGAATGCTGCGGCCCTGCGCTAATACCTCCGCCGTGCGGCATCCGCACGACCATGGGTAACGAGAACTGACCGCCAAACATAAAGCGTGCCTTAGCAGCCTGATTGACGAGCGCGTCCATGGCGAGGGTAACGAAGTCCATGAACATAACTTCGACCACAGGCTTCAACCCGCTCATGGCCGCGCCAACCGCAGCACCTACAATAGTTGCCTCAGAAATTGGGGTATCGCGCACACGCTGAGGGCCAAATTTGTCTAACAGCCCGCGCGTAACGCCGAACGGACCTCCTGCAACAGCCACATCTTCCCCAAACAGGACCACTGCAGGGTCGCTCGCCATCGCATCTGCGAGGGCACGGTTTATAGCCTGCCCAAAACGCACCTCAGGCATGCTCTTGTCCTACTGCGGTATAGACGTCCTCAAGCGCGGCGTCGAAGCGAGGCTCACTGCCTGCGCGCGCCCGGGCCACTGCCGCCTCAACACGCTCCGACGCGTGTCGAGCAGCGGCCTTTATTTCATCCACTGAAACACCTTGGTCTATCAGGCGCCGCTCAAGTCGCACGATAGGATCGTTCTCATCTCCGAGAGTCAACAGATCATCGCCCTGTCTGTATTTTTGGGGATCCCCTTCGAAATGCCCTCTTATGCGCACAGTGCGACATTCGAGAAACCTCGGACCGCTGCCACCACGAATTTCTGCGACGTATCGTTTGGCAACTTCACAAACTTCCGTGACGTCATTGCCGTCGACTGATTGCGCCGGGATTCCGTAGACGGTCGCTAGCGCACAAGGGTCACTTGCGACTTGCCGCACAGTGGGCGAAAACTCGGACCAACCATTGTTTTCGCACACAAACAAAACTGGCAATTTCCAAATGGCCGCCAAATTCAGACTTTCGTGCATGACTCCCTCGGCAACAGCGCCATCACCAAAGAAAACTGATGATATCGCCCCCGTGCCGAGAACCTGATGCGCCAGGGCGCTACCAACGGCAATAGGCAAACCAGCCCCAACGATACCGTTAGCCCCGAGCATGCCAACGGAAGCATCAGCCACGTGCATGGAGCCCCCACGACCACGGCAAGCACCTTCTGCCTTCCCCATAATCTCGAGGAAGAAACGATCGAGATCGAGTCCTTTTGCAATAGCGTGCCCGTGGCCGCGGTGGTTGGAGGCGAGGGTGTCATTCGATTCCAGCACCGCCCCCACCCCCGCGGCTACAGCCTCTTGCCCCACCGACAAATGAATGAAACCGGGGATCTCGCCTTCAGCAAAAAGCTGAGCAAGCCGCATCTCCGCCGTGCGGATCAAATGCATGATCCGCAGGAGCCCGAGAGGAGAAGATCGTTCAACGTCAACCAAGCCAATCTCCTGAGCGCCCCAAATAAGCTCCAATATTCTCTGAGCCCTGGTCGGCGCACTGTCAAGATAAATGAACGGTGAACCATGATTCATTTTTGTTGACCATGAGGCGTCTCCGCGCTAATGGTCGAAGCGAGGCGGAAAATGTTTGACAAGAAGGCCCAGGTACCGAACGGCAAGCCGCAGGAGGCCAATTCAGGCCGGCGAACACGCGCGGACCGGGCCCTCGAAACACGTCGCAAGCTAATTGATGCGGCTGCGAAGGTTGTTGGGGAGGAGGGTTATGCCAACGCATCGGTGGCAAAAATTACGGCGCGGGCCGAAATCGCGCAGGGCACCTTCTACAATTATTTCGCATCGCAACAAGATCTTTTCGATCATCTCCTACCGGAGCTTGGCCGGGAGGTCCTTGATTTTATCCGGATGCGCCTAGCCGGTGAAACGGATAGCTTGCGCCGCGAAGAAATTGGCTTTCGCGCCTATTTCGATTTTTTGGCCCAGCGGCCCGAGTTTTATCGAATCCTCAATGAGGCCGAGACTTTTGCGCCTAAAGCCTTCCATGATCACATGCGGAACATGGTTGAAGGCTATATGCGAGCACTGACGCGTAGCCAGGCAAAAGGGGAGTTAACAGGTTTCGAGCCGCGGGAACTCGAGGTTATCGTGTATATCCTGCTCGCCGCGCGCAACTACCTAAGCTACCGTTTTTCAATACGAGGTGGGCGTGCGCGACGCCTGCCGCCCTGGGTCGACCGTGCCTATATGAAATTCATAAGCGGGGGAATGCTCTATGGTGGCATTACAGCCGAACCCGCTTCTCGACGTCGTCGAGCAACGTCAGTCAATTCTTCTGTAGTCGGAGCGCGAACGGCAGACATTCGGGTGGAAGTAGGGCCTTCCGACGAGGCAATCCTGACGGCTCGATTGACCGCCGACGACCATGACGAGTGCGGTAACATCCGCCGGTCCGTGCTCCTTGATCTGATAGAGCGTGCTGCAAGCACGGCTGCCGGCAGCTATGCCCGTGGGCCGTTGACGTTGCAAAGCCTGTCAACCAGCTTCCCCGCCCCCACCTCCTCGGACATGCTCGTTGCAATAGCTAGAGTAGCGCCGGCCAGTAGCATCATTCATGCCTCGGTCAGTGTTCACGAGGAGACACGAACCGGCTCTACCATTGCCCAGGGTCAGGCAGTTTATTCGTTGAGCTCGGATGATGAGCGAAAATAATCCAACGCTTCGTTTAGAGGTGGATAATACTATTCAACCACTGTTGTTTGAGCCGATCACCTTTCGTGGCCTGACGCTCCGCAACCGCGTGGTGGTATCACCAATGGCTATGTACAGCGCCAACGAAGGGCAAATTGGGGATTTTCACCTCGTACATTTGGGTCGATTTGCGCTGGGCGGGGCGGGCCTCGTCTTCATGGAGGCGACTGCGGTCAATGCTGCGGGTCGCATTACATCGGGATGTGCAGGCCTCTGGGACAGTCCTCAGGTCGACGCGCTGCGGCGGATCACGAGCTTTCTGCATGCACACGGCGCGGCCGCAGGCATTCAACTCGTACATTCAGGGTTCAAAGGTTCAAGTCAAAAACCGTGGGAAGGCGGCGGGCCGCTTGCGAAAGGTGCCTGGCAGACGGTGTCTCCATCCGAAGAACCGTTCGACAATGGGTGGCCGGCACCCCACGCTTTGGATGAGGAGGAGATCCAACTTCTCATCGAAGATTTTCGCACCGCTGCGCAGCGCGCAGCGTGGGCAGGTTTCGATGTCATTGAACTTCATTGCGCGCACGGCTATCTCCTTCATGCGTTTCTTTCGCCTTTGTCAAACCGGCGTACTGATCAGTACGGCGGCTCACTCGAAAATCGGATGCGCTTTCCCCTCGAGGTCGCCCAAGCGATTCGGGAAGTCTGGCCCAAGGATCAGCCTGTATTCGTTCGGATTTCCGCTGTCGACGGCGTCAATATTGGTTGGAGCATTGAAGACTCAGTCACTTTCGCTCAGAAACTGAAAGTAATCGGGATTGACGCCATTGATTGTTCGAGTGGCGGCTTGCGCATCGATCGAAGTCGGCAGGTGCCGGCTCGTAGTCCCGGTTTTCAAGTTCCCTATGCGGCACGCATCCGTCGTGATGCCGACATTCCGGTTATCGCCGTTGGATTGATACGGGATGCAAATCAAGCGGAAACCATTTTAACGGAAGGACACGCTGATCTCGTCGCGCTAGCGAGGGAAATGTTGTTCAACCCAAACTGGGCTGCTCAGGCTGCGGTTGAGTTAATGGGACATTCCGGCTGGGAACTTTGGCCTCAACAGTTCCGCTATTGGCTTCAACGTCGAGTACGCCAGCTAGCGAAGAACTGAACCTGTCTTGGGGAGGAAACAAATGTATAAGATTGCCTTGCTGTATAAGCGCCGCCTCCCGCTTCCTGTTGAGACCTTTCAGCAACGTTGGCTTAGTGAACATTCAGTCCGAATATGCAAAGTCCCCGGATTGCTGAAATACGTACAATCGCACGCCCTCCCGCAGGGCTACAGGAAAGGTGAGCTACTCTTTGACGGCATCGAGGAGCTTTGGTTCGCGGACGAGGAGGCTGGTCGTCGCGCTCAGACCTCCGAAGAGTGGGCTGCGGTTGCGAAGGCCGGTGATGACCTCTTTGACACTGAGCGGACTGTCATACTTCCTATTGAACTTCATGTTGTCAAGGATGGCCCGATCCCAAAAGATGGCGTCAAGAACATTGAGTTCGTGACTCGGCGCCCTGGATTGGATCTCGCAGAATTTCGTCGATACTGGCGAGAGATCCACGGTCCTCTCGCCTCGAGAATTCCTACCATCTGCCGTTACGAGCAAAATCACACTGCTCTCAGCGCCTACGTCGAGGGTAGGCGGCCAGCCTACGATGGCTTGGCCATCACATGGTTCGAGTCGACCGGGGCGATGAAGGAAGGCGCTAAGACGCGCGAGTATGCAGAAACACGCGCTGATGAAGCGGCATTCCTGCCGGACGGTCACCTGCCCATCATTATTACACGGGAGCACACAATTATCGGGGCGAGCTTTCCCTGAATCGTGACTCACAAATCACCTTGACGATTCCCGCGGGCCTAGCGCAGAGTCTCAACGCAGAAAAACGTTGTCCCTGATAAGGCCGGGCTGGAAACCCTAGGAGGATTACTGAAATGTCTCGCAAAAAAATTTATGTCGATCGCCGGACAGTATTGAAAGGAGCCGCAACCGGCGCTGCGGCGACCCTTTTTGCGCCGAATATTGTAACCGCTCAGTCCAAAAAAATGCGTATCGGCATGCCCACGATCCTATCGGGGCGTGTCGCTCAACTCGGCACCTCATCCCGCAACGCGGTGATGATGGAAGTGGAAAAAAATCAACGCCGCAGGCGGGCTCGTCGGTCGTGAAGTTGAAATGGTTATTCGCGACTCAAAAGGCCAGCCCCAGGAGGCCGCCCGCGTAGCGCGCGAGCTCGTGAATAGCGATGGCTGCGAAATTTTATATGACGCCGAAGCTTCATCGGGAGGCTTTGCTGTTCACGAAGTAGCAAAAGATCTCGGTGTTCTGTGCATCCACACGAACTCGGAGACATCATCTTTGACCGCGGATCCCAAAATACGCATCCCAAATGCGTTCCGCGTGTGCAGGCAAGGCATCCATGACTCAATTGCCGGCGGCGCTTATGCCGCGGAAATCGCTAAAGCGAAAAATTTGCGGAATTGGGCGACATGCTCGCCGGATTATGCCTACGGCCGGGATTCGACCCAAACATTCATGGAGTATTTGAAACACTTTTATCCGGAAGCCGAATTAAAGACTGAAGCATGGCCAAAGCTGTTCCAGCCCGATTACACTGAGGTCATCACGAAGGTAATTCAAGCACGCCCGCAAGCGCTTTACACCTGTCTCTGGGGTGGCGATCTGACATCGTGGATCGACCAGGGCAACATTTATGGCATGTTCAGTCAGATCCAGGTCTTTGCAGTTAACATGGCGGACTATACGGCACTGACCACTGTCAAGAACCTGCCTCAAGGAATTCATTCGGGTAACCGCTACATCAAGACGTTCCCGAATACACCGCAGAACGCCGCATGGGCTGACGAGTATCGATCCCGCTATGGAGAGTATCCAACCAACTGGTCCTGGCAAAATGCAGTCGGGATTCATTTCCTTGCAGCGGCTGCAAAAAAGGCTAATTCTGTCGACGGCACGAAGCTTGAAGAAGTTCTGCGTGGCCTGACGATCGAATCGCCCTTCGGTACCGACGGAACGGTTACCATCCGGGCAGAAGATCAAACGATCGTAAACTACGCCATTGGATGGGGCACCACAATACCGCAAGAACCTTACGTGCCAGAAGTGAAGGCCATTTCCTGGGAAACAATCTTCGAGCTCGAAACCGAGTGGAAGAAGAGGAATAACTATCTGTGACCGGGCCTCGCTCTTCCGTGGGGTGCGGAGTACCTGCACTCCACGGAAGACGCGTCTACTTCTCTCCGAGGTGCAACTTGGATCTCGCTGCGCTAACTGACTGCTTCTCGTCGGCCTCCTGTATCGTCACACAGACGACCAGCGGGCTTATCATCGGGCTGCTACTGTTCTTAGTCGCTGCAGGATTGACTCTCATATTCGGCGTGCTGAAGGTGGTGAACTTCACGCACGGTTCATTCTATATGTTGGGCGCTTACTTCGCCTACACCGTTAATAATTTGACGAATAGCTACGCGCTGGCCGTCCTCGCAGCAGCCATCGGGGTCGGACTGTTCGCGCTTTTCTTCGAGCGCTTCTTCATCAGCAGAGTTTATGGCGCTAACGTCTTGATGCAATTGTTGGTATGTTATGCGTTCATTCTAATCCTGGATGACGCAGTAAAGATTATCTGGGGCCCAGAGTTTAAATCGATGGGCATGCCCGACATCTTTCAGGCGCCGCCGTTTTTTGTCGCTGGTGGAATTATACCAGTTTTCTATCTCTTTCTGATTATCGTCACACTTTTCATTGCAGTTGGCCTTTGGCTGATCATTGCATACACACGCTTCGGAACGATCGTCAGGGCTGCAGCTGTCAATCCCAGCATGGTCAGCGCCCTCGGCATCAATACGGGTCTCATCTATGCTGCTGTCTTCGCCATTGGTGGGATGCTTGCTGGGCTCGCCGGCGGACTTGCGGTACCTGTCCGCTCGCTCACAGCAGGGATGGGCTTCTCCATCTTGATCGAGTCTTTCATCGTAACCGTGATTGGGGGAATGGGGTCCATTGCAGGCGCGCTCATTGGTTCAATTCTTATCGGATTGGTGCGAGCGTTTGGCTCCATAGGATTTCCCTTGTTCGTAGAGGGTCTGATGTTTGCGCTAATGGCAATCATCCTCATCCTCAAACCCAGCGGCTTGCTTGGCAAGGAGGGCTGATTTTATGGCGCCCAAGCAAACGACCCTGTCGCGGGATTTGTTGATAGCCGGCGTGGCCCTCCTCGTGCTTCTAATATTGCCTGTGCTGTGGCCGAGCAAAGCGCTGTCTGATCTGATCATTCGAGTTTCGGCGTTTTCACTTTTCGCGACATCTCTCAATCTGCTCGTCGGCTACACCGGAATGGTGTCCTTTGGCCACGGCATGTTTTTCGGTTTCGGCGCTTACTGCTTTGGGCTGTCGATGCAGCGATTAGGCGTCTCAATCCCGACAGCGCTTCTTCTAACTATTGCGCTAACCGCTGTTCTCGCTGCGGTGGTAGGCGCCATCAGCATCCGGCTGAAGGAGATCTACTTTGCCTTTATTACCCTTGCCTTTCAGATGCTTCTCCACAGCCTTATCATTGCCTGGGTGCCCTTGACTGGAGGAGATCAAGGGCTGATGGGGGGCATCCCGCGCCCAGAGTTTTTGGGCATCGACTTCGGGCTCGAGTCAAATCGCTATGCTTTTAGCGTCATACTGATGATCGTTGGGCTCTTGGCGCTAAGGCATGTGGCAGAGTCGCCCTTCGGTTATACCTTACGCATGATCCGGGACAACCCAGAACGTGCGAGCTTCTTGGGCGTCAACGTTTTTAGGACGAAACTTACAGCTTTTATCATCGCTGGGATATTTGGCGCCGTCGGCGGCGTGATCATGGCGATGTTCGTTTCGGGTGCCTATCCTGAGTTTGCGAACTGGACAATGTCTGGCGAAGGCATCTTCATGGTGATGCTTGGTGGGATAAGCACGTTTCTGGGGCCGACAGTTGGTGCTGTCATTCTCTCACTGCTTAATGACCTGATTACGCGGCGCACAGAACATCACGGCATCTTCCTCGGTGTGATCATCCTCGTATTTGCGCTAGGGCTACGGAAAGGCGTAACAGACTTTATCGCCGATTGGTTTCAGGCACGACGCGAGTCTGCAGGGGCGCAGCTGAAAGGAGGTCGGCAATGACTTCACCAGCACAACACGGGGTAGCGGTCGTGACGGGTGGCGCCAGTGGTATTGGGGCGGCATGCTGTCGGGTTCTGGCTACGCGTGGCTGGCGGGTGGCCGTTCTTGATCGGGATGTAGATCGCGCTCATCAAGTTGCTAACGAGGTTGGCGGCAAGGCATGGATCGCCGACGTAGGAGATGAGGCAACTCTCGAGAAAGCAGCTGCCGAAATCGAAGGGAACTTCGGTGAGGTGGAGGTGCTGGTAAATAGCGCCGGTATTATCCAGCAACCGAAAAGACCGACCGAGCTATCAATGGAAGCCTACGATCAGATTGTGAAGATCGATCAACGTGGAACATACCTTGCTTCCGTTGTATTCGCGCGGCGGATGCTTCCACGCCGGCGGGGTGCAATCATCAACATCGCGTCCATTGCCGGGATGCGACCGCTTCCATTACATGCCTACTCGCCTGCAAAAGCGGCCGTTATTTCGATGACGGGGTGTCTTGCAGCCGAGTGGGGCCCGAACGGCATCCGCGTCAATGCTGTTTCTCCGGGATACACGCGCACTCCGGCCCTGCAGGAAGCAATCAATAGAGGCGAGCGTGATGTTTCCTTGTTGGAGCAAAATTCGGCGTTGGGACGACTTGTCGAGCCCGACGAAATCGCTCGAGTCGTCGCTTTTCTAGCAAGCCCAGAGGCTTCGGCAATTACAGGCGCGAATATTCCTGTCGATTGCGGTTGGCTCGCCGCAGCTCCTTGGGGCACTTACGGGGGACTTCGGTCCTACGAGGAGTAACGCCGATGCTCGAAGTCAGCAGCTTGCGGAAGTCGTTCGGCGGCGTCGTAGCGATCTCCGATGTTTCTTTATCCTTTCCCACAGCTTCGCTTACCGCCATTATTGGTCCGAATGGCGCGGGGAAAAGCACGTTTTTCAACCTGATCAGCGGTGGCCTCCGACCGGATTCAGGCAGCGTGCGACTTAATGGTGTAGAGCTCGTCGGTCGCTCCCGAAGCGATATCATCGACGCAGGTATAGGACGGGCATTTCAAGTCGCGCAGATTTTTCCAACATTTACTGTCGAGCAAAGTTTGCTGGGCGCTATCACTGCACATCAAAAACGTGCCCAAAATATCCAGCGCAGGTTTCCGCTTTCGGAGATGCGCGATCGCGCGCTGGAGGTGGCTGAAATGCTCGGGCTTATCGACAAGCTCGGCGTGACAGCGTCTAATCTCTCCCACGGCGATCAAAAGCTTCTCGATATCGCGCTGGCGTTGGTTCTGAACCCCAAAGTCCTATTACTCGATGAACCCACGGCAGGCATGGGGCCTGATGAACGTTGGCGGATGATCGATCGGGTGCATGAGCTCTGGGAACGAGAAAAAATTACGCTGATATTTATCGAACACGATATGGACATTGTGTTCAAAATCGCTCCGAGGATTTGCGTTCTATGCTATGGCAAGCTGTTAGCCGAAGGAACGCCTGCGGAAATCCGCGACAACCAAGCTGTGATTGAAGCCTATCTCGGCACTAGCCACGAGGGTGCAGTGGCATGAGCGGACGACCTATTGTCCGGGTAGATAACCTCGACGTTTTTTATGGTAAAAAGCCAAATTCTTTTCGGAGTTGGGCTTGAGTTGTATCAGGGGCAGACATTAGCCCTGCTTGGCCGAAACGGCGCCGGTAAGAGCACTACTATGAAGGCTATTGCCGGGATTGTGTCGCCGAAGCGGGGGCTCGTCGAAATCGCCGGAGAGGATCTCACGGGCAAACCGCCCTATGTCATTGCGCGGGCTGGCATAGGGTATGTGCCCGAAGATCGGCAAGTATTTCCCGATCATACCGTCGAGGAGAATCTTGAGATTGGTTACAAAAAAAGGGCCAGAGGGTCAGGACAACTGGTCACTGAAGCGGATTTTTGAGGTTTTCCCCTTGCTGGAACCTTTGCGCCATCGGATGGCTGGCCGATTATCCGGCGGCGAACAGCAGATGCTCGCGATTGCGCGTACGCTCATGGGTAATCCCGTCGTGTTGTTACTGGATGAGCCCAGTGAAGGCCTGGCACCTATCGTGGTTCAGCGGATCGGGGAGCTACTCCGCAAATTGCGCGAAACTGGCGCCACAATTCTAATTGCTGAGCAGAACATGCATTTCTGCCTTGGGGTCGCAAGTGATGCTGTTGTGATCGACAAGGGTGCTATCGTGTATCGAGACACCATTGCTGGATTGAAGGCGAACGAGGAGGTCCGCCGCCGGTATCTGGCGATGTGAGACTCAGGGAGGAGGATGCCACAATGACCCTGGCGACCTATATTGGCCGGTTTGTTGCCGAATTGCATCCGGCTCGGCTTCCGCCCGAAGTCATTGAGAAAGCAAAAGTTTGCCTTCTCAACGCCTACGGCATGGGGCTTGACTGCCATGATACGCCGTATGCCCCCGTTGCGCGTGCAGCTGCGATCGCCCTGGATGGTGAGGTCGAAAACGGTGCGACGATCCTTGGGGACGGGCGCCGCACCACTATTGGTGGGGCTTGCTTAGCGAATGCGGCTCTTTTTCATGGCCGCGCGCAAGAAGATACCTCCGGCGCTGCCCACTTTGGCACGATCCTCGTTCCACTGCTGACGGCGATGATCGAGGTTCGAAAGTATCCGCTATCGGAACTCATTCCTGCACTCGTTGCAGGCTACGAAGTTGGGGGGCTGCTTGAGGAGGCTTATGCTGGGCAGACGACGCCCGCAGGATTTCGCTCCACTGCTACATATGGAGTGGTTGCCGCTGCCGCATCAGCGGCTCGCCTCATGCGTTTGGACGCGGAGAAAACCGCTGCAGCCGTTTCGAATGCCGTTTCATTTACCGGGGGTGTCCTGCAGTCATTCGCTGACGGAACTGACGAATGGCGGTACCAGCCGGGAGTTGTCGCACGAAATGGCCTGGTAGCAGCAGAGCTTGCGAAAGCTGGATCGGTCTCAGCACCACGTGCCTTCGAAGGAAAGGCCGGCCTAGCAAAGGCGTTTGCCCGCGTTGAGTGCGATGTCGAGCGGCTTTCATCACAGCTCGGAAAAACCTGGTTTATTCACCGGGTCACTTTCAAACCATTCCCGGTGTGCGCCTTCAATCAGACACCAGTAACCGGTGCCTTGGCCCTCCGCGAGGAGATCGGGGACGCAGAAATTCAAAACGTCCGTGTGCGCATGAATCCCTACGAATGCGGTTACGCAGGCATGGATTCAAAGGGGCCATTCAGCACGATTTCGGGAACTCTTATGAGTATCCCGTTCTGCATTGCCGTGACCTTAGTACACGGTATTCCAAATATGCGCCTGATGACCACGTATGACGATCCAGCGGTGAATGGCCTGGTCGAGCGCATTGAACTTGTGCCTGACTCAGAGGTGCCGATCCTGAGCGCAGTCATCGAAGTGAAAACGGTTGATGGCCGTCAGTTCATGCGCGATCAGCGGATGACTACGGAGGATTACAACTACGATCGGGCGACCGTATCGAAGCTAGTGCGCCGCATAGGTAACGAACAGAATGTACCGCAAAAGGCGTTCGATCTTATCGAGCAGTTCGTCGACAAGCTGCCCGATAGTTCGCTCGACGATGTTCTTGAAAGCTTCCGGATGGTAGAGCCGCCGAGGGGTGGTGTCCGCTGACATTCCCAAGACGGCCAAGTGCGCTGCCATCGCCGGCTCTAGCCTTTCTGCTTAACTGGCGGATTGGTTCGACCCTCCAGATAAAGCTGCAGCCGCGCTGCAGCGTTGCGAAGGTGTCGTTCTGCTGCCGCCTTAGCCGCTTCGGGATCCCGGGCTGCAATGGCCTCGAAAATTGCGACGTGTTCCTCCTGCACCTTGTAGGCTAGTCCCTCGTAGCGCGCCGTGTTGGTGCGGGCAACGCGGATCAGATTGCGCACGCGACTTTCAAGGAACGCTGTTAGCGCAATAAAGAAAGGATTGCGCGTCGCTTCGACGATGGTCCGGTGGAAGGTAATATCCTCATCAACGCCGTTCCGGCCTTCCTCGATTGCTCTCGCCATCGCGTCAAGCGCGTTTCTTTATGGCCTTCAACTCGTTCTCGCGCCTGCGTGCCGCAGCAAGACCAGTCGCCGAACCCTCAATAGCCACCAACAATTCGAGGATATGGGCCAGCTCCTGCTTGTCGTTCAGGTTTGGCTCATCGAGGCGAAATGACGAGCTGCTGCCATTCGTCTTTACAAATACGCCCCGCCCCTGGAAGGACTCCAGAACACCGTCGTATTTCAGGCGAGAAATGGCCTCACGTATCACAGGACGCGATACACCGAACATTCGGGAGAGCTGTTGTTCCGTAGGAAGCTTATCGCCGGGCTTCAGGGTTCCATTTGAGATTTGATTTCTAAGGAGTTTGGCAATTTCGTCCGGCAGGCCCGACGGCCGGTTCAAGACAATCGGATCTACCCCGCCGAGGCTCGTAGATTTCTTGATTTTCATTCTGAATTATCAGCTTGCAATATAGAGGCCGCCATTAATATGCAGCGTCTCGCCTGTGATGAAACTGGCCCAATCGCTGCAGAGAAACGCTATCGCTCGCGCTACTTCTTCAGGTTGTCCAAGCCGTTTCAGCGGCGTCGCCGCAAGAAGTTCGTCCCCTCGGGCAGCCAAGAGTGGCTTAACCATAGGTGTGTCAATGAGGCCAGGCGACACTGCATTGACACGAATGCGGGGAGCGAGCTCAAGCGCGAGGCTGCGAGAGAATGACAGCACGGCACCTTTGGCCGCCGCGTAGTGGGCGTGCTGATAGCTTCCGCGATGGCCCGCCATGGACGCGATGTTCACAATTGCACCGCCGTCGCGCAACAACGGTGCAATCGCCCGACAGGTATAGAACACGCCATCCAGATTAATACCGATCGTTTCCCGCCACTGCTCATCCGTCATGGTAACGGCGAGCTGATCGCGGTAAAGACCGGCGCCCGTTACCAGATAATCAGCTTTGCCGAAGCGTTCCTGGCACGCGGTCGCAAGGGCAGTCGCGTGATCTGATCGACAGGCGTCTTGCTGCACTACAAAGACGCGCGCACCGCTTGGATCCAAAGAACTGGCGAATTCGCTCAATCCTTCGATATCGATATCACTCAAGAGGAGGCTGGCGCCGAGATCGAAGAATGTCCTCGCGACAGCCCGTGGGATTCCCCCATTAGCACCCGTCAGAACGAGAACCTTTTCCTGAAAATCGAACATCCACCCGCCTCCTTCCTCCGCCTCCAAAGACCGCTACCAAAGGGCGCTTGATTTCTTCTCACAAACTTGTCAGATAAGCAGATAAGTGGCAACATGATGCCGATATTGGCGCGTTGCCGCAACGATAGGCGGTGAACTTCCGCTGTCTGCAGAAAAATAACGATGCGCTAGGGAGGCTAGATGATCACCGGCACGACACGGGTCGTGGGCATTATTGCTGATCCGGTGGCGCAGGTCCGCTCACCTCAGGTCATGAATGCCTACTTCGCCAAACATGGCATAGATGCCATTATGGTGCCGATGCATGTTCCTCCCGACGGCGTCTCGTCGGTTCTTGCTGCTGCAAGACAACTCCGTAATCTCGCGGGCCTCATCGTCACAGTCCCCCACAAAACGCGAGTCTTGGAATTTTGCGACGATGTCTGCGAGCAGGCACGCCTCGTCGGTGCAGCCAATGCCCATCCGGCGTACGGCGGAAGGGCAGCTTGTCTGCGATATGTTTGACGGACAAGGCTTTCTTGGTGGCCTCCTGNCAAATGGCATTGATCCGCGAGGTCAAAAGGTCTTGCTACTCGGGGCAGGAGGCGCAGCTTCGGCAATTGCGTTCGCGCTTGCGGCTCGCGGTGCCAGTGCGCTGACAATCGCTAACCGCACGCAGGAAAAGGCGCGCGCACTTGCTACCCGCGTTGCCTCCGCTTTTCCCGCTTGTCGCGTACAGGATGGCCCACCCGATCCCAAGGGTTTCGACCTGGTGGTGAACGGCACCTCATTGGGACTTAAGAAGGAAGATCCGATTCCTGTTGACCCGAAACTTTTAGAACCGACCATGACGGTCGCCGAGGTCATCATGAAACCGGAGCGGACAGCACTCATAGAAGCAGCGGCATCCAAAGGATGTCGAATCCATCTCGGGCGTCACATGCTCGAGGCGCAAGTACGGCTCTTGGCAGAATTTCTTGGCGTGGCGCCCGAGGGCGCTTGAGATTGCACGCAGATAGGGAGGACTCAATGAAAGGAAAAACTATCGGCCTCGTCCTCGGCGCGGCCGTCGCGTTCGGCCTTCCAGCCGGAGCGGCGCAGGCAGAGGCGTTGAAAATCGGGATTATTGAGTCATTGTCCGGTCCACAGACCTCGACCGGCCGGTTGTTCGCTGCGGCAGCCAAATTCGTCGTCGATGAAATCAATAAAAATGGTGGCTTCAATGGTGCGCCAATTGAGGTCATCGAATACGACAATGCGGGCGGAACAACAGGCGCGGCCGACAAGTTCAAACAGGCCGTTGCGGATGGCGTCCACATCGTTCTTCAAGGCGCCTCATCCGCAATCGCCGGGCAAATTACGGAAGACGTGCGCAAGCACAACATCCGTAATCCTGGAAAAGAGGTGATGTTCATCAACCTCGGTGCAGAGGCCCTGGAGCTCACCGGGGACAAGTGCAATTTCTACCATTTCCGCTTCACAACTACCGCACCGATGCGCGTAAATGCGCTCGTAAACGCGATGAAGAAGGCGGGTGAACTCGGCACGCGAGTCTATTCCATCAATCAGAACTACTCGTGGGGCCGCGACATGGAGGAGGCCACCAAAGCGGCTGCTAAAGTTGGCGGCTACGAGGTGGTGGCGACTGTTCTCCATGAGGTGAATAAGATTCAGGACTTCTCGCCCTACGTGGCCAAAATCAAGGAAGCCAATCCTGACACGGTGGTTACCGGAAATTGGTCGAATGACCTACTGCTTTTGATGAAGGCTGCGGGTGACGCTGGCCTCAAAGTCCGCTTTGCCACAACGTTTCTTGACCAGGTTGGCAACATTGCCAATGCTGGCAACACCGCCCTCGGCCACTACGTAGCCCACCCCTATAACATCGAAGCTGATAACAGTGATTTCCCTGAGGCCTATAAGGCGGCAACGGGCCACTATCCCGTTTATATTGAGCCGCAGACGGTTAATGCCGTGCGGACCCTTGGCCAGGCTTTGAAAACCGTTGATTTCGGCGGCGGCGACATCAAGGTGAGCGAGATCGCAAAAGCCCTCGAAAAGGCTTCTCTTGACACCCCGATGGGCAAGATCACGGTCCGCGCCGAGGATCACCAGGCCGTCATCCCCGTCGTCGTCTCGAAGGTGATTGAGAATCCCAAATACCCAGTGGACGGCACCAAGTACGGATTCGGCGTGGTCGAAATTATTCCTGGCCCGGATGCGATCTACCCTGTCCAGGAGGCCTGCAAGATGGAGCGGCCGGCCTAATCCTCTTCTCGTGAAGTGGTGAGAGGCGCGAGGCGACGGACGTTGCCTCGCCCTCCCCTGTCCGAGGTTTGCTGATGGAATTCTTGATTATCTCGACCCTGAACGGCGTCACCTACGGGCTGCTGCTGTTCATGGTTTCTGCGGGCTTAACGCTCATTTTCGGAATGATGGGCGTATTGAACTTCGCACACGCCAGCTTCTACATGCTTGGCGCGTATATTGCCTACACGGTGGCGACGACCATAAACTTCTGGCTCGGTCTTCTCGTAGCACCGATTTTGGTCGGCTTGCTCGGGATTTTCGTCGAACGCAACCTCCTACGTCGAGTTCACGCCTATGGTCACGCACACGAATTGCTCTTGACCTTCGGACTGGCCTTCATTTTCGAGGAGCTCATCAAGCTCATCTACGGCGATTTTCCAGTGAACTATTCGATGCCGGATTATCTGCGCTTTCCGGCGTTCACGATTTTCGGCACGGATTACCCCTTTTACCGAGTTTTCATTGGCCTGGTAGCCGTAGGAATGTTCGTGTTTCTTTATTTGCTTTTGTCCCGCACCCGCGCTGGACTAGTTGTGCGCGCTGCCGAGCGGCTACCTGTCATGGCGGAATCTCTTGGACATAACGTGCCCTTGGTGTTCATGGGCGTCTTCGGCACGGGTGCCGCGTTTGCTGGCCTTGCTGGCGCCGTGGCAGGCGCATTTTTCCCCACCAACCCGAATATGGCAATCGAGCTTGGCGTCATCGTCTTCGTAGTCGTGGTGGTTGGTGGATTGGGCTCTCTCGAGGGATCGCTCGCGGCTTCCCTGTTGATCGGGTTGTTCAGCTCGTTTGCCGTAGGTCTCGATTGGTCGCTCGCAGGGTTACTGTCGTGGGTTGGGCTGGGTGATTGGGCTCGCTCTGTNGGNGGGCTTTTCACGCTAACCTTGTCTTCGATTTCGGGAACTGTTCCGTTCCTGTTGATGCTCATTGTTCTGCTGGTTCGCCCGGCAGGGCTTATGGGTGAGCGGAATTGAGGGGGTATAGGCGGTGCTCGCCCGAATTGCATTGATCGCCGGTCTTCTGATTGTCCTCATAGCCGTCCCGCCGTTTCTTGGCATAGGCTGGCAAAATGCCTTGACCAACATGCTCATCGCTTCCCTTTTTGCGATGGCATTCAATCTTCTCGTCGGCCAAGCCGGCCTTCTGTCTTTCGGCCATGCCGCCTTTTTCGGCGTGGGCGCCTTTGCGACTCTCCACCTAATGGGAGCTATCGAGGATCGCATCATCGCGTTTCCGACGCCCCTTCTTCCCTTAGCGGGTGCCGTTGCAGGGATCCTTGTCGGCGCTTTCGCAGGCTATTTTGCGACGATGCGATCCGGCGTCTACTTTGCGCTCGTTACGCTCGCAATCGCTGAGCTGTTCCACTCACTCGCGCCCCATTGGGATGGATTATTTGGCGGTGAAGCCGGCCTTTCTTCGATGCGGATGCCATGGGCTGGCTTAACGTTTGGCTCACCGCTGCAAGTCTACTACTTGGCGCTCGGCTGGACCGTTGTGTCGATCTTTCTGCTATGGGCTTACACGCGCACAGCTTTTGGTCGCCTGACTCTCGCTCTGAGGGATAATGAGCAGCGCGTGCGCTTTATGGGCTATAACGCGCACACGACGAAGGTTATCATCTTCTCGATTTCGGCCATGTTCTCGGGCATCGCTGGTGCACTTTTGGCGGTGTCGAACGAAACGGCGAACTATTCTCTCTTTTCCACTCATGTTTCGGCTCAGGTCGTGCTACATACCTTCGTCGGGGGCTCGACCGTGTTCTTCGGCCCAGCGATTGGCGCTAGCATCTTCACCTTGTTCGCCTTCTACATCTCCGAGGTCACACGAACCTGGCTGCTTTATCAGGGGCTCATATTTGTTCTTGTTATGCTTTATGCCCCGCAAGGGATCGGCGGATTGGTTCAGACACATATCCAACACTGGTCGAAAATTAGCTGGCCAGAACTGGGGCGAGCGTACGCAGTCGCCGCGGCGGTGGCCGTCTGCTTAACCAGTGCGCTCGTATTTGTCGTCGAATCTTTTGCAATCATTTTCTCGCCGGAGTACGCCGCCGTACGTGGGCGACTGGACGGTGCTTGGCCACCTTTCAAGCTATTCGGTCTGGAATGGGAGGTCTTTTCACCGTTTACGTGGATTATTCCGCTTGGTCTGCTCGCCGTAGGTCTGTTGCTGCTGCCAACCGCGCGGCGCATGCTTCGCGAGACCTGGAACCATATTCTCGAGAGGGCCGAGGCTGCTCGCATCGCGAAATCTGAAATTCAGCTTGCGGGAGCCGTGGAATCATGAACCGGGAACCCGTGCTCGAACTGGAAAACGTCGGCAAGCACTTCGGTGCGTTGAAGGTGATGGAAGGCGTCAATCTCACCATCGCCGCCGGCGAGCGCCATGCCCTGATCGGACCAAATGGGGCCGGCAAATCCACCCTGTTCAACATGATCTCGGGGATGTTTCCCCCGACGGCTGGAGAAATCAGGTTGCGTGGACAGCGTATTTCCGGGCTTCCACCGCACGAAATAAATCGGCTCGGCCTATCACGATCATTCCAAATCACGAATATTTTTCATCGCCTCTCCGTCTTCGAAAACCTTCGCATCGGCGTCATGGCCCGGCACGGTATCCGGTACGGGCTATTCACGCCTGTCAGCAGAATGCGGACCGTCAACGAGGAAGCGGAACGGATCCTGCAACGTGTGCGCCTGACACAGCGGCGCGACCATCCTGCAGGCGACCTCACGTACTCAGAGCAACGCGCTTTGGAAATCGGCATGACGTTAGCCACAGGCGCCGACGTCATTCTGCTTGACGAGCCTACAGCGGGAATGTCGCGTGAGGAGTCCCAACGCGCCGTTCAGCTCATTCGCGAGGTCACCGAGGGCAAGACGCTATTGGTGGTAGAGCACGATATGAACGTTGTGTTCAGCCTCTGCGATCGCGTTTCCGTGCTCGTCTATGGCCGAATTCTTGCAACAGGAACACCGGACGAAATTCGCAACAACGCGGAGGTGCAGGAAGCCTATCTCGGTGAGGAGGTGGCGTGATGCTGCTCAAAGTCGAGGGCCTGCACGCGCATTATGGCAAGAGCCATATTCTCCACGGTGTCGATCTGACGGTTGAGGAAGCCAGTATTGTGAGCCTGCTCGGCCGCAATGGCTCCGGCCGTTCCACGACTCTGAAGACGTTGATGGGTATTGTGCCGGCGACACAAGGCAGCGCGAAGCTGGCCGGACAAGAACTCACAGGTTTGCGGCCTTTCGAGGTCGCGCGGGCCGGATTAGGCTACGTGCCGGAAGAACGACTTGTATTTCCCAACCTGACTGTTGAAGAAAACTTGCAGATGGGACTGCAGCCACCGCGTAACGGCGGTACGGCCTGGACCATCGAGGATATGTATCAATATTTCCCCCGCCTGAAGGAACGACGTCACAACAAGGCAGGCACCCTTTCCGGCGGCGAGCAGCAGATGTTGACGATCTGCCGGTCCTTGCTTGGCAATCCCCGCGTATTGCTGATCGATGAGCCGACGGAGGGCCTAGCACCGAAGATCGTCGAGGTCGTCATGGAGGTTATCCTCGATATCAAGAAGCGCGGCGTTGCCGTTGTGCTCGTGGAGCAGAAACTCACTATTGCGCTTAAGGTCGCGCAAAAGATTTTTGTGATGGGACATGGAGAAATCGTCTTCGAAGGAACGCCGGACGAGCTCCGTAGTCGCCCGGACGTCCGCCGAAATTGGCTAGAGGTGTCATGAATAGCGAAGCTGCACCTCACACCACAGAAGTCATCTATCCCGATCTCACACAAAAACGCGTGCTCATTACCGGCGGCGCGGCCGGTATCGGCTATGCCATTGCCGAGGCTTTCGCGAAGCAAGGATGCCGGATCGCCCTATTCGATGTCGACGAAGCGGGATTAGAGCGCGCTCTGAACTCCCTGCGGGGCGCAGTCGGAAAGCATGGCTCCGTAACTGATCCCGACGCCGTCAACGCAGCCTTCGCGCTAATGGACGAAGCCTTCGGTGGCGTTGACATCGTGGTCAACAACGCCGGCATTTCGATGAATAAGCCAACGCTCGAGCTCAGTCTTCAAGAATGGCAAAAGGCGCTTGATATCAATCTCACCGGCGTTTTCCTGTGCTGCCAGGCAGCGGCGCGGAGGATGGTACCACAACGCTCGGGCGTCATTCTCAATATTTCCTCCATTTACGGAGTCGTTGCCGCGCCAAATCGCCTTGCCTATTGTGCCACGAAGAGTGCCGTCGCGATGATGGCAAAAGAACTCGCGATTGAATGGGCGGAACACGGCATTCGTGTAAACGCGCTGGCACCAGGATATGCGAGAACGGCGTTGGTTGAGCAGCTGGTCGAAGCCCAACGAATTGACGATCGCGCCCTTGCGAAACGCACGCCGTTAGGCCGTCTTGCAACAGCTGAGGAAATCGCTGACTTAGCTGTTTTTCTCGCTTCCGATAAGGCTCGTTACATCACGGGTCAAGTGGTTGGCATCGACGGCGGCTGGACGGCCTACGGCTATATTTGAGAAGAACGGTTATGCCGGAAACAAAACGACTTCAGTCNAACGCGCCCTGGGTCGAAATCCGCAGCACAAAGGCTGATTGGGATGCGGCGGATCCCAAATTGCTGGGTGCGATACTTACACAGCTTCACCTCATTCGCGCATTCGAAGAAAAGGTCCTTGAGCTGACGGCAGAAGGGCTTGTGCACGGGCCAGCGCATTCTAGCATAGGCCAGGAAGGCGGAGCCGTTGGTTCTATCATCGCATTGCGGCCCAGCGATCAGGTTAATGGGTCTCATCGCGGCCATCACCAGTTTCTCGCCAAAGCGATCTCCTTCGTCGCGCAAAACGGTCTGGACCCGACGCAAGATATTCCGGAGAACATACACGCACTTCTGCGGCGCACGCTGGCCGAAATCGTGGGGCTTGCAGAAGGTTTCTGTAAGGGCCGAGGCGGTTCCATGCATTTGCGGTGGGCTGAGGCTGGCGTCCTCGGCACGAACGCGATCGTTGGGGGTGGCGTGCCGATGGCGGCAGGTGCCGCCTGGGCCCACAAACGCGCAGGGACAGGTGACGTGACAGTCACTTATTTCGGTGACGGCGCGGTCAATATCGGGTCTGTGCTTGAAACGATGAACCTCGCCGCGGCCTGGCAATTGCCACTGTGCTTTTTCATCGAAAACAATCGCTATGCCGTAGCCACTACTGTCGAGGAGTCGACCGCCGAGCCTCGGCTTTCGTCTCGTGGGCAAGCGTTCAACATTCCTGCCTGGCGTGTCGACGGCATGAATCCCCTCGCCGTCAAGTTGGCGATGGATCAGGCTCTCGCTCACATGCGCGCGGGCCACGGACCTACGATCATCGAAGCTGAAGTTTACCGCTACTTCCACCAAAGTGGGCCTCTGCCTGGCAGCGCCTTCGGCTATCGCGCGAAAGAGGAAGAAGCCGAATGGCGCGCTCGTGATCCGCTGGATCACGTTGCGCGCGAAATGATAGAGCGCAATTTGCTCGACAAAAACCAAGTCGACGCGCTTCGACTGCGCGCGCAGAATGCAATGGCGCGGATTGCNGACGCGTTGACCGAACCTGCCGGCAACCGCCGCCGCGTGCGCGACGATCTATGGCCCTCTCCGGCTTTTCGGGATTACGGCATACGAGGCGATCTTTCCGAACTTTCGGGGAAACGCTTCGAGGAATTGGACACGTTCCGTGGACGCATAGAAGAGCGCAAGTTCATCGACATCGTCGCCGATGTGATGCACCGGCGNATGGAAACGGACGAACGTATTGTCNTTCTGGGTGAGGACATCCACCGGCTCAAAGGCGGAACGAATGGCGCCACACGCGGNCTNGCTGCCCGTTTTCCCGATCGNGTGCTCGGNACACCNATCAGCGAAAACGCATTTACCGGTCTCGCCGGCGGTATCGCCATGGATGGGCGTTATCGGCCCGTAATCGAATATATGTATCCGGATTTTATGTGGGTCGCAGCTGACCAGGTCTTCAATCAAATTGGCAAAGCGCGGCACATGTTCGGTGGCGAAACACCGGTGCCATTGGTGCTGCGGACCAAAGTGGCGATGGGCACGGGGTACGGATCGCAGCACTCCATGGACCCGGCCGGCATTTTCGCGACAAGCCCGGGCTGGCGCATACTCGCGCCCTCAACTCCCTTTGACTACGTGGGCCTCATGAACAGCGCGCTCGCCTGCGAGGATCCCGTTCTCGTACTCGAGCATGTCGATCTTTATAACAGCAACGGTCCCGCACCGGCCGACGATTTCGACTATTACATTCCAATTGGCCGAGCTCGCGTGGTGCGTCCAGGTAATGAAATTACGATACTTACCTATCTTTCAATGACGCGCGTTGTACTCGATGTCGTCGAGGAAATGGGCCTTGATGCGGAGGTCATCGATCTCAGATCTCTTGACCGCGCCAGCCTTGATTGGGAAACCATTTCAGCGAGTGTCAGGAAAACCAACAATGTTCTTATCGTAGAGCAAGGGGCTCTCGGAACATCATATGGCACCATGCTTGGCGACGAGGTTCAGCGNCGCCTGTTCGATTGGTTAGATCAGCCCGTGAAGCGCGTAACAGGTGGGGAAGCCGCCCCAAGTGTATCGAAAGTGCTCGAACGCGCAGCCATTGCGGGGCCGAAGGAGGTTCGCGACGCGTTGCGTGCTATGATGACTGAGGTAGGCAAGCCGCTCGCCGCATAACCCGAATTGGGGAGGAATAGAAATGAGAATGGTGGCGCCGATCGAAATCGGGATTTGCTGGCACCGACCTCGAAAAAACTAAGAAACTTCTACGTCGACGTTTTGGGCTGCACGGCTGTCAACGATATCGAAGTGCCGGCTGACAAATCGCGGCAGGCTGCCTTGGCTAATAACGGTTACAGAGTCGCACGCCTTCAAACCCCCTGGGGCGAGCGACTGAAACTCCTTCAGCCGGTATTGTCTCCTGAAACTGCGACGAGCACAGAATGGATTTTGAGCCGGCGCGGCCTCTCTTACATCACGTTCATTGTGGATGACCTAAAGGCGATCATCGCTCGACTGAAAACAGCCGGTGTTACATTCCTCACCGGGACCGATCGCGTCGAAGTGCGGCCCGGTACATTCCTTTCATTCATTCGCGATCCAGAAGGGAATGTCCTTGAGTTCGTCGAATACAGCGATATTCGAGAGTATCGGGCAGATTTAGGACGATGATTTAGGATGTACGCCGGCTAAGTTCCTTTTTGTTGATCTTTCACTCCGGGGGCTGCCTCGCGCCAAAACCGCCGACTGGTTGCGGAGATGGGGGCATTCGCGTCCGCTATCCTTTGTTCAATGAACTGATAAAACTCCTTCGCCTCCGCTTCTCCAACCAGCAACGCGAGTGACCTTATGATCCGCGTAATTCTCCGATGATTATGGTCGAACGGCACAAGCCAATGATCATTTTCGCGGTAAAACCTCTCCATCCGCTCCTTGGCTCGCAGCAGATTTGTCCGGCATTGCTGGCATCCGCGAATTTCCTTGATGTCTTCGGAAGATAATACAGGCGAGCCAGGCACGGCGGCACTTGGCGTATCAAGCGGAAAAAGCCATTGGATAAAGTCGTGCCGAGATTCAAGCTCGTTGTCGCTAAACGCGAGCACGTCTTCCAGAAAACGGCCACGATGATCGGAACCCGATCCGGAAAGGAACTTTATGACAGGTGATCCGCTCGCCATGCCAATCTCCTCATGCAGTATTTCAGCGCACGAGTTTGATACGCAAGCGCACTCCTAACCCTAGGGTAGCCAAAGAAAACTATAGCTTCAGCGATGGCCTTAGGTTGTGGTGGCGCAAGCAAAAATGCGTTGACACTCAATGCGCAAGCCCACTAACCTGCTCACCCAACAGGCACAGAATTGGAATGAACAAAACTTCGGCAGTCAAGCCAATAACTTGGCAAGGGGGAGTTTTGAGCGAGACAAAGCCAAAGTTTTGACAGTAAATGTTCGTTGAACTTCTTTCGCTATTGGATTCTATTTGCCATCAGGGGGAGGCATGATGGGCAAGCGCGTCGCGCTGGCTGGGTTTCAACACGAGACGAACACCTTCGGTCCTTCCAAGGCGACTTTCGCTCATTTCGAGCATGGTGGTGGTTACTTACCCATCAGTCGCGGTGAGGAGATTTTTGAGCGTGCAGTAGGGATCAACCTGGGCGTTTCCGGTGTCCTTGCGCAGGGCGCGGAATTCGGCTGGACCATGGTTCCCATAATGTGGTGCGGAGCCATTCCCTCGGCCCATGTCGAAAAGGATGCGTACGAGCGCATTGCCAGCGAGATAATTGATCGCATCAGGGCGGCCGGGCCACTTGATGGGATCTATCTCGACCTCCATGGCGCCATGGTGTGCGATCATCTGGATGACGGCGAAGGAGAGTTGATTTCGCGCGTGCGCTCCGTCGTTGGTCCGAGCGTACCTATTGCCGTCAGTCTCGATCTCCACGGCAACGTGACCTCTCGCATGGTCGAGCAGGCCGACGTTCTTGTCGCCTTCCGCACATATCCTCACGTGGACATGGCTGAAACCGGGAGGCGCACAGCCGTCCAGCTGGAAAAGCTGATGGCAAGAGGGCGCCCATTTGCGAAGGCTTTCCGTCGTCTGCCGTTCCTAATTCCTATTCCGTGGCAGTGCACGTCGCTTGAGCCGGCGCGCAGCATTTATCAGCGCGTTGCTGAATTAGAGACCGGCGAGGTTTCCAGTACGTCATTCCTCATGGGCTTTCCGGCCGCGGATTTCGAGGAATGCGCGCCGACAGTGCTCGCCTATGGCGAGACGCAGGAGGCCGCAGACAAAGCGGCCAATGAAATGATGGAGCTCGTGCTCGCCAACGAAATGGCTTTCAAGGGGCGGGCCTACGATCCAGACGAAGGCGTACAACTTGCTATGAAATTGGCCGAAAAGGCTACCCGCCCGGTTGTTATCGCCGATACTCAGGATAATCCAGGCGCCGGTGGGGATTCCGACACGACGGGAATGCTTCGTGCCCTGCTCCGAAATGGCGCGAAGCGCGCCGCAATTGGCCTCATGGTAGATCCGGAAGCCGCACGCGCAGCCCATGAAGCCGGTGAGGGGGCCGAGATTACGATTGCACTGGGCGGCAAGTCGCGCATTCCAGGAGACAGCCCGCTCGAGGCGACTTTTCGCGTCGAAAAACTTTCGGATGGGCGGCTGCATGCCACCGGACCCTTCTACGGCGGCAAACGGCTCAATCTCGGCCCGTCGGCGTGTCTTGCCATCGACGAGGTACGCGTTGTCGTGACGACGCACAAAGCGCAGATGGCGGATCAGAACATGTATCGTTTTGTCGGAATTGAGCCGCGTGAACAGGCCATTCTGGTCAACAAGAGCTCAGTGCATTTCCGCGCCGACTTTGAGCCCATTGCCGAGACGATCCTGGTGTGCACGGCGCCCGGCCCGATGTTGCTCGATCCGGCTGCATTGCCCTGGAAAAAGCTGGCCGACGGCATGCGTCTTTCACCAGGCGGACCGGTTTTCCGTCGCGCAGCACAGTCATCAGTGAACCAATGATAATGCGATTGCCTCACTCGGCGTCCTGAATGACGCCGAGGGCGCAACTGATCATGAGCTTGGAAGAATCGCCAACCACAGGGGAAACGCGATGTGGAAGCTCCATTGCAAGACTGAAACGGCCTCCGGCCGCCCCCGAGTGCACTCGCGCATGGTGGCCGGATTGCTTGCAGCAACGATGCTCGCCGGTACCAGTGCCCTTGAACCGGCAGCTGCGGAGAAAACGATTACTGGCGTGATGCACTCCGGGTTGCGCGTGCTCGACCCGATCATCACGACGGCACACATCACCCGCGACCACGCGTACATGATTTATGACGTGTTGGTGGCGGTGGATGAGAACTTCCAACCCCAGCCGCAAATGGCCGACTGGACCATTTCGGATGACAAGCTCACCTACACCTTCAAATTGCGGGACGGGTTGAAATTCCACGATGGTAATCCCGTAACGGCGAGAGACGCCGTTGCGTCCCTCAAACGTTGGGGCAAGCGGGATTCCGGTGGCCAGCTCATTTTCGACGTGACGGAAAGCCTTGAGGCAACCGACGACAAGACACTCGTCTGGAAACTGAAAAAGCCCTTCCCCGCACTTCTCGAAATCGTCGGCAAGCAGTCGGCCGTGCCGCCGTTCATCATGCCGGAGCGCGTGGCGAACACGCCGCCTGACCAGGCGATTACTGACTACACCGGATCGGGACCGTTCGTCTTCGTCGAGTCCGAATACCAGCCCGGCGTGAGCGTCACGTACAAAAAGTTCGCTGACTACGTGCCCCGCAATGAGCCACCGAGCTGGATGGCCGGCGGCAAGGTCGTCAAGGTCGACACCGTCAAGTGGGTAACAATGCCCGACGCCCAGACGACCATCAACGCGCTGCTGTCGGGCGAAATCGACTACATCGAGCAGGTGCAGATCGACTTGCTGCCGCTGCTNGANGGCAATGACGANGTCGTCGTCGAAACNCGCGACGACCTCGGCTACCAGACGATGGGGCGCATGAACTTCAAGCATCCGCCCTTTGACAACGTGAAAATCCGGCAGGCCGCACTGAAGGCGCTGAGCCANGCAGATGTGCTCGGAACCATGATTGGNNATCCGAAGTACTACAAAATCTGCGGCGCTATTTTCGGATGCGGAACGCCACTTGGCGATGAAAGCGGTGCCGAAACGCTGATCAAGGGCGGAGACAAGGAAGNNGCGAAGCAACTCCTCAAGGAAGCCGGATACGACGGCACGCCGGTCGTTCTGATGCAGCCAACGGACGTTATTTCGTTGCAGAAGCAGCCGGTCGTCGCNGCNCAGGCTCTGCGTGANGNCGGNTTNAACGTCGATATGCAGGCGATGGACTGGCAGACGCTGGTCACCCGCCGCGCAAGCCAGGCAAAGCCCTCGGAGGGCGGATGGAACCTGTTCTTCACCAACTGGATGGTGCCCGAAATCAACTCGCCGCTCATTAGCCCGATGCTGAATGGCCGCGGTGATCAGGCTTGGTTCGGTTGGCCGAAGGATGACCAGCTCGAAGCGCTCCGCGCGGAGTTCATCGAAGCAGATACGCCCGAAAAGCAGCGTGAGGTCGCCGTCCGCATTCAGAAGCACGTTCTGGAGAATGTGATCTATATCCCGCTAGGTCAGTACGCGGCACCNCAAGCCCGAAGCAAGAAGCTGACCGGCATGATTCCTTCTCCGGTTCCTGTNTTCTGGAANATCGAGAAGGCCGACTAACCCCTTGCAAAAAGAAGGCGCCGCGTCAAAGACGCGGCGCTCCGCGCGGCGGAGGATACGCCGCCCATCGCCCGTTANGAATCGCTGCGCCTAGAGGTC
>Ga0065724_100060_pt1 | contig 38796 bp, 30 predicted proteins | sample TheenrcSG05JP960_FD_59111 | JGI IMG/M metagenome (GOLD analysis project Ga0065724, IMG submission 59111) | Thermophilic enriched microbial communities from mini bioreactor at UC Davis - Sample SG0.5JP960 | ecosystem: Engineered > Solid waste > Grass > Composting > Bioreactor | place: USA... | reverse complement strand
CCGCGGCCGGCGCGCGCGGACGCCCCTCGCAGCCCTCGCCCTCGCCGCGGCGCTCGCCGCCGCCACCTGCAGCCGCGGCGAGCCCGCGACCGGCTACGAGGTCATCGCCCGCTTCCCGCACGACACCAGCGCGTACACCCAGGGCTTGCTCTACCACGGCGGCGTGCTCTACGAGAGCACCGGCCGCTACGGCGCCTCCGAGCTGCGCCGGGTCGAGCTCGAGACCGGCCGCGTCCTCCAGCGCGTACGCCTGCCGGACGACCGCTTCGGCGAAGGGCTCGCGCTCCTGGACGGCAAGCTCTACCAGCTCACGTGGGAATCGGAGGTGGGCTACATCTACGACGTCGAGACCCTCGCCCTGCTCGACTCGTTCACCTACGCGGGCGAGGGCTGGGGGCTGACCACCGACGGGCGGTCGCTCATCATGAGCAACGGGTCGGACACGCTCCGCTACCTCGACCCGCAGACCTTCGAGATCACCCGCACCGTCGCCGTCCACGACCGCGGCGCGCCCCTCAAGGAGATCAACGAGCTCGAGTACATCAACGGCGTGCTCTACGCCAACGTCTACCGCACCGACTGGATCGTCCGGATCGATCCGGAGACGGGAGAGGTGCTGGGCTGGACGAACATGCGCGGCCTGCTCCCCGCCAACGAGCGGACGCCCTACACCGACGTCCTCAACGGCATCGCGTACGATGCGGAGAACGACCGGCTGTTCGTGACCGGCAAGCTGTGGCCGGCGCTCTTCCACGTTCGGCTCACCACCGGGACCAGCCCGTAGGCTCCGCGTGGGCTCCGGCCGCGCTGGGCCCCGCTCCGCCGGGCGCCGGCCCTCCGGGGCCGGGCCCTGCGGTGGCGAAGCCGCCGCAGGGCCCGGCGGGCCCGCCCCCCGAGCGGAGCCGCGGCTCCTAACGCCGCGGCTCGCCGGCCTTCCTGCCGTCCAGCTCCTCGATCGTCCTCACCGACGGCGGCCGCTCCCGCTGCAGCCGCGCCGCCACCCGCTCCACCTCCCGCCAAACCCGCATCACGTTGCCACCCGCCAGCTTCGCCAGCTCCTCCTCGGTCCACCCCCGCCGCGCCAGCTCCGCGAACAGCGCCGGGTACGTCGAGACGTCCTCCAGCCCCTGGACCACCGCCGAGATCCCGTCGAAGTCGCCGCCGATCCCCACGTGGTCCACACCCGCGACCCGCCGGATGTGCTCGATGTGCCGGATCACGTCCTCCATCGTCGCCCGCGGCTCCGACCCCTTCCGCTGCTCCGGCGGCAGGCTCGACCACCGCATCACCTCCGCGTTCACGAACGACGGCACGAACGTCACCATCACCACCCCGCCGTTCTCCGGCAACCGCCTGAGCACATCGTCCGGCACGTTGCGCGGATGGTCCGTCACCGCACGCGCCCCCGAGTGCGAGAAGATCACCGGCGCCTCGGACACGTCCAGCGCATCGTGCATCGTCCCGGGCGACGTGTGCGAGAGGTCCACCAGCATGCCCAGCCGGTTCATCTCCCGCACCACCTCCTTCCCGAACTCGCTCAGACCGCCCAGCCGCGGCGGCTCGCAGCACGAGTCCGCCCAGTCAATGTTCGCCGAGTGCGTCAGCGTCAGATACCGCACGCCCAGGTCGTAGAACGCCCGCAGCGCACCGAGCGAGTTCTCGATGGCGTGCCCGCCTTCCATCCCCAGCACCGACGCGATCCGCCCGCTCCCGAAGATCCGCTCCACGTCGGACACGCTGTACGCCTGCTCGAACACGTCGGGGTACCGCGCGATCACCCGCCGCGCGATGTCGATCTGCTCGAGCTGCACCCGCGCCGCGCCTTCCTCCGTCGCCTCGAACGGGATGTACACGGACCAGAACTGCGCCCCCACCATCCCCTTTCGCAGCCGCGGGATGTCCGTGTGCCCGGGCGCCCTGCCGCGCAGGTCGTACGCCTCCACGTTCCCCGGCGCGCCGGTGTGCTCCCGGATCGCCCACGGCAGGTCGTTGTGCCCATCGAACAGCGGCGTCTGGGTCAGCACCCGCCGAACCAGCTCATCCGCCGCATCGCCGCCCTGGCCCAGCGCCGGGGCCGGGGCGAGGGCGAGGGCGAGGGTGAGGGTGAAACGGGCGAGGGCGGTCCTCCTCATCGGCGTGTTCCGCATGGCTCCTACGGGTTTGGGCCCGCACGTGCGGGCGGTTGAGACAGTGCCCTGCAATGTGGCGCCGCCGGCCCCGCCTCGCAAATCGCCCGCCCTCCGCGCAGCCCTCCCTTGACTTTTCGCCACCCCATATCATTATTTTCGGCAACCCTAAAACCTGGAACGACCGCCCAGCCTCACGAGGACGACGGTCATGCTGCCCAACGACTCCGACCCTCGCACCCGGCGACGACCCCGCCCCGCCCTCCTCCCGGCCGCGGCGCTCGCCCTCATGGCCGCCACCCCCGGCCTCGCCCGCCAGCAGGGCACCGGCGCTCTCCACGGCATCGTCGTCGCCGACGGCGCACCCGTGCCCTACGCGGCCATCGAGGTCCGCGGCGCCAGCCTGCGCGCGCTGGCGGACGCCCATGGCCGCTTCCGCATCGCCGGCGTGCCGGCCGGCCAGCGGACCCTCCTGGTCACGGCGCCGGGCTACGCCACGGCCGAGCGGACGGTCCGGCTCGAGCCGGGGGAGACGGAGTTCCTTCGCGTGGAGCTGATGCGCGCGCCGTTGGAACTGAACCCCGTGGTCGTGACGGGCACGATGAAGGAGACGTTCGTCTCGGAGTCGCCGGTGAAGGTGGAGGTGGTGACGGCCCGGCACCTCCAGCGCAACCCGTCGTCGAGTCTGATGGAGTCGGTCCAGTACCTGAACGGCCTGGCACAGCAGGTGGATTGCGGCGTCTGCTACACGAACAGCATCCGGATCAACGGAATGGAGGACCCGTACACGGCGGTGTTGATCGACGGCATGCCCATCATGAGTGCGCTCGCGTCCGTGTACGGCTTGAACGGGATCAGCCCCGCGTTCATCGAGCAGCTCGAGATCATCAAGGGCCCGTCCTCCACCCTCTACGGGACGGAAGCGCTGGCGGGTGTGGTGAACGTGATCACGAAGGATCCGCGTTTTGCGCCGCGGCTGGCGTTGGAGGCGTATCACACCTCGACGGGCGAGTCGAACGTCAACGTTGCGGGCGCGCGTGCAGGCGAGCGCGCGCGTGGCCTGGTGGGTGTGAGTCTCGTGCATCGCGACCGCTTCATCGACGGCAACGGCGATGGCTTCACCGATCTCCCGCTGGTGACCCGCGGCTCCCTGTTCGGCCGCCTGGACGTGGGCACCGCGGAGCGGAGCCGCTGGCGGCGGGGCGTGCTGAGTCTCTCGGCCCGGGGATACTACGAGGACCGCTTCGGCGGGGTGCGGGGGTGGACCCGCGCCGACCGCGGCGGCAGCCGCGTCTACGGCGAGCACATCGAAACGCGGCGGTTCGAGCTGATCGGCTCGCTCGCGCCGTGGCCGGAGCGCGGGGTGCGCGCGGACTTCTCCTACACGTGGCACGCGCAGGACGCCGCCTACGGCACGACGCCGTTCGTGGCAACGCAGCACGTCGCGTTCGCGAACCTGCTCTGGCAGGCGCCCGCCCCGCAGGGCCACGACCTCCTGGCCGGCCTCACGGTCCGTTATCAGGTGTACGACGACGGCACACCGGCCACCCCCACGCCGGAACGGAGGTTCATCCCCGGGATCTTCATCCAGGATGAACTCGATGTCGCCGCCGATCTCCGCGTGCTCGCCGGGCTGCGGCTGGATCATCACGACGCCCACGGGGTGATCCCCGCGCCGCGGCTGAGCGTGAAGTGGCAGCCGCTCCTGGACACCGCGCTGCGTCTGAACCTGGGCAGCGGCTTCCGCGTGGTGAGTCTGTTCACGGAGGACCACGCCGCGCTGACGGGCGCGCGTCGAGTCGTGATCGAGGAGACGCTCGAGCCGGAGCGGTCGTGGAGCGGCGCGCTCAACGTGAACCACGTCTTCCTGTTCGGCGGGAACAACATGGTCGTGGACGTGGACGCGTTCTACACACGTTTCGGCAATCGGATCGTGCCGGACTACGACACGGACCCCGACCTGATCATCTACCGCAACCTCCACGGCCGCTCGGTCAGCCGCGGCGTTGCGCTCTCGCTCAACCAGAACTTCCGGGAGTTCCCGCTGCTCTACTCGCTGGGCATCACGGTGCAGGACGTCGACACGGAGCGCGATGGGGAGCGGCGGGAAGAGCTGTTCGCGCCGGACTACAAGGCCACGCTCGGGCTGTCCTACACGTTCGGCGCCCTGACGCTGGACTACACGGGGACGTTCGTCGGGCCGATGCGGCTGCCCGAGTACCCTCCGCCGTACACCCGGCCCACGCGCTCGCCTGCGTACTCGACGCACAACCTCCAGGGCACCTGGCGCCCGCGGACCGGGATCGAGCTGCTGGCCGCGGTGCGCAACCTGTTCGACTTCCGTCAGGGCAGCCCGCTCGTCGCGCCGCACGACCCGTTCGGCCCTGATTTCGACACCGCGTACGTCTGGGGCCCGATCCACGGCCGCGAGCTGCTGTTCGGCGCGAGGGTGGGGCTCGGCCGATGAGGGTGCGCCGAACCGTCATCGTGTTGTTCACCGCGACGACCGTGCTCCCGGCGCTCGGATCCTGCGCCGCAATGCCGGACGTGCCCCGGGGTTCTCCGGCACCTGCCGTCGCCCGGACCAGCATGCCCGGCGGCCTCCAGGTCCTCGGCCAGGCCGACCATGCGTGGCGCATCCGCCCGCTGGATGCGGACGGCGAGCCGCTCCCGCTCGAGCGCCTGCGCGGCCGCGTGCTGTTCATCCATCTGTGGGCGACGTGGTGCGCGCCGTGCGTCGCGGAGCTCGCCTCCATCGCGGCGCTGCACGATTCGCTGCGATCGGACGATGTCGCGTTCCTGGTCGTTTCGCCGGAGGAACCGGCGCGTGTCGAGGCGTTCCTCCGGCGTCACCGGTATGACCTGCCCGCATACGTCGAGGCGGAGCCGATCCCGGCCGCATACGGCCTCGAGGCGCTCCCCACCACCTTCATCGTGGACCGGCTGGGCCGCATCGTGCTGCGTCGCCGCGGCGCAGCGAACTGGGACACGACGCCCGTGCGCGACTTCCTGCGGTGGCTCGCGGCCCGGCCGGCGCCCCAGGCTTCCGCAGGGCCTGTCCAGGCCGCCGTCCATCTCGTCCCGCGACGCCTCCGCATTGCTCCCGGCGGCGCGGCGCGCTTCGCACTGAGGATCGAGCCCGCGCCCGGTTGGCACGTCTATGCGCCCGACCCGGGCGACGTCGGTCTACCGCTGCGCGTGGAGTGGGAGGCACCGGAAGGCGTGCAGATCAGCCCACTGGCGTGGCCGCCGGCCACGCCGCTCGTCGTGAATGGCGAACGGGCGTCGCTGGTCTACACGGAAGCGGTGGAGGCGGAGGGCGAGATCCGCGTCGCGGCGGATGCGGAGCCAGGCACCAGCCTCCGCGTCGCGGCCACGGTCTCGTGGGGCGCGTGCCGCGAGGTGTGCGTGCCGCAGAGCGCCCGCGTCGTGCTCGAGGTCGACGTCGTCCCCCTAGCCACACGGCGACGGTCCGACCCCGCCGAGGCAACGCCCGAGGCCGGACGCTCAGGAGAGGGAGCATCCCCCGGGCCGCACGGGGCTCACGCTCCCTCCGCAGCCTCCTCGCCCAGCGGCTCGATGTGGAGCCGTTTGGCCAGCTCGACCCCCAGCATCTCGACGGCCTCGCCGATGCGCACGCGCAGCGGCCCGCCGAACGGCGCGCGGTCGAGCAGCTCGATCGTCACACCCGGGCGCAGGTTCAGCTCGGCGAGGTATCGCAGGAGGGCGGGGTCCTCATCGCTCACGCGCCGCAGCACCGCACGGCGACCCACTTCCAGATCGGCGAGCGTGGGCAGCGGCTCCTCGAGGAACACGCGGCCACGCTCCGGGATCGGATGCCCGTGCGGGTCTTCCCGCGGCTCGCCGAGGAGCCGGGCCATCCGGTCGATCAGCTCGTCCGACGCCGCGTGCTCCAGCCGCTCCGCTTCGTCGTGCACCTGGTCCCAGGTGTAGCCGAGCTGCTCCACCAGGAACGACTCGAGCACCCGATGCCGCCGGATCAGCCGAACCGCCATCTCCACCCCCGCCGGCGTCAGCGTCACGCCGCGGTACGGCACGTGCTCCACCAACCCCGCCTCGCCCAGCCGCTTCAGCATCTCGGTGACCGATGCCGCTGCGATCCCCAACCGCTCGGCGATGGCGGAGTTGCTCACCCGCCGCCCCTCCACGGAGAGCAGGTAGATCGCCTTCAGATAGTCTTCCGCCGCGGGCGTGGGCATGGACCTCCCGGTGGCCAGACAGCCGCATCGCTCGGAGAAGACCGGGCCGCCGGACGGGTCGTCCCCGCCCGGCAGACGCTCAATTCAGGCCAGCGTGCCCGCACCCGCACGCGCCGCCGCAACAGCCGCCACCCCACGCGGCGCCCTCCCGCGCTCCGCCCCCCACCACCGCCGCGGCCGAGATCCGCAACAGCGTGCGCCGTGAACCGCACTCCGGGCAAGGATGCACCGCGAGCCGCTCCTCGTACCCGAGCCTCAGCTCGAAGCTCGCCGCACAGTCGCGACACACGTACTCATACAGGGGCATGGCCGAACGTCCTCCGATTCCTCCGTGGACCCGCGCCCCCCATCCCCCAGCACACCGCGCGCCAGGTCCACCCAGGAACATAGCCGCACGCCCCTCCCCCGGCCAAGCCCCACCGAGGCCCCCACCCGACCCAGTGCCAGTTCGACCGAAATCGGCCAGTCTGGTCCGAAAAACCTGATTGACGGTCCGACCCTACGGTTTACTTTGCGAGGTTGGCGGCGCGAAGACGGGCAGCCCCCGCTCCGCCGCACCTTCCACCCCCCGCATCCGTGGTCCAGACGGCCACTGCCGGGCCGTGCCGACGAGGGCCGCCGTGCCAGCCAAGACCGTGCTCGTCATTTCGGGCAACGAGGACGACCGTTTCATCTGGAACGCGGTCCTCCAGCACTACGGGTACACGGCCGTGCTGGCGGATTCGCTGGCGGCGGTGCCTGCGCGGATCGATGCGGACCTCGTCCTGCTCGCGCTGGACCGCTTCGACCCTCCCCGCGCCCGGCTGCTTCGGGAAGTGATCAAGGATCGCCGGGTCCGCGGCGTACCCGTCGTCGGCGTCGTCGACCCGGATGTCCACCCCTCCGAGCTGCTACACGCCGGCTGCGCCGCCGTCCTCTCCCGGCCACTCCGCCCCGCCGCGCTGGAGGCCGAGGTCCGGCGCCTGATCGGCCCGGCGGCGCCGCCGGCGAACTGATCCCGCGAAAGCCCTGGAAGCCGGCGGTTCCATCGAGATCGGAGCGCCGCCGTTCAACGGGCCGGGACCGGCACCGTTCGAGGGTCGCGAAAGCCAGCCCTTCAACGACGCGCGACTCCACACGCGCTCGAGCAGATCGCCGATGGATCCGGCGGACCGGCGGGGCGACGCCCGCCCGCCGCTGGCGAACGGCCGGTCGAGGACGCGCGTTCCGCGGTGGTGTCCGGTCCCGTGCGCGCCGCGACCGTTCCGGGGGCGGGTCCCTCCCCGGGCGCGTCTCGCACCGCCTGTCGGATGCTCAAGCCCGCTGCGTTGCAGACACACAACAAACCGCTGCCCGCGACGCCTCGCCAACACCGACGGCCAATCCAGCCTATGCCCTGAGGAGACAAGGCGCTCCCGACGGAAGGACCGGCTGGCACGCCGCCTGCCGATCCACCCGGGCGTCGCAGCGTTCGGCGACTGCCGTGCGCTGTCTGCCCGAGCCGCAGGGCAGCACTGACGTCTGACCGTCCGCCCTGGGCGCTCTCCCCCGGCGCCCCGCATCACGCGCGGCGCCGAACCGGGCCCGCCACCCCGTATCTCCCCCGGGGTCGGCGGGCCCGACCGTTTTTCGGCTGCCCCTCGGGCGAAGACGGCCCCCTTCCTCAGACCACCGCCTATCCCTATTCTCTCCTTGCCGCGACCACACCCAGCGAGGAGAACGACACCCCATGACCCGCGCTGTTGCCTCTGCCAGCGTCCGGGCCTTCGTGAGCGGGGAGCCGCATGCGTGGCGCACACCCGCCGCCTTCGCACCGGCGGCCGCCAGCCGTCGGAAGGAACCGACAGCACCGCACACGGCCCGCGAGCGATGACCACCGTCCTCTTCGACCTGGATGGCACGCTCGTCGCCACGCGGCGGCTGTATCTCGAGTGCTACCGACGCGCGCTGGCGCCGCACGTCGGCCGCGCGCTCAGCGACGAAGAGATCCTCGCCTACAAGCCGCGCTCCGAGATCCGGCTGATCCAGGCGATCGCCGGCGAGGATGCCGTCGCCGCCTGCCTCGCCGCGTTCTACCGCCACTACGAGGCGCTGCACGACGAGCTCTTCCAGGGGATCTATCCCGGCATCCCCGAGCTGCTCGCGTCGCTCCGCCAGCGCCGGACGCCCATCGGCGTCGTCACCGGCAAGAGCCGCCGTTCCTGGGAGATCACCACCGCCCGCGCCCATCTCGGCCCCTTCGACGTCGTCATCCTCGACGACGACGTTTCCGCTCCCAAGCCCGACCCCGAGGGCATCCTCCTCGCCCTGTCTCGGCTCCGCGCCGATCCCGCCGCCACGCTCTACGTCGGCGACAGCATCAGCGACGTGATCGCCGCCCGCGCCGCCGGCGTCCGCCCGGCCGCGGTCCTCTGGTCCAAGCGCGAATCCGAGCGGGAGAGCTTCGCCGCGCGGGCCCGCGCCGAGGGCGCCCTCCTCCTCCATGAGCCGGACGACCTCATCGCCGCGCTGGGCTGAGGCTCGCCCCGCGCGAGAGACGGCTCGGCGCGCCTCCCAACGGTGTTCGGCACCGCACCCGCCGTGGGGATTCGCGGCGGAACGGCACACTCGGGGTCGCCTGCACCTTTTTCGCGGAAACGCCCCACTTTTCGCGGACCCCGGCCACCCCCGCCCGATCCGGGTGTGAACCGCTTGGTGCTCGATGCTCAATGACTTAGCGGCCGTGGCGCTCCACTGGTTCGGCTCTTGCCCAGCCAGAGCGCCGGTTCTCCGAGCCACGCCCCATCGGCTCCCGTTGCCCCGTCGCCACAACCGATCGGGCCGGCGTCCGCGCCCGGGCTGGACCCTTCCTTCCTTCGCAGCCCAGCGACGCCTCGCAACCCAGTTCGCGGCGCGGCGCCGGCCCTTTTCGCCTGGCCGACGGGTGCCCACGGCCGGCCCGACTCGCCCGGTCACGCCCTGCCCAACGTCCACCGCGAACCCTTCGCCCGCCGCGTGGTAGCAGGCATGAGCCACGAGTCGAATCCCTTGCCGCCACGGAGGAGCCACCTGTGACGGTCAGACTCTGCGTTCTCGCGCTCTCCCTACCCGTCATCGCCGCCTGCTCGGCAGGCCGCACGGCCGTCGAACCGCCGCCGCGCCCGACGCCCGTGCCCGTCACGGCGGACCCGTCGCTCACCGAACCGCCGGCGAGGCCGCTCCCCTACCCGGTCTTCGAAACGGTTGCGTTCCGGCGCGCAGTGGAGAACGGCACCCGCACGCGTTCGGGGCGGCCCGGGCCGGAGTACTGGCAGCAGTACGCCGAGTACCGCATCGAGGCCGAGCTGGACCCCACGACCGCGCGGCTCACGGGCCGGAGCACCGTCCGTTACCACAACCGCTCGCCCAACCCGCTGCCCCGGCTCGCCGTGCACCTGTACCAGAACGCCCACCGGCCGGACGCCATGCGCAACCGCGTCGTCCCCGTCACCGAGGGCGTCCGGCTCCACCGCGTCGCCGCCAACGGCCGCGTCCTGGAGATGCGCCCGACGGGCCAGGCGCCCGGCTACCAGGTGGACGGGACCGTCCTCTACATCGCGCTGCCCGAGCCCGTCCCCGCAGGCGGACAGGTGGACCTCGAGTTCGCCTGGTCGTTCACCGTCCCGCCCCTCGGCGCGCCGCGGATGGGCCAGGACGGCGAGGTGTTCTTCCTGGGCTACTGGTATCCGCAGCTCGCCGTCTACGACGACGTCAACGGCTGGCACACCGACCCGTACCTCACCAACGCCGAGTTCTACATGGGGTACGCCGACTACGACGTCTCCCTCACCGTGCCCGAGGGCTGGCTCGTCGCGGCGACCGGCACGCTCCAGAACCCGGAGCAGGTCCTCTCCGCCACCGTGCTCGAGCGGCTCGACCGCGCACGCCGCTCGGCCGAGGTCGTCCGCGTCGTGACGCCGGAGGAACGCGGCGCTGGACGCGCCACGCTGCGCGGGAGGAACGGCAAGCTGACCTGGCACTTCCGCGCGCGGAACGTGCGCGACTTCGCGTGGGGCGCATCGCGCGCGTACGTGTGGGACGCAACGCACGCCGTCGTCGGCGACCACGATTCCGATGGCCGCCCGGATACCACCATGATCCACACGCTGTACCGGCCGGAACGGGGGTGGACCGAATGGGCCCGCTACGCGCGCCACTCCGTCGAGTTCCTGTCGGAGCTGCTGTGGCCCTATCCCTGGCCCCACATGACCGCGGTCGAGGGGCTGATCGGCGGCGGCATGGAGTACCCGATGATCACGCTGATCGGCGGCGCGCAGGACTCCATCGCGCTCTACTCCGTGACCGTCCACGAGATCGGCCACATGTGGTTCCCCATGATGGTCGGCTCGGACGAGAAGCGCTTCGCCTGGCAGGATGAAGGCCTCACGCGCTTCCATCAGTCCCTCGCCATGGCGGATTTCTTCAAGGGCTACGACCGGTTCGCCCAGGCCATGGACCGGTACGCCGCCACCGTCCGCAACGGCCTCGAGGTCGAGCTGATGCGTCACGGCGACCTGTATCCCATCGGCAGCCCCGCCTTCGTCATCGCGAGCTACGAGAAGCCCTCCCTCGTGCTGCGCGCGCTGGCCGGCGTGCTGGGCGAGGAGACGTTCTTCCGGGCGCTCCGAGAGTACGGCCGCCGGTGGCGGGATCGGCACCCCACGCCCTTCGACTTCTTCAACACCTTCGAGGACGTGGCCGGCCGCGATCTGGACTGGTTCTGGACGCCGTGGTTCTACGAGACCTGGACGCTCGACCACGCCCTCGGCCCCATCACCCCCGCCGGCGGCGCGCTCGAGGTCGTCATCGAGGACCGGGGCCTGGCCCCCATGCCCGCCCGCGTGGTGGTGACCCGCGCGGACGGCTCCACCGAGCGCCATGAGGTGCCCGTCGAGGTCTGGCTCCGGGGCGCACGCCGCCACGTGCTGCGCATCCCGGCGGAACCCGCCGTCACCCGGATCGAGATCGACCCGGAACGCTGGTTCCCCGACATCGACCGTTCCAACCAGGTCTGGGTGGCGACGACGGGCGGTTAAGCCCCTCGGCCGCGCTCGCTCCCGGCCCCCGGCCGGGCACGTTGCCATGCCCGCCGCTGCACCATGAAAGCCGCCCAGGCCTGAGCGGACGCCCCATGGCGGAAAAACGCGGAGCCTCCCGGAGGGGCGATACGCCCCACCACGGGAGGCTCCGCGTTCGCGGACGGGCCGCCATCAGACGACCCGCCCGCCAGGAGTTCCTTACCGAACCACGTCGATCGACTTGGGCTGCGCCGCCAGGGCGTCGCCGTCCCTCGTGATCGCCACCGCGAAGACGCCCATGCCCGTCTGCTCGCCGAGGCCCGCTCCGTTCAGCGTGATCCGGTACGTGTACGTCCGGTTCGGCCCGCTCTCGTTCATATCGGCCGACGTGGCCTCGCCGATGAACTCGTAGGTCTGCGCGATCAGGTCCACCACGCGGAAGAACCACACCCGCGCGTACGGGTTCGTGAAACTGCTGCTGGACGGACCCGTCACGATCGCCGAAATCGTCGTGCTCTCCGGCGTGGTGCCACAGTCGCCGTCGATCTCGATGTCGCAGATGATCGGATCCGAGACCTCGACGTGGAACGTCTGGAGATCCGGAGCATAGCTGGACACGTCCTCGCCAGCCGGCACCGTGCCGGCCGCGAAGGGGACGGTCGCAGACCTGCAGACCTGACCCGGTTGCCGGCAACATCGCGCGCACGGAAGCCGACGGCCGTCGACGCAGAGCTGGCAGGCACAGGCGCGTCCGACCTCAGGTCCGTCACCTGGATCGAGCGGATGAAGCTCGACACCTCATAGGTCTCGTTCCTGACCTCGGTGACGAGATCGCCCCCAAAGCCATCACCCACGACCTTCCACGGGCCCATCGGCAGCATGAAACCGCCGGCAAACTCGAAAACAACATCGAACGCTCCCAGATCGACGTTGTCCGAGATGCTCCCGATGCCAAACACCGCCGGCTCGCCACCCGTCAGCGTCGTCGGGAACACCACGGAACCGTTGATCGTCGGCGCCGTCGCGTCCACTAGGATCGTCCGCTCCTCCGGAGCCGTCGTGTTGCCTGCCCGGTCACGGAGCGAGTAGCTCATCGTGAAGTAGCCCTCACCAGCGCTGGCGGGCAGCTCCACCCTGTCGCCCACGACGAGCGGGACGCACGCGCCGCCGGCAAAGCCGCCGACCACGCAGTTCCCCGGGCCGGGCTCGAAGTTCCGCAGCAGCGTCGCAAGCCCCCGGTCGTTCGCGCTGAAGCCGCTCAGCGCGTCCGTGAACGTCGCGAAGGACCACGTCCGATCCGCAACCGTCGTGAAGATCGCGCCGTCCGCCGGACCCGTCGGCTCCCCGAGCGTCGGCTTGCCGTGGTCGACGCCCAAGGGCCCGACCTCCGCGATCGTCTCGTTGCCGAGCCGGTCCGCGACGACCGCGATCACCTTGACCTCGGTGTTCGTCTGCGTCTCCGGGATGTCCGCGCCCTTCTCGACGACTCGGCCCGCCGCCTTGATCTGGGCGGCCGTCTGGGACGCCTCGCCCCAGTAGAACACCGGATCCCCGTCGACGCCGACACCCGTGTCGCTCACGCCCGTCCAGCCAGCGGCGAACTCGTAGGCCGCGCCGACCCAGCCGCCCATGCAGCACAGGTTCTCTAGCGCATTGCCCGCGGTCGTCGCCGCCGTCAGCGCGAAGTTCGCAACCGGTGGCTCGTTGTCGAGCCGCAGCTCGAAGTCGTCGGCCGGATCGTCAATGACCGTCTCGCCGTCGAGCTGCCACGCGCGAACCGCGGTCGGCGCGTTCTGGCCACCCTCGTAGACGGCCGAAAGAACCGCAGTGACAGCGTCCACCTCACCGCGGTGCTCGCCCGGAATGTCCGCAGTCGCCGAGTACGTCGCACTGAAGCCGCCGTCCCCGTCCGCCGCACCGGCCTTGTTGACGCCGAAGAAGCGGAACGTCACCCCGCTCACCTTCCGGCCAGAGTACGGCACCGGCCAGCCCGTCACCACCACATCGCCACCATACCACGCAGCGCCGTCGTCATCCGCCACCGGGCCCTTCGCCGGCTCGACGTTCAGCACCCACGCGTCCGCGTTGTTGAACGTCACCGTCTGGTCCGCCTGCGCGTTCACCACGTCTGCACTCGTGACCAGCCGGGCCACGAGAGTGTACTGACCGTTGGGGAAGCGAACCTGGACACCGCCGTCCCCCACCCCGTACGCATCCGTCAGCAGCGGGCAGACGATCTGGGCCAACGCATCGGCCTCCTCACCCGCATCGGCCCCGGTACCACCGATCGACTGCGAGCAGACGACATCCTCGTTGCCATCCCCATTCCGGACCGCCACCTCGACACGCGAGATCCCGCTCCCCTGCGGGGCCGTGAACTCCACCGTCACACCGACCTGCCCCGACAGATTGTTCGGGTTGGCCTGCGTGCCATCCGGCAACGTGATCGACTTGATCACGATCTCACCCGTGATCCTGACCACGTTCACCACGGCCACACCAACCGCCTGCGGATCCGCCTCCGACGCCGCACGAATCAGCGTCGTACCCTCCGCAACACCCGTCACCAGACCCGTGTTGCTCACCGTGGCCACAGACTCATCATCCGACGACCACGTCACGTTCTGGTTCGTCGTCCCGGACACCTGCGCCACGAGCTGACGCGTCGCACCGACCGGCACCGCGACCTCGCCCGGCACAACCGTCACCTCGATCGTCGACGCAGGCTCCTCGACCACCACGATCGTCGCCGCACCCTGCGCCGTCGTATCCACAACCGACTTCGCGATGATCACCGCCGTGCCCGCGCCCACCGCCGTCACGACACCCGACGACCGGTCCACCGTCGCGACGCTCGGCGCGTTCGACTCCCACGTGACGGTCCGGTTCTCCGTGCCCGACACCGACGCATGCAGCGTCACCTGCTCGCCCACCTTCATCGTGTGGAGCGAGGGCATCACCGTCACCCGAACCTCAGGCGGCAGCACGACCTCGTCCTCATCGCACGCCGCCAGCGCGAGGGTCAGCGCGGCCGCAACCGCGAGCCCCCGTACCGCGAACCTCGTTCGTCTCATCACGGCCTCCGAAAAAACGTTTGCTCTCTCGAACCGGCCTCCACTCTCTCCCTTCGCGGCGCCGGCCGGCACGCTCCGCGGCTGCGGCGATCGCTCCGCTCGGCCGAGGATACGGCGGAGCCTAATGGAGGGGTGATACGACCCACCGCGGGAGGCTCCGCGTTCGCGGACGGGCCGCCACCAGACGAGCCGTCCGCCAGGAGTTCCTTACCGAATCTCGTCGATCGACTTGGGCTGCGCCGCCAGGGCGTCGCCGTCCCTCGTGATCGCCGCCACGACCTCGCCCGGCACAACCGTCACCTCGATCGTCGACGCAGGCTCCTCGACCACCACGATCGTCGCCGCCCCTGCGCCGTCGCATCCACCAATGACGCGGTGTCATTACACTTGAGATGAGGCGCCTCGGCGCCCCGCTCGTGCGAGGGTCGGTGGGGTGTCGGTGACCCGACCACTGGGATCCGGCTCGCCCCGAGGTCTCACGGATGCCCCGGGATGGGCGGGGAAGCCATTCTACCTACGCGACATCAAGCGCGGCTGCCACGTGTCTTGATTCCACGCACGTTGCGCGGTCGGGCCCGGCCGCCAGGTGCCGCACCCGCCCCCGCAGTGCGTGGCGGCGCCGCGGCTTGGCAAGTTCCATGCCCAGGCCACGCTCAACACCCCCTGCGCCGCGGCCCACCACGCCCCCCGGCCAGCCTCGCCGCCCGGAACACGGCAGCCCGCCCGTCGGAACCGTGTTCCGCAACGCGTCCGGACGGGCTGCGAGACAGGCCCATCCCAGGGCCGGTTGTCCGTATTTCGTTCTGTTACTCGTTGGATAACGGTCAACACGTCCAACGACGCTCGGCCCGGCCGCGCGCCGGGACCGGCACGATCCCGGGAGACGCCATGCACACCACGCTTCGAGCCCTGCTCCTCGCCTGGGCGCTCGGCCTCGCGGCCGCGCCGGCGAGCACCCGGGCCCAGTCCGTGCTGGACCGCACGCCGAACCTGGGGGGCGCTTGGGTCGGCCGCGCGGGCACCCTGCAGTTCAACTTCCTGCATCGGTTCAACGTCAGTGATCCGCCGCTGCGGAAGGTGACGGCCACGCCCACCTTCCTCCTCGGCGCAGGGTTGCCGGGCCACACCATGTTCGCGGCGCAGTACGCGTCCAACTCCCTGGTGGCGGGCTCAGACGTGCCCAACGAGCTGGAGCTCGCGGCCCGGTGGCTGGCGCTCCGCCAAGAGGCGGGCGCACCGCTGGACCTGGGCGTGCAGGCGGCGTACAACACCGCGGCGGCGAGCCCGGACGCAGAGGTCGCGCTGGCGCGGTCGTTCGGCACCGTGCGGCTGCTGGCGGCGGCCCGCGTGCTCGGCCGCGGCTACGACCGGGACACGGTGCGCTACGCGCTGGGCGGCGGCGCCGTGGTGCGGCTGGGTCGGCACGTGGCGCTGGCCGGCGACGCCGTCACGCTGCTGGATCGCGGTGCGGGCGAGGCGCTGGCGTGGAGCGCAGCGGTGCAGCTCGCGATCCCGTACACGCCGCACACGCTGTCCCTGCACGCAACGAACACGAACACGGCGACGCTGCAGGGCTCGTCGGTCGGGCTCAAGGATCGGCGGGGCAACAGCCTCACGCGCTGGGGGTTCGAGTTCACGATTCCGTTGACGCTGTCCCGCTACATCGGCCGCGGCGCGCCGGTGGCAGTGGAGCCGCCGCCGGGCGGCCGGGTCGCGTCGGGGGAGGCGATGCATGTGGAGATCCAGCAGCTGGCGTTCGCGCCGGCGAGGATCGAGATCGCGGCCGGCACGACGGTCGAATGGCGCAACGACGACCCCGTCGTGCACGTCGTGCGTGCGGATGACGGGAGCTGGGACTCGGGCGACATCGCGCCGGGCGCCACCTGGCGCCACACGTTCGACCGGCCGGGGACGTACACGTATACGTGCACGCCGCACCCGTTCATGAAGGGCGTGGTGGTGGTGCGGTAGGCGCGCGACAGGCGCGGCAGGCACGAAACACGTGTGCGCCTCCGCGCGAGGGGCCGCGTGAGCCGCGCCTGCCGGAAATCGCCACGGCGTTTGCGCGCCTCCGCGGGAGGGTCCGCGCCTGTCGTCCCCATCGGCTGCTCGGTCACCGTGTGCGCGGCTGCGCCCGCGAGGGCCTGCGCCTTGCACCTCTATCCTGTTGTCTGGTCTGCGGTTCAACCCGGAGGGAAGGGGGCGATCGTGGTGAGCCGGTGGATGATGATGGCCGCAGCGGCGGCGGGGCTGGTGCTCGCGGGCTGCCGGGTGGATCAGGCGGAAGAGGTGCAGCCGCCCGACATCCAGGTCGAGCCGGGCCAGCTCCCGCGGTACGACACGGAGCCCGGCCAGGCCCGACCGGACACGGACCGGGTCGTCGTTCCTGACGTGGACGTCCAGCGGCCCGGGGAGCCGGGGCAGTCGCAACAGCGCGCGCCCCAGCGTTAGCGGACCCGATCAACCGGCGCGCCGGACGGTGATGGTGCGCAGCAGCGCCTCGTAGTCCGAGCGTCGCAGCAGGTCCTGGCCGTCGCTGAGCAGCGTTGCGGTCCCGGCGGCCACGGCGGCGCGGAGCGCCTCGGGCGGCTCCGCGCCCTCCTCCATGGCAGCCAGCAGGCCGGCCAGAAAGGCGTCGCCGGCGCCGACGGCGCTGCCGTCCCGGATCGGCGGGGCCGCCGCGTGCCAGGTGCCGCGGCGCGTCGCGAGCACGGCTCCGGCCGCGCCCATCGTGACGGCGACGGCGGCCGGGCCGCACGCGAGCAGCGCCGTCGCCGCGCGGGCCGCCGCCGCGACGTCGCCCTCCTCCAGCTCCTCCCCGAGCAACCGTCCCGCCTCATGACGGTTCGGCACCAGCAGGTCGCAGCCGGCGTCCACCGCCAGGCGGAGCGGCGGCGTGTCGCAGTCCGGGACGAAGCGCGCGCCGGCTTCCCGCGCCATGCGTCCGACTGCGGCGTACAGGTCCGGCGGCAGGCCGGGCGGCAGACTGCCGCAGCACGCGACCCAGCGGGGGCGCATCTCATCGAGCCCCGCGCGCACCGCTTCGCACAGCGCTTCTGCCTCGGCCGGCCCGAGTCGCGGCCCGCGCGGGTTGAGGAGCAGGCTGCGCCCGCTGGCGCCCTCGCGCACGCCTACGAATACGCGCGTTTCGCCTGCGATCCACACCGCTCGCAGCGGCGTTCCCTCGGCCGCGAGCATCGCAGCCAGCTCGCCGCCCACCTGGCCGCCCAGCGGCGCGACCGCGCGGGCGTCCACACCCAGCGCCCGCGCCGCGCGCACGACGTTGATGCCCTGCCCACCCGCCCGCCGCCGCGGCGCGTCCAGCCGGTTCGCGTCATCCCACACCAGGCAGTCGGCCTCGAAGAGGAGGTCGAGGGAGGGGTTGGGGGTCAGGGTCAGGAGCATAGAGGGTACCGGTCCTCCGGACCTGGGCACCGGGGGCCGCAGCCCCCCTGGGCGCCGCGGCCTTGGCCGCCGGGCGCCGCCGCGCCGGGCTCCGGCCCTCCGGCCTGGGCGCCCTCGCGCTCCGCTCCGGGGTGCCTTCGCCTCCCGGGCTGCGCCGCGCCGGAGCCCAGGGACCGTGCAGCGCCCCGGGAGCCCGGCGGTCGCCAGCCGACCGCGGAGCCCAGCGCGGCTGGCGCCCTAGACCTTGATGAAGATCTTCCTCCGATACAACACCCACATGACGCCGAGCCAGAACAACACGTACGTCAGCGCGAACGCCAGCGACGCGTTGATCGGCGAGAGCCACGACGCATAGACGTTCTGGAAGATCCACGTCTTCAGCGCCATCCGCTCTTCCCCCGCACCCACACGGATCAGCGTCAGGATCCGCGCGAACAGACTCGAGAGGAAGAACGCCGCGATCGCGTTCATGCCGTAGATGACGAACGGCGTCGCCCAGCGCCGCTGCCCCCTCACGTCGATCAGCCAGTAGCACATGGCGAACACGTGGCACGCCATGCCGCCCGTGAACAGCACGTACGAGCTGGTCCACAGCGGCTTGTTGATCGGGAACACCGCGTCCCACGCCAGCCCGAGGAACAGCCCCACGTTGCCAGCGACGAACAGCCCGACCGTCTTCTCCAGCGGCGTGCGGTCCGTGCGGAGCCAGCGACCGACCAGCGCACCGATCAACACGGTGCCGATGGCGGGCAGCGTCGAGAGGAGGCCTTCCGGATCCCACGTCCGGCTCTGGCTCCAGAGGTGTTGCTCGCCGAACACGGCGCGGTCGATCCACGCGCCCAGGTCCTTGCCGGGCTCGAGCACGCCCGGGCCCACGCCCGGCACCGGCACCAACGTCATGAGCGCCCAGTAGCCCAGCAGCAACACGGCGCACAGCACCGCCTGCCCGCGCCACCGCAGCCACAGCACGGCCGGTGTCGCGCACAGGTACGCGAGCGCGATGCGCTGGAGCACGCCCGGGATCCGGATCGTCGCGAAGTCGTAGCGCGGGAACCCGTGCAGCACGAGCCCCAGTGCGAACAGGATCGCGGCCCGCCTCGCCGCCTTCGCCACCAGCGCGCCGCGCGTCGCGCCCCGTGCCTGGAGTCGCTCGAACGAGAGCACCATCGCCACGCCGACGATGAACAGGAAGAACGGGAAGATCAGGTCCGTCGGCGTCCATCCGTGCCATGGGGCGTGCCTGAGCGGCGCGTAGATCGCCGACCACGTGCCCGGGTTGTTCACGAGCAGCATCCCGGCGATCGTGAGGCCGCGGAACGCGTCGAGCGATACGAGGCGACCCGACGACGCTCCGCCCTCGGCCGTTCCGGCAGCGGCGCCGGTGGCGGGGTCGGTGGTGGCGGTGATGGTCGTGGCCATGGTGCTCGTCCGGTCAGGGTGTCGTTGAGGCGTCGAGGAGTCGGAACTTCGATTCTCGGATTCCCCGCTCCCTCCCCGCCCACCACGCTGCCACACAATAGCCCCGCCCCTGGCGTGAGGCCAGTGCGTCCCGTCGCACGGACCCCGCCCCCGTGGGGCGGCGTAACACCCTGTCGGGGCCTCGAGCGCGGGCGATCGTGGGCGCCGCGGGCCTGCCGCTGGGCTATGGCCATCCTCTTGCAGCACACCGCGCTCCGGGCCAAGATGACTCGAGATCGGACCCTTTTCCGCGAAGGCTCATGAGCACCGACCTCCTGAAGCTCGACGTCCGCAAGCGGCCGCCGCGGCTGCGGTTCGAGGGCCGCATCCTGTTCCTGGTCGACGATGCCGAGCTGATGCGCCGCCAGCTCGAAGGCGAGGACCTGGAGCTGACGGAGGAGCTGCGGGCGAAGCTGCGGGACCAGATCTCCACCGACGAGATCACGCCGGCCTACATCTGCTACTACTTCGACGAGACGCTGGGCGAATTCCCGTACCTGGGGCTGAGGGCCGGCGGCGAGTTCCCGGTCACCCGCGGCAGCGTGAAGAAGGGCGGGTTCGTCTGCTCGGTGAGCGGCAAGCGGCGCGGCAAGGGGAGCTCGCGGGAGCAGTCGCCCTACGCGGAGCTGATGGCGGGGATCCGCGTGATCATCGCCGAGAACATCGAGCGGATCTACAACGAGAACTGCCAGAACCTGGGCATCCTCACGTCCACGGACTTCTCGCTGATCGACCGGATCCGGCGGGGCGAGGAGATCCCGCTCTCCGAGTTCACGAAGGGCGTCGACCCGATCACGAAGGAGATCATCGAGTACGGCGGGCTGTTCGAGTTCAACGTCGCGCGGCTGCAGGGCAAGGTGAGGATCCCGCCGCCCGCCGCGCTACGCGAGGAGGCCGAGGCGGGCCAGGGCGAGAGCGGGGGCGAGGCGCTGGATCGGGGTGTGGCCGCCGCCGGGACCAGCGCGCAGGGTGCGGGAGCATCGCCGGCCGCTCACGCCGCGGAGCAGGTGGCGGAGACGTCGTCGCCGCCCCCCTCCGCACCGCACATCATCCGCTCGAGGCGCAGCACCCGGCGCGTGCGGCCCATGACCATCGCCGAGAAGATCTTCGCCTCCCACTGGGTCGTGGACGCGGCGGCCGGGAAGGTCGGCGTGCCGTGGGTGCAGCCGGGGGACAGCGGGTTCGTGCGGACGGACATCCGGTTCTCGCACGAGTACGTGTCCCCGATGGCGGCGATCTTCTTCGAGCAGAAGCTCGGTCCGGACGCGCGGGTCACCGACCCGGAGTCCATCATCATGTTCCGCGACCACCTCACGTTCCTGCACGAGGTGATGCCGCCGGAGCGCGTGCAGCTCGGCTTGCTGGACGTGGCGCGGCAGCTCGAGGTCAAGCAGCGCGAGTTCGCGGAGAAGCAGGGCATCAAGCTGTACGGCGAGCGGCTGGGGCTCCGGCTCGGGTCCGAGGCGATCTGCCACTCCAAGATCCTGGAGTCCTACGCCGAGCCCGGCATGCTGATCGTGGGCACCGACTCCCACACGCCGCACTCGGGTGCCATTGGCTGCGTTGCGTTCGGCGTGGGCACCACCGCGATCTTCAACTCCTGGATCACCAAGGACGTGCGGGTCGCGGTCCCGCCGTCGTTCAAGGTCGTGGTGCGCGGGAAGAAGCCGGCCAACGTGACGGCCAAGGACTTCATGCTGGAGATCCTGCGCCACCCCTACATCAAGGACGGGCACGCGATCGGGCAGATCATCGAGTACGCGGGCGAGGCGGTGGAGGCGCTGAGCGTGGACGAGCGCGCCACCATGACGAACATGGCCGCGGAGGTCGGCGCGTTCACGGGCATCGTCGCTCCGGACGAGAAGGCGGTGGACTTCCTGGTCGAGCAGCGCGGCATGGACCGCGGGCGGGCGGAGGCGCTGTGCGAGGGCCTGTTCTCCGACCCGGACGCGGAGTACGTCAACGTCATCGAGATCGACGCCTCGCGGATCCGGCCGATGGTCGCGCTGCCGGGTGATCCGGGCAACGGGATCTACATCGATGAGCTCGGGGACGAGCCCATCCGCATTGACATCGCGTACGCGGGCTCGTGCACGGCCGGCAAGAAGGAGGACATGGACATGTACGCCGCGGTGCTGCGCGAGGCGCGCGCCCAGGGCCTGCGCGTGCACCCGGATGTGCAGCTCTTCATCCAGTGCGGCTCACAAGAGGTGCGGGAGTACTGCGAGCGCGCCGGCTATCTCCAGCTCTTCGAGGAGATCGGCGCCACGTTCATCGAGCCCGGGTGCGGCGCGTGCATCGCCGCGGGGCCTGGCGTGAGCCGCCGGCCGGACGAGGTGACGATCAGCTCGCAAAACCGCAACTTCCCCGGCCGCTCCGGTCCGGGCCGGCTCTACCTCGCCTCGCCTTACACCGTCGCGGCCTCCGCCATTGCGGGCTACATCACCGCCTGGGAGCCGGGCGTGCCGATCCGGCAGCTCGAGCCAGTCGGCACTTGAGCCAGGCGGCCGACCCGCGCGCCGGCTTCGCAACGGTCGCGCGGGTCCGGCGAACGGGCGGCCGCGTGCCGACCCAGGCGACTGGCCGCTTTCAGGAAGCGCGGTCCCGCGTGCTTGGCGCCGAAGGGAAGGCTGATTCCGACGCTTCGGAGGCCATCTCCCGCCTCCGGAGGGACCGACGAGGCCCCACGGCGCGGCACCGTTGGTGCTGAAGGGGTCGGCTTCAGATCGGAGCGGTCCGGCGCCGGTTCATCATCTGAGGTGCGCTCCCCGACGGTATCGGTCTCGGGCTCGCGCCCGCGGTACGAGGAGGCGCCCGGCCGGGACGGCGTCGTGTCGTGCTGAGCGAGCAGCTCTGGCGCAGTTCCTTCGGCGCCGACCCGACGATCATCGGGCGCACCGTCGAACTGGATGGCTCACCCCGCACGGTCGTCGGCGTGCTCCCCCAGGCGGCCCGGTTCCCGCCCAACGCTGAACTCTGGGTCCCCCTTGCACTCCAGCCCGAGGAGCGCCGGTACAACGACCTCGATGTCATCGGGCGACTGGCGCCGGGCGTTTCGCTCGATCGCGCTCGCGCCTCGTTGACCGCAGTCGGTCGCGGGCCGCCGAGGCCGCAGGGCTGGACCGCGGCGGCTGGGGTGTGCGCGTCCAGACGCTCCAGGACTACCAGACCGGCTACCGACGCACGCTGCTGTCGATCCTGCTCGGCGCGGCCGCTTTCGTCCTGTTGATCGCGTGCGCGAACGTGGCCAACATGCTGCTCGCACGGGCGGCGGGCCGCGGCCGCGAGCTGGCGGTCCGGGCCGCACTCGGCGCGGGGCGTCGTCGCATCGCCCGGCAACTCCTGACCGAGAGCGCGTTGCTCGCCCTCGGCGGTGCCCTCACAGGAACGGCCCTCGCCGTCGGCGCGACCTCCCTCCTGCGGCGGTCGATCCCGGCCGAGCTGGCTAGCTTCGTCGCCGGGTGGGACCGCATGACCGTGGATGGCCGGCCCTGGTCTTTACTCCGGTGCTGACCGCTGTAACCGCCCTGCTCTTCGGCGGGGCGCCGGCGCTGCGCGCGAGTCGCGCGGACGTTGCGAACGCGCTGCGCGACAGCGTGGGTGGCACGGAAGGTCGCCCCGGCACGCGGCTCCGACGCGCCCTGGTCGCGGGTCGGATCGCGCTTGCACTCACGCTCCTCGTCGGCGCCGGCCTCATGGTGCGCAGCGTGATCCGGGTCGTCGAGGCGGATCCCGGCTTCCGGGCGGACAATGTCCTGACCCTCGAGATCGCGCTGCCGCGGCACGAGTACGCGAGCGGCGAGGGCATCCCGGATTTCCAGCGGCGGCTCATGGAGCGCGTTGCCACGTTGCCCGGGGTGCGTGCGGCCGGCATGGTCAACGTGCTGCCGATGGCTCGGTCCAGTCCCAGCGTTCGGTTCGCGATCGAGGGCCGCGCGCCAACGCGGCCCGACGAGGTCCTTCGGGCGGGCTGGCGGTCGATCACCCCGGGCTACCTCGAGGCGCTGGGCATCCGGCTGCGGCGCGGACGGCGGCCGGACAGGGGCGACGTCCGCCACGCGGGCCCTGCCAACCCGCCGCAACCTGAGATCGACGTCCCGCAGGCGCAGTGGCCGTCGCGCTCGGCTTACCTCGCGATCCTCGTCGACGGCGACCCGGCCGCACTCACCGCCGCCGTCCGGCGTGAGATCGTCGCGCTCGAGCCGGACGCGGCGATTGCACGGGAGCGCACCATGCGGCGCGTGATCGACGAGTACATCTCTCCCGAGCGCCTGATGAGTTCGTTGCTCGGTGCGTTCGCCGTCGTCGCGCTTCTCCTCGCGGCGACGGGACCCTACGGCGTCATTGCGTATGTCGTCTCGCGGCGGATGAGGGAGATCGGCATCCGCATGGCGGTCGGCGCGCGGACCGCAGATGTCGTCGCTCTGGTGTTGAGGGAAGGTACCGTGATGGTGCTGGCCGGCGCGGCGGTCGGCCTCGCGCTGGCGTTCGCGGTCGCCCGTGCGCTCGAGTCGGTCCTCTTCGGCGCGACGTCGACCGATCCGCTGGTCTTCGCGGGAGTGTCGTCGGGTTGCTGGTCACGGCCACGCTCGCCGCGAGCGTCGTCCCGGCGGTGCGCACCGCGCGATTGGACCCGATGCGGGCGCTGCGCGGCGACTAGGCCGCGGGGGGCGGCGGCCGGCTCCAGCCGTACGCTACGTATCCGGGATCGCAGCAGCTCGGCAAACAGCGCGTCCAGGACAGCCGTGTCCGGCGCCGGGGGGACGGTCCGCGCCGGTCCGGCTCAACCGCCCGGCCCCCGCCAGCGCGGCCGCCGGCCCTGCCCCCCACGGCCTTCGGAGACGATCTCCTCGACCGCCAGGTCGTCCGGCAGCACCAGCTCGCCGGTGTTCGGCACCTCACGCAGCTCGCTGGCGCCGTCCGGCGTCCGGATCCGGAGCGTGATCCGGTCCGTGGGATAGGCGTTGGCGTCCCAGCGCCAGGTACAGCGGCCGGCCTCGCAATCGAACTCGAGTTCCTTCGGCATTCGGAGACACCCTCCTTCCCCTCAGCCACCTTCCCGCACGGCGAGCGCCGCGCCGGAGGTCGCACCCGCCCCGACGACGCACACCTCCCTTCCACTCCGCCGCAGCGGACGCGCGGACCGGGCACGACACGGATCCCTCCGGCGTCCGGGCCGGACGCTGGCCTGTTCCCGCCGTGTTCCCTCCGAGCAGCGACCGTCGCGGCCGGACGGCCGGCGCCCTCAGCGGATGTCCATCAGCTCGATGTCGAAGACCAGCGTCTCGCCCGCGAGCGGATGGTTCAGGTCCAGCGTGACCGTCTCCTCATCCACGGCCGTGATGGTGGCCAGCGCGTCCTGCCCCGGCGCGACCTGCACGGCCAACACTTGGCCGACCTGCGGGTCCACGTCCGGGGGGAACTGGTCCCTCGGCACCGGCACCCGCAGCTCTTCGCGTCGGGGGCCGTACGCGTCCTCCGGCGCGATCCGGATCTCGCGGTGCTCGCCCACCGCCATGCCACGGACGGCGTTGTCGAAGCCGGGGATCACCGTGCCGCTGCCCAGCTCGAACTCGATCGGCGCCCCGCCCCGGGAGCTGTCGAACACGGTCCCGTCCTCGAGCCTGCCGGTGTAGTGCACGGCGACGTGGTCGCCGTCCTTCGCCCGCTGCGTCATTGGGGTCTCCTTGGTCGGGTTGCGGGTGTCGGTGCCCGTGGGACTGCCCTGCACTCATCGTGCTAGAGCGCGCTGCCCGCGCCCCGGGTTCCGCTTCGCTGGGCTCCGGCGCGGCGGAGCCGCGCCCGGGCTCCAGGGCTGCGCCCCTCGGCTCCGGCCTTCGGAGACGCAGGCTGCGGGACCCGGCCCCGTGGAAGCCGACGAAGTGGAGCCCACCGCAGCGGGGCCCGGGCGGCGCCTCGCGCCGCCGGTGCCAGGCGCAGCGGCACCCGGCGGCGCGAGGGGTGACCGAGCGGATCGCCGGTCCACCCAGTATAATGCCCGCATGCAAACCATGGTCGGATACGGGGTGGCGGTGCCCCTCGAGCTGATCCGCGCGGCGATCTTCTTCGCCGCCTACGTCCTGATCTCGTTCCAGCGCCTGCCCGGCGTGCCGATGAACCGGCCGGCGGCGTCGCTGCTCGGCGCCGTCGCCATGGTCGCCATCGGCCGCCTGCCCCTCGCCGAGGCCTACGCGGCCATCGACATGGACGTCATCGTCTTCCTCCTCGGACTCATGATCGTGGTGGGCTACCTCGAGGAGGCGCGCTTCTTCGAGTGGGTCGCGCAGCGCATCGTCGAGCGGGCGACGACGCCCCGCACGCTCCTCGCCGCCGTCGTCCTCATCTCCGGCGTGCTGTCCGCGCTCTTCGTCAACGACACGGTCTGCCTGGTGCTCACGCCGCTGCTGCTCGAAGTGCTGCGCCCGCTCGGTGTGCGGCCCGTGCCGTACCTGATCGCCCTGGCCACCGCCTCCAACTCGGGGTCGGTGCTGACGCTGACCGGGAACCCGCAGAACATGCTGATCGGGCTCCGCGGCGGCTTCACCTTCGCCGACTTCTTCCTCGCCATGCTGCCCGTGGGCGCCGGCGCGCTGCTCCTCAACTACGCGGTCCTCGCCTGGCTGTACCGCCGCGAGCTCGATCGCCCCTTCGCCACGCCGGTGCAGGGCCCGCCGGTCACCATGGACTGGCCGCTGGCGCGGAGCGGGCTGGCGATCTTCGCCCTCGCGCTCGTGGGCTGGCTGGCGGGGCTCTCCCTGCCGCTCGTCGCCGTCTCCGCCGGGGCGCTGATGATCGCCGTGGCGCGCCGCGACCCCGCGCCCGCCCTGGCCCGCATCGAGTGGCCCCTGCTCCTGTTCTTCGCCGCGCTGTTCGTACTCATGCGCGGCCTCGAGACCACGGGCGTGGTGGACGCGATCACGGCCGCCGCCGCGCCGCGCCTGGAAGGCAACGGCCTCGAGCGCGCGGCCGCCGTGAGCGGCATCATGCTGGTGCTCTCGAACCTGGTGTCCAACGTGCCCGCCGTGCTGCTGTGGGCGCCCGTCGTGCCCTCGCTGCCGGACGCACGCGAGCTGTGGCTGGTGCTCGCGATGAGCGCCACGTTCGCAGGCAACCTCATCCTGATCGGATCCATGGCGAACCTGATCGTCGCCGAGCGCGCCGCCGCGCGCGGCGTGCGGCTCGGCTTCATGGAATATGCGCGGGTCGGCGTCCCCCTCGCGCTGCTGTCCACACTGTGGGGCGCGCTGGTGTTGTCCCGATGACCGCCGCCACCGAGATGAGCGACGCCGTGCGACAGCCGCTGGTCGTGGGGATCGCGGGCGGCAGCGGCTCGGGCAAGACGACCGTCGTCGCGGAGATCGTACGGGCCATCGGCGCGGACCGCGTGACCGTGCTGCACCAGGACTCGTACTACAGGGACAACTCCCACCTCCCGCCAGAGGAGCGCGCGCGCCTGAACTACGACCACCCGGACGCGTTCGACACGCCGCTCCTGGTCCGGCACCTCGAGGCGCTGCGCCGCGGCGAGGCGGTGGAGTGCCCCGTCTACGACTTCACCACCCACTCTCGCCGCCCGGAAACGGAGCACAAGCCGGCGCGCGCGGTGATCGTCGTCGAAGGGATCTTGATCCTCTACGAGCCCGAGCTCCGGCGGCTCATGGACATCCGCATCTTCGTAGACGCGGATGCGGATGTGCGGCTGATCCGCCGCCTCCAGCGGGACGTGGCCGAGCGCGGCCGCACCGTCGAATCCGTGATCCGGCAATACGTCGCCACCGTGCGGCCGATGCACCTCGAGTTCGTGCAGCCCAGCATGCGCTACGCGGACGTGATCATCCCGGAGGGCGGCTACAACCGCGTGGCGGTCGAGATGGTCGTGGCGAGGATCAAGGCAGCGGTGGGGTGAGAGCCGGGGGCGGAACCGCCGCGCCCAGTCGAACCGGTGCGGCGCGCCGCGACGGCGAGTGGCCGCGGCCCGGCGGCGCCCTCCGCTGGACGACCGGGCCAGGATCGCCGAGCTGATCCAGCGGGGCTGTTGCTCCCCGGCGGCGCCCTCCTCGCGCGCCCGCGCCGGCACGGGCACGGAGCCGGCCGGCACGCACGAAGGGGCTGTGTCGGCGGGGAGCAAGTCGCTCCAGCACGCCGCTCCAGCGGATGCCCACCTCGGGAGCGGGCCCGCCCCGTGGAGGGCGGCAAACGTCCGTGCTCGCGGGCCGTGCGACGCTGCGTCGTGGAACTTCGCCGTGCCCAGCACGGCGAAGTTCCACAGCGCCGGCCCGTGCGGGGGGCTGGGGGGGCTTTCCCGCCCCCGGCGCGGTCAACGTCCACGTGCAGGTCCCCGTGCCGCGACGAGCACGGGGGTTTGCCGCGCCCTCGGCAGGCGAACGGGACACGCAGCCGAGCGGGACATGATGCCCGACCACACCGGAGCTTGGCGATCGGCGACCACGCCGGGGCCTGCTGCTCGGCGAGCGCACTGGGGCCTCCGACACGGCGACCACACCGGCGCATGCCGCCCGGCGAGCCACCGGGACCTCCGGCGCGGCAACCACACCGGCGCCTGCGGCTCGGCGGCCAGACCGGCGCCTGCGGCTCGCTCTCGCCGGGACGCCCGGGGAGGGCCCGACCCGACGCGACGAGGCGCGATCGGCACCTCCAACGGCGATCCGCGCCCGCCTTGCGCATCGGCCGGTCCCGGATACCTTCTCCGGCATGACCCCCATGAACGTTCGCTTCCGGACGCTGGGCAGCGCTACGGCGCTCCTCGCCGCGCTGTTCAGCGCCGCTCCGCCGGCGCACGCCCAGACGGCGGAATCCGAATACCAGGGCGCGGCCGCGCTGGGACTGGCGTTGCGCCGGCTCGGCAACACGGCCCGCGTGCTGGTCATCGCGGCGCACCCCGACGACGAGAACACACCGCTCCTCAGCGCCCTCGCGCTGGGCAGCGGCGCGGATGTGGCCTACCTCTCGCTCACCCGGGGCGAGGGCGGGCAGAACGCCATCGGGCCGGAGCTCCAGGAGGCGCTCGGGCTGCTCCGCAGCGAGGAGCTGCTGGCCGCCCGGCGACTGGACGGCCCGGCCCAGTTCTTCACGCGCGCATACGACTTCGGTTTCTCCAAGAGCGCGGACGAAGCGTTCCAGCACTGGCCGCAGGACTCCGTCCTCGCGGACGTGGTGCGGATCGTTCGCGCGTTCAGGCCCGACGTCGTCATCTCCATCTTCAGCGGCACGCCCCGTGACGGGCACGGCCAGCACCAGGCCGCAGGCATCCTGGCGCGGGCCGCGTTCGAGGCGGCGGGCAACCCCGCGCGGTTCCCGGAGCAGATCTCGGAGGGGCTCCTGCCCCATTCGCCGCGCAAGCTCTACCAGGCGCCGTGGCGCGGCGCGGACAGCGTCACGGTGCGCCTCTCGACCGGTACGCTGGATCCGTTGCTCGGCCGCTCGCACCACCAGATCGCCATGGCGAGCCGCAGCCGGCACCGGTCGCAGGAGATGGGGCAGCTCGAGCGCCTCGGGCCCGCGTCCGTCGACCTGGTCCGTGTCGGCCCGGACGGCGCGGTGTTGCCGGGTGAGGAAGCCACGCCGTTCGAGGGCGTCGACACGACCCTCGCGCAGCGCGCCGCCGCGCTCGGCAAGGCAGGCGCGCCCGTCGCCCGCCTCCTCGAAGCGTACGACGCCGCCGTGCTCGCGCTGCGGAGCGAGTTCAACCCGCTGGAGCCGCACCGCCTCGTCCCGGGGCTCGCCCGCTCCGCCGAGCTGCTCGCCCGCGCGGACTCCTTCCTCGAGGCGAAGCCGCTGCGCAGCGCCGCGGCCCGCGAACTCCGGTTCCACCTGACGCGGGAGGCGGAGGACGTGAACCGCGCCCTCGCGCTCGCCGCCGGGCTCGTGCTGGACGTGGTGGCGGACCACGAGCGCCTGGTTCCCGGCCAGACGTTCCGCCTCGAGCTCACCGTGTGGAACGGCGGCACCGAGCCCGTCGCGGTGCGGTCGCTCTCGCCCGTCCTGCCGGAGGGCTGGGAGGCGCGGCTCATCGCGACGTGCTCGGCAGCGACCGGCCGGGACTGCCCGGACCCCGCCCCCGGCGACACCGTTGTCCCCGGTGCACTGCTGGTGCAGCGCTACGAAGTCCGCGTGCCGGCGGACGCGCCCGTGACCGAGCCGTACTACCTGCGCACGCCGCGCGTTGGCGACCTGTACCGCTGGACGGGCGACGCGGCCATCGACGGGCTGCCGTTCCAGCCGGCGGATGTCCGGGCCCGCGCCAAGCTGATCGTAGCCGGCGCGCGAGTCACGCTGGAGCGGGACGCGCAGCACCGCATCGTGGACCGGGTGCTCGGCGAGATCCGCCGCCCCGTGATGGTCGTGCCCGCCGTCTCCGTGGCGCTGGAGCCCGGGACGGCCGTCCTCCCGCTGAGCACCGCGAGGACGGTGGGGACCAGCGACGACGGCGGGTCTGCCCACCGCCTCACGTTCCGCGTGCGCCTCGCCGCCTACGCGCCGGACGGCATCGCGGGCACGCTCCGGCTCGAGCTGCCCGCGGGCTGGCGCGCGGAGCCGGACGCGGTGCCCGTCCGGTTCACCGCGCCGGGCGAGACGCAGGTGATGGAGCTCACGGTCCACCCGCCGGCGGGCATCGCTGCCGGCGACTTCCCCGTCCGCGCCGTGTTCGCCGCCGAGGACGGCCGCAGCTACACCCGCGGCTTCCAGCTCGTGGACTACCCGCACATCCGGCCGCGGCCGCTGTACCGCGAGGCCGCCGCGACCGTGCGCGCGTTCGACGTGCGCGTTCCCTCCGGCCTGCGCGTGGGCTACATCGCGGGCCCCGGCGACGGCGTGCCCGAGGCACTCGCACAGCTCGGCATCGCCGTGGACCTGCTGGACGGAGCGGCACTGAGCGGCGCCGGCGCGCCGGCGCAGGGCACGGCGGGCCCGAACCGGCCGTCAGCGTCCGCGACCGGCCTCGCGCGCTACGACGTCATCATCGTCGGCATCCGCGCGTACGAGCTACGCCCGGACCTGCGCGCCAACAACGCGCGGCTGCTCGACTACGTTCGTGGCGGCGGCACGCTGATCGTGCAGTACAACCAGTACGAGTGGTCCGAGGGCGGCTACGCGCCGTACCCGCTCTCCATCGGCAGGCCCCACGACCGCGTGACGGACGAGGCCGCTCCGGTCACGCTGCTCGACCCCTCCCACCCCATCCTGAGCTACCCGAACCGCATCACCGACGCGGACTTCGAGGGCTGGGTCCAGGAACGCGGGCTCTACTTCCCGCGTACCTGGGACGAGCGGTACACGCCGTTGCTCGAGATGGCGGACCCGGGCGAGGAACCCAAGCGCGGGGCGCTGCTGGTCGCGAACGTCGGCCGCGGGACCTACGTCTACACCGGCCTCGCCCTGTTCCGCCAGCTCCCGGCAGGCGTGCCGGGCGCGTACCGCTTGCTCGCGAACCTGATCGCGCTCGGCGAACGGAAGACGCAGTGAACCCGAAACGGGCCGTGCCATGAGCGAAACGCCAGCCAACCCACCCGCACCCGGGGCGCCCGCCGCGCCCGAGCAGGACCGCCGCCGGCTGCGGCGCATCACGGTGCGGGTCCTGATCGTCCAGGCCCTGTCGCTGCTCGCGCTGTGGCTGCTCCAGGCCCGCTACCACAGCGCGCCGTGACCACCTCCGCGCGGTAGGACCATGCACGTCGTCAACTGGGTCATCGTCATCGCCTACCTCGTCTATGTCATCCACGACGGCGTCCGGCGAGCGAAGGGCACGCACGAGATCGAGGGCTACTTCCTCGCCAACCGCAGCCTTCCGTGGTGGGCGGTGGGCCTCTCCGTCATGGCGACGCAGCTCAGCGCCATCACCCTCGTGGGCACGACGGGCCAGGGCGCATCCGACGGCATGCGCTTCATCCAGTTCTATTTCGGACTGCCCGTCGCGATGCTGATCCTCGGCGTCACGCTCGTGCCGCTGCTCCACCGCGCCGGCGTCTTCACCGCGTACGAGTTCCTCGAGCGGCGCTTCGACTCGCGCACCCGCACCTTCACCAGCGCGCTGTTCCTGCTCTCGCGCGGCATGTCCTGCGGCGTGATCATCTCCGCCCCCGCGGTCATCCTCTCGGTGATCCTCGGGCTGAAGCTGCCCGTGGCGGTCGCGATCATCGGGCTGCCCACCGTGCTCTACACGATGATCGGCGGCGTGCAGGCCGTGACGTGGGTGGACGTGAAGCAGATGGTCGTGATCGTCGGCGGGCTCGTCGCGCTGCTCGCGGCGCTGCTGCTCGGTCTGCCGGACGGCGTGCGCGTCGACGACGCGCTGCACGTCGCCGGCGCGGCCGGCCGGCTCCGCACCTTCGACTTCGACTTCTCGCTGACCGAGACGTACACGTTCTGGTCCGGCCTGATCGGCGGGCTGTTCCTCATGATGGCCTACTTCGGCACGGACCAGAGCCAGGTGCAGCGCTACCTGACCGCGAAGTCCGTGGACGAGGCGCGGGGCTCGCTGCTCATGAGCGCCTACTGGAAGATCCCGCTCCAGGCGCTGGTGCTCATGGTCGGCGTGATGGTGTTCGTCTACTACCTGTTCACCCAGCCGCCCCTGCTCTTCAACGCCGAGCAGGAAGCACGCGTGCGCGAGAACGCTCCCGCGGAGTACGCTGCGCTCCAGGAGCGCTACGCCCAGGCGTTCGAGCAGCGCCGCGCCGCCGCCCACGCCCTCGCCGCAGCCCGCAACGCGGGCGACGAGGCCGCCGCCCGGCGGCTCGCCGAGGAGTTCCGAGCTCGGGAGCAGGAGGTCAACGCCGTCCGCAACGACGCACTCGCGTTGGCCGCGCGGGTGACCGGCGAGAACCCGCGCGACGTGAACTACATCATCCCGGCGTTCGTGATGAACGAGCTGCCGATCGGCCTGCCCGGCATCTTCATCGCCGCGGTGCTGGCCGCCGCGATGTCGTCCATCGCCGCGGAGCTCAACTCGCTCTCCACCGCGACCATCATCGATTTCTACCGCCGCTTCGTGAAGCCCCAGGCCACGGACAGCCACTACCTCCTGGTCTCCAAGCTCGCCACCGGGTTCTGGGGCCTGTTCGCCTGCTTCGTGGCGGTGTTCGCCGCCTCGCTCGGCTCGCTCATCGAGGTGGTCAACCGCTTCGGCTCGTTCTTCTACGGCTCCATCCTCGGCGTCTTCCTGCTCGCCCTCTACCGCCGCGCCACGGCCCGCGGGGCGTTCTACGGGCTCATCGCCGGGATGAGCGCCGTCGCCGCCGTCACGTTCCTCGCCCCCCAGGTCTCCTTCCTCTGGCACAACGTGATCGGCGCCGGGACGGTGCTCATCGTGGGCGTGGTGCTGAGCTGGGTCGCGGGGGGGAGGCCGGCGACGGTTGCGGCGGAGGGCGTGGCGGCGGAGGGGTGAGCACGTGATCTGCGGGTGACCGGTGAGGCGCGGTCGCACCGCGCCTCACCCCCGCTCCAGCGCGTACAGCCGCACGTACGACACATCCAGCTCGTCCCGCCACACGCCGAGGATGAAGTCCTCACCGATCTGACGCGGCTCGAACCGCGCCGGCAATTCGACGACGCCGAGCAGCCGGCCCTCCGGGGCGAACACGCTCCACGTCGTCGGCCCCTCGTGGCCCGGCAGGAGGTAGTCCTGCACCCAGAGGTGGCCCTCCTCGTCGACGAGCATGCGCTCGTACGGTGGGAGCGTGGCGGGGAACTCGACCTCGGCGAGCGCGCGCTCGATCTGCGCGCGTGAGGCATCATCCGTCGCGCGCGACCGCTGCTGCTCGCGGTACGCCTCCCGCGCCGCCTCGGTCACCGCGAGGTCGCGGTGCGACGCGCGAATCACGCGCTCGAGCGCGCCGTCAGCCGTGTAGACACGGATCTCGGAGCCCTCGGCTGGTCCGTGATAGAAGCGGCGGCCGTGGATCGCGCTGACGAAGCGGCGAGGGAACGGGGGCGAGATGTTGCCCGAGCCGGGCGGCCGTATCTGGATCTCGGGGCCCAGCACCCGCACCACCGTGTCCAGCGGCTCGCCCTCCGGCGAGTAGCGAATGAACGTCACGAGCGGCCTGGACGCCTTGCCCGGCTCCACGGGCAGCCAGAGGTCGGGCGTCACCACCAGCGAGCCGTCGCCGAACACGCCGCTCACCGCCCCGGGAAGCTGCACCATCAAGCTGCCGGCACCGGGCTCCCCGTGCTGGGACAGCTCGATCGTCTGCATCCGCCCCTGCCGCGTCTCCGGGGCGATCACCGTCAGCCGCCGCGCACCGCCATCCCACATGGCCAGCGAGTCTCCGCGGTAGGCGCCGGCCCACAACATCCACCGGAACTCGCCCGGCCCCGAGCCGCTCCTGCCGTACGCATCCAGGAACCGGCCGTCCGCGTCGTAGAACCGGAGCTGCGCCGCACGCCGGTCCGCCACCATGATCCTCCCGTCCGCCAGCCGCTCCACGCCTACGATCGATGAGAACTGGTACTCCTCCGGCCCGTCCACCACGCCGATCTGGAGCGACGGTTCTGCCGCCACACGCCAGCCCTCGCCAGGCCGCCACGCCGGCGCCGGGCTCTCCACGATCTGCACGCCCGCGCTGTCCCGCACCGCGTACGTCGGCGCCGTGTCCGCCGCGCCGCAGCCGGCCGCCGCGCCGGCCACGAGCGTGACGAGCACCACTGCCCTGCCCCATGCCGATGCACCCGCCCTCGAGGCCCCGCCGCGCTCGTCTGGCTGATCGCTCATCGCCGCCTCCGTCCATGGTCGGTGCCGACTACTATGGCCATAGTAGAGCGACGCGCGTAAAGCCGCAAGAGCGGCGCGGGACGGAGGGAGTGCGACGCGGTTTGAACGGCTGGTCTTGCCAGCTCGCGTGGGGCCGGCGTGATCAACCCGTGCGCCTACGCGCCGGGCCTCACGATGCGCGCCCGCACCACGTACGGCACCTCGAGCTCGTCCACCGTAACGGCGTAGAGCGCGCCGTCCCGGAAGATGGGCGACCCAGGCAAGGTGAACGGCAGGCGCACGGCGCCGAGGTAGCGGCCGTCGGGGTCGAAGATATCGAACACGCGGCCGTTGTCCTCCTCGTCGGGCATCGTGACCTGGACCCAGATGTGGTCGGCATCATCGATGAAGAAGAAGCCCGCCGGCGGTTTGGTGTCCGGGATCTTGGAAGGATCGATCCGGCCCCCCTGGTCGGTAAACCACTTCAACTGCTCGGGGATGCTCGCGCGGTCTTCGGCCGTGACCGGCAGCGGCGTGAAAGCGCGGGTGATGGTGCGCAGCGTGTCGCCGTCCGGCGTCAGCTCGAACAGGCGGTACTGGTCGGTGATCAGCGCCCAGATCGTGCCGGCCGGCGAAGGCTGCCAGACCAGTCCGCCGGAGAACGGCACGCCCGCGGAGAGCCGGCCGTCGCTTCTCGTGAAGTATTCGCGTTCGACCGGGTCGCGCGGCGGCTCGAGCGTGTCCACGGGCTGGTACGCTGCGTCGTGCACGACGAGCGCCCAACCGAACCCGTCGGCGTCGAACCTCGGCACGGGCGAATAGTAGCGGCCCTGGCGGTCGAAGCCGCCGGGCCAGGGGAGGATGACGAAGCCGCCGGGCGCGTGCTTGCCCTCGAGGTACGTACCCGCCGTGTCGAACACGGAGTGCCGGTTGTTGCTCGGGTCCATGACCCAGAGGTTGCCGTCCGGCCCGAGCTCGACCTTGACGGCCTGCGCGAACTCGCCCGGCCCGCCGCCCTTGCGGCCCACCGTCCTGATGTATTGACCGTCGGGCCCGAACACGCGCAGCTCCTGCGCCTGCGCCTCGAGCACCCAGATTCGGCCGCCGGGATCCACCGCGAGCGAGTGGATCCTGCCGAACAGGTCAGGCCCGTCGCCATCCGCGCGCCCGATGCGTAGCTCTTCGACGACCTGCCACTCCTCACCGGGCAGCCACAGCGGCGCATCCGTATTCGAGACGACGATGTGGCCGGACGGCAGCGTGTCGACGGTCCCTGTCCACCGCGCGGCAGGGCGGCTGTCGGACGCGCCGCAGGCGGCAATAAGGACGGCGAGGGCGAGCGCGAACGGCGCGGCGTGCTGACGACGCATCGTCGTGTCTCCTCGGGAGCGTGAGCGGGTCAAAGGTGGCTCACGCCCTCGGACACCGCCAAGCGAGCTGCCGTTGCTCCCCCGCCCTCACTCTCGCCCTCGCCCTGGCCCTCACTCCGGGTCCAGCCCTCGCCCGCCCGTGCGGCCGTCCTTCAGCACCCACAGGTGCTTGTCCTCGCCGCACAGCACCACGTCCACGATGGCGCGCGGGTCCATCTCGAAGCTCTGCCGGTCCGGCACCGACCGGTAGCACAGGTTGCCCGCGCCCTCGACCGGCGGGTGGTTGTGGGCGGTGCCGACGTAGCGCGGGCCCTGGCACGGCTGGTAACGGACGCTGCTGATGCTCGCCTCCTCCATGCGCGCCAGCCGGAAGCCGTCGATGTAGAGCACGCCGTCCTCACGCTGCTCGCCCTCGAGGCACAGCACGAACTCGACCTCGGTGATGAACTGGTAGAGGAACCTCCAGCCCTCGAGCACTTCCGGCGCGACGACCACTGCTTCGGCGGCGCGCACCGCCGCGCTGTTCGACCGCGCTGCATCCGAACCCCGCTGCTTCGGCGCCTGCGCGCCGCCCGCCGACGCGCATGCCATCAGCCCGAACATCGCGAGCACCGCGATCTGCCGCCCCACGTCTGCCTCCCCTCCGTCCTGCACCCGCGAGCGCAGCCGCGGGATCTTGCTCCATGTTGCCGGCGGCTAGACTGCCGCCGTCGTTCCTGCCGAGCGGCCCCGGACGGCGACCACGGCCGCACGTCACGGTCGCGGACGCCCCGCCACGGGGCCGCAGGGAACGCTCCATGCAAGCACTGCACCGGCGCACGCGTGTGCCCACGCCAGAGTTCGGGTGGACCGCATGGACCTGTGCATCGGCATCTCCGGCTGGGCGTACGGGAGCTGGCACGACGGCTTCTATCCGCCCGGACTGGCGCGCCGCCGCGAACTCGAGTACGCGAGCCGTCGGCTCAACAGCGTCGAGATCAACGGCACGTTCTACTCGCTCCAGCGCCCTTCCAGCTTCCGCCGCTGGTACGACGCGACGCCGCCCGGCTTCCTTTTCGCCGTCAAGGGCAGCCGCTTCATCACGCACATGAAGAAGCTCGACGACGTGGAGACGCCGCTCGCGAACTTCTTCGCGTCCGGATTGCTCCTGCTCCGTGAGAAGCTCGGCCCCGTGCTCTGGCAGCTCCCGCCGAACCTCGCCTTCGACCGACGGCGCATGGCCCGCTTCCTCGCACTCCTCCCGAAAACGACGGCCGCGGCCGCGCACCTCGCCCGCCGCCACGACCGCCGCCTCGAGGGCCGCGCCTGGACACGCACGGACCGGGACCGGCCCATCCGGTACGCCTTCGAGGTCCGCCACCCCTCGTTCCTCTGCGCCGAGTTCGCCGCGTTGCTCCACGAGCACGGCGCGGCCCTCGTCTTCGCGGACACCGCCGGCCTGTTCCCCTACTCCGAGCAGCTCACCGCAGACTTCGTCTACGTCCGGCTGCATGGCGCGGAGGCGATCTACGCCAGCGGCTACACCGATGCGCAGCTCGACTGGTGGGCGGCCCGCATCCGCGCCTGGCAGCGCGGCCGCGAGCCACGCGACGCCCGCCGCATCCCCGGCGCGCCGCCCGCCCCTCGCGGGAGACGCGATGTCTACGTGTACTTCGATAACGACGCCCACGGCCACGCGCCCTTCGACGCACTCCGGCTCGCGGAACGGCTGGGCATCAGGGGGCCAGTGGGCGGACGCTGGCGGGCCGCACCCCCGAGACGCGCCCGGGCGCAACGGCGAGACGCGGCGGGACGCGGCCAGCCCCGGCGCGGCCCTGGCGGCCGGCGCCGCGCCGCTTAGGTTTCCGATCCGCCGTCCGCGTTTGGATCGAACGATGGAAAACACCAGGATCGACGCGCTCCGCAAGATGCTCGAGCTGAGCCCCAACGACCCGCGACTGCGCTTCGGCCTCGCCGCGGAGTACGAGCGGCTGGGCCGCTGGGAGCTCGTCGTGGACGAGCTACGCGAGTACCTCGCCCTGACCGACGACGAGGGCAACGCGTGGGGCCGGCTCGGCAACGCGCTGCGTCAGCTCGGCCGCGACGCCGAGGCCAGGGAGGCCTACCGCCGCGGCATCGAGGCCGCACTCCGCCACGGGCACCCGGGAATGGCAGCGGAGTACGAAGAGATACTCGAGACGTGGGACGACTGAGGCGGCGCCGTTGACGTGGCACCCGCCGATGGGTACAGCGCCCGCCCGCTCCGCGCTCGACCGTGCCGACGGGTGACCATGGACCGGCTCCAGTCCTTCGAGGCCGAAGCCCTACCGCAGCTCGACGCCGTCTACCGCTTCGCGCTCCGTCTGACCGGCGGCGTCGCGGCGGACGCCGAGGACCTCGTCCAGGAAACGTTCCTCCGCGCCTTCCGCGCCTGGGACCAGTACACCCCCGGAACCTCCGCGAAGAGCTGGCTCTTTACCATTTGCCGGAACATCTACCTCCGGCAGCGCGAGCGCGAGCGCAGGCACGACGAGATCGTCGAGCAGGTCGCCCGCGAGTCGGAGGCACCGTCCTCCCCTGCTGGCGAGCTGCCCCTCTTCATGCCGGCCGCGCAGAACGACCCGGAGGGCGAGCTGTTCCGCAACATGATCGACGCGTCCATCCTCGAGGCGATCGAGCGTCTGCCCCCCGACTTCCGGGACGCCGTCGTGCTGAGCGACCTCGAGGGGCTGTCCTACGCCGAGATCGCCGCCGTGCTCGGGATCCCGACCGGCACGGTGAAGAGCCGGCTGTTCCGCGGCCGGCGCCTGCTCCAAAAGAAGCTGTACAGGTATGCCGTCGAAGAAGGATACGTCCGCCCCGGCAAGCCATGAGTGAGGTCCGCTGCCGCGAGGCGCTCGCCCGCATCTTCGAGTACCTGGACGGCGAGCTCGCAGAAGGGAGCGCCGAGGAGATCCGCGCCCACTTCGAGCGCTGCCAGCGCTGCTACCCCCGCCTGCGCTACGCCACCGCGTTCCAGGAGATGCTCGCCCGCGTCGCTCGGGGCCAGCGCTGCGCGCCCGAGGAGCTGCGCGCCCGCGTCGCCGCGCTGCTGCGCGAGGAGCAGGCGCGGTCCGGGCAGGGCTAGGTGCCGAGGCAGCACGACGCCGCCCCCGCCCGGCGCCACGCCGCCGCGCCGCCGGGCCGGCCCATCGCGTGAACGCCGGCAACCCCGAACACCACCCGAACCCTCCTCCCCGCGCCGGGTATCCTCCATCATCACGCGTTCCCGAGAAGCCGAACATCACGCGTTCCTGACGGAGAAACCGAACCGCCCGGATCACGCGATCGGGGCACTGGAGGCCAACCGACGATGGTCATGCCGAAGAGGCGCGAGCGGGTCTTGCCGCGGCTGATCGAAGACGAGATGCGCGAGTCGTTCATCGACTATTCGATGAGC
>Ga0065724_101082_pt1 | contig 39332 bp, 38 predicted proteins | sample TheenrcSG05JP960_FD_59111 | JGI IMG/M metagenome (GOLD analysis project Ga0065724, IMG submission 59111) | Thermophilic enriched microbial communities from mini bioreactor at UC Davis - Sample SG0.5JP960 | ecosystem: Engineered > Solid waste > Grass > Composting > Bioreactor | place: USA... | reverse complement strand
ATGGCGCCGTGTGTATCAATCCGTTCAACGGCGGATGGGTTATTGGGATACGATGCCGGATCGGACAGGAAACGCACCACCTCCGCCTGTTCGTCTGTTATGGCGCGATCTGTCATTCCATCCGCTCGCTTTCCCGTTTGGGCCGCAAACCAGCAGGCAGAAAAGCCGTCACCCCGCGGTCAGAAGAGGTTACTGTGTCCTCTCACGCCCTGTTTCTTTCCAATTGCTCCAGGGCTCCTTGATACTCGTCAACGCCCTGGGAACCTTTCGTCAGCATGCTTGCGTTCCTGAGAAGGCGCCTTTGCAATGGAGGAAGCCCCCGATGCCTTACAAGACCATCCTGATGCACCTGAACCACGCCGCTCGCGCCGCTCAGCTTTTGGACGCCGGGGTTCAGCTCGCCCGGGCGTTCGATGCCCACCTGATCGGGTTGCATGTGTTCCCTGCCTATCGGTTGCGTCCTCCCATTCCGCTGCCCATTGGCCAGGATATCCTCGGCAACATTGCAAGCCAGATCGAGGAGGAAACGAACAAGATCAAAGCCCAGTTCGACGAAGCAACCAAGCAGCAAACGTTCGTTTCCGAATGGCGGCGGGTAACGTCGGAGCGGGTCGACCCCGCTGATATCGTTCTTAACCATGCCCACGCCACTGATCTGGTGGTCGCGAATCAGGCCGATCCTAATTGGGACCTCTGCTCGATCCTGGATTTCCCGGACCGTCTGGCTATTGAGGCTGGCAGACCGGTGCTGGTCATTCCTAACGGCTACGTGTTTTCCAACATTCCCAAAACAATCACGCTCGCCTGGAAGAACAGCCGGGAGTCGGCGCGCGCTGCGTTTGACGCGCTGCCACTGCTGCAACGCGCCGAGCAGGTCCACGTCATTACGGTGCAGGAGGACGACACCTCGCCCGATTCCCCGGATGACCTCGAGATCGCAACGGCTCTCGATAGGCACGGCGTGAAAGTAACCGTTACGTTCGTGCCTGCTAGCTCCACCTCATCCGCCGAAGAAATCCATCGACGCGCCACGGAGCAATCGGAGCTGCTGGTCATGGGCGCCTATGGACAGTCGCGTTTCCGCCAATTCGTTTTCGGCGGTGTCACACGCCACATTCTTCAGAACATGAAGCTGCCGGTTCTGTTNTCTCATTGACGGACNGCAAAGGGGCACGGCAGGGCCANAGCAGACGCGCTGCCGTGTCCACACCGGAGCTCCTAAGCGATCCCCTCCCGGTCACGGCAAGGCAGGAGCAAGCGCCTAAACGTTGGTTGTTGCAAAACGTTGACTGGGTCTGCCGAAGTCCCCTGCATCGATCCTGTAGCGTAAATCTTCTCCCGTGACATAATAGTGAGCAGACTGCCCAAGCAATCACCCACGTATTCGACAGTCGTCGGCGAAACGGGTGGGAGGAAAAATGCCCAAGTCATTCGTTCAAGCGGGTCGTTTGTCCGGCCGAGTATCTGAGACGCAAATACAGGTTCGACGTATACCTTTCGACGCGCCCTGGGATTGGCTTGCAGCCGGCTGGCGCGACCTGTGGGCCGCACCGCAGGTGAGCCTGACCTACGGGGCAGTGTTTGCTGTGACCGCAGTGTTTTTGGCCGCTGGATTATTCCAGTTCGGGCTGCAATCGCTCATTCTCGCATTGGCTGGTGGCTTTTTGCTCTTAGGTCCTTTGTTTGCCGTCGGGCTTTACGAAGTGAGCCGACGCCTGGAGGCGCGCAAGCCCGTCGCACTTCGCAACGTCGTGTGGGTCGGCCTTTCAGCACCCGGACAACTTGGGTTTTTCGGCGTTGTGCTGATGTTCGCCTACGCCGTTTGGCTCCAGCTCGCGTTCCTTCTATTCATGCTGTTCATGGGAGCGCGCGGGTTGCCGCCTGCCAGCGAGTTCGTGCCGACACTTCTCTTCACGCCGCATGGCCTCGGGTTGCTGGTCGTAGGAACGACAGTGGGCGGGGTGCTCGCCGCGATTATATTTTCCATTTCCGCCATTTCGGTGCCGCTGATGCTCACGCGGCCCGTTGATGCAGTGACGGCCATGGCGGCGAGCCTCGAGGCCGTTTACAAGAACCCGAAACCCATGGCCCTGTGGGCCGCCCTGATCGCCGGGTTCGTTGCCTTCGGCATCGCGACGCTGTCGGTGGGCCTGATTGTCGTCTTCCCGCTGATCGGACACGCGACGTGGCACGCGTTCCGCAGCCTTGTGGTGGATGCTCAGTAGTCGATCGGATCAGAGGTCAGTTTCGCTGCTTCGGCGGCGTGCCGATCTCGTCATCCTGCAGCGCGCGCCATGCGGCACCATCCAGATCCTCGAACTGATTGGTGTTCAGCGCCCACAGGAAGGCCGCAAGACCAAGCCCTCCGAGGAAGAGCGCAACCGGAATAAGCCAGGCAAGGGCTGTCATCTTCACACCTTCAGGCGCTTTGATCTCAGGCGAACGGCATTCGCCGTTACGGCAATGGACGAGCTCGACATGGCGATCGCGGCGATGAGCGGCGTCGCGTAGCCGGCCACGGCCAGCGGCACGAAAATCGTGTTGTAGGCCAGCGACAAGCCGAAGTTCTGCAGGGCCATGCGGTGAGACGCCTTGGCAACGGCAAGCGCCTCGACGACGCTCCCTAGCCGCTCGCCCTGGAACACGAGATCCGCCGTCGTCTGGCTGATGTCCGCAGCGGTCGATGGAGATATGGACGCGTGGGCCGCGGCTAGAGCCGGCGCGTCGTTGAGGCCGTCACCGACCATCAGCACCTTTCGACCTTCGGCCCTGAGTGCCTCCAGACGCGCGATCTTCTGGGCCGGATTCTGCCGGGCGTGCCAGTGCTCGATCCCGGTCTCTCTCGCCGCCACTTCCACAGCTGCCGGCCGATCACCGGAAAGCAGCTCGATGCGGTAACCCGCATTCTTGAGCGTGCTGATGACCTCCGCCGCGTCCGGCCGTAGATGGTCCTCGAAGCGCAGCGCAACGGGATCGCCGTCGGCCGGCTTGAACCAAAGGGTGGCCAGGTCACCAGTCTCGCTGCTGACGCTGCACCAGGCCGCAGAGCCGAGCCGCTCTTCACCGTGCTCCGTTTCGCGCGCAAGTCCGGCACCTGGAACTTCGCGCACGTTGGTTGCCGCAACGGGTTCGAGACCGCGGGCGCGCGCCTCTTTGACCACCGCTCGCGCGTATGGATGACGGCTGGCCGCCGCGAGGGCTGCTGCGCGGCTCAAGAGCTCGTCGCTGGAAGATTGCGGATCGACGAGCCGGGGCTCGCCCATCGTCAGCGTGCCGGTCTTGTCGAAAACGATCGTGTCGACCTCGGACAGTCGCTCGAGACCATCAGCAGCTTTGACCAGCACGCCCTGTCCGAACAGCCGGCTGCTCGCCGCCACCTGCACCGCCGGAACGGCCAGAGCCAGCGCGCACGGGCAGGTGATGATCAGCACAGCGATGGCCGCCGTCAGCGCCTGCTCCCAACCGTGCCCCAGGAGCATCCAGCCGATGAACGTCAACAGGCCCAGCAGATGCACCGCGGGCGCATAAAGGCGCGCAGCCCGGTCCGCGAGGCGCACATACCGCCCCCGGCNTTGCTCAGCGGCCGTCATCAGCCGCCCGATCTCGGCAAGCAACGTGCCTTCGTTGGTGGCCGTCGCCTCGATCAGCAACGGCTGGCCCATGTTGACCGTGCCGGCGAACACTTGGCGGCCTGGCTCAACGGTAACCGGCGTCGCCTCGCCCGTGATGAGGCTTTCATCGACGGCCCCGGTGCCTTCGATGACTCGGCCGTCAACTCCGATCCGCTCGCCCGTTGCCACGAGGATGCGCATCCCCGGCGCAAGGAGACGCGCCGGAAGCCGCTCCGTGCGGCCGTCCGCCTCGACGACCGTCGCCATCATGGAGCGCAGGCCGAGCAGGTTGGCCGCAGCCCCTGCCGCGCGCGTGCGCATCCGCTGGTCGAGGAAGCGACCGATCAGCAGGAAGAAGAGAAGCGATACGGAAGCATCGAAATAGACGTGCTCGCTGCCCCGCATCGTCTGATAGAGGCTCATGCCCGTCGCCAGCAGGATCGCCAGCGAGATCGGCACGTCCATGTTGAGATTGCGGGCCTTCAGCGCGTCGACGGCCGAGCGGAAGAACGGCTGGCCTGCATAGACCACTGCTGGCAACGCGATGAGCGCCGAGATCCAGTGGAAGAGCGTCTGGATCGACTGCTCCATGTCGCCGCCGGCCTGTCCCGACCAGACGGAGACCGAAAGCAGCATGATGTTAGCTGCGGCGAAGCCCGCCACGCCCACACGACGCAGGAACTGCTGGTCGGCCTGCCCGGCATCTGCTGCATCGTCGAGTAGCGGAGCGGCTTTGTATCCCGCCTTTGCCAGCGCCTCGATCAAGTCCTCGGCGCTCCGCCGGCCTTTCTCGCTCACCACAGTCACGCGCCGGGCCGAGAGGTTTGCGCGCGCCGAAACCACGCCTGGCTCACTGCTCAGCGCCTGCTCGACCTTCCGCATGCACCCGCCGCAGTGCATGTTCTCGACGACAAGAACGGTTGTTTCGAGCTCGGCCTTTGTCTGCTCAGCGGCGACAGCGGGCGCCTCAGCGACCTCGGTCAGGACTTGAGCCATAGCCGCTTCCTCAATCTGTAAACGGGACCCTTGTCGCCACCGCCAATCCAGGTGGCTTCAAGGTTGACGATCCACGCCCCCGGCTCAAGCGCTTCGATTTTGGCGCTGTACCTACCGGGCTCGACTTCAGTCAGGACGATCCGGCGATCGAATTTGTCAGTTGACGGCCGACCGAAAGTACCAGCAACGAACAGACCGGAAACCGGCGTGCCATCGGACTTGTGCAACGTCAGCGTCAGTCCGGCATCCCGATCGAGCGTCGTCTCTTCCGCCCAACCAAGCTGCTCCTGGGCCTGAAAAGCAGCAATGCGCTGGTTGTAGTTCAGGCCTTTGCGATACGGCTCGTTGGCAACGACGCCCGTGTGGGTCGACAGCGCGGCGTAGAGGAAAACGCCATTCACCGCGAATATCACACCGAAAAATCCGAGGAAGGCGAACAGCACATGCCGCCCTCTCAATCCCTGCACTTCGGGTGAAGCTGCCATCAGTTCACCTCCCATCCTCATGGTTTGCTCCGTGCCGCCGCACTCTGGAAAATCGCGTCACGGCGCATCTCCGTGTCGGATGCAACGTCCTTGACGATGAATTCGAAATTCGTTGACGGCGGCGTCAGGCTCTTCACGTGCTCCGGAGGCACGGTCACCAACACGCGCACCTCCCGCAAATTGTCCGCCGGCACGCTGATAGGACCAGCATCATGGCCGATGACACGCATCTCGGCGCCAGGCAGCCCTTCCACCCGCAAGATGACATCGACAGGCTCATGCCGCTTGTTCAGCACCTTCACGGTGTAGCCGTTGCGCACGCCGCCATCCGACAGCGGAACGAACAGCACGCCGCGATCGTGGAGCACGTTGACCTCGAGCGTCGTACGATTGAGCAGACCAAAGCCCATGACGCCCACAACCAACACGATCAGCACTGCGTAAAGGATCGTACGCGGCCGTACCAGTTTGACCGGTTCATGCCCCCCGCCAGCCGCCTTTGCCTCCTGCTTGGCAACGGTGTCATAGGCGATCAGACCACGGGGACGCCCGATCTTGTCCATCACCTCGTTGCAGGCATCGATGCACAGCGCGCACTGAATGCATTCAAGCTGTAAGCCGTCGCGAATATCGATGCCCATTGGGCAAACAGCAACGCAGGCCTTGCAGTCGATGCAATCGCCCCGACCTTCCCAGCCCTGGCCTTTGCGCAGTGGCCCGCGCGGTTCACCTCTGTCGGCCCTGTAGCTGACGAGCAGCGTGTGGCGGTCTACCATGGCGCTTTGAATGCGCGGCCATGGGCACATGTAAATGCAGACCTGCTCACGCGCGATGCCGCCGAGTAAATAGGTCGTGAACGTGAAAATACCGAGAAACAGATACGCAATCGCTGGCGCCGTGCCGGTAACAAGCTCCTTCGCCAGCGTCGGAGCATCGCGGAAATAGAAGACGAGAGCGCCACCGGTGGCGAGGCCGATCACCAGCCACGACAGGTGCGTCATGACCTTCTTGAATATCTTGCTCGCGGTCCATGGCTCCTTGTCGAGGCGGATCCGCGCGTTGCGGTCGCCCTGCCAGAAGCGCTCAACCGCGATCATGAGATCGGTCCAGACCGTCTGTGGGCAGGCATATCCGCACCAGACGCGACCAGCCAAAGCCGTTACGAGAAACAGGCCCAGCGCCGAGATCACAAGAAGCCCTGTGATGTAATAAAGCTCCTGCGGCCAGATCTCGATGAAGAAAAGGAAAAGGCGGCCGTGCGCGAAGTCGAGCAATACGGCCTGATCCGGCAAATTCGGCCCGCGATCCCAGCGCAACCACGGTAGCACGTAGTAAATGGTGAGCGTGATGGCCATCACGAGCCATTTCACGTTTCGGAAGGTGCCGTGGGCGAGCCGCGGATAAATCTTTTGCCGAACAGCGTAGAGCTCGCGGCGATCCTTACGATTGATGGCGGCCACATCGAGCTTTTCGACGCCGGGAGCGGCCTCGTTGATGAAATCGGCAGGTTTCAGATCTTTCGGCATGGAGGTCATCGGGCTCCTACCCTCCTTCCGGAGAAAAGGAGGTGAGAGGCAGTTTGCGCGGGTTTTGATCTGCCCCTCACCTGTGCCCCCGCTGCGTCTCCTCTAGCGAGGGAACTACTCTTTGCACTGAGCGTGAGGGCTATTGCCCACCGCCCAGCGAATGGACGTAAACGGCGAGCGCCTTGATCGTCACAGGATCAAGCCGGCCTTCCCACGCGGGCATTTGGCCGCCACGCCCCGTGCTGATGCTCGCCATGATGGCTTCCTTGGAGTCGCCGTAGAGCCAGATCGCGTCTGTGAGATTAGGCGCGCCAAGCTCCACGTTTCCTTTCCCGTCCTCGCCGTGGCACGAGGCGCACTGCTCGGCGAAGATCTCGCGACCGCGGGCTACAGCAGCCTCGTCCTTCGCGCGTCCGGAAAGCGAGAGCACGTATTCTGCGACATCGGAAATCTGCTTCTTGTCGAGCAAACCGTCGATGCCGAAGCGCGGCATCTGGTTTTCACGGCCATTTTCGTGTCCGGAGCGGATGCCGTAGCTGATGGTGTGGTGAATATCCTCGATGCTGCCGCCCCAAAGCCATTCGTCATCATTCAGGTTGGGATAACCGACAGCACCCTGAGCACCGCGGCCATGGCAGGGCGCGCAGTTGTCAGCAAACGCCGCTGCGCCACCTGCCATCGCGAACCGCAAGAGCTCCGGATCGTCCTTCACGTTGTCGAGCGGCGTCGCTGCAAGCGCTTCACGGAACTTGGCTTGTGCGGCGCGCGCCGCCTCGACCTGCTGGGCTACGACGCTGCGCTGGCTATAGCCAAGCACTCCCTTGGTGTAGCCGGCCAGTGTCGGAAAGGCGGGATATAGGATCCAGTAGCCGATCGACCAGATGACCGTCGCGTAAAAGACCCATACCCACCACTTGGGAAGCGGCTTGTTGAGCTCCTTGATGCCGTCCCACTCGTGACCGGTCGTTTCGACGCCGGTGACTTCGTCAATTTCCTTCCTGCTCATTGGCCGTCCCCGTGGGAATTGTCGTTGTCCAGATCCAGCGCCCGCCTTTGCGAAATCTCGAAGCGTTGGCGGTTACCGGGCCAAAACACGTAGGCAACGACGCAGATGAAGATCGTCAGGAAGAGGAGCAGAGAGCTCGTCTGGCTGACACTCGCGACTGTTTCGTAGGTCATCTCAGAGCCCTCACCTCAAGTTCGGTCCCGAGGCGTCGAAGCTCGCGAAGTCAACGAGCGTGCCGAGCACCTGGAGGTAGGCGATGAGCGCATCGAGCTCTGTCACCTCACCGCCGGGCTTGCCGTCGAATTTCGCGACTTTCGCCTTGGGATAGCGTTGCAGAAGTTCCCGTGCGGCCCGCGAATCCGGATCGACCTGAGCCTTCAGGTCCTCTTCGGCCTTCTCGATCATTTCATCCGTGTAAGGAACGCCAACCGCACGCAGCGTTTGCAGCCGCTCCTTGATGTTCCGCGTGTCAAGCTTGCGCTCGGCGAGCCACGGATAGGCCGGCATGATGCTCTCCGGCACGACGGAGCGCGGATCGATCAGGTGCTCCGCGTGCCATTGATCGGAGTACTTGCCGCCGACGCGGGCGAGGTCAGGCCCCGTCCGCTTCGAGCCCCACTGAAAGGGATGGTCGTACATGCTTTCGGCGGCCAGGCTGTAGTGGCCGTAGCGCTCCACCTCGTCGCGCAAAGTGCGGATCATCTGGCTGTGGCAAGTGTAGCAGCCCTCGCGGATGTAGATGTCCCGCCCGGCCTGCTCCAGCGGCGTATAAGGCCGCATGCCCTGCACCTTTTCGATCGTGCTGTCGATCCAGAACAGCGGCGAAATCTGCACGATGCCACCGATCGACACGACGATCAGAATGCCGATCAAGAGGAGGATCGAGTTCTTTTCCAGGGTTTCATGCTTCAGCATGGCAGGATCTCCCCCTTATTCCGCCGGAACTGGGCGCATCTCGGGGGCCGCCGCGATGCGCGGCTGCTCCATCGCATCCACCGGCTCATCGCCGCGAATGGTGCGCCAGATGTTGTAGGCCATGATCAGTGAGCCGATGAGGACCAGCAGGCCGCCCGTCGCGCGGATCAGGTAGAAGGGCTTCATGGCCTCGACGGTCTCGACGAACGAGTACTGCAGGAAGCCGAGGCTGTCGTAGGCACGCCACATCAGACCTTGCAGGATGCCGGACACCCACATCGCCGTGATGTAGAGCAGGATGCCGACAGTCATGATCCAGAAGTGCCACTCGACGAGCCGCTGCGAATACAGCCCTCTCCGCCCCCACAGCCACGGTGCCAGACAGTAGATGGCGCCAAAGGAGACCATCGCATTCCAGCCAAGCGCGCCGGAGTGCACGTGGCCAATGGTCCAGTCGGTGTAGTGGCTGAGCGAGTTCACCGTCTTGATGGACATGAGCGGNCCCTCGAAGGTCGACATGCCGTAGAAGGCGACGGAGACCACGAGGAAGCGGATCACAGGGTCCGTCCGCAGCTTGTCCCAGGCCCCTGACAGTGTCATCAGGCCGTTGATCATGCCGCCCCAGCTGGGCATCCACAGCATGACCGAGAACGTCATGCCAAGCGTCTGCACCCAATCGGGAAGTGCCGTGTAGTGCAGGTGATGCGGGCCAGCCCAAATGTAGATAAAGATCAGCGACCAGAAGTGAACGATGGACAACCGGTAGGAATAGACCGGCCGCTCGGCGCGCTTCGGGACGAAGTAGTACATGATCCCGAGGAAGCCCGCGGTGAGGAAGAAGCCGACGGCGTTATGGCCGTACCACCATTGCGTCATCGCATCCTGGACGCCGGAGAAGAGGATGTAGCTCTTCGTCTCCATGAGAGACACCGGCAGCGCCAGGTTGTTCACGATGTGCAGCATCGCGACGGTCACGATGAACGCGAGGTAGAACCAGTTCGCGACGTAGATATGCGGCTCACGGCGCCGCGCGATCGTGCCGAGGAAAACGAGGAGATAAACGACCCAGACGATCGTCAGCCAAAGATCGGCGTACCACTCGGGCTCCGCGTATTCCTTGCTCTGCGTAACGCCGAGAAGATAACCGGTGCCCGCGATGACAATGAAAAGCTGGTAGCCCCAAACGACGAAATAGGGAGCCCACCGGCCTGCGAGCCGCGCGTGGCACGTACGCTGCACGACAAAAAATGATGTGCCGATCAGAACGCTGCCGCCGAAAGCGAAAATCGCAGCAGATGTGTGCAGCGGCCGCAAGCGTCCGAAGCTCGTCCACGGCAAATCGAAATTGAGCGCCGGAAATGCCAGCTGCCAGGCAACAATATCACCGATAAGAAACGCGGCGATTGCCCAGAAAACGGCGGCAATCAGCGCCACCTTGACCGGACCGTCGTAATAACCCTCTTCCGCGGTCGGGTCCTCTTTTCCAAACGCGTCTTTCAGAATGAAAGCTGCTCCCACGACGCAGGCGAGCGCCAGCAACGCGCCGTGAAAGGACATTACGGAGTCGGAAGTTCCGGCCGCCAAAAACAGGCCAAGCAGAATACCCAGCCCGCATCCCAGAACAGCAATGACGTCCGAAAACGCCCGCCGTTCAACTGCCGTATGTGCCATTTCAATGCCCCTCATTTCGGCTGATCGGCTTTTTGGCCATGTTGCCGTTTTCATCTGAGCTGCCGGGCGGGCCTTTGACTTCCGTCAAGAAGGGTCATGGCGTGCGGTCGCATCGGACAAGCTGACGCGCGTCTCGCCGTGCCCGGACAATCAGGGTCTTTGAAGTCGACTGATTTCGTGAGTTTGCACGCCCGCGGACGCGAAGCGCAGCAGAATTGAGTAGGTGGCGCGTTCTTCAGCGTCGCCTTCAATCTGAACAACGACTATCGCACCACCGTTGCGCAAATGCTGATCAAGCTGATGCGTGTGGCGCTCGACAGCCCAGAGATGAAATCCGGGGATGACGTCACGCTTCGTCGGACTGGATTTCGCCCCCGAGGACGTGAGAAACAGCGGAGAGAAATTCCAGGGACAGAGTCCTTCGCTCGCCTCGGAAACGATCCACGTGTCGACGCCCACCTTGGGGACGATCGCGGCCCACGGCGATTCGGACCCTGTCGGCTGGGGCGGAACGATCACCTTGATCTGCGCCGCCCCCAAACCGGCCTCCCGGAGTTTGGCTATGGCGTGTTCAAGATCCGGCGGGCGGGAGAAGAGCCCGAAAGCACACCTCAGCTTGTCCATAGTGCTCGTCGCCATGTCATTGCCCAGAGGGGCCGGCGATAGCATGGACCCAAAGTAAGCTTTGCACATTGATCTGGATCACCAAATGAGGTTGGCCTGTCACGAGTCCGCCAGGGCGGCCAGCCCTTTGCGATCCAGCAGCACGACAAGTGTCGCACGCGGCAGGTCGATGAGGCCGTTGCGCCGGAATTTGCTGAGCGTGCGGCTCACCGTCTCGATCGTCAGACCGAGATAATCTGCTATATCGAGCCGGGTCATCGGCAGCTTGATCTGGTTCGGATCCTCGCCCAACTCGGCGTTGCGGCGAGAGAGCGCGAGCAGGAAGGCCGCGATCTTCGATTCGGCCGACTTCGCTGCGAGGCAAAGCATGTGGTCGCGGGTCGCGGCGAGCTCGAGAGCCGCAAGCCGCAGGAAGCGCTGTGCGAGCTCCGGCCGCTGCGCCATGTACCGCTCGAGTACGCTGCGGGGTATCCGACGGACGCGCACCGGCGTCAAGGCCTGGGCGCTGTAGGGGTAGGTGCCCAGATTGCAGTTCCCGATCACGTCGCCGGGGAAGTAGAACGAGACGATATGGCGCTCACCGTCCGGCAGGATGCGATAGGCGCAGACGATGCCATCGAGCACCTCGAAGACGTTCCGCGCCTCATCCCCGTCGAAGAAGATGTCCTCGCGCGCTGGAATGTGCTGTACGGTGCCGAGCTGGGGCCATCCTTCGACAGGAGCTGGCCTATAGGAGAAGTCGAGATCGCGAGCAACGTTCTCGGCAGGAGCCATAAGGCCAAGCATCAGATCCTCCACTGTCGACATTGGTGACGGGAGGCAATTCAGCAAAGCTGTGTCACACGCGGATGGGATCTTTGTAAGAAATTGTAAGAAAATGTCTGGCGTCTGTCGTGTTCGGCCCGCGAAGGGATTTTCGAGACACTCGAAACCATGACTCAACCGATTTCGCCGCACATCCTTGTCGTGGATGACGAGCCGAAGGTTCGACTGCTTCTCCGGCGCTGCTTTGAAGGTGAGGGATACCGGGTCACGGAGGCGGGAAGCAGCGCCGAGGTTCTCAACGAACTCGGAAAATCACACTTCGACCTGGTCACTTTGGACCTCAACCTGCCTGACATCGACGGCCTTACACTTGCGCGCGAGATCCGGGCACGATCCTCGGTCCCGATCATCATGGTGACGGGCAAGGGAGACACGATCGACCGCGTCGTCGGCCTGGAGCTTGGCGCCGACGACTACATCACCAAGCCGTTCCATTTGCGCGAGGTTCTGGCGCGCGTCCGGGCTGTGCTCCGGCGATCGGCCCTGGCTGCAGCCGCCCAATCACCGGCCGGGCCGGCACAAGCTGTGGACCGCAATGTCCTGTGTTTCGCTGGCTGGGTGCTGGACCCCGGGAAACGCGAGCTGCGCAAGGAAAGCGGCGAAGTCTGCGAGCTGACGACGAGCGAGTTCGAATTGTTGCTGCTACTCGCCAACAATGCCAACCGGGTGATGTCCCGGGACCAAATCATGGACGGCCTGAAGGGACACGATTGGACGCCCTATGACCGCACCATCGACAATCTCATCGTGAGGCTTCGGCGCAAGGTTGAACCCAATCCCGAACGCCCGAAGCTCATCAAGACGGTGCGCGGCGTGGGCTACACGCTCACGGCAGACGTGACGCACGGGCGGACCTAAGTCGCTCCGCACACCATCAATCCAGTTTTCGTCAGAGGGGGAGCGACCGCGCAGTAATGCGGTAGGGCGCGCTAGCGCACGCCCAACTTCTTCTGCAAGCTGCTGGAGGACGTCGTGTACTGGAAGAGCAGCTTTCGATCCGGGTAGACGTACTTGTGCGCCTGCTGGGCCATCAACGCCGCCTCGTGGAAGCCCGAGAGAATGAGCTTCAGCTTGCCCGGATAGGTGTTGATGTCGCCAATCGCGAAGATGCCCTTCTCGCTTGTCTCGAACTTCTCCGTATCCACCGGGATGAGGTTCTCCTCGAGATTGAGCCCCCAATTGGCGATCGGACCGAGCTTCATCGTGAGTCCGAAGAACGGCAGCATACGATTGCACTTCAGCCGCTCCTCTCCATCCTTCGTGCGGATGGTTACGGCCTCAAGCCAGCCGTCCTCACCGTGCAACGCCGTCACCTGGCCGATCTTGAGCTGCATCTTGCCTTCGGCCACTAGCTGGCGCATCCGCTCGACCGAGTGCGGCGCGGCGCGGAATTCATCGCGACGGTGAAGCAACGTGAGGCTGCGGGCCAACGGCTGCAGATTGAGCGTCCAATCGAGAGCGGAATCGCCGCCGCCGACGATCAGCAAATCCGTACCAGCGAAATCCTGCATGCGGCGCACGGCGTAGAAGACGGACTTACCCTCATAGGCCTCGATGCCTTCAAGCGGCGGCCGCTTAGGCGTAAACGAGCCGCCACCTGCTGCAATGACCACCACCTTGGTCAGGAACATCGTGCCCGCATCCGTCTTCAGCATGAAACGTCCGTCCGGCATGCGCTGAAGCTCATCCACGCGCTCGCCGAAGTGGAACGTTGGAGTAAACGGCCTAATCTGCTCCATGAGCCGGTCCGTGAGCTCCTGGCCGGTGACGACGGGAAGTCCGGGAATGTCGTAGATCGGCTTGTCAGGATAGAGCTCGGCGCACTGCCCGCCGGGCTTATCCAGAATGTCGACGACATGAGCCTTGATGTCGACGAGCCCAAGCTCAAAGACAGCGAAAAGTCCAACCGGACCTGCACCGATGATGACGCAGTCTGTTTCGACGGGCTCCGTCTCGGGGCGGCCCTGCTTCGTCGCGTCCTGTTGCACTTCCTCGCTCCCGATCATCTGGCGTGAGGCGCCAAGGCTGCATCCATGAAGACGCGACGCGCACCTGCTCGCCAGTTCCTCTCGTTTCAACCGACCTGCTGTCGCGCAATTCAGGTCAGAATTGCTTTTCGGGCACGCGAACCACGAGCCCGTCCAGGTCCTCGGTCACCTTGATCTGACAGCTCAGACGGCTTTCCTCGCGCACGTCGAACGCGAAGTCGAGCATGTCCTCCTCCATCGGGGAAGGTTCACCCGTCTTCTCGCGCCACTCCTCTTCGACGTAAACGTGGCATGTCGCACATGCGCAAGCGCCGCCGCATTCCGCCTCAATGCCCGGCACGAGGGCCAACTTCGCGGCCTCCATGACGGTCATTCCTGGAGTGGCTTCCACGACCTGCTGCGATCCGTCCGGCTGGACGAATGTGATCTTGACCATACGTCCGATAAGCTCCCTACCAGCGCATGCGCGTGTGCGTCAGCTGAGGTTCGGCAGCACAAGAAGCGACGCACTCCCGCAAGCCGCCTGGAGCCGCCCGAGCCCTACCCTCGCGTTCGATTATCTATATAGGCCGGCGACTTGATAGACATATGTCGGGCTGAATTCAAGCGTACCCCCGCCGCAGGCACCCAAGACGTGAAAATGAAGATAAGATTGGCGCGCCTGCTCACATGCTGAGGAGACGAGCTCACGCGGACCGAGGACGCTGGGCCAGAAAGTTTTTCACCCGCTCGATCGCATCTTGCAGCCTGGCAACTATTGCATTTGCCTCGCCGTATTTCGGCGCCACCGCTTCTGCTTCCTCGGCCATACGAGCAACGTGCAGCGCTCCCACCGCCAAGGCCGAGCCCTTGAGGCTGTGCGCGGCCTCCCGCCAGGCCGCCGGGTTGGTTGCCGCCTTCATCTCTTCGAGCAACCCGGGCGCGTGGATGCAGAACAGTTCCAGCACCTCGCGTTCCAGCTGCTCGTCGCCGAACGTGTACCGGCGCAGATGCGCGAAATCGATGGGTGGAATCGATTCCATCTCTGAGGCACTGGTCGTCACCGACGCCCCCTGAATCGGGTGCTTCCTGCGTGCCTTCCCGGACGTTTGACTTAGCCTTGTTGTGGAATAATCGGCTTCAAACATTTCCTCCCCCGACCCCACCAGGGCCACGGACTTCCTATTCCGCAGGCCGCAACATAACATGGGAGCGTGCGGATCGGCCGAGCTTTCGCCAATTGTGTCAAACAGGTAGTTAAGCTCAGTGCACCATCGTTTCGCCTCAAAGGCGCCGTACAAACTGATTCACAGGGTGGGTCTGTGGCGCTTGGGGCACGCCAAAAGTGGCTGGCGTTGAAAACAAGCCATATGGCGTAGTCCGTCTTACGCACGTATGAAGTGCATGTGGGGGCGCCTCCGGGCGCGAGGGATGTCGGAAAAAGCTGAATGGCTCAGGACCCGAAGTCGAAGCGGGAAAAAACGCCCGACTTGTCGCTAGTGGATCCATCCACATCGCAACAACGACAGGATGTGCCGCTCGGCACTTCCTCGAGCCCGTCCGGTCCTCCGCCGCTTCCTGCCTCAGCAAAAGTCGCCGGTCTAACTACAAGCGCGGCCGCGGTCAGGATCGAGGAAGAGAATGATCCGACCTCAGCCCAACCGCCCGCTCCAGCCGAAGTGAAAATCGAAAAACCGGCGACACCTCCGCCTTTGCCAGAAGCGTCGACCAAGGAAAGCGAGCCCGAGGCACGAAAGGCGACGTTGCCACCTCCACCGCCGTTGCCGACAGGCCAAACGGAAACGTCGAAGGTGGTGCGGCCGCTGCGGCTTTCCGAGTTGCAGCGCAAGCCTGATCCTGCGCCTGCCGATAAGAAGGAAGCGGCAATAGAAGGGAAGAAGGCCAAGGCTCCTGGGAAGCCCAAGCCCGAAGAGGCTGCGTCAGCTCCCGAGTCGGCACAAGCTAAGCCGGATACGGACTTCAAACCGTCCGAGCCCCGCAAGGATTCCGATGCGGAGTTCAGGGAGTTTGCCGCTGACACCATCGAGCGCAGGGCTGCCCGGCGTCGGCCCGCAGGTCCTTCCCGCGCGCGGATTGCGGCCAACGACGATGCACCGTCCATTGGCGGGCTGATCTACGCCCTCAATGAGCGCCCCTCGAACAAACCGTTCATCATTGCAGCGGCGGCCAGCGGTGTGTGGGCCGCCATCAGCATTGCCTTCGCCTGGGCCTTCATCACCCGGGAGCTGGGCGACGCAACCGGTTTCTTCGACGCCATCGGCCGGCCGGTGACCCTGATGGCGTTCGCGACCGTTGCCGGACCAATCGCCCTCTTCTGGTTCCTGGCCCTGCTGGTCTGGCGTAGCGAGGATCTGCGCTTGCGCTCGACCGCGATGACGGAGGTTGCCGTCCGGCTCGCTGAGCCCGACCGCATGGCGGAGCAGTCCGTTGCCTCGCTCGGTCAGGCCGTGCGTCGGCAGGTGTCGTTCATGAACGACGCCGTGAGCCGTGCTCTTGGCCGCGCGGGCGAGCTGGAGGCGCTGGTCCACAACGAAGTGACTGCCCTCGAACGCTCATACGAGGACAACGAGCGCCGTATCCGAAACCTCATCCAGGAGCTATCCGGCGAGCGTAACGCGCTGCTCAACACCACCGAGCGGGTTAACGAGGCGCTGAAGAGCATCGCCAGCGAAGTGCCGGAACTGATCGAGAAGCTTTCGGCGCAACAGCTCAAACTCGCGACCATCATCGAAGGCGCCGGGCAGAACCTGACGGCGCTTGAGAGCGCGCTCGCTCAGCAAACGAACCGGCTCGAGCATACGCTGGGTACTCGTACGCAGGACATGCAGGCCGTCCTGCAGGACTTCACGGCTGCACTCGGCACCGCTCTCAACGCCCGCACTGAGCAGATGCAGGCGTTGTTCGATGAGTACCGGCAGTCCATCGAGAAATCCCTCGAAGGTCGGGCGGAGAGCTTGCAGAATGTCTTCGAGGAGTACGCCAAGGCTCTCGACAAGACGCTCGCCAATCGCGCCCAGGCGCTCGACATTCAGCTTGTCGAGCGAACGGCGGCACTCGACGAGGCCTTCGAAAAGCGGCTCAAGCTGTTCGATGAGTCGATCCTGCGCTCGACCATGGCAATCGACAACGCCATTGGCGAGAAGGCCCAGGCACTCACTGCCGCCCTCGAAAAGCACGCGCGCAGCCTCAACGAAACGCTCAATCAGCAGGCGATCGAGCTCGACGAGAATCTGATGCAGGGTATCGCCGCCGTTCGCCGGACGAGCGAGAACATCACGCGCCAGTCGATCAAGGCCATCGAGGGCCTGTCGCACCAATCGGAGATGCTCAAGTCTATCTCCGAGAACCTGCTGGCGCAGATCCATAGCGTCACGAACCGGTTCGAGAGCCAGGGCCAGTCCATTATGATGGCGGCCAACGCGCTCGAGTCGGCGAACTACAAGATCGACGCCACGCTGCAGAGCCGGCAGGAACAGCTCAACGAGACGCTCGAGCGCCTGGCAAGCAAGGCTCAGGAAATGAGCCAGCTGATGTATGGCGCTTCGACCACGGTCGAGAACTCGCTGGCTCAGGCCGAGCAACGTGCCCGCCAGCTGGCACAAGAGCTGACGAAAGGAGCCGAGGCTCGCTCGCGCAGTGCGCTGGCTGAGATCGAGCGGATGAAGATCGCGGCCAATGTAGAGGCCGACCGGGCGTTCGAGGAGCTCACAGCACGCTTCGCTCGCGTCTCTCGCCAGGTCACCGAGCAGCTTGCGCAGCTTCAATCGCAATTTAACGCGACGTCCGCCGAGGTACGGCTGCATGCGCAGCGTACCGCAAGCGAGCTGGCCGCCGAGCAAGAGCGGTTGCGTAAGCAGATCGAGGCCCTGCCGCACGTTTCGCGGGAGACTTCGGAGGCCATGCGCAAGTCGCTGGCCGACCAGATCCGCGCGCTTGAAGACCTTTCCGCCCTCACCGCCCGCGAGGCTGCGCGCCGCGATGTCGTGCCACCGTCCGAGCCCATCCCCGGTGGCGTGCTGACGCCACTTCCTTCCGCCTCGGAGCGCCGGCAAAACTCGTTGAGTTCGCTGACATCGAGTCTCGCCCATGAGCTCAGCCAGCGTCAGAGGAAGTCGGGGGGTGGTTCGAGCTTTGCTGACTCGCCGTCGGGAGAGCCCGGAAACAGTCGCGAGGGATGGTCACTGGGCGACCTGCTGGCCCGGGCTTCCCGCGATGACGACAATGCCGGGCGGCGCCATCAGCCGCCTCCCGCCGTGCGAGCTTCCCCACCGAACATCGATGTCGGGCTTCTCTCCCGTGTTCTCGACGAGGCCACGGCATCCATGATCTGGTCCCGGTTCCGCGCCGGTCAGCGGGGGATCATGGTGCGGAGCATCTACTCGGCTGAAGGCCGAGCCGCATTCGACGAGGTCAGCCGCCACTACCGGAATGATCCTTCGTTCCGCCACATGGTCGATGACTTCCTCGACGAGTTCGAGAATTCCCTCCGGCGGCTGGAGCATGAGCCGGACGGCAAGCGCCGGCTCGCCAATCACCTCGTCTCGGAGCATGGCCGCGCTTACCTGTTCCTAGCACACGCCAGCGGCCGTCTCTCTTGACGGCCGCATCGCTGGCGCGCAATGCGTGAGCATGGAAAAGCTCAGATTAGAGGCCGAGATCGAACGCTGGCCGCTCGCCAGCGAATTTGTCATCTCGCGCGGCGCCAAGCGGGAAGCGCAGGTTGTTGTCGCGCGCGTCTCGGATGGCCGGTTTACAGGCCGGGGTGAATGCGTTCCCTACCCTCGTTACGGACAAACGCCGGAAGCCACGCTCGCCGCTCTAAAGTCCGTGCCGGCGGAACTCCTTGACCGCGAGCGTCTCCAGCGCGATTGGCCGCCCGACGCCGCGAGGAATGCCCTCGATTGCGCCCTGTGGGATCTGGAAGCGAAACGCTCTGGCCGCAGCGCCTCCGAACTCGCCGGCCTCGCCCCGCTGAGACCACTCCTAACCTGCTACACCATCAGCCTCGACACGCCGGAGGCGATGGCGGCGGCCGCCAAAGCGGTGCCGCAACTGCCGCTCTTGAAACTCAAGCTGGGGCAGCCAGGTGATGATGAGCGCATGCACGCGGTTCGCCAAGCTCGCCCCGACGCACGCCTTGTGGCCGACGCAAACGAGGGATGGAAAGCTGAGGACCTCAGCCACCTCCTTCGGGTTGCAGCGGAAGTCGGCATCGAGCTGATCGAACAGCCCCTTCCCGCAGATGCTGACGCGGCCCTCGCTGGCGTTGAGCGGCACGTCCCCGTCTGTGCTGACGAATCCGCCCACACGTCAGATGGTTTGGCAGCCCTCCGCGACCGCTATGACGCTGTCAACATCAAGCTGGACAAGACAGGCGGCCTGACGGAAGCCCTCCACATGGCCCGTGAGGCTCGCGCNCTCGGCTTCCGCATCATGGCGGGCTGTATGGTGGCCACGTCGCTCGCCATGGCCCCGGCTGTGCTTGTTGGCCAGCTGGCCGATTGGGTCGATCTCGATGGCCCCCTGCTCCTCGCCAGGGATCGCGATTGGGGCCTTGAAATCCGCGACGGCGTGATCTCGCCGCCCGATCCGCGGCTCTGGGGCTAGCCGCTTGGCTCATTGATCAACGCGCTGACGCCTCAGCGCTATTGCACCGAAGAGCCCCAGCAGGCCAAGGACGGCCATGGCGGCGTAACTGGTACCACCTAGCGGCGCGTAAATCTTGCCCGCGAGCAGAGTCGCCAGCCCCATGGCCACGCCTCCGGTTGCGGTTGCGAATATGGCCTGCGCTGTCCCCGCCTGTTCCTGTGGAACGGTGCGATGGATGAAGTGCATGGCGCCAAGGTGCGTGGCCCCGAAGGTCAGCGCGTGCAGGAGTTGCAGCGGAAACAGCAGCACGAGCGAGGGGTCGAGGGCCATAATCCCCCACCGGATGATGGCCGCAACGGCCCCAGCGACGATCAGGGAAACCGGCTCGATCTTGTTGATGAACCGGCCCGACACCGCAAAGAGCAGCACTTCGGCCAGGACGCCCACAGACCAGAGGATGCCGATAGTCGTCCCCGAAAAGCCCTGTGCCTGCCAGTGGAGCGACCCAAACACGTAGAACACGGCATGACTTGCCTGAACCACAGCCGCGGAAAAGACGAAGAGACAGAACGTCCTCGAGCCGGCCACGCGGCTCACCTCGGCAAGCGTCAATTGACCGGCCGCTGAAGGCTTCTCACGAGGCTCCGCTTCCTCCAGCCTCGGAATGACCCACGCAGACAGCGCCAACGCCGCCGTCCCTGCGACCAACAGCCAGACTACGGAGCCAGGTCCAAAAGTGCCAACAAACGCGCCGCCAGCAAACGTCGCAACGATGAAGCTCAGGGAGCCCCAGAGCCGCATGCGGCCGTAATCGGCGCCGACCTGCCTCACCCCAGCCAAAGCGATGGCCTCGCCGATAGGCGCGCACGTCACGACAGCGATGATGAATACAGTGGTCGCAATCAGGATTGGAAAGAACGAATGGGCCAGGGAAAGCCCGAGCACCGCCAGCAGTGCGCACAGGGCGGCGGTGAGCACTGCCTGCCGCCGGTCCCCTGAACGGTCCGCAAGGAATGCCGCGGCGGGACCGATAGCAAGCCGCAGAAAAAGCGGCACCGCTGTTACGATTCCGATCTCCGCAGGATCGAGGCCGCGCCAATACAGCCAGACCGAGAGAAAGGGCAGCTGCACGCCGTAGACGAAAAACTGTGCCGCAAAGAAGCCCGACAGACGCAGGCTGAACGCGGTCTGCGACGAAGTTGCCAAGCGTTTGAAAGACAAGGTCACGAAAAGGCCTTTGGACGAATCGCCGGCGTTCGCCCTTGCGGGCAGCGAATCACCGTATGTCTTGCGGAACAACAATTTGCGAGTGATCGGAAGTGCCTATGCCGCAGCAATCGTACGCCCAGATCAACATGGACATCGAGCAGGAGTACCGCGCCATTGAGGCGGCCCTGCTCAATAATCCACGTGGACGCTGGTTTCTAGCGGAACATGGCCGCCGAGCCCGCCGCCTGGACACGGCAGTCCTCGAAGCGGCAATCGAGCGGCTGCAGAATTCGATCCGTCAGCCTCCGGCGCTTTTGGGTCAACTTCGCAACGAGGTGGAGCAACTGCGGGAGTTCATACTCGAGACCCGCAACGAGCTGATGTCGCGCCCGCCGCGCGTGGACAGCGACGCTCCTTCCAACTCTCCGCCCGATGGCATTTTGCGGGCCGCCGAAGAGTTGCATGAGCTTGCGTGGACACTGCAGACGAACGATGTCAACACGGAAGCGTGCGAGAAAATCGCCCGGCAAGCCTCAGCCATCTACGCGCTCAGTGTTCGACAGGCTCTTGAATCCGAGCGGATGCAGAAGCTCGCTAGCGCGCTGGATGCGGCATCTGCGCGGCTGAACGCGATCTTGGAGACGATCGTACACGAGTCCCAGGTGGACGACACGCCGCCATTGCCGCCGGATGAAGTTATCGAGATGAACTCGCTTTTCTCGGAAAACATTGAGCCGCCGATCGCTGATCAAAGTGATCAGGAAACCAATGCAATCACGACCGAAAACGAGAAAGACGGCATCGAGAATCTGCTCGATCGCAGCTGAGCCGACGGAATAAGCAAAAAGCGTGAGGTCAGATAACTGATCTCACGCTTCCTCGTTTTTGAACTCCATCAACCGTTGATGATCTCCGTGTACAGAGCGGGATCAACGTTTCCGCCTGATAGCACGCACGCAATGGTTCGTCCGTAGGCGGGAAGTTTGCCGGACAACACAGCCGCAAGACCGGCGGCTCCTCCTGGCTCCACCACAAGCTTCAGCTCCTGGAAAGCGAAGCGAATAGCGGAGCGCACTTCTTCCTCGCTCACCACAGCGCCGCCAGCCAGATTCTTCTTGGCGATCTCGAACGTCAGCTCGCCTGGGGTCGGAGCCAGCAACGCATCGCAGATGGAGCCGGTCATCTTGGTGTTACGCTCGCGCCGACCGCTGGCGAGGGAGCGCGTAAAGTCGTCAAAGCCTTCGGGTTCGGCGCAGTAGACTTCCGTGTCTGGGCTTGCATGCTTCACTGCCAGCGCAATGCCGGTAATCAGCCCACCTCCGGAGCACGGGGCAACGACGGCCTCCGGTCGCGCGCCCATCATGTCCGCTTGCTGCATCAGCTCCAAGCCAACCGTCCCTTGACCGGCGATGACGTCAAAGTGGTCGAATGGCGGGATAAATGCGGCGTTGCGCTCGGCACAGAGAGCGAGCGCAATCGCATCACGGTCTTCTGTCTCGCGGTCGTAGGTTACAACCTCGGCACCGAAACTCTTGGTGCGACTGATTTTCAGCGCGGGCGCATCCTTGGGCATGACGATCAATGCGCTCATGCCGCACATCATGGCCGCCGCAGCGACTCCTTGGGCGTGGTTGCCGGAGGAGCATGCCACGACGCCGCCGGGATATTTGGACCGGTCGAGCTGCGAAATGGCGTTGTAGGCTCCGCGGAACTTGAAGGCCCCGACGCGTTGCAGCGTCTCCAGTTTCAGGAGCACGCGGCCACCCGCGCGATCGTTCAGGACGGGATTCTCGATAAGGGGCGTACGGACGGAGAGATTGCCTAGCCTCTCGGAAGCGGCCAGGACGTCGTCGTAGGTCGGCAGGCGAAGCTCCATGGTGCCATGCTCCGGCATCAAAAGGGTGGCTGATGGAATGCGCCCATGGTTACCAGGGCGCTGCGCGACGACCGACATGCGTGTTACGGCCGTCCCAAGGCGTCTCGTCTAGCCCAAGCCGGGCCATGCCCGCCACCCGTTTTCGGCTTACGGCACCACAAGCAGCTGACAGCAATAAAAAAACCGACCCGGACTTTACCGGGTCGGCCTGATTTAAGAGCCGAGCCAAACTCGGCTCTCCCCCCGAATGTTGAACCGGGCTCCCCTCCCGGTTCAATGACACTGGTCTTCCCCCAAAAACCAATTTCTGGTGCGGACTCTGACATTTGCTGCGCCGACCGACAATGGGGTTGCAAGAAATTGTCACGGAACAGTGGCAGAAAAGCAACGACAACCTACATTGCGTAAACTGATTATGCGGAGCGCGGCTGTCGCTTGATGGCGAACAGATGATCGACTGGCCCTGATCCGCCGCCGACCTTCAGAGACGCCCCGGCCTCCAGTGCTTGCCAAACGAAGTGTTTGGCCCGCCGCACGGCAGATTCGAGCGACTCGCCCTGGGCGAGATAGGCGGCGATTGCGGCCGAAAGCGTGCAACCCGTGCCATGCGTGTTGGGCGTCTCGATGCGTGGTGCTTCAAGCGGCATAACTCCGCCTGAGTAGACGAGAAGGTCGGTCGCCATCGCGCCGGTACCGTGCCCGCCCTTGACCAGCACCGCCTTGCAGCCGTGCGCCAGGAGCTCCTTCCCCTGGCGTTCCATTTCGGCGATGTCTTTTGCCTCGTCGGCGCCGAGGAGGCGTGCCGCTTCGGGAATGTTCGGCGTAATCAGTGCCGCACGTGGAATGAGGCGCTCTTTCAACGCCGAGATTGCCTTTGGTTCCAAAAGGACGTCACCGCTCGTGGCGATCATGACCGGATCGCAGACAAGCGGAACTTCCGGATGGCGCTCCATCGCATCCGCGACGGCATGAATGATGGCCGCATTGGCCAACATGCCTGTTTTCGCGGCCCCCACCCTAAGGTCGGAAAAGACAGAGTTGAGCTGCGCGGTCACAAAATCCGGAGGCACAGCATGCACCGCATCGACGCCGCGCGTGTTCTGCGCCGTCAGTGCAGTGAGCACCGAGGCGCCGTACACACCGAGCGCCGTGAATGTCTTGAGATCGGCCTGGATTCCCGCTCCTCCTGAGCTGTCGGATCCCGCGATCGTGAGAGCGACCGGGATATTCGGCGGGCAATCAGACATAAGACCTTCTCTCCAGCTGTACCGCCGCACCGGGAGGCGGGTGACCACAACGCTGGTGCGGCAATCTCCTCAGCTTAGTTCCCGAGACCCTGCTTCATGATCTCNGTCTGCAGNCCCTCAGGCGTGAACTGCTCCTCGAGCTGAGTTAGTGCGGGGAAGGTCTCTATCATCCACTGGCCGAACCAGTTGATCGAGCCGCTCAAGAAAAGAATGCCCGTGACGACCAGCAATGCCCCCATCACCTTCTCGACGGTCCCGAGGTGTTTCCGGAAGCGTTGCATAAAGCTCAGGAACGGGCGAATCGCAACAGCGGCCAGAATGAAGGGGATGCCGAGACCGAGAGAATAGACGAACAACAGCTGCACGCCTTTCGACAGGCTCGCCTCGTTGGCCGCAAGTGCCAGCACCGTCGCGAGAATAGGACCGATGCACGGCGTCCAGCCGAAAGCGAACGCAAGCCCGATGACGTAGGCGCCGAGAAAACCCTGCACTCTGCCCAGCAGCATGATAGCGGGCCTCCTTGTAGAGGATCGGGATACGCAGCACGCCGAGGAAGTGCAGGCCGAAAAAGAAGGATGATCGTGCCTGCAATGATGGCGAGCTCGTTCCTATAAGTCTGGATAAACTGGCCGACGACTGACGCGCCGGCCCCAAGCGCCACGAAAACCGTCGTGAACCCAAGAACAAAAATAACGGAGCCGACGACCACACGGCGCCACAGCCCGTCATCGATGCCGCCTTCGGCGGCCGAGGCCATGTTGATGGTGGAGCCGCCGAGATATCCTAGATAGGGCGGCACAAGGGGTAGCACGCACGGGCTCAGGAAGCTGACAAGCCCGGCCAGTGCCACCCCCAGGTAGATGTGCAAGTCGATGAACACGTCAGCGCAAGCCCCTGCTCGCCCGGCGGGAGGAGCCTGCCGTGGCTCCCCACCTTTGTCACGAGTGACAAGCCGGCGCAGGTAAACAGCGTGCGTGCGCTAACGCCAATTCGCCTATCGCCGGCCGCGACCCGCAACCGGTGCCGCATCCTCGGGATCGACGGCTTCCGTCACCTCCTCTTCGTCCGGTTGAGCGAGCATCCGGTCGACGATGATGCCGGCATTCTGGCGGATGGCCTGCTCGATCTTCTCGGCGATCTGCGGATTTTCCTTCAGGAAAGCCTTGGTGTTTTCCCGCCCCTGTCCGATCCGCTGCCCGTCGAACGAGAACCAGGCGCCAGATTTTTCGATGATTCCCGCCTTCACCCCGAGGTCGATGATCTCACCGGTACGCGAGATACCCTCCCCATACATGATGTCGAACTCGACCTGTTTGAAGGGAGGCGCGACCTTGTTCTTGACCACCTTCACGCGGGTCTGATTGCCGACGACCTCGTCCCGCTCCTTGATCTGACCGATGCGACGAATGTCGAGACGGACAGAAGCGTAGAACTTGAGGGCGTTACCCCCAGGAGTCGTCTCAGGGTTACCGAACATCACGCCGATCTTCATCCTAATTTGGTTGATGAAGATCACCATGCAGCGAGACTTGGAGATGGACGCCGTAAGCTTCCGCAGCGCCTGGCTCATGAGGCGGGCCTGCATCCCTGGAAGGGATTCGCCCATCTCGCCTTCGAGCTCGGCCTTCGGGGTGAGCGCCGCCACCGAGTCGACCACGAGCACGTCGATGGCTCCGGAACGGACCAGCGTATCGGCGATCTCAAGCGCCTGCTCACCTGTGTCAGGCTGCGAGACGAGCAGATCGTCCACCTTTACGCCGAGCTTGCGCGCATAGACGGGATCGAGCGCATGCTCGGCATCGATAAAGCCGCAGATGCCACCCCTCTTCTGCGCCTCTGCGACGACGTGAAGGGCCAGCGTGGTCTTACCCGAGGACTCCGGGCCAAAGATCTCAATGATCCGCCCGCGCGGCAGACCACCAATGCCGAGGGCGATATCGAGGCCAAGCGAACCTGTGGGGATCCCCTCCACGTCGATTGAGCGGTCCTGGGCGCCCAATCGCATGACGGAGCCCTTCCCGAAATTTCGCTCGATCTGCGATAGCGCGGCTTCGAGCGCCTTTTGTTTGTCCATTGTCTCTTCCTCGACGACTCGGAGGTGCGGAATTTGCATCGGCGTCACCCTATGGCAGCGATTGCAGATCGGCAATTGTTAACTCTATGTACCCGATTTGTTCTCGTCTGTCGAGGGTGAACGGAGCATTGAAAAGACTAATGAATTCGGCCTGTGTACTCGGTTTGTACCTAGGCCGAACCGATTTCTGGGGAAAACGTACGATATGAGGCGCAAGAGACGCTCAGACGCGCGCGCTTCGGTGCCCACAGGCACCTGTTAGCGCCCCAACTCCTCCTTCACCTTGGCCGCAAGCTGAGCCAGAGAGAACGGCTTCTGCAGGAAGGCGAACCGCTCGTCCGGATCCATCGCGTTCTTGAAGGCGTCGTCCGCGTAACCGGACATGAAGATGATCTTCAGCTTCGGATTGGTCTTCCGCAGCTCCTTGTACATGGAGGGGCCGTCCATTTCGGGCATGATGACATCGCTGATAACGATGTCGATCGGCTTGTCGGCCTCCTTCACCATGTCGATGGCTTCGGCGCCGCTCGGAGGCTTCCAGAACCTCCGTATCCCTGGCGCTTGAGGGCCTCGACGGCGAAGCTGCGAACCGCATCCTCGTCCTCCACGAGCAACACCCGACCGGCCCCGGTAAGGTCCGCCTGCCGCTCCTTCTTCGCCTTGCCATTCGCGAGCTCGGCCTCGGTTTCGGCATCGACGAAATGGCGCGGCAAGAAAATGCGGAACGTGGTGCCTTCTCCGGGCGTGCTGTGGACGAAGATATAGCCCCCAGTCTGCTTGACGATGCCATAGACCATGGCAAGCCCCAGGCCCGTCCCCTTGCCCATGCTCTTCGTCGTGAAGAACGGCTCGAAAATCTTGGCCTGAACCTCGGGCGGCATGCCATGGCCCGTGTCCTCAACCTCAATGAGGACATATTCGCCCATAGGCAGCGTTTGCGGCTGCAGCCTCTGGCTTTCGCGCTCGGTGACATTCCGTGACCGGATGATGAGCTGGCCCCCATCCGGCATGGCGTCCCGCGCGTTGACAGCCAAGTTGACAAGCACCGACTGCAGCTGAGAGCGATCGGCCTTCACGTACCAGAGGTCGCGGCCCGGCTCGACTTTCAGGTCGATCTTCTCCCCGATCGTCGGCCTCAGCATGACCGCCGTTTCGGTGAGAACTTCGTTGACCTGAAGCACCTCCGGCTGAAGCGTCTGCCGGCGCGAGAACGCGAGCAGTTGACGGACGAGGCCAGCAGCACGATTGGCGCTCGTCTTGATGTTCATGATGTTCTTGTAGGCCGGATCGCTCGGCCGGTGCGTCTGCAAGAGCAGGTCGGAGTAGCCGATGATCGCGGTCAGCACGTTGTTGAAGTCGTCGCGCGACGCCGCCAGCCAGCTTGCCAACAGCCTCCATCTTCTGGCTCTGCGCGAACTGCTGCTCCAGCGCCTTCAGCTCGGTGGTGTCGATGACGTAAAGCACAGCTGCTTCATCTGCCGAGCCGCGAGCGAGCGTGCTGAAGAACACGCGGCGTGTGAATTCGCGCGATTCGCCGACGGTGATCTCGAGCGGCTGAATGTTCGCCTTGCCCGCTATGGCCTTTTCGAGCGCCGTCTGCACCTGCGCGCGCCGCTCGGAATCAATGTTTCGGGTGAGCACGTCCAGGGCCATGTCGGCCTTGCCCGCCTTCCCGTCGAGAACGAGGCGTGCGAAGGCTGCGTTGGCGCGATTGATGCGGCCGTCCGCCGTTACCGTCGCAATACCGAACGGAGCGGATTGGAAGAAGCGGGCGAAACGAACCTCAGCCGTGCTGCCCTTCGCACCTGGCTCCTCGTCAGCCAGGCGCTCAAGCACAGCCGCCAGGAAGCCGCCTTCGCCGCGCGGTACGACGAGTAGCGTCGCGGGCCAGCTGCGGCCGTCCTCCCGGACGAGATCAAGGTCGATCCGTCCGGCACCGTTCGTGGCATCGCGCGCAAGGGCGCGGAGCAGCATTGCACCGTCGCCGGAGATAATGTCGGTGAGAACAAGACCGCGGGCGAGAGAGCTGGCACTGAGTCCAAGCCACGTGGCCAACGTCCCGTTCAGATGCTCGATGGTGGCATCCTCCGAGGCGACCATGAGCCCGATGGGCATCGCCTCGTAGAAGCTCAAGCTTGCTTCCAAGGCACGCGTTGCCTCGGCCTCGCGACGGCGCTGATCGGTGATGTCCATCAGACGCCAGAGAACATACGGCGCGCCTTCGCTTTTCCGCCCCATATCAAGGCGCATAACACTCAGCCGGAACCAGCGCGACTGACGCTGGCCGTTGCTGACGCTGCGAAGCCGGAACTCCTCCGTCCTGCTCTCACCGCGGCTCGCGGCTCGCGCCAGGCGGAACAGCGCCTCGGCGGCCTGCGGCTCACCGGCGACGAGGGATTCGAGTGCGCTGACGTGATCGTACTCGCTGGGGCCGACGAGCTCGTCGAATACCCGGTTCGAATAGACGCGACGGCCTTCGAGATTTGTAATGCAAAGTCCGTCCTCGAAATTCCGAGCGAGGGCGCGGAAAAGCCTCGAATCCGAAGGCTGCTCGGCGATACGAACGTAACCCGCCACCAGTCCAAAAAGGAAAAAGACGCCGAGCGTGGCGAGGAACGCCATGAGCGTCAGGAGGAGCGGCTCGCTCGATTCGGCAGAAAGAAGGGTGAAAGCGCCAAGGCTCCCTGCGAGCACAACCAGAACGAGGGCGATGATACCGCCCCCAGATCGTGCACTAAGCAGGGGAACCTCGGCCGCAAATGGTTCGTGTCGCGCCTCGATTTCCCGCATGATGGGAAAAACTAACTGATTCTGGGGATAGACAGACTTGCCGGCCGACATAAGCTACTCTTACGCACAACTTTTACACCGGTTTACGAAGCCGGGCTAAAGCGCGGTCACATCTCGGATGAGGCGTCTCAAACTTGCATCGGCCTCAACTTTTCGGTGATGGGCGTAAACATTCCGTTGCCGAGCGCTCCGCGAATCCGCTCTTTCCTAGATCGTCCGCCGAGTTGTGTCGCCATGTCGGTTAGTCTGCACAACGAGGCAGGGTATGTGTCGCTGGACGACATACGGGGGTGAAAAGCCGGGCTACCATCAGGGCAAGCGGTGCTTCGCTGCCTTCGCGGCGCCACAAGAGCCGTGCACGCCTCCGCCAACAGACTGAGAGGAGCGCGGGAGTTACCCCGCGTCGAACGCATGGAAATCCTGTCCTGGTTATTGTTTGTGATTTTCATTGCCGCCCTCCTCGTCGCGGGGGGCCTGCTGTTGCGCGGTTATCTCGTGAGCGGCTCACCGGCCGGCGGCATCAAGGATGCGCTCGTCGGCAATTTCTTTGGGCCGCGGCCACCAAAACGCCTTGAAGTTATCGATCAAGCGAACGTCGACGGCCGGCGCAAACTTCTGCTCATTCGTCGGGACAACGTCGAGCACCTGATCATGACCGGAGGCCCCGTCGACATCGTGATCGAAACGGGCATCCAGCAGCAGGAGGCCCGCAGCAGCGAGACGCAGAGCGCACCTGCGTCGATCTTCCAGCGTTCGCCCCGCTCGCTTAACGACGCTGTTGCCGAGGCTTGATCGCGGACGTCGGCAAAGGGGGACTCCGCACCAACTGCCGATAGGAGCGCCAGACATAGCTCTGGGCGCACCCACCGGAGTTTGAGGAATGTTGAAATACAAGGCCCGGCAGATGCGCCTCACGCTCATCGTGATTGGCGCATTGATGGCGTCATTGATTTTTCCGATCGCGGCGATCGCCAGCGAGACAGCGCAGCCGGAAGCTCAGCCGGCCACATCCGAGGCTGCGCCCCAGACGCCGCCCGCGGAGCCTCTTCTCCCCCAGGAACTTGCCCAGCGCGTGAACCGCCTTGTGTCCGACGTGGAGTCCGCGGCCAAGGCCATCGACCGGGTCAAGGATCGGGACAGTGGATTGGCCGAGCAGCGTGGCCAGCTGGAACGGCTTGAGGTCGAAGCGGAGCAGCTTGTCGAAGAGCTTCGGCCGTGGTTGCGCACGGTCGGCACCCAACTGCAGCAGCTTGGCCCCCCTCCTCCCAAGGACGCGCCTCCGGAAGCTCCGGCCATTGCTAATGAACGTCTTCGCCTGACCGCTGCTCAGGCGGAAATCGAAGGCGCGATCAAGACGACGGAGCTGTCGCGCGTGCGCGCCCGTCAATTGATCGAGTCCATTCAGACTTTGCGGCAGGCCCTGTTCAAACGTGACCTGCTTCGCTTTTCCGGAAGCCCGCTGTCCCCATCGACCTGGCAAGCATTGGACTTCCCGCTCAGGTCGTCTGCGAGACAGATACAGCGACTGGCAAATGATTGGTGGGGCGTCATCAGTGGTAGATGGTTGGAGCTGCTCATTCTTCTCGCTGGAGCGGCGCTGATCTATGTGGCCGTCGGACGTTGGATTGTGCCAACCCTTCGCCGCCTCCTACAGCCTCGCATCCATGGTACCGCTGAGTACTTTCCGCAGGCTGGCGATGCCTTCTGGGAGATCGTCGGACGGGGTTCACCGCCCATTCTGGCCACGGCCTTCCTTTTCGCAGGGATGGACGCTTGGGGCCTGATGACCGCGATCGCGCGCCAGTTCTCGTCGTGCGTCTTCGAGAGCGTCGTCTTTTACTGCGGGACGATGGCTGTTGCGCGCGCGGCGCTGAAGGCTGAAAGCACCAGAGCTCCTCGCGTTGATATCGCCGATGTCAGTGCATCGAAGCTGCTGCGGTGGGTGAAGCTGTTCGCGGCGCTCTCCGCCTTCGACATCGTCACCGGGAGTGCCGTCCGGCTTCTTTATCTCCCGGTCGAGATCGATGCAGCCCGAGTTGTATTGACGAACCTCACGTTCGCAGGGCTGCTCATCGCCCTCGTCCGTATTCCTCTAGCACGTCGGGCCATTGGCCTTCTTGAGCTGCCGCCCCGCTGGTATCCGCGCTGGCTGAAAGTGCCCATAGCGATGGTCGCCCTGGCGATCGCCGGCACGACGGTCGTTGGCTATGTCGCACTCGGCCGGTTCATCTCAGAGGAAGTCACCCTGATTGGCGCGGTGGCGCTCGTTCTGCTCACCGCGCACCTTGTCATCCGCCGTTTCGCTGTCGTGCTGACGCAGGGCGAACGGCACGTCGGCCGCGTCCTCGAGACACGTTTTGGCATCGACCACGAGCGGATGAGCTATGTGGCCCGCGTGATCGTGGTTGGCCTGGAGCTGCTGCTTGCGCTGGCGACCCTGCCAGTGGTGCTCCTCACCTGGGGTTATTCCGGCGCTGATGTTCTTGATTGGCTGCGGCTCCTGATCGTCGGTTTCGAGGTGGGGCAATACCGGGTTTCCCTGGTCCGCATCCTGGTCGCCCTCCTCCTGTTCCTGTTCCTGATTTTTGCGACGCGCGCCATTCAGCGCTGGCTGGACCGCTCCGTATTGTCAGCTGCACGAGTGGATCGCTCAATCTCCCATTCGGTGCTTACGGGCGTTGGCTACGCGGGCACGGCGATCGCCATCGTTGTGGGCTTATCGTACGCGGGACTTGATTTCACGCAGCTCGCCATCGTGGCCGGTGCTCTTTCCGTCGGTATCGGTTTCGGGCTGCAGGCGATCTTCAACAATTTCGTGTCGGGGATCATTCTGCTCATCGAGCGGCCGATCAAGGTGGGGGACTGGATCATCGTCAATGGCCAGGAAGGTCACGTCCGGCGCATCAACGTCCGCGCCACGGAGATCGAAACTTTCGATCGTTCGAGCATCATTATCCCGAACTCTGTTTTGATCACGAGCGCTGTAACGAACTGGACGCACCGGAGCCTGATGGGCCGGCTCGTGATCCGCGTCGCCGTCACCTATCAGGCAGACCCGGAGCAAGTCGTTTCGCTCCTGAAGCGCGTTGCGGAAGAGTCGGGGCTCCTGCTGCGCGAGCCGGCACCATCGGTCGTTTTTGAGGACTTCGGCTCCGCGGGCCAGATATTCTCACTGCGTGCGTTTGTGCCCGATGTGACGCGCCGTGGCAGCGTGCAGACGCAATTGCGCCTCGCGATCTCCAAAGCCTTCAAAGAGGCGAATATCGAATTCGCACGCGGTTAGCACAAAGGCATTTCCGCAGGCTCAACGACATCGAACACGACCGTAGCGCACTGTGCTTTGAGGCAAAAAAAAATGCCGCCGAAGCAAATGATGGCGGCCCGACTTCTGCCTCAGATACAGCTTCAAGGCGCGACTCGCGACAACCCGCGTGAGGCATCCCCGCTGTTTACAAGCCTCACGCTGTCGCGAAGCTCTCCAGCTTCAATCTTCCCTGTACACCCGCTCGCGGCGCTCGTGCCGCTCCTGGGCCTCGAGGCTCAGCGTAGCGATTGGCCTCGCATCAAGGCGGCGCAACCCGATCGGCTCCCCGGTCTCCTCGCAGTAACCGTAGGTACCGTCCTCGATCCTGGCGAGCGCTGCGTCGATCTTGGCGATAAGCTTCCGATGACGGTCACGGGCCCTGAGTTCCAGCGCCCGGTCAGTCTCTGTCGTAGCCCGGTCGGCAAGGTCGGCGTAGTGATTGGAGTCTTCATGCAGACCCATCAAGGTTTCGCGGGTCTGCCGCAAGATCTCTTCTTTCCAAGCAAGAAGTTTCCGCCGGAAGTACTCTCGTTGCCGCTCATTCATGAACGGCTCGTCTTCAGACGGCCGGTAATCATCCGGCAAAACAATTGTCGACTTTGTTTCCTCCGTCTTTTTCGGCTCGCCCTTCAGCTTGGCTTGCGCTTTCCGGTCTTTCGTGGTGCTCATGTTTCGCCTGCGAAGACAGTGGCGCAGATATGCTTTACTCACGCATACTGAGCATGACCATTCTGCCCCGCTTTTAGTCCGCAAACCTGGCGAGTCAAGCAGTTCCCTTGTTTGGAGCCGCGATGCGGCAGGAGGCCTGCAAGCTGGCCAAGAGACGCAGTCACGAGGCAGAACCCACTACCCACGGTTACATTTTTCCCTTTTACGTTGTGTTCACGGGAGCGCAATAGGATGACCATTGTCGTTTGGCTCTCCTCCCTAGAACGACCCTGACCGAACGGCACCGGCTTGGGCGTGCATGCACGTACCCTTCCACCCGCCGCTCCCCCGACGGCGGGCTCCGCAGCAGCCATGTGCACCAGGCCGGTGTCCCCCTTCATCACGAGAGCGTTGGTGTCGCAACCCTCCCGTGCTCGCCGTCGCCTTGCTGGAACGGAGCCAGCCCACTAATCTCCCCGCTCGCGCCTGGACGCCAGCAAGGACGTAGTCGGACGATGCGTTTCGAGGGAACGGACACCTACGTTGCAACGAAGGACCTGACCATTGCCGTGAATGCGGCGATCACACTGCAACGCCCGCTGCTGGTGAAGGGCGAACCTGGCACCGGCAAGACTATGCTGGCCATCGAGGTGGCGAGATCCTTGGGCGTGCCGATCATCGAGTGGCACATCAAATCGACCACCAAGGCGCAGCAGGGGCTTTACGAATACGACGCAGTGAGCCGCCTGCGGGACAGCCAGCTGGGCGACGAGCGCGTCAAGGACATCCGCAACTACATCAAGAAGGGCAAGCTCTGGGAGGCCTTCGAGATGGAGGTCCGCCCGGTGCTCCTCATCGACGAGATCGACAAGGCGGACATCGAGTTCCCCAACGATTTGCTCCAGGAACTCGATCGGATGGAGTTCTACGTCTACGAGACCGGCGAGACGATCAAGGCGCGTAATCGACCCATCGTCATCATCACGTCCAACAACGAGAAGGAGCTGCCCGACGCGTTCCTGCGCCGCTGCTTCTTCCACTACATCAAGTTTCCGGATCCCGAGACGATGCGGTCCATTGTCGAGGTCCATTTCCCGGGGCTCAAGAGCCGGCTCGTCAGCGAGGCGCTTAGGGTCTTCTACGAGATCCGGGAGATGCCTGGTCTCAAGAAGAAGCCCTCGACTTCAGAGCTGCTGGACTGGATCAAGCTGCTGCTCAACGAGGACATCGATCCGGAAACCCTGCGGCAAAGCGATCCGCGCAAGCTGATCCCGCCGCTCTACGGCGCGCTACTCAAGAACGAGCAGGACGTGCAGTTGTTCGAGCGGTTGGCCTTTATGGCCCGGCGGGGGCAATAGCGAATTGCGCAGCTGAATGCGCCACCGCGTGGACGGGGGGAGAGGCGCTAACTGGCAGTCCCGCGCGACTTTGGACGGACGTCCCGAAGAACTCCAGCATCTTTCCGAATGCGCAGGTGGTTCTGCACATCCGTCACGCCTTCGATTCTCTCAGCAATGGCGTGAACTCGCTCTTTGAGCGTGTAATTGTCGACCGTGCCGTTGAAGGACACCACGCCGCGATCGACGTCGATGTCGATCTCATCGAGGTTGATCCCCGGCTCACGGTCTAGCGCNGCCGAGATTTCCTCCGCGATAACGTCGTTGGTCCGGCCGCGAACTGGTTCGTCTGGCATCGTCAATCTCCAGAGTGCGTCGGCTCCGCGCGCCGGCTCGACAGCGTACCGGAGAGATCCGGTTCGGAAGGTTCTGAGATTTGCCGCAAGGCTTCCTGCGTTCCCGGTGCCAGATCCGTGGCGAGGTCACCGAGGGAGACGATACCGACCAGCATCATGTTGTGGTCGATGACCGGCATTCTGCGGATCTGCTTTTCGCCCATGCGGTGGGCCACGTCCTCGACGAGGTCGTCCTCATGACACCACCAGACCTCGTCGCTCATCACCTCGTCGACACGGGTAACGTCAGGTGATTCGCCTATGGCGGTTGCGCGCACCGTGATGTCGCGGTCCGTGAGAACGCCGACAAGCCTTTGGCCGTCGCACACGGGCAGCACCCCCACATTGAGGTCATCCATCTTGCGGGCGGCTTCGCGCAAGCTCGCGTCAGGTGAGATGACCTCCACCTCCCGCGTCATAACCTCGGAGACTCTCATGTGCGCACATCCTTCGCGCTTGAGGACTGAAACCAGACACGCTCGGAGAACGCCAGGGACGGGGGACGGTTCCGGGGCCATGCAACCGCCGGCCTTTCCCGACGTTGATGTACGAGCCGGAGGGCACGGGCAGGAGCGAACCAGAATGTCTTGGGAATCGAAAGGAAAGCGCGGTGAGGCGCCGTTCCGCGGCCACCCTCCCTCATCCGTTGACGAGCACATCTGCAACGACATCCGCAGCCGGCTGGCCGACGACCCCGGGATAGACTCATCCGACATCAAGGTACGGGTGGAGGACGGACAGGTTCTTTTGGAGGGATCGGTCCCGAGCGAAATTGCGCGGCAGATGGCCGAGATCGTCGCGTACGAAGCCGAGGGCGTGCGTGGGGTCGAAAATTCGCTCGTTGTCAGGGCCCGCAAACGATTTGACACACCCTTGCCGCTAAATCGCCATGATGACGGAAACCCAATTGAACCCGGCTCGGGCAATTAAAGAAATTTGAATTGATTGATTATTTTTGGGTTGACCACCATCGTCGCAATGGTTGTGGGAAATCGAGCATGGATTAGATTTTTCGGTTCAGGATATCCCAAAAACCAGATGAGCTTCTGTTTGCTGCAGAAATTCGGCCCAATTGTAGGGGATGCGCTTATCTCTTTTTTGATCAAATCATCCTTTTGATAATTGATCCCGCGATAACCGCGCGTCGGCCGATTTAAGTTTGGCAATCTTATCACACCTCTCGTACCTTTTGGGAGGCGATACTGAAAATCGCCACGATCCCCACCTACTGCCGCGGCCAAGGGAGATCGTAGATGACCATCGAAGCTCACCTGAAACGGACGCCTCGAACGCAATCGAACGAAAGCAGTTCGCGGGAACGGCACGAAGTGGCAGCGGTGGAAATTGGGCTTAATGCGGCCATTCTCGCTGTCCGTAATGACGAGCCGGTTGTCCTTGTGGTCCGGCCTTCGGGGGACCAGGCGACAGACGCCCTTCCCTTTGGCCCATTCTCACCCCTCGAACATCGTACGTTGGAAATCGGCCTGCGCTCGTGGGTTGCAGAACAAACGGGTCTCGAGCTCGGCTACGTCGAACAGCTCTATACATTCGGTGACAGGGGCCGCCATGCCCAGCCGGGAGACACGGGCCCGCACGTGGTCTCAATCGGCTACCTGGCGCTTACCCGTCCGGGCCGTGCCAGCGAATCGGACCGCTGGGAATGGCGCAGCTGGTATGACTACTTCCCTTGGGAAGACTGGCGCCGCGGCAAGCCGTCAATCCTCACNGACGTTATTGAGCCCAGGCTGATCTCGTGGGCGGAGCGCCCCACGGCGGCACCTACTCCGGGCCGCCCGATTCCGCGGGCNGATCGGGTGCGCATGTACTTTGGCCTCCTCGGCGGCACGTGGGACGAGGAGAAGGTGCTTGAGCGTTTCGAGCTTCTCTATGACGCGGGTCTCGTGGAAGAGGCGCGCCGCGATGGGCGGGAGTCGGCGCTCACCTGGGGCACCCTTCCAAAGCTCGGCGTACCCATGTGCTACGACCATCGGCGCATTCTGGCGACGGCCATCGGGCGGATCAGGGCGAAGATCAAATATCGGCCCGTCGTATTCGAGCTGATGGAGGATGAATTCACGCTATTCGAGCTGCAAAAGACCGTCGAAGCAATCCTCGGGCCGCATCTGCACAAACAGAATTTCCGCAGGCTCGTCGAAAGCGCCGGTCTGGTGGAGCCAACAGGTGAAGTGCGCGCGAAAACTGGCGGGCGCCCCGCGCGTCTCTACCGCTTCAGGCGCGAAGTTCTGCTGGAGCGGCCGGCACCGGGCGTGAGAGTGAAGCCTGGGCGCATGTGAGCGCAAATTCCCGTTTCGAGCGATGTCGCGCTCTTCCAAAACTGCAACCCATCAATCCGGAGGCAGATTAACGCGCCTCTGGAAATCACGTGGCGAGTGTCATATCTTATTCGTGTTAACAATGCTCAAATAGAGCATATGGGATAGTCCGGTTTATCCGGCGTTTTTTCAGGCCAGAGTAATACTCAGATTGAGTATTGCTCCGGAAGCAAAGAGGGAGCGTTCCCAATGGCTACGGTTCATAGCGAAACGGACGCGCGGAATACGAGGAACCGCGAAGTCCTGCCGATGCCGGACCTCACGTTCACCCCTGAATTGGCTCGGGAGATGGAGCCGTACTACGCCAAGGTGGCCAAGGTGGTCACGCCGCTCGAATGGCCGCAGTTCGCTCCCCTCATCAAAGCCATCAATGATCTCAAGAAGCAGCGCAACGCCGTCATCCTGGCGCACAACTACATGACGCCGGAGATTTTCCACTGCGTTGGCGACATCCGCGGTGACAGCTTGCAGCTCGCCAAAGAGGCGGCGCGGACCGACGCGGAGGTCATCGTGCAAGCTGGTGTCCACTTCATGGCCGAGACTTCGAAGCTGCTCAATCCCGACAAGACGGTTCTCATTCCGGATTTGAGGGCCGGATGCTCGCTCGCATCGTCCATCACCGCCGAGGACGTGCGCATGATGCGCGAGGCCTATCCGGGCGTGCCGGTTGTCACCTACGTCAACACCTCGGCTGAGGTGAAAGCCGAAAGCGATATCTGCTGCACGTCGGCGAATGCCGTAAAAGTCGTGGAAAGCCTCGGCGTTCCGCGGGTCATCATGATCCCGGACGAATACCTCGCGAAGTACGTGCAGACCAAGACAAACGTGGAGATCATCACCTGGAAGGGCCATTGCGAGGTGCACGAGCGCTTTACGGCTGAGGAGCTCGAAGCCTTCCGTGCGGCCGATCCGAGCGTGAAGATCATCGCCCACCCGGAATGCCCGCCGGACGTCATCAAGGCAGCCGATTTCACTGGCTCCACGTCGGGCATGATCGATTGGGTGAAGAAGCACAAGCCGGCCAAGGTGGTGCTGGTGACCGAGTGCTCAATGAGCTCCAACGTTGCTGCCGAGGCGCCTGAGACGGAATTCATCCGTCCCTGCAATCTGTGCCCGCACATGAAGCGGATCACGCTGCAGAACATCCTCGACTGCCTGCTCTACATGCGCCACGAGGTTACCGTCGATCCGCTTGTTGCCGAGCGGGCGCGCCGCGCCGTGGAGCGCATGATCAACCTCACCAACTGACGAGCAGGAAGCTGCGGGAGCCGCCGGGCTCCTGCAGCGTTCCGCTGGCATTTCGATGTCCAACGGCAATCGAGAAAGCCGAAAAGCCGCGGGCGGTGACATCATCATCGTCGGTGCGGGCCTTGCCGGATTGTTCACTGCCCTCAGGCTCGCCCCAATCCCCGTCACACTCATCACGCCGGCGCCGTTGGGCGAACACGCTGCCAGCGCTTGGGCCCAGGGCGGCATCGCAGCCGCTGTCGGCGAAGGCGACTCGCCAGAACAGCACGCCGCCGATACGATTCGCGCTGGTGCCGGCATCGTTGATGAGACGATTGCGCACATCGTTGCGGCCGAAGCTACTGATCGCGTGCGAGACTTGCTGGCCTACGGGGTACCGTTTGATCGCGATCTAGAAGGACATTTCGTTCTTTCGCGCGAGGCTGCGCATTCCGCAAAGCGCATTGTTCGGGTCTCAGGTGACCAGGCTGGAAAGGCCATTATGGAGGCCGTGATCCACGCTGTCCGGCGGACGCCGTCGATCACGATTCTTGAAGGTTTCAGCGCGCTGGCTCTCGAAAAAGCAGATGGTCGGGTAACCGGCGTAGTGCTCGCACGTGTGGATGATCCGGCATCTGAATACAGGATTGCNGGGGCACGCGCCGTCGTGCTGGCAACCGGTGGAATTGGCGGGCTCTATGCCCTCACGACCAATCCGCCCCATGCCCGCGGCGAGGGCATGGCGATGGCTGCGCGCGTCGGCGCAATCATCGCCGATGCGGAGTTTGTGCAATTTCATCCGACGGCGCTCAATGTTGGGCTTGATCCGGCACCACTCGCGACAGAAGCCCTGAGAGGCGAAGGCGCCTTACTGATCAACGCTGCAGGCGAGCGGTTCATGCTGGGCCAGCATCCGGATGCCGAGCTTGCGCCCAGGGATGTTGTGGCGCGTGGCGTATTTCGTGAAATCGCCGCTGGCCGAGGCGCCTTTCTCGATTGTCGCAGCGCAATCGGCGCGCGCTTCCCCGAAAAATTCCCTACTGTCTACGAGCGGTGCCGCGAGGCTGGAATCGACCCGGTCACGCAGCCCATCCCGATAGCGCCCGCCGAGCACTACCACATGGGAGGTGTTGGGACGGACGAATGGGGCCGCACTAGCGTACCAGGACTCTGGGCTGTAGGTGAGGTCGCATCAACTGGCCTGCATGGTGCCAATCGGCTCGCCTCGAACTCACTGCTGGAAGCGATTGTATTTGGCGCGCGCGTTGCGTCCGACATTTCGCAAATCAAGCAACGCCAGGCGTCCCTAACAATGGATCGCATCCAGACCAATCAGCGGCCCGATCTGACCGCGCGCGAGAGCGCTATTCGTTCCATCCGCTCGACCATGGCTCGTTACGCGGGCGTCGAGCGTGACGCCGAGGGGCTGATAAAGGCCCGCGAAACGCTATCATCTCTTGAAAAGGCGGCTGGCGGAGATCGTGTTATTGAAAACGCCGTGCTTGCCGCACGGCTGATCGTGGAATGCGCGCTTCGCCGCGAAGAAAGCCGCGGTGCGCATTACCGTACGGATTACCCCGCCGCGGATCCCACATGGCAGCGCCGCAGCTTTGTCACCCTCGACGACCTCGAGCGCGGAGCGCCCATAAAGGAAAA